>Ga0070682_100001292_pt1 | contig 14194 bp, 9 predicted proteins | sample KBSC63LmetaG_FD_64668 | JGI IMG/M metagenome (GOLD analysis project Ga0070682, IMG submission 64668) | Corn rhizosphere microbial communities from Kellogg Biological Station, Michigan, USA - KBS C6-3L metaG | ecosystem: Host-associated > Plants > Roots > Rhizosphere | place: USA: Michigan... | reverse complement strand
TCCTTCGCCGACACCCGGAGGCTCAGGTAGCGGTGATGGCTCGCGACCGGGTTGAGGTACGACGCGCGGAACGTGTTCTTGTCCGAGCGCGTCAGGTCGGCCGGGTGCCAGTGGCGGCCGTCGACGGACCACTTGAGGGCCGCCTTCGCGACGCGGGCGTCGACCGGGCCGAGATTGTCGAACGTGACCGGGAACGACACGCGACCCGCCCTGCCGACGCTGTGCAGGTTCGTCGGCGGGACGTACGCCGCGCGCAGGAGCGGGACCACGGCCCGCGTGCCACCCGGGATCGCGAACCGCCAGGTGTCGGTGACGTGCGAGGACAGGGTCTGCTTCCGGTTCGCCGACTCCGTGGTCGCGACGAGCTGGAACCGCTGGCCGGCCTTGACGTTGCTGGCATGGGGGGCCAGGAAGAAGCCACCCCGGCTCACCCGACGGTGACCCCGGAAGAGCTGCCAGGCGCCGTGGTCGGTGACCCCGAACTGGCGGGTACCGGCCGCCGTCGTCATCGACAGGAATCCGCGCAGGTCGCCATGGTCGACGCACAGCGTGCAGCGGAACCCCGTGCGCGGCGACTCGTCGCCGTGGTCGGCGACCGGCGTGACCGGAGCGCGCCAGAACCGCACCTGCGCGTGCTGGCCGCGGTGGTACCTCGCGGTCTGGTCGACCTGGCTGAAGGAGCGGAAGTCGTCGCTCGGCGCGGCCGAGCTGTCCCAGCTGATCTGCCGCGAGCCGAGGAACCGGGCGTGCACGACGCCCGGCTGTGCGACCGGGAAGGACTCGACGAAGGCCCCGAAGTCCACCTTGCTCAGGCCGAACCAGCTGCCCGCGCCGGTCTGCTTCTTCGAACCGAGGGCGTAGTGCTGGTTCTCCACCGTCGCGAAGTCACCGGGGTGGTAGTGGAAGGTGAGCCTGCGCGGGATGCCCGTCCGCAGCTCCTTCGCGACCGCGACCTTCTTGATCGGGTGGATCGTCACGTGGGTGCCGTGGAAGGTGATCGGCTCGTAGCCCTTCGCGCTCCACATGTCGGCGACCTCGGTGTAGAGCTTGCCGGCCGTCGGCTGCGCCACCGGGCTGACCTTGGGGAAGCTGCCGGACCAGCCGAAGTCGAAGAACCCGTGGCCGGGGTCGTCGTGCCCGAGGATGTCCAGCGAGGGACTCAGCGTGCTCAGGCCGGGCGGCCCGGTCATCCTCGGCTTCACGGTCGCGTCGGCCAGCGAGACGTCGGCGTCGGTGTCGACGTCGGCCACGGTGACCTGCGTGACCACGACGTGCCGGAAGTCGCTGACGACCACGAAGTAGTGGCCGGACGGCACCGACACCTTCCACTGGCCGTCGAAGATCCCGCCGAAGGCGGTGAACAGGCGTGAGTCGTCGGCATTGAAGACGAACACGTCGGAGCCGGGGATCGGCTTGTTGGCGGCGGTGACCCCGTTGATGGTCAGCGTGTGCAGCGTGTACGACGCCGGCTGGAGCGGCGTACCGGCGACCGAGATGCGCGACACGCCACGCAGTGCGGAGGCCAGCGAGGCGGGCAGCGGCCGGCGCGCGTCGTACGACGCGATCGCGGTGATGCGCCCACCGGTGGCGCTGCGGGCCGACGAGGTCCGCATGTGGAGGCCGGGGAGACTGCGCGGCGCGGCGCCCCGGGCGAAGGTCACCTTCAGGGGCACGCGGCCGGACCGCGCCAGCGCGGCGACGTCGAAGACGGACGTGTCGAAGCGACTGCGCACCGAGGGCGCCAGCTTCGGCACCACCCAGGTGTGGGTCCCGGTGTTCACGAACTCGACCGGGTGGCCGTAGTGCGGCGACCGCGGCGTCAGCGATGCCAGCGTCCGTCCGGCCGCGTCGTGGCGGACCAGGACGCGGTCACCGGTCAGCAGCGTCACCACCGTCGGTCCCTGGCTGCGGGCCTGGGCCGTGCGCTGGCTCGACGTGTGGGCGGTGCTGCCGGTCGCGGCCACGACCGGGGCCGCGACGAGTGCCGCGGCCAGGGTCGTCGCGGTGATCGCGGACAGCGCGCCCGTACGCACGCGCGCGCGTGTGCTGGATCTCAATGGAGTGCCTTTCCCCGAAGAAGTGATGTCCGCATTCAACACGCCCGTGTCCGGCTGCGGGTCGTCGGCGCCCGGAGAGTCGCCCATGATGCCGATCGCCCGCCACGGCTCCGGAACCCAGCCAGTGCCAGGGCGGGGTCGGGCGTGCCCTCTAGCCTCGGGGAGTGCTCGACGCCCTGGTCGCCGGTCTGCTGACCGGCCTGTCGCTGATCGTGGCGATCGGGGCGCAGAACGCGTTCGTGCTCCGGCAGGGTCTGCTCCGCCAGCACGTCGGAGCGGTGGTGGCGGTGTGCTCGGTCTCCGACCTGGTGCTGATCGGCGCGGGTGTCGCCGGCATCGGGGCGATCGTGCAGCACGCCCCGACCGCGCTGACGGTCGTGCGCTGGCTCGGCGTCGGGTTCCTCACGGCGTACGGCGTGAGGTCGCTGTGGCGGGCCCGCCGCTCGGAGACGCTGACCGCCTCGTCCGACGCGGAGCCGAGGCTGCAGGGGGCGCTGGTGCAGGCGGTGGCGCTGACCTGGCTCAACCCGCACGTCTACCTCGACACGGTGCTCCTGCTCGGCTCGATCGCGGCCCACCACGGCCCGACGGGCAAGTGGTGGTTCGCGGTCGGCGCGGGGATCGGGAGCATCGTGTGGTTCACCGGGCTCGGGTACGGCGCACGCCTGGCCGCGCCACTGCTGTCACGGCCGCGGGCCTGGCAGGTGCTGGACGTGCTGATCGGGCTGACCATGCTGACGATCGCCTGGCAGCTCGCCCGCGGATGACGATCAGCGGGCGCGGGCCGGGCGCCTGCCGCGGTGCTCCCGCCGGTCGGCGTACGACGAGCCCGCCGGGCGTCGGCCCTGGCCGCGGTACGGCGCGCGACCGGCGGGCCGACCCTGCCGCGGCCGGGAGTCGGCGGTGCGGACCGGCCCGGGATGACCGGCGCCGGCGAGCGCCTCGGCGGTCATCGGCGTGGGAGCCGTGCGCAGGTCGTGGTGGAGCACCTCGACCCCGGCGTTCTGGTGCAGCCGGACGACCTGCGCGACCCCGCGAGGCGTCGTCAGGGTCACGACGCAGCCGTCGCGACCGGCGCGCGCCGTACGACCGCTGCGGTGGAGGTAGGACTTCGCGTCTCCGGCGACGTCGAAGTGGACGACCAGGCCGACATCGTCGACGTGGATGCCGCGGGCCGCGACGTCGGTGGCGACGACCACCTGCACGTCACCGTCGGTGAAGCGTTGGAGGTTCCGTTCGCGGACGCGCTGGGACAGGCTGCCCTGCAGGTCGACGGCCTTCGTGCCGCCGTCGGTGAGCGCCTCTGCGAGCTGCGTCGCGCTCTCGCGGGTGCGGGTGAAGACGATCGTGCGGCCGTTCGCCTGCACCAGCCGACTGACGGCGTCGACCTTGTCGCGGAAGCCTCCGACGGTCAGCGTGTGATGGGTCATGGTGGTGATGGATCCGGCGTTCGGGTCGAGCTCGTGGACCCGTGGGTCGCGCAGATGGGCGCGCACCAACGCGTCGACGTCGCCGTCGAGGGTGGCGCTGAGCAGGAGCCGCTGGCTGCCGGCCGGGGTGAGGCCGACGAGCTTGTCGACGGCCGGGTAGAAGCCGAGGTCGCAGAGATGGTCGGCCTCGTCGAGGACGGTGACCTCGATGTCGTCGAAGAACACGTAGCCGTTCTCGAAGAGGTCCTCGAGCCGGCCGGGGGTCGCGACGACGAGGTCGGCGCGCTGCCGGAGCTGCCGGGTCTGCTTCTCGTACGGCGTGCCGCCGTACACCGTGGTCAGCTTCAGACCGACCGAGGCGGCCACGGGCTGGAGGGCACGGGCGACCTGGTTGGCGAGCTCGCGGGTCGGGACGACGATCAGGGCCCGCGGATGGCACGGACGCGAGCGGCTCCCGGCCAGCCGCGACAGGATCGGCAGCCCGAACGCGAGCGTCTTGCCGGAACCGGTGCGGGCGCGGCCGAGCACGTCGTACCCGGCCAGGGCATCGGGGACCACCGCGGCCTGCACGGGGGTCGGCTCGGTGATGCCCTGCTCGGAGAGGGCGGTGACGAGCTCGGCGGGGAGCTCGGCGAAGACGGACATGTGGATCCTTCGGTGTGGGCGAGCGCAGACGTGCGACCACCGGATGACGGGGCTTGGCGCCCGATCACTGGTCTCAGCGCGGCCCCGACGTCTCGAAGTCGTCTCAGAGACAGCAGGGTCGCCCACCACACCGGGCATCAAGAGAGCGACCCGCCTCGGGCGAGCCGCTGACCACCGCAGTCTAGGGCCACGCGGAGGCGTCCTCCGAATCGCGGCGACGGTGAGGTGCACCACCGCGCCCGCGCGACGCTCCTATCGACTGGTGCGCATACTGTCCCGGTGAGACAGGCCTTCGCGCACGACGCGTTGCTGATCCTGGACGGCGACGCCGACGAGCGCGCGGTCGGTGGCGCGGTGACGGTCGCCCTCTGCGGAGCGCTGGACCACGAGCCGCCCTGCCCGGTGGCGCCCCACCACACGACCGTCACGGGCCACGGTGCCCGGCGCCGGGTGCGGGTGCTGTTCGCGACCGAGGACGAGGCCGTCGTGCGCCGGACCATCGACGCAGCCCTCGGCACCGGCGAGTTCGTCGGTCCCGACGGCGCCACGCACCGCTGGGTCCTCCGCTCGTCCGCAGCCGGTGCCGTGGCCGACACCGAGCGCGCCTACGCGGCGCGGTTGGTCGAGAGCTGAGCAGACGTCGGGAGGGGCACCCGTAGGCTCGTCGCCGTGACGGACGCCGAACGACTCTCGGGGTACGTCGACGTCTGGTGGCGGGCGGTCGACGACTTCACGCAGCTGCTGGAGTCGGTCCCGGTCGCGCAGTGGTCCACGCCGACGGACCTGCCGGGCTGGGACGTGCATGCCTGCGCGGCCCACACCGCACACCTGGAGTCGGTGCTGGCGGGCGGTCCGGAGGAGACGATCGAGGTCGAGGTGCCGGCGTACGTCCGCGGGATCCTCGGGGTCTACACCGAGCAGGGCGTGGTGGCCCGCCGCGACCGGACACCCGACGAGCTGATCAACGAGATCCGCGAGGCGACGACCGCCCGGCACACGCGACTGGTCGCGTCGCCGCCGGAGGACGGTGCCGCCACCCCCGAGGTGATGTTCGGCGGCGTGGGCTGGTCGTGGGAGAGGTTGCTGCGCAACCGGCCGCTGGACGTCTGGATGCACGAGCAGGACGTACGCCGTGCCGTCGGCCGCCCGGGCGGGCTCGACTCACCGGCGGCGCAGCACACGACGGAGTACCTGCTCGAGAGCCTCGGTCTGGTGCTGGCCAAGCGCGCGGCGGCTCCGTCCGGGACGACGTTGGTGGCGGAGGTCGAGGGCTCCGGCCCGGCGGCGTTCGTGGTCGACGGCGAGCGCCGCGGCGTACCGCTCGGACATGTGCCGAACCGGCCGACGATCCGGATGTGCATGTCCCGGGAGTCGTTCATCCTGCTGGCCGGTGGACGTCGTACCCCGGCGGAGGTGCCGGTCGAGGTCGACGGCGACGAGGGGCTGGCCGTGGTGGTGCTGGGGGCCATGGCGGTCACGCCGTGATGGTCTCGAGACGACGCTGGCGCGCCTCCTTGACCCGGGAGTGCTAGCGAGCCTCCTCCACCGGCGCGGAGTCCGCGCGCCACATCCCGATCAGGCCGCGGAAGTGGGCGAGGAACTGCTCGTGCTCGTGCGCCGGGTAGGTCGCCTGCACGGTCTCGACGAGCAGCCGGTCGAAGTCCGAACCGCCGACCCACTCGGCGACCAGCTCGTCGAGGTGGCCGAGGTGCTCGGCGCACCAGTCGTGGTAGCGCTCGGTCTCGAAGTGCCGGTCGGCCAGGGCGAGGTAGGCGTCGAGCTTCTCGTCGTAGGAGCGGTCGGAGTCGGCGATCTCGAAGTACGTCGCCATCTCGAGGTCGAGGTTGGTGGGCCGGCCGGTGACCAGGCAGTACGTCGACCACTTCACCAGCGCGCTGATCGCCCAGGGGAAGTAGTAGTGCAGCGAGGTGACCGCGACGTCGGGGCAGGCGTTGGCGTAGTCGATCGGATACACCTCGTCGCCCTTCACCAGCATCTCGGCGGAGTTGAACTCCCAGTGGAAGAAGGCGTTGACGATCCGCGAGATCGCGACCGCCTGCTTGCCGGCCGACTCGGACAGGAAACCGTGGCTGACGGCGTACCGGTTGTGCATCGGCTGCTCGGGCCGGAAGTCCATCACCATCGTCTCTGGGCCGATCGAGAGCGCCCGGGCGAAGTGGTCGTACTCGACCGTCGCCTGCAGGTGCATCAGCATCTCGCCGGAGTCGTCGTACGCGGTGTGCAGGCCGGACCTGTCGTCGACCCGGCTCACGCCGCGCCAGCCGCCACCGTCGAACGGCTTCATGTACAGCGGATAGCCCAGCTCGGCGGCGAGCAGGTCGAGGTCGAAGGGCTTGTTGTACTTCTCGCTGGTGTAGGTCCAGCGGTGGTTGTCGACCGGGTTCTTGTACGGCACCAGGATGGTCGGTGGCACCTTGAGGCCGAGCCGGATCATGGCGCAGTACGCCGAGTGCTTCTCCATCGACTGGAACGTGAACGGGCTGTTCAGCAAGTACGTGCCGTTCACCAGGGCGGCCTTCTTCAGCCACTCGCGTGGGTGGAAGTACCAGTGTGCGAGCCGGTCGATGACCAGGCCGGTGCGCACCGGGTCGGTGAGGTCGAACGGCTCGATCGTCAGCCGTTCGCTGGCCAGTCGGTGCTCGGTGCCGCCCACGTCGAGCGGGCCGACGAAGCGCAGGATCTGCTCGAACGCCTGCGGCCAGTCCTCCTCCGCGCCGAGCAGCAGTCCGATCAGGTGGTCCTTGTGCGCGGCCATGGGTTCGACCCTAACGACGAGTCCCGGTCGGGGAGTAGTACGCACCGGCGGGCTCGTCCGTGTGCGCCGACCGGTAGCCGCGGAACTCCTCGAACGTCCGGCGTCCCAGCAGCATCCCCGCGCAGGCATCCCCCTGCCGGTCCATCTGCTCCTGCAGGTCGGTGACGCCCTGGTCCTGCGGCGACGGGTCGAACCACGGGTCGAGGAACTCGATCCTGCCGTCGAGCGTGATGTTGTGGGTCACCACGAGCCGGTGGGTCATGCGTCGACGACCTCGAGACGGATCCGCTTGTTGTCCTTGCCCTTGCTCTCGGTACCGGTGACCCTGACCCGGCCGACCTCGGCCGTCGACAGCACGTGGGTGCCCCCGTCGGCCTGCCGGTCGAGACCCACGATGTCGATGATCCGCAGTGGGTCGATGACGGCCGGGATCAGGTTCGCGGCCGTGCGGATCAGCGCGGGGTCGGCGTCCGCGACGTCCCGGGGCAGGAAGTCGACGACGATCTCGTGCGCGCGCTCGATCTCGTCGTTGATCCGGCGCTCGACCTGGGCGCCCAGGTCGGCCGACATCGCCGGGAACGGGAAGTCGAGCCGCCCCTTGAGCGGCTCCATGTTGCCGCCGGTGACCGGGATCCCGTGGTCGGCCCAGATGACGCCGCAGAGGATGTGCAGCGCGGTGTGGGTCCGCATCAGGGCGAAGCGCCGGGCCCAGTCCACCTGCCCACCCATCTCGGCACCGACGTCGGGGAGGGCGTCACCGGCGGTCGACGCTGCCGAGACCACGCTGTGCCAGATCACCCCGCCCTCTCGGCGTACGCCGGTCACCTCGAGCGTGCCGCTGGGGCCGGCCAAGGTGCCGGTGTCGTGCGGCTGGCCGCCACCGGTCGGGTAGAACGCGGTCCGGTCGAGCCGGAGCCGTCCACCCTCGCGGTCGACCTCGACGACGCGGGCGTCGAACTCGGTGCGATACGCGTCGACCGCGAACAGCTCGGTGTCGGCCAGACCGGCCGGAGCGCGGTCGGCGAAGTTGCCGGGGACTCCCATGCCACCGACGGTATCGAAGCGGCCGCCCGGGTCCAGGAGTGTCGGGGTGGGGGGAACCCCGGTCACCGGGCGGCCGCGACGCGGCGGTGGGCCGCGTCAGGGGAGCACGGACCGCACCCCGGTCCGGTACACCCCCTGGCCGAGAGACCCTGCGTACAACCACCGACCGTCCGGGGAGACCGCCAGGCTGCTGATCGAGCGGAACGGGAGGTCTCCCGACACGTCGTGCCAGGCGCGTCCCCCGTTCCCGCTGCACAGCACCCCACGACCACCCACCAGCAGGCCCTGGTCGTCGTAGGCCGGGGCAGCCGCGCAGATGCCGCGGTTGCCGACGAAGGTCAGCGCGGAGACGCGCATCCGGCCGGGCGGGGTGTGCCCGCCCCTGAACGTCCGACCGCCGTCGTGGCTGATCGCGATCGAGGCGCCGCCCACGACCAGGTGCGTCGGCCGCGACGGGTCGACCGCGATCGAGCTGATCGGCCGCGCCGAGAGGCGGGTCGTGCTCTGCCCCCCGTCCGTGGACCGGAACAGTCCGTCCGGCCCGCCGAGCCACAGCGCCTTGGCGTGACGCGGGTCGGGCGCCACGGTGGTGACCGCGCCGTCGACGGCGTAGCGCGTCCAGGTCTGGCCGGCATCGGTCGACACCAGGACGCCGTAGCCGAACGGGTCCTGCTCGGTGACGTAGACGTACGACGAGTTGGCCGGCGAGACCGCGACCTGGTACGGGATGGCCGAGGTCCGCGCCGACTCCACTCCGGTCCAGGTCTGACCGCCGTCGGTCGACTTCTCCACGTCGAACCGGGAGAACGCGTTGTGCTGGAGCTCGTAGACGACGGACGGATGCCTCGGGTCGACCGAGAGGGACACCTCGTCCCTTCCGAGAGACGTCTCGGTGCCGTTGCGCCCCCAGTCGCGGACGTCGGCCGGGGCACCTACCGGGACCCGGGTCCCGTACGTGCCGAAGACGGTCGCCGCCACCAGGCGCTTCTTCCCGCCCGGCCCGGTCGCGATGCCGAGCGCGTGGACGCTGGTCCCGGTCACGCCGATGCGTTGGTACGTCGTGCCGTCGGTCGTCCGGTAGAGGCCGACACCGAGCACCGACACGACGGGACGTCCGCCGAGGGTCGCGAACCGGTGGTTGCCGCTCGGCGGACCGGTGACCTCGGTCCAGGTGGCCGCGCCGTCGGACGAGGTCCAGCTCCGGGTTCCCGCCGACGCGTACAGGTCGTCGCCGACCCAGTCGAGCGCGGTGACGGTGGACGTGGCGCTGGGGGCGCTCCCCGACCAGGTGGATCCTTGGTCCGTCGACACCGCCAGCGTCCGGGCACCGCCCTGGTCGGCGTCGTATCCGGCCACGGCGATGGTGTCGTCGTGCCCGGCGACCGCACTCACGTTGGGGAAGGTGCCAGGTGCCGTCCAGACGACCGCCGGCGCCGAGCCGGACCCGAGATCGGCGAGCCGCCACAGCGAGTGCGACGTCCCGAGGAACAGGTCGTCGCCGGCGAACGCGAGCGCCACGGCGTTCTCCGACGTCGGCACGTCGACGCTGGTCCACGTGCGCCCGCGGTCGGTCGAGTAGTGGATCTCCTGGTTGAAGTCCACCGCGGCGACCATGCGTCCGTCCGCCGACACCTCGACGTCGCGATACGCGTCGTCGGGCAGGGGCAGGGTCGACCAGGTGTCTCCCTGGTCGTGGCTGACCAGCACGTGTCCCAGGTACGGCATGTCCTCGCCGTTCTGGGCGACGTACACGGTCTTCGCGTCGGTCGGGTCGACCGCGATCGCGAGATCGGCGCCACCGTCGAGCACACCCTCGCCGACCGGCGTCCAGGTCCTACCGCCGTCGGTCGTGCGCTGGAGGAGCGACGCCATGGCGCGGCCGGGAAGCATGTAGCCGACCCGTGGGTCCGCCGCGCTCGTCGCCAGGACTCCCGCGTCGCCGATCGGTCCCACCGAGTCCCAGCGGGTCGACCCCTGCGTACCGAGTCGGTCGGCCACGGCCACGCCCGTGAGGCGGCTGTTGCCGGAGTACGCCGCGGCCGCCAGGTGATACGTGCCGGCGGGCCCGCTGGAGGGCAGCGTCGCCCTCAACCAGTGGTCGTGGTCCAGGATCGCGGTGGCCGTGAAGTGCGCACCCTTCGGCCCCGTCATCGAGACCACGGGTGGCTGGCTCAGCGACGCCTCGGAGTAGATCTCGACCGCCTGCGCCCCTGCCGTAGGGTCGGGCGTCGGGTGCAGTGCCAGCGGCCGGACCGCCATCAGGTAGGGCACCCGGAGTCTGCTGGTCGCATGACCACTCGAGACGGTCCCGACCACGCGGCCCGAGACGTCGTACGGCGCGCTGGTGACCGGTCCGGACGCGCGCACGCGCACCTCGCGCGTGCCGCTCGCCGGGATGGCCAGCGACGCCGGGCTCACCGTGACCTGGGACCGCCTCGACGACTGGGCCTGGACCTTCAGGTGCACGTGTGCGGTCCGGGTGCCGGTGTTGGTGAGCCGCACGGTCGTGGCGCCATCGGCGTGCGAGTCGGACATCGAGGCGACGCCGAGACGGGCCGTCCACGGGGTCGGCAGCACCGTCGCGTCGTCCGAAGCGGCGATGTCGAGCCGGCCCGCTCCGTCGGCCGTCGGCGCATATCCCGCCAAGGGGTGCGCCGCCGAGGCCAGTGCGGACGACACCTGCGGCCCGGTCCAGTCCGGGTGGTCCTGGAGGACCAGCGCCGCGGCACCGGCCACGTGGGGCGCGGCCATGCTGGTGCCGCTCTCGACGGCGTACCGGCCGCCCGGCCAGGTCGACCGGATCTCGACGCCCGGCGCGACCAGGTCGGGCTTGACCAGATAGCTGTCCTGGGCGGGGCCGTGCGAGCTGAAGGACGCGAGCAGGTCGGTGGCGTCCTGCCCGTCGACGTGCAGCGTGACGCCGCCCTGCCCGAGCATCTTGTGCAGCGACGTCGCCGTCGTCCCGTCGATCCGTACGCCGACGAACGGATACGCGCCGAGGTCGCCGGCGATCCGGACATGCCCGGGCAGGCCACCGCCACCCGACCCGCCGGTTCCGAAGTAGTCGGGCGTGGCCATCAGCACCGCAGCCACCCCGTGGTCGGCCGCCGCCGCGAGGTCGGCGTCCCAGTCGGACTCGACGGGGTACGCCATCAGCACGGCCTTGCCGGCGACGTCGAGGCCGTCGTAGCTACCCGGCGAGCCATCGCCGATGTCGACGAGCGACAGGTCCTCGCCACCCTTCGGTACGTCGGTCGTCCCGACCAGCAGGTCGGCGCGGAGTCCCTCGTGCCGCGGAGACGTGACCGAGATCCGCGGCAGGTCCACCCCGCTGATCGAGGCGCCGACGGACAGCACTCCGGCAGCGTCACCCGGACTGACCGAGGTTCCGTCACCGGGACCGTCGTTCCCGGCCGCCGTGACCACCACGACACCCGCCTGGGACGCGGCATGGGCCGCCTGCTCGAGCGGGTCGCTCGAGTCTTCGTGCGCACCGAGGCTCATGTTGACGACGTTGGCCCGGTCGTGGTTGCTCGGGTCGATGGCTGCCTCGAGCCCCTCGATGATCGTCGACTCGTCTCCGGTGCCGTCGGCACCGAGCACCTTGTACGCCGTGAGGCGGGCACCCGGTGCGACGCCGGTGATCCCGTCGCGCGTGGCCGGCGATCCCGCGATGATGCCGGCGACGTGGGTGCCGTGGCCGTTGTCGTCCATCGGGTCGTCGTCACCGTTGACGAAGTCGTGACCGGCGACGACCTTGTGACCGGGGCCGAAACCGCCACCGAGGTCGGCGTCGTGGTAGTCCACCCCGGTGTCGATGACGGCGACGGTCACGCCGTTGCCGTCGGTCGCGTGACCGGAGCCATCCTTCCGCTTCCAGACCCGCGGTGCCCGGATCAGGCCGAGCGCCGGATCGAGCGAGGACGCGTGGACCGTCGAGTCGGGGTAGACGTGCGCCACGCCCGGCGTCGACTCCAGCGTCTCCAGGTCGGCGGCGGAGACCGACATCGCGGCGCCGTTGAACGCGTAGGTGTACGACGCGGTCACCCGCGCGGCGACGCCGCGACTCTTGATCATCGCCACGATGCGGGCGTCCGCTGCCACCAGCGCGGTGTGGGCATCTGCCACGGCGGCACGGGAGCCCTGCCGCACACGCGCGGCGGGGCTGGACAGGCCGTGGCCGGAGGACAGGGCGGGTGCGCCGGCGAACCGCACGATCACACGCCGCTGCGCCGGAGGTGAGGTGGCGCCGGCCGGCCGGCCGGTGAGGGTGACCAACAGGGCCAGAGGGAGGACGCCGGCGGTCACGGCCGCCAGGGCATGGGTGGACCGGGACCGATGGGGGGTGGAGAGCACGGCTCACCGTCCCGTCCGGTCGCGGAGCCCGGCAATCGGGCAAAATGCCCAACTAACCTCGCAGCTGCTCGGTCGGGTGCTCGATGACCCCGGCCGCGATGGCCACGACGGCCAGCGCGGTCCGGGACGGTGCGCGAAGCTTGCGGCGGGCGGTGGCCACGTGGTTGGCGACCGTCTTCGACGAGAGCACGAGGTCCTGCGCGATCTGGCGGTTGGTCCGTCCCTCAGCGACGAGTCGGACGACGTCGCGCTCGCGCGGCGAGAGCTCGTCGCCGTACGCGCGCCGTCCGCTGGTGCCGCCGGAGCCGCGCACCCCCAGGCTGCCCAGTCGCGCCTCGACCCGAGCCACGTGGGGCCACGCCTGGAGATCGGCCAGCGCGCCGCGACTCGTCCGGAGATCGGAGACGGCCTGCTCCCGGCACCCGGCGCGCAGCAGGCACTCCGCGCGCCGGATGCGCACGAGCGCCGCGTCGTACGGGCGTGGGAGACGGGTCAGTGCGTCGGCGGCGGCGCCGAGCTCGGCCGCCGCGCCTTCGGGATCCCCCTGCTCCAGGATCAGGCCACGGCAGAGCGCGAGCGCGGCCGCCGGGCGTTCGTGGTCGCGCCCGGCGACCAGGCCCTCGAAGTCGTCGAGCAGAGCGGCCGCCTCGCCCCGGCGACCGGCCGCCACCAGCGCCTCGACGCGCCCGGGCACGATCTCCATCGCCGAGAGCCAGCTCCGTGATGCGAGGACCTCGGCCGTCGGGTCGTCGGTCACCTCGGCCGCCCCCAGGGGGTCGCCGCGGCCCAGTCGGCGCTGCCCCGCCTCGGTGGCAGCCTGGGCGAGCAGCTCGGGCGCCTCGTGCGGCATCACCTCGGCGAGCAGCAGCTCGGGGTCGGTGCCGGCCCGTTCGGGCAACCCGCAGGCCGTGCTCAGCCTGCTGGTGACCAGCAGGGACTCCAGCCGGGCGAACCGGTCGTGTCCCGTCGTGGTCAGCGCCTGGGCGCGTTCGGCCAGGCCCTGCCAGCGGCCGACGTACCAGTCCAGGTGGACCCGGGTCGACTGCACGGCGTCGGTGAACCCCTCGAAGTACCAGCGCTCCGAGAGCTGCTCGGTCACCCGCACGTGCTCGTCGGCCTGCTGGTAGCGACCCCACAGCAGCGCGGCGTACGCGAGGTCGGCGTGGCCCAGCACCGCCTGGAGGGCGACGTCCTGGTCGTCGGCCCGGTCCGGGATGCGGTCGACCATCGCCCACCCCTCGTCGTCGCCGAGGAACAGCAGGCGGGTGACGTGGAGACGGTCGAGCATCAGCCGATCGGCAGGCGCGAGGTCGTCCGGGATGGCGGCGACGGCTCGGCGTACCTGGTCGAGGTGCCACGACACCGGGTGCGGACTTCCGTACGGCCAGCCCAACCACAGCAGGCTGGCGGCCCGGGGGACGCTCCGGGCGGGGAGCTGGTCGACGGCTCGCTCGAGCTGTACGAGCCCGGCGTCGTAGTCACCGAACTGCATGAGCAGACGGCCGACGGCGCTGCGGACCAGGGCCTCGCGGTCGGGCTCGAGGGCACCGCCGGACAGGGACGGGAGCAGCTCGTGCTGGATGGAGTCGATGGTGGGGCCGAACACGGTCCGGCGATGACCTTCGGGGCGGCGGGGAGCGGGCGGCATGTCAACAGAAGCGTGGCAGGTGGTGCGCGAGCTGCTTGCGCCACCACGGCCAGTCGTGGGACACGTCGTGCCCCCACACGTCGAGCTCGTGGGAGATGCCCTTGTCGCGGAGGAGGTGCGCCATCCGGTGCGCACTCGGCAGCGACCCGGTCGGATGCGTCTCCCAGGCGCCCTCACCCACGGTCAGCACGACGTGCAGTCGCGACCGCAGCCAGTCGAGGTGGTCGCCGTGCAGGTG
>Ga0070682_100001291_pt1 | contig 14197 bp, 11 predicted proteins | sample KBSC63LmetaG_FD_64668 | JGI IMG/M metagenome (GOLD analysis project Ga0070682, IMG submission 64668) | Corn rhizosphere microbial communities from Kellogg Biological Station, Michigan, USA - KBS C6-3L metaG | ecosystem: Host-associated > Plants > Roots > Rhizosphere | place: USA: Michigan... | reverse complement strand
TCACCATTCCAGTTCATCCTGAATTTTAAAAGGACTCTTTCATGATCTTTCAGTTCAATCGTAGTTCCCCAAAAACCTTTTGGCTCCACCTGATAGGTCTGACCCTCAGCAATTTCAATGACAGCATTAAATTTAAACCAGCTTGTATAAGTAAGTTTTCCAATTAATTTTTCTTCTCTTGTAACTTCAAAAGATAAAGAATTGCTTGATTTTGCGTAATATTCTGCCATGGTTATATTTTGATTTGGTGGAAATTCTATTAGTTTTTAAATAATAATAACAGCTTGAATTTTAACGCTCTAATTTATAAATAATTCGGTAAACATAATGTATTTTTAATTTGATATGGTAAAAACGCTCCCGAATTCATTTTAACCCTGTTTTTTGTATTGAAAATTTGCTTTTAAATGTAGAATAATATGATAAAAAATCACCTAATTGCTTTCAAACCAATACTTCCACTTCTTATCATCAATTCCAAATTTTCCCTGCCACCATCTTGCGGGATAACCAACATCATCATTCCTGATAGGTCTGTGCTCTCTTTCCGGATAGGTAACGTATTGATCTGCATACCCAAAATAGGCATCATCATGCAAAATTCCGATAACTCCCAATATTTCCAACAATCCTAGTCTTTCTTCATCATTTGATTTTACTGTTTTTGAGATTCTCTTTTTAAGTTGAGAAATTTTGTCGTTGGGTTCTGATGTTTCAATAATTTCTTTCAGTTCATTGAGAATCCTGTAGTCATTTTCGTTGGGTTTAACGACCGGAAGTTTTGGAAATTGTTCCAGATCAAATAAAATCTGGATTAAACTATCAAAACAACATCCATCTTTGTATTTGAAATAATTGATGGTATTGAATTCGATAGGATCTTCAAACTCATAAGTATGAAGTCCACATATCGCACAGATGTCTTCATTAGGTTCCGGACTTGGTGTAAAGCTATGCTCTTCCAGATTTCTTGCAATGCAATAGCTGGATAAAAATGACCGGTATTCTAATTGTCTTGTGCTTAAACTGTACACGAAAGCATCCACAACTTTCTGCTTTTCAATACCAGCCACAGCCCTTTTAATTCTTCTGCAAATTTCATCATGACTTATCTCTTCCTGATCATACATTACAGACTGTTTCTTGGCATACTCAAAATCATCTTCAGAGATATACTGCATATAGGTTTCCCAATAAAACCAATCCCTTAAACTTTCGTTCTGGGAAGTTTTTATGGTGTTGAGTAAAATTTGTATTGCTTTTTTATCCATTCTTCATTGGTTGTTAATTCCATAAGGACAAATTTATCAAATAAAAATAATGAAAGACTCCTGTTTAAAAGCAAAAAAACCTCATAGATTTTTGAAATCTATGAGGTTTAAATTGTTTTCAGATCAATTTTATTCAATCTTTGTAAGTGTCATTGTTTCATCATGATCTATATTTTCAGGCCGTTTCCCATTCATGTTGATCAGCATAAGGAATTTTGAATCGTTAACCGGAACGATAATTCCTAGCAGTCTTCCTTTTTCCTGATTATCTTTTACTGCAATAAAATCAATCTCAATTGGTGTTTTATCCATATTAATTTTATATTTCAGTTCTCCCTTTTGTCCATTATTAGGACCTCCGTGGATGATAAAATTCTTGCCGTCAATTTCTTCCCCGTTAATTGTAATGGATACATATCCATCTTTTGTAAAGCCTGCTTTGCCTTTACTCTTCCAGTAATCAATGGATTCCCAGTTTCCGACAATATTAAACTCGGATTTTTGAGCTTTGGCATGAAAACCAATAATAAGTATAAACGCTATTACGCTTTTTAGAAAAGTCTGTTTTATTTTCAAGGAAAAATTCATAGTAAATTTTTAATTAATTTTATAAACATAATCCTTCCTGATATATCTGTTTTTATTTAATAATTCTGAAGGATAAAAAATGGTTCCATTAATCTCAATACTTTTAATCCTATATCTCCAGCTTCCATTATGGCTTTTGTAAATTTTTGTTGTTGAATTTGGATAAAGCTCAAGAACAATGGAAGAGTCTTTCACTTCTATTTTTTCAAGAGACTTTGGATTTTTGATTTTATAGAAGGACCGAGGTGACAATATTCCATTTTCATAATTAAATACAAAACCGCCGGCTTCATTATCAATTGCTTTTGAGATGGAATAACTGTAATTGATCTTAATTATTTTTTTGGATCCAGTCAGGTTTTGAATATAGAAATCAGTTATCCAGGAACATCCTGAAAGCACTGCTACGAAAATACAACATAGAAATCCTATCGTAATTGATTTTATACTCATTGTATCGGTGTTTTGATGATTTTTTGTAAAAATAGTCAGATAACTTTAATTTATTAGTTTTTTCCGATAAAAAATCCCGTAAGAAAAATATACGGGACTATAAGGATTCATGGTTCCAGATGATATCATTATTATTTGAACTCATCATCTATCATTAAAAAACACAAGATTGATGATATTATCATGACATATTAATCATTTCTATAATTAATTTATTCTTATAAAATAATTGACAGCCATATTTTTGGGGCGGGTTTCTTTTCCTCCCGCAGCAGCAATAACTAAAGGGACCGTTGATTTATCATAACCGCTAACTACCTGTGAACCATCAAGGTCGCCATCAGCACCTGATGTATTTGCAGAAACTGCCCTTGGCGTTGAAGTTACTCCTCCAAAACTCTGCTGAACAATCTGATGATCGTGCTCTTTGATTTCATCTCCCTGAATACTTCCCCGTAATCTGTTACCCGCTGGATCTTTTTGATTTTCAGAAACCGATGGGATACCATAGCCTAATTCATTGGAGTCGAAAGCATTATTCCCACGCAGGAAAACACCTCTCAAATCGGGAACATTTGTAAGATTTTGTGTAGCACGGGCAAGTCCGCAGGTTGTGTCTACTTTTCTTCCGTCACAAGGTGCCCATTTTGAGTATTTGCTATTCCAGTTTTTATCCGGATTGGTTAAATTGTTCTTAGTAACCTCCTGAAATTCTTCCCAACTTAAGTATGAACAAAGTATTGTTCCTACAGGAAAATCTTTATTAAAACCACTGGGAAGTCCATTTAATAAGCAGTTTACAGGACCCTTATCTGTGTCCAGGAAAAAGAAAATATCTTTTGACGGATCGCTTCTTTTAAAAGTAATTGAATTATCATCATCCAGGATACCTCCTTTATTAAAGCTTTTGCTTATTTCTATTCCATTGGTTATTTTATAATCTTCGACAACAGGGCTTGGATCCGTGCTTGATATTTTGTTGTAGAAAATATAAATGGTGATCCCTTCATCTCCTTCCTGTACTACTGTTGATAATCCTTTTTTATTATTTTGAACTTCTAAACATTTCACATACCCTTCAATGATGTCTTTGTTGGGCGTATGCAAACTAAAAGAATCAAAAAATGCTTGTGAGACCATAATGGTGTCCAAAGATTTGACTTTCTCCTGAAAATTATGAATTTCATCATCAGAAGCGCCTAAATTTAAAACATTCTTAACCATTGATGTAGGATCAATTGCTTCAAAACCAAATGAAAATTTTTGAGTTTTAAAATCATCTTTGAATTTTTCAGATTCATAATATTTCTTCAGGTCGTAAAGAAAATCTCCTGTTTTTACGACATTCAAAGTGGTATAAATTCCACCTTCCAGAAGTTTTGTACATTGATTAGGTTCCATTTGTAAAGTTTTTTGAGGTTAGTTACCAGATTTTATATAATGAGAATTGTATTATCAAGGTTTCATCCGTTGTGACACATCAAAAGTACTTTATATGGAGTCGTACGTCAATTACCATTTTGTGGTATTTATTTTACAACAAAAAACCCCGCAAGATAAACTTGTGGGGTTGAAAATATATTTTGTTCGAAATTACATCGTCTCCATTTTGAAGCTCATACTTTCGATTACTTTTAAAATTGCTTCTACCGTATCCATTGAAGTTAAACAAGGAACACCGTTTTCCACACTCATTCTTCTGATCTGGAATCCATCTCTTTCTGCCTGCTTACCTTTTGTAGTGGTGTTTACAACATACTGAACTTTTCCTTTCTGAATCAGGTCGATAAGGTTTACACTTTCTTCTCCGATTTTGTATCCGATTTTGCAAGGGATTCCTTTTTCTTCAAAGAACTTCGCAGTACCTTCCGTAGCCCAGATTCTGAATCCTACTTCATGGAATCTTGCTGCAAGAGCAGCTGCTTCATCTTTGTGCTTATCTGCTACTGTGAAGAGGATAGAACCGTGCATAGGAACTTTTCTTCCGGCAGCTACCAATCCTTTGTAAAGTGCCTTTTCAAGAGTAGTGTCTTTCCCCATAACCTCTCCTGTAGATTTCATTTCAGGGCCTAAAGAGATGTCAACCTTCGTCAGTTTAGAGAAAGAGAACACCGGTACTTTTACAAATACTCCTTCTTTGTTTGGAACCAATCCGTTTTCGTATCCTAAATCTTTCAGCTTTTGTCCTAAGATGGCCTTTGTCGCAAGGTTAGCCATCGGAACTTCTGTGATTTTAGATAAGAAAGGAACTGTTCTTGAAGAACGAGGGTTTACTTCGATCACATATACATTTCCTTCGAAAAGAACGTATTGGATGTTCATTAATCCGATAACTTTCAGTCCTTTTGCCAGTCTCTGTGTATAGTCTACCAAAGTATCAATTTCACTTTGAGAGATATTCTGTGGCGGATATACCGCGATAGAGTCTCCGGAGTGAACTCCTGCTCTTTCGATGTGCTCCATAATCCCAGGAATCACAACTGTTTCACCGTCACAGATGGCATCAACCTCGATTTCTTTTCCTACCATGTATTTGTCAACCAAAACAGGGTGCTCAGGGCTCGCTTCTACTGCATGTTCCATATAGTAAGCCAGTTCTGCTTCTGCATATACAATTTCCATTGCTCTACCTCCAAGAACGTAGCTCGGACGCACCAATACCGGGTAACCGATTTCGTTAGCAATTTTTATAGCTTCTTCTTTAGAAGTTGAAGTTCTTCCTTTTGGCTGAGGAATTCCAAGTTCCTGAAGTGCTTTCTCAAATTTATCTCTGTTTTCAGCTCTGTCAAGGTCTTCCAGTGAAGTTCCTAAGATCTGTACTCCGTGAGAGGCTAATTTATCTGCGAGGTTAATTGCAGTCTGCCCTCCGAACTGTACCACTACTCCTTTAGGTTTTTCAAGCTCGATGATGTTCATTACATCTTCTTCTGTAAGCGGCTCGAAGTATAGTTTATCGGAGATTGAGAAGTCTGTAGAAACTGTTTCAGGGTTGTTGTTGATGATAATCGCTTCGTAACCCATTTCTTTGATCGCCCATACTGAGTGAACAGTAGCGTAGTCAAACTCAACTCCCTGTCCGATTCTGATAGGTCCGGAACCTAGTACGATAATTTTTTCTTTGTCTGAAACAACACTTTCGTTCTCTTCTTCGTAAGTTCCGTAGAAATAAGGCGTTTCACTTTCAAATTCAGCAGCACAAGTGTCTACCATTTTGTAAACCGGCATTACTCCGTTTTCTTTTCTGAAGTTGAAAACCTCACGTTCTTTTACATCCCAAAGAACTGCGATATTGATATCTGCGAAACCTAATCTCTTCGCTTCAATCAATGTTTCTTTATCGAATTTGTTGGCAGCGATTACTTTTTCGAAGTCAACTAACTTTTTCAGTTTCCAGATGAAGAACTTGTCGATTTTACTCCATTCTACAATCTGTTCCCAGTCGTATCCTCTTCTTAAAGCATCTCCGATAATGAAAAGTCTCTCATCATCACACACTCTGATTCTTCTTTCGATTTCCTCAGCAGTAAGTGCCTCAGCTTGTTTTGTTTTTAATCCTAAATGCTTGATTCCTGTTTCTAATGAACGGATCGCTTTCTGTAAAGATTCTTCAAGGTTTCTTCCGATGGCCATTACTTCACCAGTTGCTTTCATCTGAGTAGAAAGTCTTCTGTCTGCAGTTTCGAATTTATCGAATGGGAATCTTGGGAATTTTGTTACTACATAGTCAAGAGCCGGCTCAAAACATGCATATGTTTTCCCAGTTACCGGGTTCATGATTTCATCCAGAGTCAATCCTACAGCAATCTTTGCAGCAATCTTTGCAATCGGGTATCCTGTTGCCTTACTTGCCAATGCTGATGAACGGGAAACTCTAGGGTTTACCTCGATGATATAATATTCAAATGAATGTGGATCTAAAGCTAACTGTACGTTACATCCACCTTCAATTCCTAAAGCTCTGATGATTTTTAAAGAAGCATTTCTCAGCAACTGATACTCTCTGTCTGAAAGGGTCTGAGAAGGTGCAACTACGATAGAGTCACCTGTGTGAACTCCTACCGGGTCAATATTTTCCATGTTACAAACCACAATGGCGTTGTCGTTTGCATCACGCATTACTTCATATTCAATTTCTTTGAAACCAGCGATTGATTTTTCAATCAAACATTGTGTAACCGGGCTGTGCTTTAATCCTAATTCGGCAATTTCTTTCAATTCTACCTCGTTGGAAGCAATACCACCTCCTGTTCCTCCCATTGTAAAGGCAGGACGAACAATTACAGGATATCCGATTTCATCTGCAAAAGCAAGTGCTCCTTCTACCGTATTTACGATATCAGATTCCGGAACCGGCTCATTCAATTCTCTCATCAACTCACGGAAAAGGTCTCTATCTTCTGCTCTGTTGATGGCAGAAAGCTTAGTTCCCAATACTTCCACTTTGCACTCTTCAAGAATTCCTGATTTTTCCAGTTCTACCGCCATGTTCAGTCCAGTCTGACCTCCCAATGTTGGTAATAATGCATCCGGACGTTCTTTTCTGATAATGTGGCTTACAAACTGTAATGAAATCGGTTCGATATATACTTTATCTGCGATTTCCACATCCGTCATGATCGTTGCAGGGTTTGAGTTAATCAAAATTACCTTGTAGCCTTCTTCTTTTAAAGACAGACAAGCCTGCGTTCCTGCGTAATCAAATTCAGCTGCCTGACCAATGATGATAGGTCCTGAACCGATTACTAAAATTGTTTTTATATCTGTACGTTTTGCCATTTTTCTTTTTTTTAGATACAAGATGTTAAATGTCAGATTTCAGACCTCCAACAAGATGTTATCACTTTTTTAAATTAGATTTGAATGTGTAAATCATTCTTTGAATTTCATTCAGATTTGATATTAAACTATTAACTTTTTCTGCTTCGAGCAAATTTAATTCTCTGGTTAAAATTAACTGTGTCTGTAGCTCAAAAGAGGAAGCATTTGCAATTCCAAGAAAATGATAAAACTCTCTGTCATTATTTCTTCCTGCCCCTTCTGCTATATTGGAAGGAATAGAGATTACAGATCTTTTAATTTGAGAAACCAAACCAAACTTTTCATCTTTAGGTAGCTCTGCGCAAATGATGTAAACCTCTTTTGCAAGTTCAATCGATTTCTGCCAAAAAACTATTTTTTCAAAATTATGCATGATAAAGTCTGTTATCTGATGTCTAATATCTGATGTCTTTCTTATTTCTTAAAGTCTTCCATCATTTGAATAAACTCATCAAACAGGTAGTTTGCATCTTCAGGGCCCGGACTCGCTTCAGGGTGATACTGAACTGAGAAACATGGGTGGATTTTGTGTTTTAATCCTTCGTTGGTTCTGTCGTTCAATGCGATGTGCGTTTCGATAAGGTCTGTTCCTTTTAAGCTTTCCTGATCTACCGCATATCCGTGGTTCTGAGAAGTGATGGCTACTGTATTTTTCTCTAAATCCAATACCGGGTGGTTTCCTCCTCTATGTCCGAATTTCAGCTTGAAAGTTTTTGCTCCGCAAGCAAGACCGATCAATTGGTGTCCTAAACAGATTCCGAAGATTGGAACTTTTCCTAATAATCCTCTGATCATATCTAAAGCATGTGGTACATCTTCAGGGTCACCAGGACCGTTTGAAAGCATAATTCCATCCGGGTTCATCAACAGGATTTCTTCTGCTGTAGTATCCTGAGAAACTACAATGATATCACAGTTTCTTTGAGACAGCTCTCTGATAATACCCAGTTTTGCACCGAAGTCTACCAATACTACTTTGAAACCTCTGTTCGGGTTAGCATAAGGCGTTTTTGTTGAAACCTCTTCTACCTGATTGGTTGGGAAGTTTGTTGATTTCAATTCAGAAGCTACGGCAGCTTCATCAGCATCTGCATTTACGATTTTTCCTTTTACTACTCCGGAGTTACGAAGAATTCTTGTCAGTCTTCTTGTATCAATTCCTGAAATTCCTGAAAGGTTTTTCTTTTTAAATAGTTCATCTAAAGTAATCTGAGTACGGAAATTGGAAGGAAGATCGCAAAGTTCTTTTACGATAAGCCCTTTGATTGCCGGCTCAATACTTTCATAATCATCACGGTTAATACCATAATTTCCGATAAGCGGATAGGTCATACAAACAATCTGACCGCAATACGACGGATCAGAAATCAATTCCTGATACCCTGTCATTCCGGTATTGAAAACTACTTCCCCTGCAGTTTCCAATTCTGCTCCGAAACCTTCTCCATGAAACACTTCACCGGACTCCAGTATTAATTTTTTCTTCATTTTAAACTTTTATCTCTATTATTTTATTATATATAATTAATCAGGCCGCCCCTACGGGGCTCATTAACTTTTAACTTCTTACTTTTGCCCTGGCTCTTTTAACTTGGCTCTTACTTAAAGGTATACCCCTTACTTCCCAACGCTTCTTTCAAAATGGCCATTCTTGCGAATACTCCGTTTTGCATTTGTTTGAAGATTCTTGATCTCTTGCATTCCACAAGGTCTGAATCTATTTCCACTCCTCTGTTGATGGGAGCCGGGTGCATGATGATTGCTTCTTTTTTCATCGACTGCTCTCTTTCTTTAGTCAAACCATATCTTTTATGGTATTCTGAAGCAGTAAAACTCATGGCAGAATCGTGTCTTTCGTGTTGGATTCTTAATAGCATTAAAACATCCACTTCACCGATCAGCTCATCTACCGACATATAAGTTCCGTTGATTAAAGCTCCTTCGTCAAACCATTGTTCCGGTCCTGAGAAGTATACTTTAGCGCCTAATCTCCTTAAAGCCTCCGCATTTGAGTTCGCTACACGGCTGTGTTTTACATCGCCTACAATTCCTACTTTCAATCCTTCAAACTTTCCGAATTCCTGATAAATGGTCAGTAAATCCAGCATACATTGTGAAGGGTGGTTTCCTGTTCCATCTCCTCCGTTGATTACAGGAATGCTGATATTCTTTAATTCCTCGAAGTATCTGTCTTTCTTATCGCGGATTACCACCAGGTTTACTCCTATACTTTCAATGGTCTTTACTGTATCATAAAGACTTTCGCCTTTGTTTACCGAACTGTGTGATGCATCAAACGGAACTACCTGAAGTCCCAGTTTTCTTTCTGCAAGATCAAAACTTGTTTTCGTTCTTGTACTGTCTTCGAAGAAAAGGTTTGAGCAAAAAACTTCTCCTTCAATTTTAGCAGTTTTACCGTTCGCAAAAGCCATCGCTTCTGTCAGTATACTGTTGATTCTCTCGGTGCTTAGTTCTGTAATCGTAAACATAATTCTTATTTTTGGGCATAAAAAAAGCGAAGACAACAATCTTCGCTAATAACAATAAATATCGTAAAGGGCGCTTTCGCCCGGTAAATCTAATGATATAAATGCTTTTTTATTCATTAGGTGCAAAGATACAACAATTTTATGAACCTACAAAAACAAAATTTAAAATAAATTAAAAACCTCAGTATTTCCTTATTCTCATTTAAAATTAATATTTTTGTTACAACTCAAATTATTTTATGGATTTAAAAGACAAAATGATTCTCAGCATTATTCAGGAAGACTCTACATTATCGGTTAAAGAAATTTCCGAAAAAATTGGTCTTACCTTCACTCCTACGTATGAGCGAATCAAACAACTGGAGAAACAAGGAATCATTCAGAAGTATGTGGGTCTTTTAAACCGTGAAAAACTGGGTTTAAATATTGTAGTCTACTGTAATGTCCGTCTCAAAGAACAATCCAAGAAAGTATTGGAAACTTTTGAGAACCACATCGGAAAATATGATGAAGTACAGGAAATCATCAGTCTTTCCGGAGAGTATGACTATATGTTGAAGATCATTGCCAAGGACATCAATTCGTATAATGAATTTGCTGTGAATGTGATCTCAAACATTCCTAATATCGGGCAATACCACAGCTCAATTGTGCTTCACGAGGTGAAAAAATCTACCAAGTTTAAAATTGATCTGGAATAAATCTTCTCTTTTTAAACCAAAACTGATTTAAACTTCTTGCTGAAAATCTTTGATTTTCCTGCGCCTTAAAAATAATTCACATAATTATCTTTGTGCCTTTGCGTATGCCAACTTCTTTTATAAACTCGTATTTTGTTAGAAAACGCAAAGACGCAAAAGAAATTCATAAACTTCATGTTGTAGGCGCAAAGATTTTATCTCCGATAAAATTTTATGCAGTAGATTTCCTTAATTAACCTTAAAGTCTTCATCTACCTTAATGGTTCAAGTTATCAATCATCAAATTCAAAGAGCGGAGTAAAATCTAACCATTAAGATCACTTAAGCAGATAAGATTTATAAGATTAAGGCTTCCACAACGAAAAGACAGCAGGCTAAAATAATTTAGAAATTCTACTGATTTTTGCTTAAGTTTCTGATGACCTTAATGGCTTAGATTCTAACCCAATAATTTATTTTTCAGTTTATTGAACTGATATTCTATTTTATCCAGACAAAGATTCCCGATACTTCCCTGATGGGTATGTTCAAGGTTTCCAGGCTCAAATTCAAACTCATTGTTTTCAATCTCCTGCCCTACTTTCACATAAGCATCACGGAAAGAACTGCCGTTTTTTACTTCTTCATTGATCTTCTCTACACTGAAAAGATATTTGTATTTCTCATCTTCCAGAATCCCGTCTTTTACCTGAATATTGGGTAAAGTATAGCTTAGGATTTCCAGACATTCTTTCAGGGAATCAATAGCCGGGAAAAGAATTTCTTTGGTCAGCTGAACATCTCTGTGATATCCTGAAGGCAGATTATTGGTCAATAAAATAAGTTCATTCTGAAGTGACTGAATTCTGTTGCATCGTGCACGAACCAGTTCAAAGATATCCGGATTCTTTTTATGAGGCATAATACTGCTTCCCGTAGTAAATTCTTTTGGAAAGCTGATAAAATCAAAGTTTTGGTTCAAGTACAAGCATACATCATAAGCAAATTTTCCGAGTGTTCCCGCTAAAGTTGCCATAGACATCGCCAGTAGTTTTTCTGACTTTCCACGGGTCATCTGAGCATATACCGAATTGTAATTCATCGACTGGAACCCTAAGTTATAGGTTGTACTTTCACGGTTAATCGGAAAAGACGAACCATAACCTGCCGCTGAACCCAATGGATTTTTATTAATTATATTCTTTACAGAAAACAACATTTCCACATCGTCCAAAAGCGCTTCCGCATAAGCTCCGAACCACAATCCAAATGAGGAAGGCATCGCAATCTGCAAATGGGTATATCCCGGAAGCAGAACATTTTTATGCTGATCTGCCAACTGAATCAGAATCTGGAAAAACTCGTCAGTAAGAGCTGTGATCTCACGGATCTCATCCAATAAATACAGCTTAATATCCAACAAAACCTGATCATTTCTGGATCTTGCGGTATGGATTTTCTTTCCTGTATCTCCTAATTCTTCAATTAAGATTGCTTCTACCTGAGAATGGATATCCTCAGCTTCTTTATCAATTTCAAAAGTCCCATTTTCAATTTGATTTAAAATAGTATTTAAAACAGATAACATCTGCTCTGATTCTTCCTGGGAAATAATTCCGGTTTCTGCTAACATTTTGCAATGTGCCATAGAACCTTTGACATCATATTTTGCCAAACGCTCGTCGAAGTCAAGATCTTTCCCAACGGTAAATTGAGTGACTAATATATTGGTGGCAAGGTTATCCTTCTGCCATATTTTTTTCATATGTAATTGTTTATTTTTTTTAAATCATATGCAATCACCACTTCCATCTGTTGTATTACCAGAAAATTCGTTGGTAGTGATTCATAATATCTGATTTAAAATATTTGTTGGCTTTGACATGCCCGGCAAGGCAATCCTTATTACTATTAACTATAAAAAAACATTTCCTTATGAGAAGCTTTCATTTCTAATCTTCTTTTTGCATAAATCTTATTAAAAACTAAACTTCGTGCCTGCCGGGCGGAGTCAAAACATATATTGAGCTGAGAGCCTGATGCAGGAAGTGAAATTATAAACTATAATAACTTCCATCTTCCTACTTCATTCTTCCATTATTTATAACACTTTTTCTAAAATACTGATGTAGATTTCTATACCTTCTTCTATTTCCTGAATATAAATAAATTCATCTGCAGTGTGAGAGCGCCTACTGTCTCCAGGACCCATTTTCACTGATGTACATGGGATAATCGCCTGATCTGAGGAAGTAGGTGAACCGTAAGTTGTCCTTCCGATTTCAATTCCCGCTTTTACAAACGAATGATCCATTTCGATCTTTGAAGAATTCAACCTGAAAGACCTTGCGGTGAGTGTTGATTCCATCTGAGACTGGATGATTTCAAATGCTTCCTGGTTGGAATATTCGTCTGTTACCCTTACATCCAGTGTGAAATTGCACGATTCCGGAACAACATTGTGCTGTACTCCTGCATGAATTCCTGATAAAGTCACTTTAACTTCTCCAAGATATTCTGAAACTTTTGGAAATTTAAAGGCTAAAATGTTCTGCAGATCCTGCATGCATTTTACAATTGAGTTATCATCATTAGGATGAGCGGCATGAGAAGGAGTACCTTTCATTTCTCCATCAATCACAAGAAGTCCTTTTTCTGCAATCGCCAGATTCATCTGCGTGGGTTCTCCTACAATAGCGAGTTCTACGTTGGGTAGCTGCGGAAATAAAGCTTCAATTCCATCAAATCCTGAAATCTCCTCCTCTGCCGTCAAAGCAATAACTAAATTATATTTTAAATCTTCTTTATCATAAAAATGCAAAAAAACCTGCGCCATAGAAACCAAAGAAGCTCCGGCATCATTACTTCCCAATCCGAACAGTTTGCCGTCTTTTTCAACAGGAACAAACGGATCAAGTGTATACGCTTTGTTAGGTTTTACCGTATCATGATGCGTGTTCAGTAAAACGGAAGGTTTAAACACATCAAAATGTTTATTCACCGCCCAGATATTGTTTTTAAAACGTTTGGTAGGAATCTGATGTTTTTTGAAAAAATTTTCAATTTCTACCGATGTATTAAATTCATCTTTGCTGAATGAAGGAATCTCAATCAAATTTTTAAGCAATCCGATCGCGTTATTTAACAGCTCTTCTTTATTATAAACAGATTTCAGTTCCTGCATGATGATTTTCTATATGGTTTTTCAGTTTTGTTTCCTTGATCAGAAACACTTTTTCTACATTATTCTTTACAGCTCCAAGAGCATTTTCAAGCTTAGGTAAAATCCCTTTGTGAAGCTTCCCTTCTTCTTTTAATGCTTCAAACTCTTCTTCATTTACACTTTTGATCACTGATTCAGGATTGTTTACATCTTCCAAAACCCCTTCTTTATCAAAACAATACAAAAGCTCCACTTCATATTTCTCCGATAACGCCTGTGCAATCACAGAAGCAATAGTATCTGCATTGGTATTAAAAAGATTTCCTTTTCTATCGTGGGTAATCGCAGAAAATACAGGAACAAGATCCAGCTTGATTAATTTTGAAACCAGCTTTTTATTCACGCTTTTCTTATTGATATCCCCCACAAACCCAAAATCGATTTCCGGATGTTCTCTTTTTTTAGCTTTAATTAAATTTCCGTCTGCTCCGGAAAAGCCTATAGCATTACATTTTTTCTGCTGCAGCTTTTCAACAATATTTTTATTGATTCCTCCTGCATATACCATCGTTACAATATCCAATGTCTCTTTATCCGTAATCCTCCTTCCGTTGATCATTTTCTGTTCGATACCGAGTTTATCAGCTAATGTAGTCGCTAATTTTCCACCGCCATGAACAAGGATCTTTTTTTCCTGAATTTCAGAAAACTGTTCTAAGAATTGGTTTAATAATT
>Ga0070682_100001285_pt1 | contig 14230 bp, 10 predicted proteins | sample KBSC63LmetaG_FD_64668 | JGI IMG/M metagenome (GOLD analysis project Ga0070682, IMG submission 64668) | Corn rhizosphere microbial communities from Kellogg Biological Station, Michigan, USA - KBS C6-3L metaG | ecosystem: Host-associated > Plants > Roots > Rhizosphere | place: USA: Michigan... | reverse complement strand
CGAGCTGTTGGCCGCAGCCGTCGTCGGTCGTGCGGGTCACGAGCAGGCGGACCGGCTTGCCGGCCTTCGCGTGGAGCTTGTCCGGGTGGTAGCCGGTGGCGTCCACCTTCACTTCGAGCGCGGGGCGGCCGTCGGAGGGGGGAACGCTCGGCGCGTTCTTGCAGGCGGAGGCTGCGACGAGGGCGGCGAGGGGGAGCAGGCGAAGCCGATGCATGGGGTACAGCGTGACGAGAGCGCCCCGATTTCGGCGCGCGGCGCAGTTTAAGTCAAGGTGAGGTTGCGATCCTGGTGGGCGGGCTCTAAGTGAGCCGGCCGGATGTCCGTGACTGCCCCGCGAATTCCAACCGGTCTCGTGGCGCAGCTCGTTCGCCATGGCCCGCGCTACGCGCTGGGCACGCTCCTGCTCGCGACCTACCAGATCGCCCAGTACTGGTTCGACACGCGCCTGCGCGTCGCGATCAACGACGCGCTCAGCCCCCAGCACGGCCGGGCCGTCTGGCTCGGTATCGCGCTCATCGCCGTCATGCTCGGCGCCGCCGTCGTGCGTGTGCTCTCGCGCGTGGTCGTGTTCAACGCCGGCCGCGACGCGGAGTACGAGCTCCGCGCCGAGCTCGAGGAGCACCTGCTCGAGCTCGGGCCGTCTTTCTACCGGCGCATGAGCACCGGCGAAATCATGAGCCGCGTCACGAACGACCTGCAGCAGGTGCGCCTGCTCCTGGGCTTCGGCGTGCTCAACGTGATCAACACGGTGTTCGCGCTCGTGAGCGCGCTGGCCGTCACGATCCCCATCTCCGGCAAGCTCACGATCGCCGCGCTGTCGCCGCTGCCGCTGCTCTTGCTCGTCTCGCGCCGGCTGTCGCACGAGTTTTACACGCGCACCCGCGACAATCAGGCCGCGCTCGGCAAGCTGAGCGCGCGCGTTCAGACCAGCATCGCCGGCGTGCGCGTGATTCGCTCCTTCTCGCTCGAGAACGCGGAGCTCGAGGCGTTCGATCGCACGAACAACGGCTACCTCGACCGCAGCCTCGCGCTCGCGCGGCTCCGCGGCTCGCTCGGCCCGATCATGCAGATCACGATCGCCGTCGGCATCCTCGTGGTGTTCTGGTACGGCGGCTCGCTCGTGCTCAATCACGAGCTCGACGCGGGCGGGTTCTTGACGTTCAACCGCGCGCTCAGCCGGCTCACCTGGCCGCTGCTTTCGCTCGGCTTCGTGCTCGGCATGGTGCAGCGCGGTCGCGCCGCCTACGACCGGTTGCTCGACGTGTACCGCGCCGAGCCCGACATCGTCGACGGCCCGTTGCCCGAGCCCGCGAGCGTGGTCGGCCGCCTGGAGGTCAAGGACCTGAGCTTCGCGTACGGCACGAACCAGGTGCTGCGCGGCGTCAACCTGGTGCTCGAGCCGGGACGCTCGCTCGCGATCGTCGGTCGCACGGGCAGCGGCAAGAGCACGCTGGCCGTGCTGCTCTCGCGCCTGCAGCCGACGCCGCGCGGCGCCGTGTTCCTCGACGGCGCCGACGTGTGCGATCTGCCGCTGAAGACGGTGCGCGGAGCGATCGGCTACGCCCAGCAGAACGCGTTTTTGTTCTCGACGACGGCCGCGCGCAACATCGGCTTCCCGCTCGACGACCCCGATTCGCCGGAGAGCATCGCGCGCATCCAGGCCGCGGCCGTCGAAGCGCGCGTCCACGAGGAGATCCTCGCGTTGCCCGACGGCTACGACACCGTCGTGGGCGAGCGCGGCGTGCAGCTTTCGGGCGGACAGAAGCAGCGCGTCGCGCTCGCGATGGCCTTCGTGTCCGACCCGCGCATCCTGATCCTCGACGACCCGCTCAGCGCCGTCGACGCCCGGACGGAGCGCGGCATCTTGGAGGCGATCGACCGGCAGCGGGCCAAGCGCTCGGTGCTCCTCGTCACGCACCGCGTGGCGGCGGCCGCGCGCTGCGATCACATCGTGGTGCTCGACGCAGGTCGCATCATCGAGCAGGGCACCCACGCCGAGCTCTGTGCCCTGGGCGGCCTCTACAACGTGTTCGCCGAGGAACAGCGCATCGAGCACGAGCTCGAGGCGCTCGGCCGTCTCAGCTCCGACGAGGTGCAGGTCGCATGACGCAGTCGGCACCCGATTCGCGCAGCGAGGGGCAGAAGCGCACCGAGAAGATCCTCGCGGCGTTCCACGACGAGGAACGCTTCACGAAGAGCTACGACGGGCGCCTGGCCTGGCACATCTGGCGCTTCCTCAAGCCGCACCGCGCGATGATCGCGCTCTCCGTCGTGGTGCTGCTGATCACGTCCGGCCTTTCGCTCGTGCGCCCGCTCGTGATGCGGCACGGCATCGACGAGGCGGTGCTCGGCGGCGACCGCGCCGGGCTGATGCGCATCGGCCTGGTCTTCGCCGGCGTGTTGCTCGCCGAGCAGGTGCTCGGCTTCGTGCACATGTACGCGATGCAGATCGTCGGCGCGCGCGCGATGTCGAGCCTCCGGCGCGAGGTGTTTCGCTTCCTGCACGGCCGCCGGCTCTCGTACTTCGATCGGCAGCTCGTGGGACGCCTCGTGTCCCGCGTCACGAACGACGTCGACGCGATCCTGGAAGCGTTCGCCTCCGGCGCCGTGAACGGCATCGGCGACGTCGTGCGCCTGGTCGGCATCGTCGCCTTGATGATCACGCTCGATTGGCGCCTGTCGCTGATCGCGTTCATCGCCGTGCCCCCGGTCGCCCTGTTCGTGCGCGTGATCCGGAAGCCGATGCGCGAAGCGCTGCGCGAGATCCGCGCGCGCACCTCGCGCATGAATGCGATCACCAACGAGCAGGTGGCTGGCATGAGCCTGATTCAGGCGTACGGCCGCCAGGAAACGGCGCGGCGCGACTTCGACGACACGAACCTCGCGTACCGCCACGCCAACGTCAAAAGCATCAAGTGGGAGGCGATTCAGGACGCCGCCATCGACATGGTCGGCTCGGTCTGCCTCGCGTCGATCATCGTGGCGCTCGGCTATCGGCCGGTGAGCTTCGGCACCGTCGTCGCGTTCAGCGCTTACCTGAGCCAATTCTTCGAGCCCATCAGCCAGCTCGCGCAGCGCTACACGCTCGTGCAGGGCGCGATGACGGGTGCCGAGCGCGTGTTCGGCCTGCTCGAGCTCGGCGAGTCCGACGCGGAGCCGAAGCCGTGCGCGCCGCCCGGCGATCCGAGCGCGGCGGTAGCGCTCGAGAACGTTACGTTCTCGTACAAGCCCGGCATCCCCGTGCTCAGTGACCTGAGCCTCACCGTGAAGAAGGGCGAGAAGGTGGCCCTCGTCGGCCCGACGGGCTCGGGCAAGACGACGATCACGGCGCTCGTCTTGCGCCTGTACGAAATCGAAAGCGGCACGGTGCGCGTGTTCGGCGACGACGTGCTCGGGCTCGATCGTCACGCGCTACGCCGGAGATTCGCGGTCGTCCCGCAGGATGTCGTGCTCTTTCCCGGCTCCGTTGCGGAGAACGTCGCCGCCGGGGAAATCCCGGACCCGGCGCGCGTGCGCCACGTCCTCGAGCGCATCGGCGCCCTCGATCTGTTCCTGGCTCGCGAGGGAGGGCTCGACGCCGACGTGGGCGAGCAGGGCTCGAAGTTCTCGGCGGGTGAGCGTCAGCTGATCGCCTTCGCGCGCGCCCTTTACCGCGACGCTCCGATCTTGATCCTCGACGAGGCGACGGCCAGCATCGACAGCGACACCGAAGCACGCTTGCAGCGCGCGCTCGAAGAGCTCTTGAAGGATCGTACGGCGCTGGTCATCGCTCACCGGCTCAGCACGATCCGCGAAGCCGATCGCATCCTCGTCCTCAAGCAGGGCAAGCTGGTCGAGCAGGGCACTCACGACCAACTGGTTCGCGCAGGCGGCCTGTACGCGAAGCTCCACGAGCTGCAATTCTCACGCGAGCACACGGTGGCTGCGCGCAGCGGCGAAGTCGTCGCCTGAGCGCCGCGGGCTCGCTACTCGAGCCAGCCCATCAGGATGGCGCGCTCCGCCATCACCTCGATCACGTCTTCCACGCGTGCGATCTCGCGGGCACGGAACGGGTGGCCGCCGCGGCCGACCTCGAACATCGCGATCAGCTCGCCGTAGATGCAGAGCGGGACCATCGCGACGCCCACGACGTCCGGCAAACAGCGCATCAAACGCCCGGCAATATGCCGACTTTCGTTGCCGAGCTTGGGCTCGCTCATGATCGTGAAGGTGTTGTGCGCCGCCTCGAGCGACGGGTCGTCCTCGGCGATGCGCTCGCCGAGCAGGCGCTCGGTGCGCGGGCCGTGACCGCCGACCGTGACGACGGAGCGCAGGTCGCGCCGCACGCGGTGCACGAGGCCAATCTCGGCGTTCGACGCCGACACCGCCGTCGAGATGGCGAGCAAGAGCGCCTCCGAAAGGTCGAACGCGTGCGCGAGGACGCCGACCGGGTCGACCGCAGCAACGCGGAACGTCGAGTGCGTCGCCGGTGGCAGCGAGCTCGGGCGAATCGTGAGGGCGAAGTCGTCGGGCGGGGGCGGCGGGATGCTGTCGAGCGGGTTGCTCGCGCGCGACTCCATGCTCTCGCTGTGCGTGGCGAGATCCTCGACCGTTTGCTCGCGCCCGTCGGCGGGCAGCGAGCCGATCTCGTCCAGGCGGCGCCAGACCTGCCACGACTCGTGGCGGACGAACGAGCTTTCCGGAATGCGGCCGTGCGAGCGACCTCGCATCAGGAGCTCGAATGAAATCGGTCCCACGGCGACGACGCCGTTGGTGACGAACCAACGATCCCCACGGCGCCCACTGGGCGGCGCCGTGTCTCGTGCGGATAGATCTGGAGCTAGGCTGCCGAAAGACATGAACCCCTGCGCGTATGTAGGATAATTCATACACTAACCTACAGCGTCCGACAACCCGGTATTCCTGGGTAGTTGCTGCTGGGGCCTCCCGCAGGTCGCTCAGGTTGGCGGTAACCTGGCGGAACGTGGCGGTCGGTAAGGTTTTTTTGGTTGGCGCCGGTCCCGGCGACCCGGGTCTCATCTCGGCACGCGGGCTCGAGCTTTTGTCGCGTGCGGACGTCGTGCTTTACGACGCGCTGGCGCATCCGGCGCTGCGCGAGGCGTGCCGTCCGGATGCGGACCTGCGCAACGTCGGGAAGCGCTTCGGTGAGCCGAGCTCCGTGCAGGAGGCCATCAACGCGGAGATGATCGCGCTCGCGCACACGGGGAAGAACGTCGTGCGCCTGAAGGGTGGCGATCCGCTGCTGTTCGCACGTGGCGCGGAGGAGGCGCTCGCTCTGCGCGCCGCGGGCATCACGTTCGAGATCGTGCCCGCCGTTCCGTCGCCGATCGGTGCGGCGGCCTACGCGGGGATCCCGCTCACGCACCGCGAGCTGTCGTCGAGCGTCACGTTCATCACGGGCAGCGATCGCGCCGGCGTGCCGTGGTCGCCGGAATCCTGGAAGAAGCTGGCGACGGCGACGGATACGATCTGCGTGCTGATGGGCATGCGACGTATCGACGCGATCTGCGCCGCGATCGTCGAGGGCGGGCGCGCGACGACGACGCCCGCTGCGGTGATTCAATGGGGGGCGCGCGCGAGCCAGCGCGTGGTGACGGGAACGCTTGCGACGATCGCGGACGAGGCGCGCAGCGCGGGCCTCACGAACCCCGCGGTGATCGTGGTGGGAGAAGTCGTGGCGCTGCGCGAGGAGCTTTCCTGGTACGAGGCGCTCCCGTTCTTCGGCAAGCGGCTCCTCGTGCCGCGTCCGAGCGGACAAGCCGGGCGAACGGCGCGGGCCATCCGCGAGCGCGGGGGCGAGCCGATCGTCCTGCCGTTGATCGAGATCGTGGCGGCGCCCGATCCCGTTCCGCTCACGGCCGCGCTCGCTGCGCTCGCGAGCTACGATTGGGTGCTCTTCACGAGCGAGAACGGCGTCGTGCGAGCGCTCGACGCCCTGCGCGCGGTAGGGCGCGACGCGCGCGCCTTCGGGAGCGCCAAGCTCGGTGTGATTGGCCCGCGCACGGGGGCGGCGCTCGAGCGTTACGGTCTCGTCCCCGATCTCGTCGCCGAGGAGCACGTGGGCGAGGGGCTCGCGCGCGATATCCTGAAGGGCGGCGTACCGCGGCGGGTGCTCCTGCTGCGCGCCCTCGCGGCCCGCGACGCCTTGCCGAACGCGCTCCGAGCGGCGGGGGTCGCCGTCGACGTGGTGGCCGCCTACGAGACGAAGGCGTTGCCGGGTGTCTCGGAAACGTTGCGCGAGCTGTTCGGCGGTGACGGGCTCGACGCCGTGCTCCTCACCTCGAGCTCGACCGTCGAGAGCTTGGTCGACCGGTTGGGCCCGGGTGCCCAGGAGCTGCTCTCCGGCGTGACGATCGCCAGTATCGGCCCGGTGACGACCCAGACGGCCGAGCGTCTCGGGCTGCGCGTTGCCGTTACCGCGTCGACGTACACGGTGGACGGCTTGCTCGACGCGCTCGAGCGCCACTATCGTGGGTCGTGATGGCGACGATGCTTTCGGCCTCCCCACCGACTCCGCCCGAGGGCGACGAGCGCGTCCTGTTCGACGGCTACGGCTCGCTCGTGCCGAGCATCGGCAGTCTCGTGCTCTGCATCGTCACGGTCGGCCTCTGGCTCCTGCCGCTCTGGTGGCGCTCGCGCTCACGGCACTACCGCCTGACCACGCGGCGCGTCGTCGTCGAGACCGGCGTGCTCGGCAAACGCCTCGAGCAAGTCGATCTGTACCGCGTGAGCGACTACACGGTGGTGCGCCCGCTCGGCCAGCGCCTCCTCGGCACCGGCAACATCGTGCTCCGCACGCTCGACAAGACGTCACCGGTCGTCGCCATCGAGGGCATTCGTACGGACGTGGTCGCCTTGTACGAGAGCATCCGCGCCGCGACGGAGAGCGAAAAAGCACGGCGCGGCGGCGTGCGCGTGGTCGACGTCGAGTGACCAGCCGGACCCGGTGTTTCCCGATGGCCAGCGGAAGCGGGCGACAGCCCGAGCGTCTCGGGCCAGGGTGGAGCGGTCGGGAATCCGAGCTTGCCGACCTGACAGGTCACGCTACTCGTTGACGCCGTCGGACCAGCGAACCCCAGCGCGACGACGATCTTCGGTAACAACGACGGCGCCGTGTGCACGCCATAGAGGCAGCGCAGGCACCTATGACCTCGGCGGCGCGTCGGCGTGGGATCCCCATCACCGTCAGTTGGTGCAGACGAAGTGGGGACAGCCGCCGGGCTTGTTGTGAGGAACGCACACTTGGTTGCCGTTGCAATCGAGCCCGCAATCACGAGCGCCGGGACAGGGGCCGACGACGCCGCAGCCTTTGGTTTGGCCCATGCACTTCTCGTCCGGAGCACAGGCATCTCCACAACCCATGCAGTTCTGTTTGGTACCGAGCGAGATGCAGGCTCCGCCGCACACGGTCTTGTGGCAAACGCAGGCAGCTCCTTCGCACTTGAACCCCGGGGGGCACGACGGACAGCCGGGTGGCGGTGGCATCAACCGCTTCTGGCTGGTGCGCAGCGTGCAACGGATCAGCTGCCATTGACCGGGTGTGATCTTGAGGTTGCACCTCTGACTGACGCGCGTGGTCGGGTGCACCGCGGGTGCCATCACGTTCTGCGGATCCGGCTTCGCTTCGTTGTATGGTGCTGGGCACGATGTGTAGCGGCATTCCGCACACTTTTCTGAGAAGCACTGGCTGCTCAATTCGCAGGTCCACGGATCGAAGTTCGTGTCGCTCACGAAATCGTCCGGGGCGTACGTGTGCATGAGTCCCACGGCATGTGCCAACTCGTGTGCCAGCGTCGCGTGCGCGCCGGTCACCGCATCGACGACGACTCCGCTACCGTTGTTCCAGGCCACGCCACCGCCGCCGCTGTAGCTGCCGACATACAGGACCTTCAATGTCGTGTCGGTGTCGGAGACCTTGAAGAACACGTTGCTACCCACGGAGTTGTCCACGTCGGGTGGTATGGCGTCGCTTTCGGCGAAGGAGCTGACGAAAAACGAGACATCTCCGGAAGCGAAGACCTGGTTCACCTGTGCCACGTCGGTGTCCACGCGCGCTCGGTCGGCGACCGCAGTACCGTTGCGCTTCGTGGTCATCACGACCAGGCCTATCTTGAGCGGCGCTGCGAGGGGACCTGCCTGTCCTTCGCGTTGGCTGTTATCGAGGCACAACGCCGAGGTGATATCGCGCCCTGGCGGGCCACTCGTGTCGAGCGCACACGCGGCAGCCTGCGGAGCGCCCGTCGTTGGGACGGCAAGCGTCGAGGCGGTAGCGCTAGTATCAGCTGCGACCGGCTCCCTCGTGGGACCGCAGCTAGCGAGAACGTATGCGACGCTCGGCACGAGCGCGCATAGCACCAAGTACCTCATCGCTCGCGGCTTCATGGATCTCCATCCGCACTGTGGTCGAGGGCGACGACACGCTGCAATGGTCATTCTTTCCGCCGAGTGCGGGACCGAGCCCCTGCGCGGCTTACTGTGTCGCGTGCCACACGAGCGCTGATTGCAAGGACAGACAAAGCTGTGTCCCGACCGAGCTCGGCGCGCACGGGCAGCTGGCCGCAACGTGCGGTCCCTCGCTGAATGAGCTCCTTCCACGGGGCGATTGCTCATCGCCTGGCGCTGTCCGTCGTGGCCCTTGTCAGCGGCTCTGCGCGGCGCGCAGAATGCCCTGCACATGAAGCTCGGCGTCCGTCCGCTCGTCGCGTTGTTCCTTCTCCTGTCCTCGCCCGCGTTCGGGCAGCAGGCGGACGAATCGACGCGCACGGCGGCGCGAGCGCTCGGCAACGCGGGCGTCGAGGCCTACCAGGCGAACGATTTCGCGACGGCGAACGACAAGCTCGAGAAGGCGTACGCGATCCTCAAGGTCCCGACGCTCGGTCTCTGGTCGGGACGCGCGCTCGTGCAAACCGGCAAATGGGTCGAGGCGAGCGAGCGTTTTCTCGAGGTGACGGGCCTGCAGGTGCCCGCGGGCGACGTGGCCGTGCAGAAACAGGCACAGGTCGACGCCGCCGTGGAGCTCAAGACGCTGACGCCGCGCGTGCCAATCCTCACGGTGGCCGTCGAGGGCGCGTCACTCGCCGATTGCAACGTGAGCATCGACGGCCAGCCGGTCGCGAGCTCGCTGCTCTCCGCGGGCCGGCTCGTGAATCCCGGCAAGCACGTGATCGAGGCGCGTCGCGGGAGCGATCAGGCGCGGACGGAGCTCACCGTTGCCGAAGGGGAGCGTCCCACAGGGCTGCTCAAGTTTGCGGCGCCGCCTCCCGTGGCGCTCGCCGTGGTGCCACCGAGTGCGCCTCCGCCGCAGCGTGACACGGGTGCGAAGTCGGGGTCGATTCAGCGCACCTGGGGCTGGGTGGCGCTCGGGGCGGGCGGCGTGGGGCTCGTCGTGGGCGGCATCACGGGCGGCGTCGCGCTCGGCAAGAAGAGCGATCTCGACGACAACCCGAGCTGCCGCGACGACCGCTGCGCGCCGAGCGAGTCGGACAAGGTGGATTCGTACAACGCCATGACCACGGTCTCGTCGGTGGGCTTCATCGCGGGCGGGGCGTTCGCGGCGCTCGGGGTCGTGCTGCTCGTCACGGCGCCGAACGACGCGCCGGCCCAGGCGTTCATCGGGCCGCAATCGGTGGGCGTGCGGGGGCGTTTCTGATGCGCCGCTTTCGCCTTGGCGTGGCGGCAGCGGCGCTCGCGATAGCTTGTGCGCTGCCGAAGGTCGAGATCGACCCGTCCCTCGCGGACGCGGGTGCGACCGGGGGCACCGGCGCCGGCGGGAGCAGCGGCAGCGCAGGCAAAGGTTCGTCGGGCAAGGCCGGAATGGGGCCGCTCGGCGGCTCAGCCGGAGCGGACGACGGCGACGCGCGCGAGCTCGCGTGCGGCGAGTACTGCATGACCTACGAGGACAACTGCGGCGACTCGGAAGCGAACACGTACGACGACCTCGGCGATTGCCTCACGACCTGCTTCAGCTCCGATTGGCCGCTCGGCACCGATCCGGGCGAGGTCAACAGCGTGCAATGCCGCGTCGTGCACGCGCACCTGGCCGCCGACGCCCAGGTTCCGCATTGCTTGCATTCGGCGGAAGTTCCGATGGGTACTTCGTGTGCGGTGAGATAGATTTGGTTTTTGTTGGTGGAGTGGCGACTGCGGGGGTGGTGGCGTCGGTGACTCGTTCGTTGGAAATGGGCGCCGGTCTCGCCGGTTTGTCGTACGCGTCCTCTCCGCATTCGCGGATCGATCTGTTCTTCCAAGACTCACACGTCGTCGCGGCGGGCCTCCGGCCCGCGTTCGGGCTTCGCCCAGGCTCGATGGGACGCTCGAACTCGATGGGGCGAGGAAGAACTAGAGCTCCACTCGCGCGAGGAAGAACTTGTTGTTGAGCTCCTTGGTCGTGAGAACCTCGAACTTCTCGACCTTGCCGAGCTCGGTTTTCAGAGTCGATTCGCGGCTGTGCTCGGTCGTGAAGTAGACGACGTGCGTGCCGCGGTCGCGTTCGTCCTTGAGCCAGGACTTGAATTTCGCGCCGCTCGAGACGAACGCGGGGACGTGGTTGCCGGTATAGAAATTCTCGCCCTTCCAGTTCATCTGGAACGCGACGAGCGGCTCTTCGGGTCCCGTTCGCCGGCGGTAGTATTCGAGGATCGTCTCGCGCTGGCCCCAGTGCGGCGCCGCCTGGACGAGGTACACGTCGAGCCCCCACACGGCGGCCCACACTCCCACGCACGTGGTCAGGATCGCCGCGTGGTGCCTGAGTCGTGGTACCGCGAACGCCGCCGCGCCGAACGCCGAGACCAGCGTGATCGCCGCGAGCACGCCGCGAAACTCGAGATTGACGGGCCAGGGTCGCGCGTAGTTGTAGCTCGCGAGGTACGTGAGGCGCGCCGGGCCTTCGGGATCGTCGACGGAGGCAAGGTCGCGGCCGACGAGCGCGATCACGACGGCCGCGGCGAGGCCGAATGCCGCTGTCACGGCTCGCGCGTGGCCGTCGCTCTCTCCGGGCAGCGCGGGCGCCGGCCAGCGCCGCAGAGCGAGCACGAAGAGCGCGAGCGCACCGGCGAGGCACACGCCCGCGGCGAGCGGTGACGCGGCGGGTGCAGGCACGCGGCCGAGGGCGGAGGCGGGGAAGAGCTCGAGCACGCCCCCCAAGAACAGCAGCGCCGAACCAGCGATCAGGCCGAGGTAGTACGCGAGCTCCTTCCCGCGCGGAGCCGGGCTCGGCAAGCTGCGATCGAGCAAGATGCCCGCGAGCAGCGCAATCGGCGGCACCGCGGGCAGGATGTAGTGGTGGAACTTCGTGAGCGAGATCGTGAAGAGCGAGAACGCGACGGCGAACCAGAGCAGGAGGAAACCGAGCCCTTCGCCGCGCGAGCTCTTGGCTTCGTCGCCTTCGCGTTGAGCACCGAGCAGACCCGCGACTCCGAGGCCCGTCCAGGGGAACAAGCCGTAGCCGAGCTGCCAGACGTAGTAGCGGAAGCTCACGTCGTCGCCCGTGTTCGTATCGTGCACGTGCACGAACGCGCGCTTGTACATGTCGTGGAACAAGAGCCGATCGGTGAAGGGCGAGCCGTGCCGCGCGTACATCTGCACGTACCAGGGCATGCACAGGCAGGCGACGATGAGCAGTAGGCTCACGAGCTCGAGCCGCGCCAGATCGGCCCAGCGCCGCGCCGCACAGACGGCTGCGATCACGATGGCGACGGGCAGCACGAGGCCGGGCGCGCCTTTCGCCATCGCGGCGACGGCCGTGAGCAGCCACGCGCCGAGGAAGTAGAGCCGCTGCACGCGCCGTTCGCCGCGGTTCATCCACAAGAACGCGGCGAGCACGCAGGCCCAGAGCAGCGCGGCGAGGCCAGGCTGAAGCAGCGGATCGACGGGCGAGGTCCAGCGGCATGCATCGTTGCCGGGCAGCTCGCAGTTGCCGGGCGAGCCGTACAGGATCTCGTCCAGGTGGAAGCGAAAGCCACGGCTCGCGCCGAGCGTCTGGAGCGAAAGGTGGCGCGAGCAGAGGTACAGGATCTGTGGGACGACGCCCGCGACGACCGCGCCGATCACGAGGTGGTACGCGGAGACCCCCACGCTGCGCTTGCCGAGCCGCAGCGGGAACACGCGGGCTCGGCGCTCGGGGTCGGTGCCGAGGCCGAGCATCGCGCACGCCAGCGCGCCGGTGAGCGGCGCGACGTACGGCATGTCCGTCATGCTTTGGCGCCCAATCACGTACCAGTGCGGCGCGGTCGCCAGCACGAGGCCGCCGAGGAAGCCCGCCCGCGCACTGAAGCGTTCGGCGATCGCGCGGTAGGCGAGGTAGCTCGCCGGCAGAACCAGGAGGAACACGGGAAAACGTGCGGCCCACTCCGGGTGCGGCACCACGCCGAGTCGCGCGCTCGCGAGCATGGCGTCGGGCTCGAAGCCGACGCCGAGCGCGGAGAACGAGAGCGCTTGCAGCCAAAAATCGAGCACCGGTTTCGACCAGAACCAGTTCTCTTGTGCCCACCAGGTGGAAATCCAGTCGTCGCGCGAAAGCATCTCGCGCGCGACCTCGCCGTAGTGCGTCTCCCAGGGGTCGCTGAGCGAGTAGGCGCCCATCAGGGGCACCACGAGGAGCACGTCGAGCAGCACGAGCCAAAAGCCCCAGCGCGTGTGGAGCGGTCGCGATTCGTCGACGATCCCGAGCGAGCCGAGCGCCCGGAAGCCCGCGACACAAGTCCAGAGCAAGGACGCCGTGACGCCGACCGCGGCACCGGCATTGCCGAACGGCAGCCTCCCGACCACGGCCAGCCGCAGCACCGCCACGAACAGCACGACGCTCCCCGCGAGCTCGATCAAGCGCGGGCCGCCCCAGCCCGGCGCCGCCACGTCGCTCGGCCACGGATCGTCGAACGTGCCGAGGAAGTCGAGCACCGCCGCCGTCACGAGGAGCGTGAGCGCCGCTCCGACCGGCACCGAGAACGCGAAGTGACGATCGGAGCTCATGAGCAGAAAGAGCACGGCCGCCGGCAGCAGCGCGGCGGCGAGCGCGAAGGGTCGCAGCGCGTTTCCCGGCGGCACGAGCGGCGCGGCGGAAGGCACGCTCGGCTCGGTCATGGTCGCTTAGTAGCCGCGGCCCAGGCCCCGCCGCAAGGCGCCATTTTCCGTGGCCCTCGGCGCGTGCGGGAGGGTAGGGTCCAAGCCGTCCATGCCCGCGAAGCCTGCACCCTACGAGCTCGACGGGCCGACGCTGCGTCAAGGCATGATTCGGCGGCTGCCGAAGCGTCTTCACGCGATCGGCCACCTGAAGCTCCCGTCCGTGCCCGCGCTGCTCGACCACTACACGGAGCTACTCGCCAAGTTGTTCCGGCTGCACGGGCGCGCCTTCAGCGCGGAGGAGATCGAGCACCTGCGTGGGCTCTTGAAGGACAAGCTCGACGACGGCTTCGCGCGGGCCAGAAATTCCTATGTGCACGTCGATTTCCAGACGGACGAGCCGCCGAAGACGAGCCTCTCCTACAAACTCTACGTCGAGACCTCGACGATTCAGGAAGAGTACGCGAGCTGGGTGAAGATGCGGACTCCGCCGCTCTTCGGTAGCCACCCCGATTGCAAGGTGATGGAGCTCGCGCGTTCGCTCGGCGAGCCGGCGACCGTCCCGGTGCTCGACATCGGAGCCGGCACCGGGCGAAATACGCTCCCGCTCGCGCGCGCCGGGTTCCCCACCCACGCCGTCGAGCTCAGCCCCGACATGGCCAAGATCCTGCGTGAAGCGGCGGCGCAGGAGAAGCTCGCCGTGACGCTGTTCGAGGGTGACGTGCTGCACGCCGACCTCGACGTTCCGAAGCTCCACTACGGCCTCGTCATCCTGTGCGAGGTGGTGTCCGACTTTCGCGATGAGACCGCCGTGCGCGGCCTGTTCGAGCGCGTCGCAGAGCTCGTGCGGCCGGGCGGGCTCATGCTCTTCAACGCCTTCTTGCCGGTGGGCGGCTACCAGCCCGATCTGCTCGCCCGGCAGCTGTCGTTCATGCTCTGGTCCACCATCTTCACGCGCGACGAGCTGCGCGAGGCCGGCGCGGCCCACGGCTTTGCGCTCGTGTCGGAGGAGTCGGTCTACGACTTCGAAAAGCAGCGCCTGCCGGCCGAGGCCTGGCCCCCCACCGGCTGGTTCGAGGAGTGGACGCGCGGGATCGACACGTTCGACCTGCCGATGAGCCGCTCGCCCGTCGAGATGCGCTGGCTCGTCTGGAAAAAAGCGAGCGGCTAGGGG
>Ga0070682_100001284_pt1 | contig 14238 bp, 14 predicted proteins | sample KBSC63LmetaG_FD_64668 | JGI IMG/M metagenome (GOLD analysis project Ga0070682, IMG submission 64668) | Corn rhizosphere microbial communities from Kellogg Biological Station, Michigan, USA - KBS C6-3L metaG | ecosystem: Host-associated > Plants > Roots > Rhizosphere | place: USA: Michigan... | reverse complement strand
TTTGTGGAAGAGACAGTTCCAATATGGAAAACAGATCTTTCAGGGTATCATAGGACTGTTTGGCAAATCCAATGAATTCCTTTTTCAGCAAGTCCAGGCAAAATCCTAAGTCGATCACAGCACCTAAAACCACAGGATCATTTATCACTTCTTTCCCTTTTGGTGGATTTGCATGAAGATTTTCCGCAAAGTCGAACGCCCGCTGGCGATTATTTTCCAAGAAGTACATACCATTGCCTAACCAGTCATAATCGTTTGCGCTATTATGTAACATGCTCCGATTATTGACGATTTTGTGACGGACCGATTGATCACAGGCATGAAAGCCGATAAGAAGTCCTGGTCTGGCAGGATACATTTACTTAACAGGTTTGAAAACCGTAGTAAGATTACCCTTTGGAGTAATGAGGTTCAGTTCAAGCAATAGTTTTTTAGCCGCCTCTTTGGATTTGGTAGCCTCTGCATGCTGGCGTTCCAGCGCCTTTTTCATTTCCTGTAGCTCTTTCTTGCTCATAAATCTAAATAAAGGTATAATTTATTGGCGATTTTTTGAAAGCGAATTGCTGTGTTCCGGATTCAGAATTGGCCTAAACTGTTGAGGTTTAAATGCCATTGTCCGGGCTCAATATTAAGTGATTAAGACAATTTGACATTAAATTGCAATAGTAAGTAAGTGCATCGGTTTTTCCCTGGCATAATCACCCAAATCCTCCCCGTGTTTTCACTGTTTCTGCTTTCAGTGCTTCCGTTATTTTGAAATGATTAAAATAACTATGGAGCCGGGAGAGTTGGACTGATACTTGGGTTATGGTAACAATTGTGTTACCTTTGAAAAAAGGCGGTTCTATGACTTCTGGCTATAAGCTTAAGTTTTATGACTGCGAGAGAAGTCATTCGCCTCCTGAAAAAAGATGGGTGGTCTGAAAAGAATCAGAAAGGTTCTCCTAAGCAATTCGTTCATCCCGTAAAGAAGAGTAAGGTTACCATTCCGGTTCATTCCGGCGATCTGCCTCCGGGAACGCTTAACAGCATATTTAGACAAGCCGGATGGGAATAGCCCACGGGAGTATGTAAACTTAAAAATCGAAATAAGGCATGAAAAAGTTATTGTTAGTCATTGAAAAATCAAAAGACGGGAAATTGTGGGGGCGCGTGAAATTTGATGATGACTTAATTGTTGATGCCGCTGTTTCCTCAGATGAACTGGAAAAGAAAATGAAAAAACTTCTGCAGCGTTTCCACCAGGTTGAGCCCTCGGAAATAAAGTTTGAACTGGCCTACGATCTGACCGCATTATTTTCACAGAAGGATTTTTTGAATGTATCTGCCATTGCTTTAAAAGCCGGCATCAGTCCGGGCCTTATGCGGCAATATGTCGCGGGGTTTAAATACCCTTCTTCCGAAAGAGCAAAAGCTATTGAGCATATTATAATCAGTCTTGGGCGGGAGCTAATGAAAATAAAGGTAGTCGTGGTAAAAAATAGACCTCCATCCAAATCCAAAAGTGTAAAACATAAAGCAACAACTAAAAATACGGCCTGATGGCTAACCCCGGAATCATTATTCCATGTTACCACGATTAATGATTATTTAAAGCGGAGGCCGTGGGTCGATTTTACCGGAGAAACCTGCTGCCTCACAACAACCCCTGCTCTACTGCCATGCGCATCAGCGATGCTGTGTTGTTTACGTTAAACTTCGTTAGCAAACTTTTCCGGTGGCTGTCCACCGTAAGCGGACTGATAAACAACTTCCCGGCAATCTGCGGGTTGGTCATCCCGTCGGCAATTAAGCGCAATACTTCTTTTTCGCGCTTGGTGAGCACCGGCAATGCACCTGAAGGCGCCCGGGAAGAGGGTTGCAAAAGATGCTCCATGGCAAGGCTCAGGTATAGCCTGCCGCTCATCACCGTTTGAATGGCTGCTGCAATTTCTTCTGCGGACGCACTTTTGATCAGGTACCCGGAGGCCCCGTTATTGATCATCCTCGAAATGTAACTGCGTTCACTGAAAGTACTGATGCCCAGGATCTTTATGTCCGGAAATTCTTTTTTTATCTTTTTACAGAGATCAATACCATTGATATCCGGCAGGTTGATGTCCAGTAAAATGATGTCTACCCGTTGTTCTCTCAGCAGGGCGATGGCGTCAAAAGCATTGCAGGCGGTTGCTGCCACCCGGATGCCGTCAAGCTGTGCAAGCAATTGCTGTAATCCGGCCACGACCATCGGATGGTCATCTACGATTAAAATATTTTTGTCTGCCTCTTTGGTCATAAAGCGGATTTATCAATGTTAAACGCAACTTCCTTCCACATTTATGGAAGTGCCTTCTCCCGGCGTAGACTGAATGTCCACCGTGCCATTCAGGTATCCGGCACGGGCGCGTATATTCGCCAGTCCGGCACCGCCTTTCTGTTCGGCGGCTTTTACATCGAAACCTTTGCCGTCGTCTTCTACCGTAAGACTGAAACGTTCGTTTTCCCGCACCAGTTGTATGAGTGTGTTGGCGGCTCCGGCATGCCGGATAATATTATTGAGCAGCTCCTGCACAATGCGGTACAACACAATTTCCGTGCTTTGTTCCATACGCTGTTCCAAGCCATAAGTCTGCAACTGTACTTTAATTATTCCGGACAGGTTCAGGTTCTCGCAATAATTCTCCAGCGACTCCTCCAGACCGTACCGGATCAGCGCTTCCGGCATCATATTGTGCGATACCCTGCGCAGCTCACCAATGGAATGATCCAGCTGCACGATCACCTGATTTACGGATTGTGCATTTTGTTCTGACAGGAACACATTTCCTTTTATACTGGACAGCGACAGCTTGATGCCCGACAGCAGGCCGCCCACACCGTCATGCAGGTCACGGGCGAGACGGCTGCGCTCTTCTTCCTGGCCTTTCAGCACAGATTGGATGGCTACGAGCTGCTGCTCTTTTTCCAGCTTCCTGATGTGTTCCTCATGCAACTCGGCGGCCTGCTGCAGCAACTGGTTCTTTCTGTTGAAATTCAGGTATGTCATTATTGCCAGCAATAACAGCAGCACGCACCCGGCAATGAGCGCGGCGCTGAGCGTTTGCTTCCTGTGAAGCGCCAGTGTTTGCAGCTGGTTGCTTTTCTGTAACAGCAGGATGCTGTCTTCCTTTTTTCGCACCTGACTCGCCGCTTCTATTTCATAGATCTTTTTCCGGGTGGCTGTTTCCTGCAGACTGTCATTCAGATGAACGTATTGCTGATAATATTGCACCGCCCGGGCATCGTTTTTAGTCAGGGCATATAATTCCGACAGGTATTTTAAAGAAGATGATTCCCGGATCTTATCACCCAGCTTTCGGCTGATGGGTAAGGATGCAAGAAAGCTGTGGAGGCTTTGCGGATAATTTTTCTGGTCGAAATAGGCCTTGCCCAGTTGCTGCAGCATACTCGCTTCCTGGAACAGGTTGGCCGTACGACGTGCATAAGCGATGGAACGGTTAAAGAGCGCGATAGCACTGTCATAATTTTTTATCTCCCGGAAATATCTTCCCTCTATTCCGTATTGTATGGCATAGAGATAGTCGAGATTTGCTTTTTCTGCCAGCGAATCCGCTTTATGCAAGGCTATCGCTGCGGCGTATGTCTGTTTTAGGTTGACCAGATCCAGCGCCACCAGCTGCTGCACCTGTGTGGTTTTGGCAATTTCAATAGTGTGGGCCTCACAGAGTCCGAGCGCTTTTTGCTGGTACGCCAGCGCCTTGTCGTATTGCTCCTGATCATTGTACACCAGTCCAATATTCGTATAGGCGGTTACCAGGTTGGTCCATTTTTCAGGGAAATTGCTTTTTGTCAGCGAATCTATCGCCTCCAGATAATACCGGATAGCCGTTTGATGATAGCCTTGCTCCAGTACAACCGTGGCCATGCTCATACGGGCGATGACGATGTTGAGCCTTGCTTCCCGAGAACCATCCCGTTGGAAATAAGTTTCCGCCTGCCGATAATAATATAGCGCGCTGTCGTAATGATCGGTGCGAGAAAAGCTGATGCCGATATAGTCGAAGGCTTCTCCTGTTTTATTTAAATTCTTATGCTGCGCAGCCAGTGCTATTGCCCGGCGTAATAATCCGCGGGCGCTGTCTGCATTGATAAACGAATAATGCCAGCCCAGCTGTAACAGGGTTTCTATCCGCGTGCTGTCCGGCAAACCGGGTTTGTTCAATTCATTTTTCAAACTGTCTGAATATTTATCCCCGGCCTGTACGTCAGGGATGGACAAGAAAAATAACAGGCCCGTAAATAAAACCAGGGGTAAGCCTTTGCACATGACACAGCAGATTAATCAGGATGACATAGCGGTAAAAGTCCTTAAAAAAAAACATCCGTCCAAGGATCCGCGAAAGATCCCCTGTTCAGGGGATAAAAGGAAAACCTGTTTTCATGGGATTGCAGGGAACCGACGCTGTTGCGAACTTCGTGCAGGTTATCGGAGTGTGTGAAGAGGCGTTTATCACAGCCCGTAAAATTTTTCTTCTCCAAAATAATAAACTGATGAATAAAACGGTTCGAAATCTTCCCCTTCTTCTGGGCGGCTACTTTCTGTTATGCAGCATTCAGCCCGCACAGTCCCAGTTATGGAAACGCGTAAAAGACCGCGTGCAGCAAACAGCGGATAACCATGTTGTTGACAAGTCGGGCGAAATCACCAGTAAAACAATCGATGCAACCGAAAAGAAGGCCGGTAAAGCGCTGGACAAAGATAAGGCCGCAACGCCGGGCAGGGAAGTTACGACGGTGCCTGCAGGCAAAGGAGGAGCGTCTGTTGCCGATTACAGGAGCTATGATTTTGTGCCGGGCGACAAAATTATCTTTCAACCGGACCTTAGTAATGAACCCGATGCCGAATTGCCGGCCCGGTTTATCCTGAACGAAGGCAATGCGGAAATACAGACTTATGAAGGAGAAAAATTCCTACACCTTGACGCCGGTTCCCATGAAGTGGTATCGCCCCTGATGAGCTCGGATCATTACCTGCCCGAACAGTTCACGATGGAGTTTGATGTCATGTATGAAAACAACGACGATTATTTCAGGTACTCCAACAGCTTTGAAGTGCAGTTCAGGAAACGCGGAGATAATAATTATGGCAATTACCCGATTTATAAATTTTCCGTTGAAAATAATGGCGGCGCCATCTGGGGTCCGTCCGGAACCCATATGGTGCATTTCCCCGAGCCTTTGGACAAATCCCTGCATACCAACAATGGCTGGCATCACGTGGCTATTTATGTGCGTAAACAGATCGGGAAAGTGTACATAGATCAATACCGCGTGGCCGCCTCCAATACGCTGCCCGTGGGTGTCGGTCATGTAGCATTTTCCGGCGATGCGCATTACGGGTTCAAGATTAAAAATGTCCGTATCGCCGCCGGCGGAGAAGATAAGTACAATAAGGTCGTAACCGACGGGAAGTTTGTGACGCATGGCATCCTGTTCGATGTAAATAAGTCCACCATTAAGCCGGAATCTATGGGCACACTCAATGATATTGCAAAACTGATGAAGGATCACAGCGATCTGAAATTTGAAATCCACGGGCATACGGACGGCGACGGTAGCGCCGATGCGAATATGAAGCTGTCGCAGGAACGCGCGGACGCGGTGAAGGCAACCTTAACCCGCATGGGGGTTGATGAAAGCCGGCTTGCTGCCAAAGGCTTCGGCGAAACAGCGCCTATCGATAAGAATGATACTGCAGAAGGGAAAGCCAATAATCGCCGGGTGGAATTTGTGAAAATGTAGACCTTATAAAATTTTCACAAAATGATCCTTCTTATTAAAAAAACATTTTCCCTGACCCTGTTGCTCGGTGCATATTTTATCAGCAACGCACAGGTCGGCCCCATTGTACATGCTGACGATGTGGTCGGTACTAAGAACACTTCCACGGACTGGATCCTCAAAAGGGTGAACGTGATGAAAGGTATCAGCAGATCAAACGCATCGTCGCTCGGTAAATCACTGGCGGCGCAGGTAGGGATTTTCTTTAAATCGCCACAACTCAACCCACCAAAGGGGTTCAGCACCAAGGTATTTCTTGGTTTAGAACCGCCTCTGTTCCCTGAAGATGCGGGGCTGCCGTCTGGCGATATTCACATCGAAATGCATTATATGGACAGGTATGAGCGCACAGGGGTGGTGAAGATTTCTATGGACGGAACAGAGCTTGTTTTTATGACAAATGGCATCCGGTCTTATTTAAGCCAGCGGGGGAATTTCTGGCAGGATTGCGTCAAATTGAAGATACCCTCTTTCTTTGAACAGCTGCCCATAACGGATTCCACAGCAGATTATATCGAGCTGAATTTCTCCGCCGCGGGCAATAATCCCGGTAAGCCGATCCGTATTGTAAAACGGAATAACAAACCACTGTTTATTCCTTATACCAGAAAAGAATACCTGCTATATCTCATCGCCAGGGAAAACAACGCGATCAGCGAAGCGGGGCAAAGCATAAAAGACGAACAGCAGCGCATCGGAGAAGCAAAGAAAAACGCATCCAACCCAGCCAATCAACCCGTTAAAGAGGCATTGGAGAACGCAGTCACGACCATGGAGAAGCAAATAGTGGATATAAATGCAGACATCGGGGTAAGACGGACACGGTTGGCACATTTCCGGGAAATACTGAAAGGGTTCGGGCCTGCAGAAGCAGCTGCAGGTGTGCGGCTGGATGAGGAAAAGAAAAGTGAAGAGTTTTTTGGTATTGAACAAATAGTGACCTACGGCCGCAGCGAGGGAATCGCATTATACAAAATAAATCCGGACTATTTTGACAGGTCCCCGGGTGCGCCCGGCGCGCAGTTGATCATCGTGTACTACAATATACCCCAACCCAGCGCTTTTCTAAAGGATCCCAATTACCTGCAACGGAAAACAGTAGACATATTTAACCAGCTCGATTTTCACGGCCTGAGGGAAAGCATGCAATAGAACACAACCGTTTTTTAAATTTAAATATATAATCATGAAACTGATTTGCCAATGCAGCATTTTTATATTAGCGCTTGCTGCAGTCACAACCGGATGCAAAAAGAATGCTGTAAGCCCTGATCAGATTACCGATTCCCTTTCCGTAGGATACATGCCGCCGGTAAAAGGAATGCAGTTAACCTATCAGGGATCCGGCGGGGAAATACTGACCAATGATGTAGTAGATGCCTATGACTCTGCGGGGTTCCGGGTAGCGGACCAGCATTGGAATGTGGATGGCTTTCAATACGAATACCTGAGCCGGTACAACGATGAATCCACCGTTATTGCAATGGATACCAGATTGCAATATGAAGCAAGCCTGCAGCTGATCGCTTCTCAGCCGGGGGTAACAGAACTTTCCAACACAATAAGCCCTTTTATAATAACCCTCCCGCATCAAAATGCCGTTGGAACAATAGCCTGCCAGGAAACGCAGATAGCAGAATATCATTTCCTCATTGACGACGGTAACGGCGGCGCTGTGGAAATCGATTTTATCGGAACCTATCACAAAGGGACCATTGATTCGGTGGAGAATATCACCGTTCCCGCCGGCACCTTTAAATGTCTGAAAGTGCACTACACTGGCACCCTCGTTTTCAATGGCAGCGCAGGACAACCGCCCGTTCAGCTTGACTTTACCGAGTGGTATGCCCGGGGTATCGGACTGGTGCGCATGGGAGAAACCACTTCACTGGGCGAAGTGCTGACCTATGAACTGAAGGAGATTAAGAAATAGTGCGACAGATTTGTTCACATGATTTTACGCCGGCAATATGTTCTGATTAATCCGGAAGAAATTATTCGGATCGTATTGTTTTTTTATTTTAGACAGGCGGTCATAATTATGTTTATAACTGGCTTTTATTCTTTCCTGTCCTTCATTCATTATGAAATTTAAATACGCTCCGCCGGATGAATACGGGTGTAATGCGTTCCAGTATTCCTTACACCAATCCGTAATTTTACCTGCATTTCCCGGATCAGGATCCACGCCCACGATTACACCGGCATATTTTGCGTCCCGGTACGCCCACGGCGTTTCATCCTTTGCCACCCTGCCGGCCGCGCCGCTGATGGGATACAGATGCATTTGCGACAGGGAAGTCGGAATCTTCGATCCGTATTCAAAATGAAGATTCCTGACCTTTGGATCCAACTCATTAAAGAAATCCGCTCTCCAGTACCACTGCAAACCCGGCGGCAACATCCCGTCAAATAGTTTTTGAACAGTTGGATAGGGCATGGGCCCTACATGTTCAAACAGCGGGTTCATGGCAAGAATGGGTTTAAATATATCCTTTGCCTTATCTAAATCACCGCAGTAGCACCACACGATTCCGCAGAATTGTTTGTTGTGCAGATGTTCCGGGAAAGGAGGTCCGGGAATTACCAGGGTGGCGATAAAACCGTTTAATTCGTCCGGGGCCTTGTTGATGAAATCGTGATACCATTCCATCACTTCATTTGTTTTTTCAATCGGCCATAAGGTCGGGCCCGCATATACCATGCTTACCGGGTGTGCCTGAAATTCAAAGGAAGTTACAATCCCGAAATTTCCGCCGCCTCCGCGAATGGCCCAGAACAGATCGGCATGCTGGTCTTTATTGACTGTTACAAATGATCCGTCTGCCAGAACCATATCTGCTTCCAGTAAATTGTCGATGGTTAATCCGTACTTCCTGGCCAGATAACCTACGCCTCCTCCAAGCGTCAGACCTCCGACCCCCGTAGTGGATATGATGCCGGCCGGCACGGCAAGTCCGAAGGGATGCGTGGCATGATCTACCTCTCTCCACAGATTTCCGCCTCCGACCCGAACCGTCTTCCTTTCCGTGTTCACCCGGACGAACTTGATCCCGGACAGGTCTATAACCAGTCCGTCGTCACAAATGCCCAACCCCCCGCCGTTATGCCCGCCGCCGCGAACCGCTACCGGAAGTTTATTCTCCCTCCCAAAATTTACGGAATATATTACATCAGCCACATCCATGCATTTGACAATCATCCTGGGATATTTATCAATCATGGCATTGTACAGCTTACGCGTTTCGTCATAATCCGGATCGTCCGGGAGAATGATTCTGCCACTGATTTTGGATGCTAATTCCTCCAGGGCAGGGCTCTTTGCTTCCCGTATTAAGGTTGACATAATGATCTTTTTTGATTTTTAAAAGGTTTATGCGAAGCTACCCTGCGGCAAACTGGAAGGCAGTAACTTTTAGATCAAATGCATGTAATTTTGATTCTTGGCTGAAAAAGCAGGGAGCAACTATTGCTCTGCGCCGGCGCGAAGAAAGCCGGAAGGATAAAAACCATATTTCTTCCGGAAGCATTTTGAAAAATAGGAGGGACTGCTGAATCCCGTTCCAAAAGCTATTTCAGAAATATTGCCTCCTTTTTTCTTCAGTAATTTCATCGCTTCTCTTAACCGGTAATCTTTTATAAAGGCATTGGGAGATTTGCCTGTGAGGGCAATCAGCTTTCGATAAAACCGGGCCTTGCTGGATCCCATCGGTTTGCAAAAATCCGCTACCTTAAGATTTGAATTGCTCCAGTGTTTGTCAGTAAAATCCATCAGCAGGGTAATAAAGTTCTCCTCCGTTTCCGAAAGCGGACGAATCCCTTTTCCTTTAGCGGCGTTTTTCGGATTTTCACTTTTATATAAATCCCAGACTTCGGAAGAAACTACAATTTCATCCCCCGCAATCACGCTCAGTCTTTCGGCCGATTTTATCGTATCCTCGAAAATCAGCTGCTTATTGGTTACCGGAACGCCTGCGCTTAACCCTGTTCTCAAATCAAACCCGGCTTTTTTCCGGTTTTTACGAATCTGTTTGCTCAGCGATCGGATTTCCAGTGCAGCCTGCACCGCATTGGTCACCGAACGGAAGGAAACCAGATAATGAAATTCCGTTTGCTCAACCAGGCTTCCTGCAAAAGTTTTTAATGCTTTCCGGATACCATGCTGTAAATGCCGTTGCAATAATTTGTCCGGTAAAAAATCACTTCCTCTTATCGTTAAGGGATCTATGGAAAAAAACAGGATGGTCCGGAAGGCGGGATCGTCGATGATATTTAACGCTGTGTTTCTGGCTTTTTCCGGATCACCAATCCTGCCTAAAAAAGATTCAACAATACTGGCTTCCACTTCAATAACCGTGTGGGGTACGTCACCGTGCGATTCCCTGTGCATTTCGAGAATGGCGTTGCTGTCAGGTCCTTCAATCAAACAGAATGCGTTTTTCCTTTTATCATCAAACCAGTAGGTCAGGCCCCGGCAACCAAAGCGGTCCTGAATTTTCAAATCCTGCTGATGCAGACCCGCAACAATTTCTGCCGTGACGGATTCCGAAACATCGTGCCGGTCCATAAAAATTGGCATACTACAGGTTTTGGTTTCCGGAATTTTAACAGCTCTCCCATTCGGTTCAGGCCCGGAATATAAAATTAAATGAATTTTGAATCTAAATCCCTTCCTGCACGTTTCGTCTTAACTATAAGATTTCCAACCGATTGTTAATGGCTCCCTGCCGGCCTGGTAAAGACTGTTCGAAGAATTTTCGGTAACAGACCGGTTTTCTATCTTCATCCACTAAAAACAAAGGAAAATGCAAAACGAACCGTTTGTCATAGAGCGCAGCTTCAACGCACCTGTTGAAAAAGTATGGAAGGCGCTTACCGATAAAGAGCAGATGAAGCAATGGTATTTTGATATTCCGGCGTTCAAAGCGGAGGCCGGTTTGGAATTCAGGTTTGTTGTCCGGGACAACGATGGTAAGGAATGGGTGCACCTCTTCAGGGTTAAGGAAGTTATTCCCAATAAAAAACTGGTGCACAGCTTTAAGTTTGCGGACTATGCAGGCGACAGCCTTGTAACCTGGGAGCTTTTTGACGAAGGCAACAGGACCCGGGTCAGGCTAACGCATGCGGGCCTGGAAACTTTCCCGGCAATCAAAGGTCTTGCAAAGGAAAACTTTGCAGAAGGATGGAATCAGATCGTTGGCACTTCGCTGGAAAATTTCTTAGCCGGGTAGTAATGGGCATATTATTTACCCCGGTTTACTACCGTTAAAACAGCTGGTCGTCGCATTTAAAGGCCGGCTGAATACCCTTTTATTTGGTGAAAGGACATGGGGTGCATCAACCGGCATTAAAGGTTATAAAATAGATGAAAACGCTTTTATAATGGTTACACAAAGCTACATGACCGACAGAAAAGCTAACATCTATAAAAACGGAATTTTTCCGGATCTTGAAATTACCGGCGGAGATAATCTGGAACAACCGGAGTCCGACAGGAAAATTATGGCAGCAATCAAATGGTTAGATGCCTTTAAGAACCGACGGTAATTGTCCATAGGTTATAGTATTGCCTTATCTGTGCAATAATACCGGTTATTACAAATCACATAAGTATTAACCATTACGAGCTTTAAATTACTTCCGCCGTGAATACAATTATTTGCGCTGCCTGCACAATAATTTAAAGCATTGCTCCTTTAAAGAAGAGGCAACGTGTCTGCATTAGGACCGGCTCCCATTCCAAATCCTTAAATCTTCCAAATGAACTTCAGATTTTTTTCTCCGGTTATCTTTTCGCTGCTGCTGATTTTTACTTTCAATGCATCTTATTCCCAGGAATTTCGTATTTATTATACGCTGAAAGGAAATGAATCCTTCTCTTTTGCTTCTCTCGGGTATGCCGGGAATGAGAATGGTATTGCTGCAATTGATGCTAAGGGGACGGTAAAATGGCAGATTCCCAGCCCGGGCTATATCATGGGAATGGCTAAATTTAACGGGAACCTGCTGTTTTTTTATACTCCGGAATCCAGAGGCCACGACGCGAAAGAAGTTCATGCGGCAATAGTCGGGGTTAAGGAAAGAAAAATTCTTGCCGACAAAGTCGTATACAACAGCAGCAGCAACTATGAGATATTTCCTGAAATTATGTTGGACCCGTCCGGCAATTTTATCTGCCTGCTTGTGAGAACGAACGCTGTGAAAACTTCGGGCGTTTTCTCCGCCAACTACGGTACTTTCGAGAACCGCTTAACAACAACAGCACTGGAACTGGTTTCTATAAACGATCAGCTCACCGCCACGAGCAAAGAGATAAAAAGCGTTGCCACCGGTACACTTTTTGCAAATGCCTGTGGAGGCCCCCAACATGATTTTTATATCTCTTCCATGACCGGCGATCAGCTGGTGCTGGAAAAATTCGATGCAGAGGGAAAACAACTGGGCAAGTTATCGGTAAACGCACCCCTCCGGAAAAAATCTGTTTTCCATTCGATTATGCGGTTTGATTCCGCTTCCGGAAATGCCGTTGATGAGCTTCTCCATTACGAAAACCAGGACAAGAAAGAACTGGTCAGTTTGTTCCGTTTTGATTTTTCTTCTGATAAAGCAACCGTTTCATCTGATCCCATCCTCAACAAAGATTATGTCAAAGCGCTAAAAGCCGCACAGTCCGAAAAAGTAAAATCCTTAAAGAACATTGAAGACCTGCAGCCGGTGATGATTCTGACAACAAAAGACAGGATTATCGCGGTAAAGGAGATCCAGTATATTTATTCCCTGGCGCAAAGGGATGCCGCTCCCCGCTATACGCGGGATGCTGCCATCATTTCGATCTATACAAAGGATTTGCGGCTTGCCAAAGAAATCCTGATCGACAAATCCGCTGAAACATTTATCGGGGCGGGAGATGCAGTTTCTGGCCATATTAACCAGGGAAAATTGTATGTGGCCACCTGCGAATCCGGCGGCATAGCAGCATACAAAGATGTCCTGTACACAATAAATATCCAGGATGGAACCGTGAGCAGCAAAATACTGGATCGCGGAAGCGCGGGCAGGTCGCTCTTTATGAACCCGGCAACTATTTTCTGGTTCCCCGATAATTTTATCACGCCCCTGGAATATGCAAGGGCTTTCATAAAGACAAAATATACCACCACGCTTCAGCTGCAACGGTACCAATAACCGCCCCTCTTATGATGAACCGGAATAAAAGAAAATAACAGCCATTACTAAAATATTTAGTAATATTGCTAAAAGATCCTGCTCCCGGAATATTCCGGTTCTGATCAGGAACACGTGCCTATGCCGGATACCAAAGCAAATATCATCGCCCGGTTGCAAAAGGATATTCTCCCTTTGCAGGGATACAAATCCCTGACGGCCGGCAGGGAAGTGGATCCGGGATGGGGCCGGATAGGGGACGCATTTCCCAATGGAATATTTCCGCTGGGTGCGGTACATGAATTCCTGTGCCCGGGACCGGAAGAAGGAGCGGCTGCCGGTGGATTTATTGCCGGCCTGCTGGGAGCGCTGATGCAAAGCAGGGGAGCGGCTGTATGGATCAGCTCTTCCAGGACACTGTTTCCACCGGCATTGAAAGGATTTGGCATTGAGCCCGACCGGATCGTTTTCGTGGATCTGCAAAAAGAACGGGATGTGATCTGGGCCATGGAAGAAGCATTGAAGTGCGGCGCGCTTGCCGCTGTTGTAGGGGAATTGCAGGAGATCAGCTTTACCGCTTGCCGGCGGCTTCAGCTGGCGGTTGAACAAAGCGGGGTGACAGGCTTTATCCTTCGCCGCAATTCCCGGAATACGAATATCAGCGCCTTTGTTTCCCGCTGGAAGATCACTGCCCTCCCCGGTGAAACGGAAGAGGGCCTGCCCGGAATCGGTTTTCCCCGGTGGAAGGTGGAACTATTAAAAGTGCGGAATGGCAGGCCGGGAACCTGGGAGATCGAATGGACCGCAGGAAAGTTCAGGCATATTTCGAATCTAACCGCCATCCTTCCCGGACGGCAAAAGAAAACCGGATTATATGCAGAAACGTTTTGTTGCCATCTGCTTCCGTCATCTTACAACGGACTGGTTCACGCGTCGCCGGCCTGCACTGCGGCATCTGCCCTTTATATTAAGCGCTCCCGTACACGGGCGCATGCTGGTCACCGCCGCAAATGCCCTGGCGCAGGCAGAAGGAATCGCTCCCGGGATGCCGGTTGCGGATGCCAGGGCCATCCTTCCGGGTCTGGAAGTGCTGGATGATCAGGCCGGACTTTCCGCCAGGCTGCTGAAAAATTTTGCCAGGTGGTTTATCCGGTATACACCCATTGCAACCATGGATCCGCCCGATGGAATCCTGCTCGACTCAACGGGCTGTGCGCATCTCTGGGGTGGCGACAAAGCCTATATAACGGTTAT
>Ga0070682_100001282_pt1 | contig 14249 bp, 9 predicted proteins | sample KBSC63LmetaG_FD_64668 | JGI IMG/M metagenome (GOLD analysis project Ga0070682, IMG submission 64668) | Corn rhizosphere microbial communities from Kellogg Biological Station, Michigan, USA - KBS C6-3L metaG | ecosystem: Host-associated > Plants > Roots > Rhizosphere | place: USA: Michigan... | reverse complement strand
TTTCACCACATTCCACCCGCGGAACGCGCGGGCGCCGCGGAGCACGTGTGGCGTTCGCTCGTTCCGGGCGGCCTCTGGGCTTTCTGGGAAAATAACCCACTGAACCCCGGCACGCAGTGGCTCATGCATCGACTGCCGTTCGATCGCGACGCCGTGAAGATCTCGCCGTTCGGCGCGCGGCGCCTCTTGCGCGCGGCAGGGTTCGAGATCGTGCGGACCGATCACTTGTTCTGGTTTCCCAAGGCGCTCAGTGCTTTGCGGCCCCTCGAACGGCACCTCGCGCCGTTGCCGTTCGGCGCCCAGTACGTCGTGATCGCGCGGAAACCGCTCGCTCACAGCGCGAGCTGAGCGGGGCCGCAGGCGCGGTCGTGGCGCGGCGTCCGCGTCAGCTCGGCGCGCTCGCGGCTTCGATCAGGCGTCCGATGAGGTCGTCGAGGCGCACCTCGGCGCGCCAGCCGAGCGACGCCGCCGCGGCCGAAGGATTGGCGCGCATGACGGGGATCTCGGCGGCGCGCATCAGCGCTTGCTCGTGCGTCACGTGCTCGGCCGCGCGCAGTCCGAGCGCGGCGAACACCCGCTCCACGAAAGCGTCGAGGCTCACCGACTCCCCACTCGCGATGACGAAGTCGCGCGGCGCGTCGGCGGCGAGCATGCGTGTGGCCGCTTCGACGTATTCCGGCGCCCAGCCGAAATCGCGCACGACGCTGGTGTCGCCGAGCGTCAGCCGCTCCGCCGCGCCCTGCGCGATGCGGCACGCCGCGCGAACGATCTTCTGCGTCACGAAGTGCGGGGGGCGCCGCGGTGACTCGTGGTTGTAGAAATGAGCGACGCACGCAAAGAGTCCGAAGGAGGAGCGATACGTCGCCGTGAGATGCGCGACGGCGGCCTTGGCCGATCCGTACGGGCTCACGGGTCGAAACGGCGTACTTTCGCTCGCCGGCTCGCCCCCCGTGTCGCCGAAGACCTCGCCCGAGCCCGCCACGAGCACCTTGGGCCGCTTCGGCGCTGCGCGTGCCGCTTCGAGCACGTGGAGCGTGCTCAGCGCGAGGCTTCGAAACGTCATGGCAGGCTCGGCGAACGAGCGCCCGACCGAGGTCTGCCCCGCGAGGTGATACACCTCGTCCGGCGTCGCGACGGCGAAGGCGCGCGCGATGGCGTCGGCATCGCTCACGTCCCCGACCACGACCTCGATCCCCGGGAGCGGCGCGGGGGGCGCGACCTGGTCGAGGCCGACCACGCGATAGCCGCGCGCTCCGAGGAGCTCGCGCAGGTACGAGCCGTCTTGGCCGAGAATTCCCGTGATGAGAGCGGTGGGCATCGTTGAAACGGGCTCGAGAGTACCCCGTTTTTGCCGCCGTCTACCGCGGGACGATGAACGAAAGGTCCGTCCCGGCCGCGTACGCGTAGCTCACGAAGCGATCGAACCCGTCCACGAGCACGCCGATGCCCTGGTCCGACTCGATCACGTGCACGCCGTCGCTCTGCTGGCCGGCGCTGAAATTGTCGGGTGCCCGCTCGAGCGGGTCGATCACGGGGAAGCCGAGCTGGCAGGTGTGGACGACGTAACGCACCTCCCCGACGAGCGGCAGTGTCAGCTGACCGGCCGGAGCGTCCGCGCAATTCCACTCGGAAAGCGGCTGCTCGTCGAACACGATCGTGGCGCCTTCCGGCGCCATGATGCGCACGAAATCGAACGCGTACTGGTCGGGCGTGAGAAAGACGTAGTTCGAGCGAAACTGCTCGATGGGCGGGATGATGAGGTTGCTCGGATCGCCGCCCGGGAGATCGCGCGGAACGCCCGCGGCTTCCTGGCTCGCCGAGACGCTCATCAGCGTGATGGGAAAGTCGCTCGTGATCGCGAAGGACTCGCCGCTCGCGATGTCGACGAAATCGCCGCGCGCGGCGAGGTCGAGCGCGGGCTGGTCCTTGAGGGTGGTTTCGAGGTGGGCGCCGTTGGCCGTCACGGCCACGATGCGAAAGTAGTCGTTCTGGTCGGCGTGCCCGACCGCCGCTCCGGCCGCGGCGAGCGCGTCCGTGCGACTGGGCGTGGCCGCGGCGATGAAGTGCGTGCCCGCCGTGCGGAGGTGGTCGAGCTGCTCCTCGAGGTGATCGGCGCAGCAGTAACGTTTTCCGAGGTTCGAGAAGTACGGCGCGTCGCTCGCCTCGCTGCCGGTGAACGCCACCACGGCGTGGTCGGCCGACACGATGCTGCCCGTGAAATCGGCGTTGAAGCCCTCCGTCTCGAGATTGATGACGTCGAAGGCGCCGACCTTCAATTCGAGCTCGCCTCCCGCGTCCGTCTCCGGAATGCCCGGCGCCCCGACGAAACGCGTGGTCGTCTTCACGCGCACGGTCGTATCGTCGGTGGTTCCGACGAGCGTCAAAAACGCACGCAGGTCGACGCGCGTGGTCGAGCTGAAGTTGACGCGCGGGTCGTCGCTGTGCGCGATGGTCTGCGGCCAGCCGACGACCACGTACTGGTCTTGAACGCCCTCGCCGTCCGGGTCGAGTGCGTCGCGCGGCTTGAGCAGCGACGCGTCGTTCGAAAACACGCCCACGTTGGCGAGCGGATTGAACTGGTACGCGACGACGGGGAAGCTCGACCGGATGCGGAAGGCGGCCCGCGTGAGCGCCGTGTTGGTCCCGCTGTCGAAGGTGCCGGGGGGGGAGCCGTCCACCTCGCGCGGTCCGAGCGGAAAAACGCCCAGGCTGTGCGGCCCGATCGAGGCCGCCGCGACCACGTACGGCTCGTTCGGCGAGCCGGGCGCGCTGTCGTCCTGCTCGATCGTGATCTCTGCCGTCACGTCGGGCTGGGGGTTGCTGAGGACGATGGCGTACTGCTGCGCCGCGGCGTTCAGCGTGGCGTCCACGTCCGCGTTGTCGAGGTCGACGCCCCAGTACTCGCAGCCGACGTTGCTGCGCACGAACGCGGCCTCCGCGCAGAGCTGACTGCACGTGCCGGTGCGGCACGCTTTCCCGGCGCTCTCGTCGCAGGTTTCGCCGCGTTCCCAGGTGCTTCCGTCGCTCGTGCAACGGATGACGGTGCTGTCGTCGCACGACGCCGTGTCGGGGTGGCACGTCGTGCAGCTACCGAGGCCGGGGCTGCACACGAGGCCCTGCTTCGAGCAGTTCGCGACCTTGGTCCAGGCGGGCGAGCCGCTGTCGTTGGTGCAGCGCTCGAGCTCGGGCGCGCAGCGGTAGGCATCGATCGAGCACTCGGCTTCGTCCGGGTGGAAAAGCCAGCGATCGGTGGGGTCAGGCGTGCAAGCGCAGGCGAAGAGCCCCGCGAGGAGAACCGACTCAGTAGCTCGCAAAGAAGACGTCCTCGGCGTACGCGCGATAGCCCTTGGCGAGCATGCTCGTAGCGAGCGCGCCGTAGGAGGTGAAGCAGTTCGTCGGCGTCGCGGCGGTGCCCGCCGATTCGTCGCACGCGGGGAGGACCAGCTGCTTCACGTCGATCGCGAGCACGCCCGGGACGAGGCCGAGCTCGGGATCCACCGCCAGGAGGTCGGGGAGCACGAGCCGCTCCGGAGCACCCGGCGCGATGATGCGCCAGGTGACGAGATTGTTCCCGCTCGACACGTCGACCACGGTGACGTCCGGAGCCGGTCCGCCCTTTTCGGTCGTGAGCTCGAGCGAGGTTCGATTCCACACGGTGCTGCTCGCGGGCGACACGAGCGTGGGCACCTCGACGAAAGCGTTCATGCACGGGGTCTGGCGGGCGTCGCAGATCCCGATCGGATCGGTATCCGTCACGGTGGCATAGAGCCCAACGGCGGAGCGCGGCGTGCCTTCCGCGTCGCCCGTGGCCGCGAGCGCCGTCGCGATGTAGCGCGTGCCGGTGAGCGACCCCGTGAGCGGCGGAATCCCGACGAAATCGAAGGTGCCCGGGCCGGGAAGGAGGCTCGACTGCAAGCCGTTCGGCAAGAGCACGTAGCCTTCGCTTCCGACTTCGATCGCGAGCTTCGCTTCCAGGCGATCGGGACCGCGCTCCGTGGGCGTGGGGCCCTTGGCGTTGACGTGCAGCGTATGGTCGAGCGGCAGATCGACCTGGATGAAGACGTTGGAGTTGGTCTGGTTCGTGCCGACCGCGACGCCGCGCGTGAGCCCGAGCGCGTAGGGCGTGAACACGCGGTCCTTGGTTTCGAGGCCCGCGAGCGCGTAGAGCGTGAAGTTGCCCGGCGGCGTCGACAGGTAGAAGCCGTAGCCGACCGTGCCCGGGGTATCGGGCGTGATCGCGCTCACGGCGCTCGGTAGGGAGAAGCGGTCGGTGGGCTTCGTGCCGAGGCGGAACACGTAGGCGACGCGCTTCACGTCGTCCTCGTTGGGGGCGGGGACGTTGCCGAAGCCGTTCATCCTGACCTCGCCGTCGTAGGGCCAAACGAGCTCGCCGCTCACGCTGCCCGATTTGCCCGGCACGCCGCCGCCCGCGGGAATGTCGCCCTGATCGCCGCAGGCGGGCGAGAGCTCGGGCTCGAGGAACACGGTGAGCTTTTGCACGGGGACGTCGATGAACGTTTGCGGCTGGAAGCACTTCTTCGCCACGGTGATCGTCGCCTTCGCGCCGAGCTCGTCGCTCGCGAGCGACGCGGTGCCGAACGAGTCGGTCTGCGTGACGAGGGCGCTCGCGGCATCGGTCCCGGCGAGCACCGTCGCGCCCGGCACGGCTTCTCCGGCCAGGTCGTCGAGCACGAGCACGTCGATCTGCCCGTCGAGCTTGTCGCCGCTCAAGCCGCCCTTGTAGCCGTTCGTGCTCACGACGTAGCTGAACGCGTCGAGCACGTCGATCGGCGCGTCGTCGCCGGTCGTGACCTTAACGGGCTTCGCGCCGGGCGTGCCGGGCGGCGTCCGGCAGGTGAGCTCGGTCGGGCTCGCAATCTGCTCGATCGCGCAGGGGGCCTGATCGATGGTGACGACGGTGCTGTCGTCGAAGAGCTTGGACTCGGCGTGGATGGTGACGACGGTGCCGCCCGCCGTCGGCCCGGACGTCGGGTCGAGGTAGAAGGCGTCGTACGTGAAGCCGCCCTCGAGCTTCGCGCGCGTCGATTCGTCGTCCCCGTTCTGCACGACGACGTCGACGCGACCGGGGTCGGCGGGCGGGCTCGGCACCTGCAGCCGTTCCGCGTCCAAGACGAGCAGCCCGTCGGTCGCCTCGAGCTCGCCGAACCAGACGCGCGTGTTCTTCGCGAAGCCTTTGCCGCGGATCGCGGTCAGCGTGCCGCCGTTGAACGGCCCGTGCTGCGGATCGACGCCTAAGAGCGCGTGCGGCTTGGCGACGGGAACGTCGCCGCTGTCCTTGCTGCCGCCGTCAACGACGACGGCGGGCGGCGTGCCGGCGTCCGACTCGTCCTGGGGGGAGAGCCGGCGCGTGGCCGTCGGGAGGCATGCCCCCACCACCACGGGGGCCATGACGAGATAGCGCGCGAGTGAGCGCACGGCACGAAGCGTAGGGCGCGGGGCAGGCATCGGCAAGGAACCTCGCGCTCCAATTCACCGTGCCGCCATGACAGGATCTTTCGCGTGCCCCACGTGCGCTCGGGCACCGAGGAGCTCGAGCAAGCCGAGGGCCGTCGCTTTGCGTCGGCTCTCCGGCTCGCCTGGGCCGACGCAAGCGGGGCAGCCGCTCTTGCAGGCGCACGATGCGATCAGCGCGCGCGTCCGGCCGAGCAGCTCGGGAGCGCGCTCGTGGATGCGCTCGGCAAGGCCGACGCCGCCCGGGATCGAGTCGAAGAGGAAGAGCGTCGGATCGAAGCCGCCCGTGCGCTTCGCGAAGGGATCGCGGCCCGGCGCTTCGCCTTCGTCTTCGCCGTCGCCGAGCGTGCGTCCGAGATCGCGCGGGTCGCACATGAGCGCGACCGAAGCCACCGTCTCGAGCGCGTGTCCGACGCCGCGCAGGGCGTCCACGGCTTCCGCGCGCGGCACGCGGAAGCTCGCGACGAGCGCCTCCGGGAGCGTGAGCCAGAAGCTCGTCGTGTGCATCTGCATCTCGGGCAGGTTCACCTCGCCGTAGCCGGCGTTCTCGTGGGTGAAGAATTTGATCTTCTTGTAGCCGGTGACCTTCTCGACGACCTTCACGTCGCCGAAGCCGGCGCGCGCCAGGCCGAGCGTCGTGCTCAGCCGATCCTCGATCACGACGACGCTGCGATAGGTGAGGGCGGTCGTGAAGTAGTCGGGCTCGACCCGGCGCACGAACGCCTTGTGGTTTTCGAAGTCGAGGAGCTCGACCTGGTATTGCTCGGCGTCGTGCTGGTAGATGGCTTGCTCGTGAAGCATCGTGTGGGCGGCGCGAAAATCGAGCTCCGCGAGCGTCCGCTCGTTCTCGCGATCGACGATCACGAAATTGTCCCACCCGACGCTCCGCAGCGAGACATTGCTCGCCGGAAACGCTTCCCCCGACCAGAAGTAGCGAGCCCCCGCGGCATGCACGAGCCCGTGCTTGGCGAGGTAATCGAGCGCTTCGCGCGTCGCCGTCCCGTCGAGCCCGAGGAAGCTCTCGCCCTGGGCCGGTGCGGGCCCAGCGCTCGCGGCCGCCGGCGCCATCTCGAATGGCGCTTCGAATGCCGCGCACTTCAAATGCTGAATCACGATCTCGACGTTGCCCGGATCGATGCGGGCTTCCTCCGCGGAAGCGTCGAGCAGAACGGCGGGCTCGCGCGCGAGGTACTGATCGAGTGGATTGCTCGAGCACACGAGCACGGCCACGCTGCGTGAGCCGCGACGTCCCGCGCGCCCGAAGCGCTGCCACGTGCCCGCGACGGAGCCCGGATAGCCGACGCAGATCACGGCATCGAGATCACCGATGTCGATGCCGAGCTCGAGCGCATTGGTCGCCACGACGCACAGGATCTCGCCATTTCTGAGGCCCGCCTCCACGCGGCGCCGCGTGTCCGGCAAGTATCCGCCGCGGTACCCCATGATCGCGTCGGGCGGGATATCGCCGCCGACGCGCTCGCGCAGGTACTTGAGCATCACCTCCACCGAGTTGCGCGACGGACCGAACACGATCGTCGGCACGCGCGCGAGCACGAGATCGCCCGCGAGGTTCACGGCCTGCTTCAAGCTGCTCGCGCGAATGCCGAGCTCCTCGTTCACGATCGGGGGGTTATAGAGGTAGACCTCGCGCGCCGCCGTCGGGGCGCCCGAGCGATCGACGAGCGCGACCTCCTCCGGGGGGACGCCGAGCAGGCGCGCCGCGTGCTCGCGCGGATTGCCGATCGTCGCCGTCGCACACAGAAATTGCGGGTGCGCGCCGTGGAACGCGGCGAGCCGGCGCAGCCGGCCGACCACGTGCGAGAAATGCGAGCCGAAAACGCCACGGTAGGTGTGAAGCTCGTCGAGCACGACGAACCTGAGCCCTTGAAAGAAGCTCGCCCAGCGCGCGTGGCTCGGCAGGATCCCGGCATGGAGCATGTCCGGATTGGTGAGGACCATGCGAGCGCGGTCGCGCGTTGCCCGGCGCGCGTCGCCCGGCGTGTCGCCGTCGAACACGGCCCCGGGCAGGCTCAAGCCCGCTTCGCGCGTGAGCTCGAGGAGTCCGTGCTCCTGATCGCGTGAGAGCGCTTTGGTCGGATAGAGGTAGAGCGCGGTCGCGGCGCTGTCGCGCGCGAGCGCGTCGAGCACGGGCACGTGGAAGCAGAGGCTCTTGCCGCTTGCCGTCGGCGTGGCCACGACGACGTGACGTCCGGAGCGCGCGGCATCGATGGCTTCACGCTGGTGGCTGTAGAGCTCGCTCACGCCGCGCGCCGCGAGCGCCGCGCCGAGTCCCGGTGCGAGGTCGTCGGGTACGCTCGCGAAGCGGCCGTCACGCGGGGCGACGCTGCGCTCGGCCGCGAAGCAGCGGGTGATGGCGCCGGACGCGTGCCAGCCGTCGAGCACGGCATCGATGCCTCGCGGCGCGGACCAAGGAGGAGCAGGCACGGCTCTAGCTAAACGGATGTTCCGTGGTCTGTCACTTCACCCCACAAAAATGGCCGTGAAGTGCCGGGTAACTCGACCGATCCCCGGGGAGTATCGTAGGAAAGCGCGCAGATGAGCGATCCTGAGGCCCCCGCGGGCAATAGCCCCGAAGTCAGCCCCTCCAACGGCCCCCCCCTCGGCGAGGCGAGCGCGCCCATTCTCGAGCCGACGCCGCTCCTTCCCGTCGTCGCCGTGGCGGTTCCGCTGCACCCGGTCTCGTCGGTGCCGCCGTCCGGCGTGTTCGATCGCCCCACGTTCGTCTTTTTCGGGATCGTGTCGGCGGTGTCGCTCATTCTGGACGTGCTCAGCAAGGCGTGGGCGGAGATCGTGCTGTCGCGCCGGCCGTTCGACAACCCCTCGCTCGTGCTCGTCAAAGATCACCTCACGCTCACCATCGCTTACAACAAAGGTGGTGCCTGGGGTCTGCTGCAGGACGCTGCCGAGACGGTGCGCCGCCCGTTCTTCTTCGCGGTCAGCGTGCTTGCCGTGCTGTTCATCGTCTCGCTGTACTCGAAGCTCGGACGCGGTCAGCGCGCGCTCATGTGGGGTCTTCCGCTCGTGCTCGGCGGCGCGCTCGGTAACCTTTCCGATCGCATCACGCGCAGCAGCGTGATCGACTTCATCGACTACCGCGCCGATTGGGTCCTCAGCATGAACACGCTGGTCGCCCGGGCGGTTCCGCGCTGGGGGCTCACCGATCACTGGCCGACCTTCAACGTCGCCGACATCGCGATCTGTATCGGCGTCGGTCTGATGGCGGTCGACATGTTCACGGCCCGCCGCGGTCCGGAGCGGCGCGCCGAGCCGGCCGGCCCGGTTTTGGGCGCCTAGGCCCCGCCTCGTTCTCCGGTTCTCGGCTGGTACACTCTGAGCCTCGATGCACGGACAGCTCTTTCAGTTCGACCTCGGTTTCATCAGGGACGGTTGGATCGCGCCGGGCCCGAGCTACTTCGTGCTCATGCTCGTGGGCTTCCTGCTCGCGACCGTGATGGGGACGCTCTGGGCGCGTCGCGTCGGTCAGAACCCGGACGTGATCGTCGACCTGGGTCTCGCGATGGTGCTCGCGGGCATCGCGGGCGGGCGGCTCCTGCACGTGTTCGCGGACGAGCATTTCATGGAGTACGTGCACCGCTGCACGAACCCCGGGCTCGTCGATTGGAACATCACGCGGCGCGAATGCCTCGCGCTCGAGACGCCGGCAGTCTGGGACTTCGCGAAGAACGTCTGCCATCCGAAGGAGGCGGACTGCCTCGCGTGGGCGAAGTTCTACAACGGCGGGCTCACGTACTACGGCGGGTTCATCGCCGCGTCGGTCACCGCCTGGTACCTGCTCAAGACGGATCGCTTCCCGTTCTGGAAGGCCGCGGACATGGCGGGGATGGTCGTACCGGTGGGGCTCGGGTTCGGACGGCTCGGTTGCTTATTGGCCGGCTGCTGCTTCGGCAAACCGTGGCAGTCGTCGTGGGCCGTGCGCTTCCCGGGCAATAGCCCCGCGAGCGAGGCGCAGCACCTCGCGAAGCTCCTACCGACCGCGCAGAGTGAGTCGTTGCCGGTCCATCCGACCGAGCTCTACGAATCCGCGGCAAGCTTCGCGATCGCAGCCTTCCTGATCCTCTACCTCCACGGCAGAAAGCGCTACGACGGGCAGGTGTTCGTCGCGTTCGTGGTCGCCTACGCCGCGGTGCGCTTCCTGCTCGAGTTCGCGCGCGCCGACGATCGCGGGGGCTTCCTCGGGCTCAGCACGTCGCAGCTCGTCGGCGTGGCGCTGATCGGCGCCGGCGTCTGGGTGCACCAGAAGCTGTCGGCGCGGACGAGCGCGGCGCTCGCGGCGGGTGCGGCGTGAGCGCGATCCGCGCGCTCGTCTCGTTCCCCGCGCTTGCCGCGGCTCTGCTGGCCGGCGGCTGTGAAAACCAAGGCGAACGACCGCCGCCGCCCACCTGTCTCGGCAACTGCGGCGGCCCCGCGAGCATCTCGATCGGCGCCCCGACGACGCCCGGTGGCGGCGGCGAATCGGGCGAGGAGCCCGCGCAGGGCGGCGCCGGCAACGACGAGACGGTGGCGCTCCAGGGCAACGTGCAGCTCCTGTTCGACAACGGCCGCTTCGACAGCGGTGAGGTCCTCACGGATGCCGCCAGCATCAAGAGCACGCGCGCCGACGGCCGCACGGCCACCGATACCTGGAACGGCAAGGACGCGTTCAAAGTATCGGATCTGCCGGCAGACGCGACCGTCTGGCTGCTGGTCACGCCACAAACGGCGGGCGCCGACGCCGCCGTGACGCTCGAGCCCGTGCTGACGCAGCATCCGAACGCCCAGGGCGTCGTGAACGCCGATCTCGGCGTCGTGCGCGAGAGCAACATCGACACGGTCTTCGACCTCCTGAGCGTTCCGGTGCAGCGCGACGCGCGCGCGGCGCAGGTCGTGCTGCGCTTGACGTCACGGAGCGCCGGGAGCGGGCTCACCCCGCTGTCCGGGGTGACCGTCAAATCCTCGAGCGCGGCGAGCATCAGCTACTCGACGGGCGGCGGGTACAGCGACGTGGCCACCGCGACGGATGCGACCGGAGTCGCCGTTCTCCTTAACTGCCCCGCCGGGGGCTGGCCGGGCGCGCTCGTCAACGTCGAGTTCTCGGGCGCAAAGAGCGGCGGCGCGCAGATCCGAGCCGTCACCGGCGCCGTGTCGCTCGTGACGATCGCGCTCTGACGCCGGGGCAGCGTCCGGCCCTTGCGCCGCGCTCGGGCTTCCGTTACCGACTCTCGCGCATGGCGAAACTGATCGACGGTAAGGCGGTGGCGCAGCTCGTTCGCCACGAGGTCGCGCGCGGTGTCTCCGAATTTCGCACGCGCTACGGGCGTGCGCCGGGCCTCCACGTCATCCTGGCCGGCGACGACCCCGCTTCGGCCGTCTACGTGCGCAACAAGGAGAAGGCGGCACAAGAGGTCGGCATCGACGGCAAGGTGCACCGCCTGCCGGCCACCGTCGGACAGGCGACGCTGCTCGCCCTCGTCGAGGAACTCAACCGCGACGCGAGCGTGGACGGCATCCTCGTTCAGCTGCCGTTGCCGAGCGGCATCAGCGCATCGAGCGTCGTGCAGGCGGTCGCTCCGTCGAAAGACGTCGACGGCCTCCATACCGTGAGCGCGGGCGCGCTCTGGTCCGGTCGCCCCGGTCTCGTCCCGTGCACCCCGCGCGGCTGCCTGCGCCTGATCGAGCATGCCGAGGTGAAGCTCGAGGGCGCGCGCGCCGTCGTCGTCGGCCGCTCCACGCTGGTCGGCAAGCCGGTGGCGGCGCTCCTACTCGAGCAGAACGCCACCGTGACGATCGCCCACTCGAAGAGCCGCGATCTCGCGGCGCTCTGTCGCGAGGCGGACGTGCTCGTCGCGGCCGTGGGGCGACGCAACGTCATCGGCGGCTCCTTCATCAAGCCGGGCGCGGTCGTGATCGACGTCGGCACCAATCGTGACGAGCACGGCAAGTTGTGCGGCGACGTCGACTTCGCGGCAGCCGAAAAGGTGGCCGGCGCGATCACCCCGGTCCCCGGCGGCGTCGGTCCGATGACGATCGCCATGCTGCTCGACAACACGCTTTTGGCCGCCCGCGCGCGCGCTGCGACGACCGCCACCGCTTAGCGAGCGCGCGCTTGGTCGCGCGTCAACGGCTCGGCCGCGGGTACCGCTCTTTGGCGATGCCGAGCTCCGCGCAGATCGCGTCGAGCACGTCGTCCGCGCGCGCTTCGGCTTCGCTCACGCTGCCGTCGTTGACGATGACGTGGTCCGCGACCCGAATCTTTTCCGCGAGCGGCAGCTGCGCGGCGACGCGCGCGCGCACCTCGGCCTCCGGTAGGCGATCGCGCTTCGTGGCCCGTGCGACTTGGGTGGCTTCGTCCGCGGCGACGACTACGAGGGGACGCAGCTTCGCGGCCGAGCCCACCTCGACGAGAATCGGCGCCTCGTAGCAGGCGAGGGGCTCGCCCCGCCGGTCGAGCTCCGCCACGCGCTCGAGCATGAGCGCTTGGATGCGCGGGTGCGTGATGGCCTCGAGCCGCCGCCGCGCGTCGGGATCGGCGAAAACGCGCTGGCCGAGCCGGCGGCGGTCGAGCTCCCCGTGCTCGTCGAGCATCTCGGCGCCGAACTCGCGAGCGATCGCGGCGAGTCCGGTCGTGCCGGGGCGGACCACGGCGCGCGCGAGGTCGTCGGCGTTGATGACGGGGAGGCCGCGCGCGGCAAAACGCGCGGCGACCACGCCTTTGCCCGAGGCGAGCCCTCCGGTGAGGCCGAAGACATGCACGGGGACGTTCGGAGCTTGCCCTTCCCTGAGCATCCGTTCAAATGGGGCATGCGCTTCGGCGTTCTCCGGCTGCTCGGCGTGCGACCCGCCCTGGGTTTCGCGCTGCTCGGCTGCGCCGCGGCCCCCCCGGAGCCGCTCCACGCCGCCTCGTCGACGGCGCGGGCGGTGAGCGCCTTCGAGGCGGGGGCCCAGGTGCCCGCGCTGCCGGCGCAGCTCCCGCGCGAGCCGCTCCCGGCGGCGGTGGCCTGGTCGTATCGGGCGGGCGCCCCGCTCGCGGCGCCGGCCGCCGTGGGACCCGACGGCTCGGTCGTGGTCGGCTCGGTCGACGGCTACCTCCATGCGCTTCGCCGCGACGGCAGCTTCCGCTGGGGGTACACGCTGCGCGGGCCGGTCGTCGGCCGCCCCGCCATCGGACTCCACGGGGACGTCTTCGCCGCGGCCGATCCCAACGGTCTCTACGCGCTCGACGGCGACGGGACGCTGCTCTGGGTCAGCTCGGTGATCGGCGGGGTGAGCTCGCCACCGGTCGTCGACCGCAGCAGCAAGATTTGGGTCGCCACCGGCCAAGGCACGCTGCTCGGCTTCTCGAGCCATGGCGGCCTCGTCGGCTTCGCCCGTCTCGGATCCGCGCCCACGCTCGGTCCGGCGCCGCTCCCGAACGGCGGCGTCGTGGTGGCCAGCACCGACGGAAAGCTCCGATTCCTCGGGCAATCGAGCGCTACCGCGCCGACCTTCCTGAGCGCGCCGCTCGTGGAGCTCGAGGTGGGTCAGGCCGGGCTATTTCTCATGGGCGCGGAAGGGCTTTCCCGGCTCGACGCGGCCGGCGGTGAGGCCCGCTGGTCTCGCACCACGGTCGAGCGCGTCGCGTGCGCGAGCCCGGCGCTCGTCGTCGTGGAGGAGGAGGGCCTGCGCTGGCTGTCGGCCGATGGCGAGCCGCGCGCGCGCGTGGCGCTCGCCGTCGGGCGGAACCGCGCGATCGCGTGCCTTGGTGACGGCTCGCTCGTGGTCGGCGACGACACGGGCACGCTCACGCGCGTCGACGCCACCGGCGTGAAGGGGCGCGCCCGGATCCCTGCCGGCCGCCTCGTCTCGCTCGACCCTGCGGCAGGCGGCCTCTTGATCGCCGGCTACCGCGACGGGCGCGTGCTCGCCGCCCGACCACCCAGCTGACCGATGCACTTCAGGGACAAGCTCGACCGCCTCAGTGCCCCTATCTCGACGGGCGCGGCCGCCGAGCCCGAGGGTGCTGCGCGCGCCGATGTGCTGGCGGAGCTTCGGCGCAAGATGGAGACCCTGCTCGAGCAGCCGTCGCTCGCGCCCCGGCCACCCGCCGATCCGAGCCGAACCAGCCTGCCGTTCGCCCGCGAGGACAGACCGGGCGGCGTCCTGCATCGCCACCGCGTCGCGCTGCCCCGCTCGCACCACGTCGGCCGCATCCCCGTCGATGCGGCGGCCGCCGCGTCCCCCGAGCTCCTCGCGCTTCTGGCGCTCGACACCGCGCTCGGCAGCTGCCGGCTCGAGCGCGCCTTGTTCCTCGATACCGAAACGACCGGGCTCGGCGCGGGCGGCGGCGTCTGGGCGTTCCTCGTTGGTATGGCGAGCTTCGATGCCGACGGACATCTCGAGGTCGAGCAGGTCCTCTTGCAGAGCCCCGCCGACGAACGCGCGCTCGTCGAGCACGTGCTCGAGCGCATCGCCGCCGCCGAGCTCCTCGTTACCTACAACGGCAAGACGTTCGATCTGCCGCTCCTCGCCACGCGCGCCGTGATGTGCCGGCTGCCGCCGCCCGCCGTGCGCCCGCACCTCGACCTGCTCCACGTGGCGCGCCGCCTGCACCGCGGCCGCCTGGGCGCGTGCCGGCTCGTCTCGCTCGAGAGCGAGGTGCTCGGCTTCGAACGCGGACCTGACATCGAGGGGGGCGAAATCCCCGCCCGCTACGCCCATTTCCTGCGCACCGGTGACGAGGAGGCGCTCGCCGCCGTGGTCGAGCACAACGCCTGGGACGT
>Ga0070682_100001279_pt1 | contig 14266 bp, 15 predicted proteins | sample KBSC63LmetaG_FD_64668 | JGI IMG/M metagenome (GOLD analysis project Ga0070682, IMG submission 64668) | Corn rhizosphere microbial communities from Kellogg Biological Station, Michigan, USA - KBS C6-3L metaG | ecosystem: Host-associated > Plants > Roots > Rhizosphere | place: USA: Michigan... | reverse complement strand
AGCCTTGTTAACATTCCGCTGCGGGTCCGCATCCTGGACGTATCGCGCAAAGATAACAAATTGATTTTTTCCGAAAAAGAAGCCGTCCGCGACGATATGGCCTCGCGCCTATCAGAACTAAAGGTTGGTGATGTAGTAGAAGGCGTCGTAACTGGAGTTATCGACTTCGGTGCCTTCATGAACGTCGATGGTATCGAAGGCTTAGTCCATATTAGTGAAATCTCCTGGGAGCGCGTTGAAGACCCCCGCAAGTACATCAAAGTTGGCGAAACCGCCAAGGCCAAAATTATCGCCATCGATAAAGACCGCCTGAGTCTGTCCATTAAGCAAATGAGCGATGACCCTTGGCTGTCCGAGGTCAAGGAATTCAAAAAAGGCGACACCGTAGAAGGCAAAATTACCCGCATCACGCCGTTTGGCGCCTTTGTTCAGCTAAGCCCGTCAGTCGAGGCGCTGGTGCACGTATCAGAGATGAGCGACGATGAGAGCATCGATCCCGAAGCGGTGTTTAAACTTAACGAAAAGAAGAAGTTCAAAGTTTTGGATATCGACACCGATAACCGCAAGATAGCCCTGAGCCTAAAGGATGTTAAATAGTATGAATAGACGATTTACACATCTGGATGCAGTGCAAGGAAGAGCTGAGGAACGGACTGAAATGTACTTAATGTACTTAGAAGGAGTACCGCAAGCTCTGACGCCGCAATGCGCCAGAAGCGCTAGCGGTGCAACCAGCTAGGCTGGTTGGCAGGCTAGAGCGGTGTGTAAATCGTGGCACAAACCATCGAAATCGACGAGCAAGTTACTGTCGGCGCATTGGCCGAACTCCTTTCCATACCCGTTACACAGTTAATCGGCGAGCTTTTCAAAAACGGCGTGATGGCGACCGTTAATGAAAAGATAGATTTTGACACGGCCCAGATAATTGTCGGCGAACTGCCGGACTTGGATATCGAGTTGGCCAAAAAAGAACACGCCGCGCCGGTCCGCGAAAAACATGAAATTTCCGATAAAGCTGAGGCCCGGCCGCCGGTGGTGGCCATGATGGGCCACGTTGACCACGGTAAAACCTCTCTGTTAGATGCCATTCGAGGCGCCGAAGTTACCAAAGGCGAGGCCGGCGGCATCACTCAGCACTTAAGCGCCTATCAAATAGACCACAACGGCCGGCTGATTACATTTTTAGACACTCCCGGCCACGAGGCCTTCGCCGCCCTGCGTGAGCACGGCGCCCGTTTAACCGACTTGGTTATATTAGTAGTAGCAGCCGACGATGGCGTTAAACCCCAAACCGTCGAAGCTATTCGATTCGCCCGCCAGGCCGGGGTTAAAATGATCGTGGCCGCCAATAAGATGGATAAGGCCACGGAGGCCCAGTTTAACCAGCTCAAAGCCCAGCTGGCCGAAAACGAACTATTGCCGGAAGATTTTGGCGGTGACACTATCGTTATGCCAGTATCGGCCAAAGAAAAAACCGGCATCAACGAATTATTAGACATGGTCCTGCTGGTGTCTGACGTTGAAGAACACAAAGCCGACAAAGATGTTCCCGGCGAAGGCTTGGTAATCGAGGCCCACATGGAAAAAGGCCGCGGCCCGGTGGCAATTGCGTTGGTAGAGCAGGGCACGCTCAACGCCGGCGACTTCGTGGTGATTGGCGGTACTTACGCCAAAATCCGGAACCTAGAGACCACCACCGGCCAGCCCATAAAACAGGCCGGCCCGTCCACTCCAGTTATAATGACCGGCCTGAAAAACCTGCCGGATTTTGGCGACGAATTCGATGTGGTCAAAACCGAAAAAGACGCCCGAACCCGGGCCAACCAGGAATCGCAAACCCGCCGGGCCGGCAGCAGCTCAGCCGCTAGTTCCGGCAGTGAATTACTGCGGATTATCAGCCGCTCTAACAAATTAACCGAATTTAACGTGGTAGTTAAAGCCGACGTCCAGGGTTCGCTGACCTCTGTTGTCGACAGCCTAAAAACGCTTGATAACGAAGAAGTCGCCGTACGGATTGTTAGCTCCGGCGTCGGCGTAATTAATGAAAGCGACGTCCACACCGCGGCCACGGCCAACGCCATAATTTACGGCTTTCATACCAGCCTGCCGAATCATGTTAAGCAGTTGGCCAGCCGCGATAAGGTACCAGTCCGCCTGTATACAGTCATTTATGAACTTATCGACGACATCAAAAAAGAACTAGAATCGCGGCTGGCCCCTGAAGTCGTCGAAGAAGAACTAGGCGAGCTTACCGTAAAAGGCATATTCAAAATCAGCAAAACCGAAGTTATTTGCGGCGGCCAGGTCACCAAAGGCACGCTCAAGCTGCCGGCCTTAGCCCGACTCCATCGCGGCAAAGAGTTGCTGGCCGATAATCTCGAAGTCACCAAACTGCAGCGCGGCCCCACCGAGGTAACCGAGGTGCCAGAGGGCGAAATGTGCGGCCTCAGCTTCCGGAGTGAAAAACGCGTCGAAGTCCAAGAAGGCGACCGTCTAGAACTGTTCAGCCGAGAAACCAAAACTAGAACACTTTAGAACCTTGTAAACTATTTAATTGACCATTTCTCAGCGCACGGTATATTATTGTCAAATAAGCAATTAGTTTATATTGCTAACGTTAAAGTGAGGTGATGATGAGCGAAGTTAAACAGGCCAACTTCAATCCAATTATTCCGGCAGAGTGGCAAGAGAAATACGCAGATATAAAACTGACGAAGACCGATACTGGAGAATACTTATACGGCATACCCAAAGATGGGGGAAGAAAGGTGAAATTAAAGAAAAGTATTTTGGATAACGCTGTAGAAGAAGGCTATTCAGATGCATTTAAGCCAGAAATTTCCAGGGAAGAACTTTTAGACCAGCACATAGTCCAGCTAGAAAATAGAATTCAGGAGCTCTCCGTATCATTAGAAAGAAATAATAAGCAAACTGCGATAAGACTGGGCAAGATTGACGATGTGCTAAAACTAGTAGAAAAGCACCTAAGTAGCTTGGGAGCTAATACTGTAGACATGAGAACTTTATTAGATGAGGGCATAATTCATGTAAAGGAGAAAGAAGCACACCCGGCAAAACCTGCGCAACCAGCTCCCGAAACCAAGTCTGCAAAAACCATCGAAGAACTTACTCAAGCAAATGAAGCAAAAGATGCAAGAATCGCTGAATTAGAGAAGCGTTTGGCAGAGGCTGGGCTTCCAGCGCCAGAGGTTGTAGCTCCTGCTGTAGCAGACCCGGAGGCACCAAGTACCGCGACTGTGGTAGAGGTCCCGGCATTCGAACCAACCGCAGCTACAACAGAAACTTCAGCCGAGACCGTCGGTAGATATCCATACAGGGAAAGCAGGCTCAGAACCTTTCTGAGAAGGTTGCGGCGCCAGCCAGCGGCTCCCGAATATTACGAAATAGATGAATCTGGACAAAGATATATAATAGAGAACGACGAAATTGTATATCTAGACGAAATAGACAGGAAAGAAAGAAATGGTCTAATTGCCGCCATCGGAGCTGTAGCTCTGGCAACTCTTGGTTTTGGAATATACACTGCTCATGAAGTTGAAGAAATTGAACATCGACAATCTATACCAGCCCGGATTGTGCCAGGTAGTATCCCCAAGACGCATGTCGATAAGCCGAAAGTAACTGTTCCGAAAGAAAATTCTGGTAAGGATAGTGTTACAAAAGACGATGAGGACAGTGAAAGCTCAACCAACGCGCAAGATCGCGATGAACCCCTCAGCGGCGGCCAGTCTTACAACGAGAATTCCAAAAAGGACGGCCACGGCCTCCAGTTGGATATCCAGCCTGAAATGCGGGTGATTAATAATGCCGACGGTACCCGTGATTTGAAATTCCCAAATGGCAAAACAGTCAGGCTGCACTGGAATAGGCAGGGGAAACTGACCAGCGATACAATCAGAACGTTGAAAGAGAATAACTACGAAGTCGGTCAAGCTACCTCCTCCTTTAAAGATCGTGAAGGCCGTCGCTACCAGCATGCTTATAGCGTCGTCGGTGACCAAGATAACCACTAGAAAAACTTAGTCTTGTAAACGATCGGACTCAATCTACTTTGTAGCTATAGCTGAAACATCAGAAAATAGCCACAAGCATCTTGACGGTTAGATAAAAACATTGTACTACTCTTTAATTTGTGCTAAAATGACCGCAAATTAACCCCCGAGAGGTTTAAGATGTCCGTATTAAATTGGCATAGGTCTGAAAGAATTGCAGAAACAACTGAGCCAGAAACTAGTTTGACGGCTATTGATTTGATAAAACTGTGGACCGAAGACAGACAAGCACACTTAAATCCAAATGGATTCGTTCATGACTACCCCCACGTTGAGCACACTCCCGATTATATGAAAGTCGCTGAGATTGAGCCCGTATCAGTCCCGGTAACTTTTGTTGATGACTGCGAATTAAGAACAGAAATCCCGTCATTTGATCCTATCAGGACTAACGGCAGCGGTTTCCATCCTGAAATACCCAGCCCGGTTTTAACACAAGAACAGACAGAGCAAGTCGCAGAAGCTACAGTTCTGGGCATCGAGCCTAAAAAGTTCACTTTAGACTCAGTCAAAAAAGTCCTGCCGGCTCTTCGGAAAGCTAAAAATTCGATTATAGCCGCCGGTAACAAAGTTTCTGATGCCAGTACTGCTACTTACGCCTGGTCCTACAACAGCGTTCACAACGTCGGCAATTCTATAACGGCTCCTGAAAACTCCCGTACCCGCAAAATAGTAGCAGGGGCCGGGGCACTGATGGTGGCCGGGGCAGGTATATACCTAGCCTACAAAGGTTTTTCGCACAGCGGCTCTTCGGGTACAACGCATGAAACGCTAGCCAATGCCACGCCTAAAAATAGCCCAGTGCATGCCGCCGAAGCAGTAAAACCGGCCGCTTCAAGTCATATTAAAACTGTCGTGAAGCATTTACCAAACCTACGGCAGACTTTTACAATTGAACCAAACCATGGCTTCACCCAGGAGCTCCAGCAATTATTCCAGTCAAAGCACGAAAAGCTTAGCTCCGGGAAATCCTATCAGCTTTATAAAGCATTGCGTGAACACTTTGGCGACCACGGACTACTTAGGCATGGCCACAGTTTAACCGACGGAACCTATTCGCAAAACGGCGATTTGTTCATTAGCAATCCCGGCAAAGCCCAGTGGGCGCAGGGTGTAACTAAATTCGCCCAAAACTGGTTTAGCCGCAACGGCTAAATTACTTATTTTTATTGATTATCGGGTAAAATAAAGGCATGTTCCAATTAGACGATAATTTATTGCGCGAGCTGGGCCTTGGCGAACTGCCGCCGGCCGAAAAAAACAAGATGCTGGCGCATATCTACGAAACCTTGGAACTAAGGGTCGGCATGAAACTGGCCGAACAAATGAGTGACTCGCAGCTAGATGAATTTGAAGGCTTTATCGACCGCAACGACGAGGCCGGCGCTCTTAAGTGGCTAGAAACCAACTTCCCAGACTATAAGCAGGTCGTTGCTGATGAACTAGAGAAACTCAAAGCCGAAATTAAAGAACAAGCCCCCCAGATCATGCAAGCCACCATGACCGATCACAATCTGCCGGCTTCTGCCGACGACACAGCCGCCTAATTTATTTCTTGTAACCGCGCTTAAAATCGGCGCCGGACATTGTCCGGCCGGACGGCCCAATCAACTCCAGTATTTCTAAAAAGCCGGGTTTGGTTTTAACCACTAAATGACCGTCATGGGCATCTTTAGCTACACGAGCTTGGGTGATAATGATTTCTTGGCCCAAAACTTTGGCCCGGGTTTTGGGAAAGCCCAAAAAGGCCCGGACTTTACGTTCAATCTGCTCGGCCGGCTGGTCAAAATCTAGCCAGCCGTCTTTTTTATCTAGAGTTTTAGTGTAGGTGGCGGCCGAGCTGTCCTGGGGAATTGGCTCCAGCGTGCCGTCCAATATGGCTCCTAAATTATCGATCAGCAAGCCGGTGCCCAAATGCAGCAGCTGCTTGGCCAGCTGCGGCTTAGTTTCGCTGCCATCCAGCGCCAGTTTGGCCTGAACGTACACCGGGCCGGCGTCCATCTTGGCGGATAGGCCCATTAGGCTGACGCCGGTTTCGGCCACTCCGTCTAAAATCGCGGTTTCCACAGGGGTAGGGCCGCGGTACTTTGGCAGCAGCGACGGATGAATATTAATAATACCCTTGGGGAAAATATCAATGATATTTTGTGGAATAATCTGGCCAAAAGCCACTAGTACCGCGGCCTCGGCATCTAATTTGGCCAGCCGCTCGGCCATTTCTGCCAGCCCGTCGGAAAATATCACCGGAATATGATAAGCGTGGGCCACGGCGCCAATTTCAAGCTCGCGTTTACTGCGCGATACACCCTCCGAGCGGCTGGACACCACCGCGCCAATCTCATAACCGGCTTTAACCAGCGCCCGCAGAGTAGGAGCATCGGTGCTTACACCGGTGGCCAGCCGCTCGTTACCGAAAAATACTAATCTAGGTTTCGAAGATATGGGTTTTCTTAACTTCTTCATAGGCTATAGGGTCCAGTTTACCCTCGTCGGTTAGTTTATAGAATGCATCGGATTTATCTTTAAGGTGGTCCACAAAAACCTGCCCATTAATGTGGTCAATTTCGTGCTGGAAAACCCGGGCCAAAAAGCCCTCGGCTTTTACGCGGATCGGTTTGCCGTTATCGTCTAAAGCCCGCACCCGCACCTTACTGTAGCGCGGCACCTTGCCGTAAATGTCCGTCACGCTCAAACAACCCTCAAAATCTTCCTCGAGCTTACCCTCCAGTTTCATAATCTCGGGGTTAATAAATACGTGGAAGGTTTTGTCTTCCTTATTCTCAAAGTCGTTGCGGATGATAATAATCTTATATAACTTGTCGATTTGGACCGCCGCCAGGGCCACACCAACTTCATGCTCGCGGGTAGCTTCCCAGTCAACGGTGGCGTCAATCATGTCCTTAATAACCTGGCGGACTTCATCGGTAATTACCGGCACCCGCCTAGACTTCTGCCGCAAGTGCTTGTTAGGCAAAATAATAATCGAATCTTTAGTCGCAGACATAATAATAGGGTATAGGGTTTAGGGGTTAGGGTCTAGATTAGAAAATAAAAATTCGACAAGCAGACTGCTAAATAGCGTGGGGCCATCCTGGAATGCTCGGATGACCCCTTAATTGGCGGATGGTTTAACTCCTCGGCGATACTTAAGACCGCCTTCGTTTCTTAGTTCTCTCACCCGGCTAACGGATAGGCCAAACCTCTTGGCAATCTTCTCATCATTCATGCCGCGTTTGGCCAACGCGACCACTTCCTGAGGGGTGACTGCAGGAGGCACTCCTATGGGGCGGCCAGATGGACCCAGGTGATACCTGACAGCCTGGCGGCTAACGCCAAGCTTGCGGCCGATTTCAGCGTCGGACCAGCCTTTTTTACGCAGCTTTCTCATTTCCCTGATCTCATTTTGAGTAACAGACCAGGAAACGCGCTTTGTTGGCACTTGTGCCTCCATTAGTCTGCTTGTCGAATAACCTCCCCGCAGGGAAGTTATCCCTAACGAAGAATATAGATATTATAACATAAGAATTTATTAATTACTACAGTAGATCAGCCGGATCGAGGTCGATTTGCCAGTCGGCCGGCACTATTTTGGCCAGCTGCAGCAAATGGTCGCGGTCCTTGCTTTTAGCCACCAACTGATAATAAAAGTATTTGCCGCGGCGGGCGTAAAAGGCCGGTGTCGGGCCGATAATTTCTACCGGCAGGCCTTGGCTTGCTAAGTCGTTTTTGAGCCGCTGGCTGGCAGTTTGGGCGCCGTTTAGCGTGGCCCTCCGACAGACCAGCTTCATTAAATAGCTAAACGGCGGAAATCTAAAAGTTTGGCGCTCCACCAGGGCGTGCTTATAAAAACTGTCAAAATCGCGGGCCACGGCCGAACGGATAACAATGCTGTCCGGCTCATAAGTCTGTACCACCACCTCGCCTTGGCTGTGGCCGCGGCCAACCCGCCCAATTATTTGGTACAGCAGCTGGAAAGTTCGTTCCTCGGCCGTGTAATCCGGCAGGGTCAGGCTGGATTCGGCCGAAACTACGCCCACCAGCCCCAGCCGCGGCAAATCCAGGCCTTTAGCTAGTAGTTGGGTGCCGACCAGTATATCTACCTTGCCATTGAGCAGTTCGCCGTAGACCTCATTCAGCTGTTCGCCTACCACATTGTCGCTGTCAAACCGCTTGACCACCCGGTCCGGAAACAGCCGCTCGACTTGGTCGGCCAGGGCTTTGGTACCAATAGTCTTATATATAATGTCCGGATTACTGCACTGCAAGCAAGCCACTGGCGGCGTGTGTGAGTAGCCGCAAATGTGGCACTTGGCCAAGTGTTCGTCGGCATGGTAAACCAGCGACACGTCGCAGTTGGGGCATAGGTACTGCCAGCCGCAAACCGTGCATAGAATCACCCGGGCCGAGCCGCGCCGGTTAAGATAAACTATCACTTGTTTTTTGGCCGACAAGGTAGAGTTCATATCCTCAATTAATTGTTTAGATAAGTAAGGGTTAGGACCAAAATTACTGCGGTCTTTTAGGTCGATGACTTTAGTAATTACATCGTCGGGATTGCCGCCCAGAGCTTGCTGGCTCATCCGCACCACTGCCGAACGCTCCTCGGCTAGATAATAATCAGCTACCAGCGGCGTGGCTGTACCGTAAATAACTTTAGCGCCGGTTAACGCGCCTAGCTGGCTGGCTACTCGCAAGGCGTTATAGCGCGGCGACTGCTCTTGTTTGTAGGCCGGTTCGTGGGCTTCGTCCACTACAATCAGACCGACGCTGGGCAGGGGCGAAAACAGCGCCGAACGCGGGCCAACTACTACTTGGGGCTCGTCAGACTCTAGTATATTTAGCCAAATCCGCTTACGCTTGGCGGCGCTCAAACCGGAGTGCATAATCAAGGGCTGTTTATCCAAATAGATTTTAGCGGCTGTGGCCAGCTGGGTGGTTAGCGAAATTTCCGGCGTTAGCAATATTACCGATTTGCCAGCTGCCAGCGTTCGGCGGGCTAGTTCTAAGTAAACTCGAGTCTTGCCGCTGCCGGTCTCGCCGTGCAGTAAAACCGTGGTGGACGGATTAGCTTCAATCTCTTTGAGCGCCCGCTTCTGCTCGGCCGTCAGCGGCGATTTTATCTCTAGCTGCACCGGCGGCACCGCCAGCTCGGCCAAAGCTTTAATTTGGCGGACCGCCGGCTTGCTGGGCGCAAACTGCCGTAGGGTTTCACCCAAACTGCTAGCGTAGTATTGGCTAATCCATTCGGCCAGCTCCAGGCAGTAGTGGGGCAGGGGCTTGCTGCTTAGCAAGGCCTTGATCGGTTTGACGGCAAAGCCGGGTTTGCCCACTTCGCCAATCACAAATCCGGTGGCCAACCGGGCCCGCAGTGGCACGGTTACCACGCTCATTATTGCCAGGGCATCATCGTAAGAATAGGTCAGCGGCGCGCCGCTGCGGTATTTAGTATCGGCCAATAACACCTCATAGAATCTCATAGCCATATTGTATCAAGTGCCGGAAATACTTAACTTGTTAAGTATTTTTTCTGTAAGATTTTTATTTGCAAATGTTGTAATAAGTAGACTATACTATTCGTTGTAAGGGAAACAATATAAGCGCTTATGTTAGATACGTTTATTACTAGCCGGGTGCGCCGCAAAATCATCGTGGTATACGCTAAGTATCCCGATTTTAAAACCCATGTAAGGGGTCTAGCTAAACTTATTAAAGAAGACGCCGGCAATATTCAACGCGAGTTAAAGCGGCTGGAGAAAATTGGTTTCCTAATTAGCGAGCGCCAAAGTAACACCAAGATTTATTACACCAACAAGCAGTTTCCCATCTTTAAAGAGCTCCAGAGCATCGTCTTAAAATCCCAGCGGGTGTCGGCCAACAAGCGCTCGCAAAGCAACATCAATATTACGCCCCGCCAACCCTAAACTCTTAAAAGGTTGCGGGTTTACCCCTGTTAATGTACAATAGGCACTAATGATACAAGTTACACGGAAAGATTCTAAAGAATCGGTAGAGAATCTATTGCGCCGATTTGGCCGCAAAGTTCAACAGTCCGGCGTTTTGGCCGAAGCCAAGGCCGGCCAGTATTTCGAAAAACCGCTCAGTAAACGCGACCGCCGCAGCAAAGCGATTGTCAGAAAAGCCCGCAAGGCTGACAAAGTTAAGAAACTTAAACTGGGAAGATAAGTATATGCAGGAGCAGATAGACAAGGACCTTAAGCAGGCCCTGTTAAGCGGTGACAAACCCAAGGCCGAGACCTTGCGGGGACTAAAAAGCGCCTTGCTAAACGAGGCGATTGCTCAAAATGCCCGCGACAGCGGTCTGTCTGATGAACTAATCCAAAAAACTCTAGCTAAGGAGTCCAAAAAGCGCCAGGAAGCCGCCGATTTATATAAGCAAGGCGGCTCGGCCGAGCGGGCCGAACAAGAGCTGGCCGAGAAAGCTATAATTGACGCCTATCTGCCAGAACAAATGGGTGAGGCCGAGCTGGCCGTCATCGTCGATGAAGAAATCTCTAAAGCCGGCCAGCCGACCACGCAGGACATGGGCCGGATAATTGGCGCGGTTAAAGCCCGCACCGCCGGCCAGGCCGACGGCGGCCTAATCGCCAAACTGGTAAAAGAGAAATTAAGCCAGTGATAATCATACTAGGCACACCAGGGGCGGGCAAAACCACTCAGGCCCGTCTGCTGGCCGAGCACTTGGGTTGCAGCTGGTTCTCGATGGGTCAGCTTATTCGCGATAACGTTACCGGTAAGGAGCGCCAGGAAATGCTGGCCGGCAAAATCATCAGCGATCAAGTTACCTTGGATATTATCGACAAAGCCTTGGCTAAAATTGATACAAACAAGCAAGAGTGCGTCTTTGAAGGCAACCCCCGTAGTATTCCGCAGGCCCAATGGTGGCTTAAACAAGTAGAGCAGGGCCGGTTTAAGATTACCGCTGTCATTCATCTGGTCGCTGATGCGGAAGTGGCTGAAAAACGCCTAGTTAACCGCGGCCGGCTGGACGACCACGATGAGAACGTCGTGGAAACCCGTTTCGATGAATACAATAAATCTATTGCTCCAACCCTCGAGTACCTCAAAAGCCACGGTGTAGTGATTCACCAAGTCGATGCCAACGGCACCATCGAAGAAGAAGCCGGCTTAATCAATAAAGCTTTGGGTATTTAGCGTGCGCGCCAAAACCCCAACTGATTTAGATAATATGCGGGCCGGTGGCCAGCTGTTGGCTAAGATTCTTAAAGATTTATCATCCAAGGTTAAACCAGGTGTGGTACCTAAGGAGCTGGCCGCCGATGCCGCCGCCCAAATCGGAAAACACCAAATGCAAGCGGTGGTAAAAGGCTACGAAGGCTTTCCCGACGTGATTTGCATATCAGTCAACGACGCCATTGTACACGGTATTCCCGGCAATCAGCCCATCCGTCAGGGTGATGTGGTTAAACTTGATTTAACTCTGGGCTACAAAGGCATGATTAACGATTCGGCTGTAACTGTGATTGCCGGCGGCCATGGCTCAGCCGGCATCGCCCGCTTAGTAGAGGGCACCAAAGCCGCGCTCGATGCCGGCATCGCCGCCATCAAAGGCGAAGGTACCCGAGTGGGCGACATCAGCCAGGCCGTCCAAGATGTTTTAGAGAAAGAGTACAAGCTAGGGGTTATCCGCGAGCTGGTCGGCCACGGCGTGGGTTATGCCATCCATGAAGCGCCTAACATCCCCAACTTTGGTGTGGCCGGCACCGGCCCACTGCTGCACCCAGGTATGACCATCGCCATCGAGCCGATGGCCGCCCTGGGCGACTGGCACATCGCCGTCGCCAAAGACAAAAACACCATTATCATGAAAGACGGCAGCCTGGGCGCCCACTTCGAGCACACCGTGCTTATCACCGAAGACGGCGCCGAGATCCTCACACTCCCATAATCAGCAATGCACAAATGCTCCAGTATTGGTTAATTAATCAATCTGCAGGCCCGAGGCTTGCATTTTTAACATAAGCGCAGTATGTTTGGCTTATCAACTAAAAATAAAAAAAGGCAAAAAATGACAGAAAGAATAAATATTTCTGAAGTGGTTACCAGAGAACGGGCAATCGCTTTAGGGTTGGCGGCCAATGAGATTGGCGGCATAACAATCAAAGCCCTACGTAATGAAGGCGAAGAGTATGTGCATTTCACCTCGCCAATTCAGCTAAGGAAACATAATCGGACGGTTCTGCCGGAAGAAATAACTAGATCTGTGGTGCCTGAAGGCAGGGTTTATATAGAGACTAGCGGGCTTTTCCCGCCGACTGGTACATCTGAGTTGCACCAAAGGGCCGATGAGCTGGAATCAAAACTGCTAGGCACTCCGCTCTCAGAAGCTGCCTAACATAGCGCCCCAATTCCGGGACAGTTTTTTTATTGCCCGCCACTACTTCCTACTTGCTACGCATAACCTCTAGGGTTATACTGCACCTAGATACGTATATAATAAAAACATCAAAAATAACATGAGCGACGACAAATTATCTTATTATGTAGGGCTGGATATCGGCACCTCGGCCGTCCGCTGCGTGGTTGGCGAGCTGTCATCCGACAGCCCCACCCCTAGTATTATTGGCTATTCCCGGGTAGAAAACACCGGTATGCGCAAAGGCAACGTGGCCCATATCGAAGAAGTTGCCGAGGCCACCATCAAAGCTGTGCAGGAGGCCGAGCGGATGAGCGGCCGAGAGATTAAAAACGTCACGGTTAATGTTAACGGCTCGCACGTTGAAGGGGTTAACAGCAAGGGTGTGATTGCTATCAGCTCGCAGGACCGCCAAATTAGCCCCGAAGACCGCCTGCGGGTCGAAGAAGCCGCCACGATTGTTCAGCTGCCAGCTAATAAGGAAATCATCCAGGTTTTTGCTAAAAACTACCGGTTAGACGGCCAGGAAAACATCAAAGACCCGGTGGGCATGCACGGGGTTAGGCTAGAGGTAGATACTCATATAGTTGTGGCCAGCACACCGGCCCTAAAAAGCTTGGACCACGTGCTGGAGCGGGCCGAACTGCGGGCCAGCCACCGGACAGTAACCTCTTTGGCGGCCGCCGAGGCGATGCTGGACCGCAAGCAAAAGGAATCCGGCGTTGCTGTGCTGGACATCGGTGCGGCCACCACTAACTTGGTAGTAATAGAAGACGGCGAAGTAGAGCACATCGCGGTTATACCGATGGGCGGCAGCCACATTACTAATGATTTAGCCATCGGCTTGCGCACCGAGCTGGATATCGCCGAGCTGATTAAGCTTAAACATGCCAGCCTGAGTAAAAGCTCTACCGGCGAGACCAGCTTTGTAGTCCGCGGCGAGCAGTTTGTTTTCGACCGCGACATGATGCGCCTGATTGTTGAGGCCAGAGTAGAGGAAATACTCGAATATGCCGACAAAGAACTTAAGAAAATCCACCGCAGCCGCAAACTGCCCGGCGGCATTGTACTAACCGGCGGCACGGCTCACTTGCCGGGCTTGGTTGATTTCACTAAAGAAACCATGGAACTGCCGGCCCGGGTCGGCAATTATAAGCACATCAAACGCGTTGTGGACGGCATCGACGAGCAGGAATTCGCGCCGGCCGTCGGGCTAATGCTGCTGGATATGTTCCTAGGGCCGCCGGCCGACATTAGCTACACCGACTCCGAAGGCGGCATGTTTAAAGGTGTTAATTTGCCCTTGAACACAATTTTAGGTCGGTTGCGCAAAAAATCTAAGTAGCCGCTAACACCCAAGCTAGTTTTTATTCAAGCCGGCTCACAGCCAAATTTCAGTCATTTTATATTGAGTATTAATTGCATTCAAAACCCCAAATTGCATATAATTAATGGATAACCAGGAGTTTGAGGAAATATGCCTAAAGTTGACCCAGCAGTAGAGACGTTTGCCCGTATTAAAGTAATCGGCGTCGGCGGAGCCGGCGGCGCGGCCATCAATCGGATGGTTGATGCTGGAATAACTGGGGTAGACTTTGTGGCGATTAACACCGATGCCCAAGCTTTGCATCACTCCAAAGCCAACCAAAAAGTCCATATCGGCAACGAGGCCACCAAAGGCCTAGGCGCCGGCGCCGACCCTAATTTGGGCGAGCGGGCCGCTAAAGAATCGGCCGATGATATAAACAAGGCTGTAGCCAACTCCGACATGATTTTTATTACTTTTGGCGGTGGTGGT
>Ga0070682_100001278_pt1 | contig 14266 bp, 13 predicted proteins | sample KBSC63LmetaG_FD_64668 | JGI IMG/M metagenome (GOLD analysis project Ga0070682, IMG submission 64668) | Corn rhizosphere microbial communities from Kellogg Biological Station, Michigan, USA - KBS C6-3L metaG | ecosystem: Host-associated > Plants > Roots > Rhizosphere | place: USA: Michigan... | reverse complement strand
AAGGATGCCAACGCTAATTCATTTTACGGTAACGGGTTATAGGAAGTTTCATGACGACGATGACCTCGGCGATCCCCGCGCTTCGCGTCCAGGGGCTCAGAAAATCGTACAGCGACGTCGTCGCCGTCGACGGTCTGGATCTCGAGGTCCGCGCTGGCGAGTGCTTTGGACTCCTTGGCCCCAACGGCGCCGGCAAAACGACGACTATCGAGATCTGCGAAGGCCTTCTCACCGCAGATTCAGGCAGCGTCGAAGTCCTCGGCAGGCGCTGGGAGACGGACGCCGACGACCTGCGAGAGCTGCTCGGGATTCAGCTCCAGGATACCCAGTTGTCGGAGAAGCTGACCGTAGATGAGACACTGGCGCTGTTCCAAAGTTTCTACCGGGATGCGCGCGACGTCGGAGAGGTCATCGATCAGGTGGAGCTCGGCGAAAAGCGGTACTCGCGCGTCGGAGGGCTTTCGGGCGGCCAGAAACAGCGCCTGGCAGTCGCGTGCGCCCTGGTCGGAAACCCACAGCTCCTCTTTCTCGATGAGCCAACCACCGGACTCGATCCCGTTTCTCGAAGGGGATTGTGGGACCTGATCGCCAAGTTTCAGGCGGAAGGGAAGACGATTGTGCTCACGACGCACTACATGGAAGAGGCCGAGCGGTTGTGCGATCGCGTGGCCATCGTCGACCATGGCCACGTGATCGCACTGGGCGCTCCCCAGGAGCTCATCGAATCGGTAGACGTCTCGCACCTCCCGCCACCGGAGCCAAGGAAGACTTCGGCGACTCTCGAGGACGTATTCGTGTCGCTGACGGGGAGGACTCTGCGCGATGAGTGATCGAGTCCCCTTTCCCATGACGAAAGAGATGGCGGAAGCCGAGCGGCGTCCGCTGAAACGACGCACGTTCAAGAACAGCTCGATGGTTCAGCTCACGCTCGTCAGGTTCCGCGAATTCATTCGCGAGCCGGAGGCGGTGTTCTGGACATTCATTTTCCCGATTCTTCTGGCGGCCGGATTGGGAATAGCATTCAGGCAGCGTGGGCCGGACAAGGTCGCGGTCGGGGTGATCGCAACGGCACCGGCAAGCGCCGCTGTCGTTCAGTCACTCAAGAAAGACTCGACACTCGTTGTCACCACGTACGACGACAGCGCGGCCGCCCTCGCGCTTCGCACGGGCAAGGTTGCGATGCTGGTGGTTCCGGGGTCGGCGACGGACAGCGTGCGCTACGTCTACGATCGCGGCCGCGCCGATGCAGTGAGCGCGCGTGTTCTCGTCGATCGCGATGTGCAGACGGGTGCAGGCAGGGCTGATCCCGTCCGCGCGACCGACACCTACGTGACCGAAGCGGGCTCGCGCTACATCGATTTCCTCATTCCGGGCTTGCTCGGAATGAACCTCATGGGAAGCAGCATCTGGGGGCTCGGCTTCTCGATCGTCACCGCGCGCAGCAAGAAGCTGCTCAAGCGCTTGATGGCGACGCCGATGTCACGCGCCCAGTATCTCTTCTCCTACCTGTGCTCCCGGTTGGTCTTTCTGGTTCTCGAGGTCGCGACGCTCCTCGGATTCGGACACTACGCTTTCGGCGTTCCGTTGCGGGGCTCGTTGGTGACGCTCGGCCTGATATGCCTGCTCGGCGCGGTGGGATTCGGAGGTTTGGGCCTGCTGACAGCTTCGCGCGCGAAGACGACCGAGGCCGTCTCTGGAATCATGAATTTCATCATGCTTCCGATGTGGATCTTTTCGGGCGTGTTCTTTTCATCCGCCAACTTCCCGCACGTGGTCCAGCCGTTCATCCGACTGCTACCGCTTACCGCGGTCAACGATGCGCTCCGCGCCAACATGCTCGAGGGAGCGTCGCTCGCCGCGGTGAGTCCCCAGCTGCTGGTGATAATAGTGTGGGGATTGGTGACGTTCTTCGCCGCGCTCAAGCTGTTCCGCTGGCGCTGATGAACGATCCCGCTCCCGTCTCGGCCGAGAATCTTCTTCAGGTCAACGAGTCGGTCTCGATTCCGCGGAGCGAGCTGGATGTCCGCGTTTCACGCGCATCGGGAGCGGGCGGGCAGCACGTCAACAAGACATCGTCGCGCGTCGAGATTTTCTGGAACGTCAGGAATTCCCGGGCGCTCACCGAGGATCAACGCACGTACGTGATCACGCGCCTCGCGTCGCGACTTACGACGGAAGGAAGTATCCGCATTGTGGCTAGCGACATGCGGAGCCAGAGCCGAAATCGCGATCTGGCGGAGGAGAGACTCGCGGAAACGGTGCGGCGCGCGTTGCTGGTTCCGAAAAAGAGAAGACCGACAAGGCCCACCAAAGCATCAAAGGAAGCCCGACTCGAGGGCAAGAAGCGTCAATCGCACAAGAAACGGGATCGCCGGAACGTGCACGAGTGAATCGACAGAAAGCCTCGCGCGGGCAGATCGCCGCCGCTTTCGCATCGATCTACATCATCTGGGGCTCGACCTATCTCGCCATTATGTACGCGGTCGAGACGCTCCCGCCGTTCATCATGGCCGGCGCGCGTTTCCTCGTATCCGGTGCGCTACTCTACCTCTGGGCTCGCTATCGCGGGGCGCAGCAGCCGACAAAGCTCCATTGGCGCAACGCGATCATTGCTGGCGGCTTCCTTCTGCTCGGCGGCAATGGGGCGGTGGTGTGGGCCGAACAGTACGTGCCGTCAGGACTCACGGCTCTGCTCGTCTCGATACTCCCGTTCTGGCTGGTGATAATCGAGTGGGTGAGGCCACCGAGACAACGCCCGAAAGCAGCTGTGCTCGTCGGACTCGTACTTGGGTTCATTGGAATCGTCGTGCTCGTGGGTCCCGGCAACGTGGGAGGACACGGTGACGTGCGGCCGATCGGCGCGCTGGTCCTGATACTCGGCTCACTATCATGGGCGATTGGATCGTTCTGGTCGCGCGATGCGCAGCTCCCCGAGTCGGGACTTCTGACGACCGGCATGGAAATGCTGAGCGGTGGCGTCCTGTTGATAATCGTCGGCTTGGCGACTGGCGAGCTGTCGGGTTTCGATATTCATCATGTATCGCGCGCGTCGGCCATCGGTCTCGCCTACCTGATCACCTTCGGATCGCTGCTCGGCTTCACGTCGTACATCTGGCTGCTCGACAAGGTGTCGCCGGCGCGGCTTGGCACCTACGCCTATGTAAACCCGATCGTGGCGGTGGTCCTGGGGTGGGCAATCGCCGGAGAGAAACTCTCGATGCGCACCGGGATCGCCGCGGTAATTGTGATCTGTGCGGTCGCGCTGATCACGACCGCGAAGGCGTCGCCGGCCAGGAGCGACTGATCGTTACAGAGACCTGAGGGCCAAACTCCTACCACAAACAGGTGAGCCGTATATCATACAGTCAGCGACCACCTTCCCGGCAGGTGACTTCCTGACTTGCCGCTACCCGTTGAAGGAGATCCACATGTTCGCCGAAGCACCCTGTCCCCACATCCGCGCAATCGAAACGGTCAAGCACGAAAAAAAGCACGTGTGCGAGGAGTGCGTGAAGATCGGCGCGCGGTGGGTTCATCTACGCACCTGTCAGGAGTGCGGCGTGACGTTGTGCTGCGACGACTCGCCGAACAAACACGCCAGCAAGCACGCGAAGGCGACCGGGCATCCAGTGATTGCATCGGCGGAACCGGGCGAGAGATGGCTCTACTGTTATCCGGACTCCGCATTTTTTGAGTATTGACCAATGGCAACACCGTCGATCCCCACCGACACTCAAGATCGCGACCCGGCTCCCACATTCGCGACATCGGGACTGTCAGCTGACGATCCCGCATTTCCCACACTCACTCCCGGCCAGGTCACGCGCATCGCGGCTCACGGCAAGGCGCGGAAAGTCGAGGCCGGCGAAGTCCTGGTAAAGGCCGGTGCGCGTAACGCGAGCCTCTTTGTCGTCGTGACCGGCCAGCTGGAAGTCGTGCGTGTATCCAACAACGTCGAATCAATAGTTGTGATTCACCGGCCCGGTCAGATCAGCGGCGAGATCAACACGCTCTCTGGCCGGCGAGCGATCTTCATGATTCGCGTCGCCGAGTCGGGTGAAGTGATCGAGGTCAATCACGAACACCTGATGGACATCGTCCAGACCGACGCCGATCTGAGCGAGATACTCATGCGCGCGTATCTCCTGCGCCGCGCGCGGTTGATTGAGGGTGGCGTTGGCGACGTGATACTGATCGGATCGAGCCACTCGCAGGATACTCTGCGCATCCAGGAATTTCTGATGCGCAATTCCCATCCGTACTCTTCGATCGACCTGGAGCGCGATGCCGGCGTTCAGGATCTCCTCGATCATTTTCACGTCGCCGTCACCGATGTCCCGGTGATCATCTGCCGCAGCGAGGTTGTTCTCCGCAATCCTTCCAATCGGGAGATCGCCGAATGCCTCGGCTTCAACGAGGCAGTCGATCAGGTACAGATGCACGACGTGGTGATCGTCGGCGCCGGACCGTCGGGGCTGGCAGCGGCGGTGTACGCCGCGTCGGAGGGACTCGATGTTCTGATGCTCGAGTCGAGCGCGCCGGGAGGGCAGGCTGGATCGAGCTCGAGAATCGAGAACTACCTCGGCTTCCCGTCAGGCATCTCCGGACAGGAGCTCACCGCGCGAGCGTACGCCCAGTCGCAGAAGTTCGGGGCGCACCTGATGATCACGAAGGCCGCGACGCATCTCTCGTGCACCGCGAAGCCGTACGTCATCGATATCGAAGACGATACCCAGACCCACGCACGCACGGTGATCATCGCCACCGGAGCACAGTATCGAAAGCTGCCGCTGCCGGACATCTCGCGCTTCGATGGGTTGGGCATTTACTACGGCGCGACGTTCATCGAATCAAAGCTGTGCGCCGGCGAAGAGGTGATTGTCGTCGGCGGTGGAAACGCAGCTGGGCAGGCTGCCGTCTTCCTCGCGCAGAGTGCGATACGCGTCAATCTGCTGGTCCGATCGGCGGGGCTCGCAGAATCGATGTCGCGGTATCTCATCCGGCGCATCGAAGAGAGTCCGGTGATCACGTTGAGAACTCACACCGAGATCACAGGGCTGGATGGCGGCGATCATCTGGAGTGCGTGCGTTGGCAGAATCGCGAGACGGGAGCAAGCGAGAGCCGCGACATCCGGCATGTATTTGTCATGACAGGGGCCGCGCCGAGCACGCGCTGGCTGAATGGTTGTGTAGTTCTGGATGCTCAGGGTTTCGTCAAGACGGGACCTGATCTGACGCAGGAAGACCTGGTCGGCGCCCGTTGGCCTCTCACGCGTCCGCCCCATCTTCTCGAGACGAGCCGGCCGGGAGTATTTGCGGTCGGGGACGTGCGGGCCGGAAACATCAAGCGCGTGGCGTCGGCGGTCGGAGAAGGATCGATCGCAGTTTCTTTTGTGCATCAGGCGCTTCACGAGTAACTGATACGCGGCTGGGAGCGCGTCTCTTCTCCTACATCCTGCGATACTTCTCGCCCCGAAGCTGCTCGCTGGTCATCTGCACGAGAAGCGCTTCGAAGTCGTCGTCTCCCATATTTCCGCAGATTCCCTTCAACCGTCGCGCCAAGTCAGTGTGTACCATTTCCTCGCGCTTGTCGCGGTCCTGGGGCGTGAGATCGGGAGAGTGCGTCATTGCACTTTCCCGGGCTCTGAGGATCTCTTCCTGTCTGGACATCTTGCCTCACTTGGCCGAGTAAAATCACGGCAGCCCTCTAGAGAGCAAGGATGCGTCCAAACGGATGGTACAGACATCTAGCTCTGCGGCCCATTCACCAAGCGATCGTTCGTGGGGAGGGCTGCGGTGGTTGGCGCATCCGCAACCGAAAAATCTCTTACTGAATTAGCTCCCACGGTCGATCGCTCCCGTCCCACCGGACCAGATCCGGGTGAAAAAGATGCGCGAGCAGCTCGATTCCTTCGACGACGCGCGGGCCAGGCCGGGCAAAATATGCATTAGCATCGACAGCGTACATTTGGGCGCCCGGGACGCGCGGCATCGCGCGCGCGAGCTCCACAGACCGCTCGAGCCGATAGCCGCACGGCGAAACGATGATCATCTCCGGTTTCGCTTTCAAAACGTCTTCCCAATCCATACGGACGGAATCTTCGCCGGCACGACCCAATGGGTCCTCGCCGCCGGCGAGGGTGATCATCTCAGGCACCCAATGCCCGCCACAAAACAGTGGGTCCGTCCACTCGAGAAAGACCACTCGACGAGTCGGCGCACCAGCGATTTTTTTTCGCAGCTTCGCCAGTCGCTCACGATTGGAGTACACGAGATTGGCGGCTTCTCGCCCGCGTCCGATCGCTTCGCCTACGGCAAGGACATTCCCCTCTATATCGGCGACAGTCCGTGGAGTGAGAAACAGAATCTCCGGCAGGAGATCGAACTTTCTCACCGCACGTGTCAGCTCGTCGCCTGAGGGAGCGCAGACGCGACAGAGATTCTGAGTGAGGATCACATCGGGACGGAGATCACGAAGGAGTACTTCGTCGATTCTGTAAAGCGTGTCGCCGCTATCCATTCTCTCGGCGACCGCACGATCGATCGCGCCAGGCGACGCGTCATCGAGATCGAGCGCAGGTCTGCTGACAACAGGGAGAGCGACCACCGACTCGGGGTAATCGCACTCGTGCGACCGACCCACGAGCTCGCTTCCCGCGCCGAGTGCGTGCACCATCTCGGTGCCCGCTGGAAGAAAGGAGACAATCCGGCTCATTGGATGTCGCAGAACATAAAGCGGTCGTCGCGCAGAACTTTCTCTCCAATTACATACGGGATCGCGGCGCTGAACGGCGGTCCGCCTGACACGAAGGTGTGGAACTCACCACGCTCGCCACAGGGATCTACGTTCGGTGGAAGATCAGCGAGCAGCTCGCTGTCGAACTCGCGTCCGGCGAAATCGGCGGCCAGCTGAGTGGTGTCGACACAAACGAGGCGCGCTGAGAATCCATCGGCGATGAATCGCCGCGCCACGCTGGTCGTATCTTCGCCCCAGATGGGGAAGAGCGGATCGAACCCGGTTCCAGTCAACAGACGCTCCCGATAGGCGCGGACATCCTCCAGAAAAAGATCGCCGAAGGCGATGTGAGTCACTTCCGGCAACTCTACTCTGATCTGGTCCAGCGCGGCGTGAAACGCAGCTTCGTACGCGTCGTTCGTACAGCCCGGATCGAGCGCGATCTCGAACAAGGGCAGTCCGAGTCGCTCGACCTGGGCTTGAAGCATGGAACGGCGAACGCCGTGCACGCTGATCCGATCGTAACCTCTCGTGACACTCGTGAGCAATCCAACAACTTTCACGGCAGGATCCCTGGACAGCGCGTCCAAAGCCAACGCGCTGTCCTTGCCTCCACTCCAGCTCAGGACGACCGCTGTCCGCAAAGATGTCCTCGCGGTCAGGCCAGCTTCTCTGCCCTGTCGGCAGCTGTCACAGAATGAGCGCCTCTTGGAATCGGGTGCTCGGCAGTGCGACGCTTGTAGACCCCGAGCTTGGTGAGGACCCACTCTCTCCACTCATCGAGAATCTCGTAGAACGTCGGTATGACAACCAGAGTGAGCAGTGTCGATGTGATCACGCCTCCGATCACCGCTCGTCCGAGTGGAGCGCGGAACTCAGCGCCTTCACCGATTCCCATCGCTACCGGCAACATGCCCGCGATCAGCGCCAACGTCGTCATCATGATCGGACGCAGACGGATGGCACCCGCCTGAATCAGCGCTTCACGCCGCGGCAATCCGTCCTTTTCCCGCGCCCACTTGGCGAAATCGATGAGCAGAATCGCGTTCTTCGCCACGATTCCCATCAGCAGAATCACTCCGATCAGGCTCATGATGTTGATCGTCGTGTGCGTGATCATGAGCGCGAGCATCACGCCGATGAGCGAGAGCGGCAGCGAGATCATGATCGCCAGCGGCTCGAGGAACGAGCCGAACTGCATCACGAGAATCAGGTACATCAGCATCACGGCGATACCGAGCGCGGAGAAGATGCGCCCGAATACCTCGTTCTGGCTGTCGACTTCGCCGCCCTGCGTCATGTGCACGCCCGGCGGGAAGGGGATCTTTGCAATCCGGGCGTTGACGTCCTTCATGACTTCCGTTAGCGGACGATTCGACGTGTTGGCCTGGACCGTCACGACGAGATCCGCGTCGAGATGCGTTATCTGCGCCGGGCCGAGTCCCTGCGTGATCGTTGCGATCTGACCGAGCGGCATGGTGCGCGGCTGCCCGTCCGGACCCGTGACGACCATCGGGAGCTGCTCGAGATCGGAAGCGCGCTGCCTCGCTTCGGGAGCGAGCCGTACGTTCACCTCACGCATCTGGTCAGTCGGATCCACCCAGTCGCCCGCCTTGATGCCGGCGAACGCCGGCCGCAAAGCCTGCGCGACTTCTCCCACGGTGACGCCGATAGTTCCTGCGAGCCCGCGATTCAGCTCGACGTTGAGCTCGGGTTTCTGGCCCTTGGTAGAGAGTCCGACGTCCACCGCGCCTTTCACCTGCTTGACCTGATCGGCGATCGCTTCGGCAACGGCGCCGAGCTGCTGCGCCGTCCCGCCACGCAGCTCGATCTGGATCTGCTTCTGCGCTCCGCCGAAATCGCTGGTGAAGACAGACATCGTCGCGCCGCCGATATGACCCACTTCCTCACGAATCTTCCTGCCGAAATCCTCAGCGCCGATGTCTCGATCTGCTTTCGGCACTAGACGCACGTAGATGCTGCCGACGTCCACGTCGCCGCTGCTGCCCCCAATAGTCGTGTAGGTGAACTTCACTTCCTTGTGGGAGCGCGCGATGCGCGCCGCTTCCTCCGCCTTGATGCGTGTGTAGGCGAGATTGGAGCCAGGCGGAGTCTCGATCGCGATGTTGAGCTCCGACTGATCTTCCGTACCGAAGAAGCTCGCGCCCACGAGGCCAACCGCGGGCAGCGCCAGAGCCAGGATGAATGACCCAACCGCGATCCCAACCATTGCCAGACGATGGTCGAGGGCCCACGCGATCAGACCCTTGTACCGCTCCGCCATGCCGTTGAACCACTTGTTGAACCTCTCCAGCGTGCGCGCGATCGGATTCCTGTGCTCGCCGGCTTCCACCTGCGGATCCGCCCAGTACGCCGACAGCATCGGATCGAGCGAGAACGAGACGAAAAGCGACACTAAAACCGACGCGGCGATCGTGAGCGCGAACGGCTTGAACCACTGTCCCGCGACGCCATACATGAAGGCAACCGGAACGAATACCGCGACGATCGAGAACGTCGTAGCCGCGACGGCCATGCCGATCTCGTCGGTGCCCTCGTGCGACGCCGTCATGTGATCCTTACCCATCTCGATGTGGCGCACGATGTTCTCGCGCACCACGATCGCGTCGTCGATCAGGATTCCGATCGCGAGCGACAAACCGAGCAACGACATGGTGTTGAGCGTGAAGCCGAATGCCCAGACGGCGATGAACGACGCCATGACCGAGACGGGCAGTGCCAGACCGGTGATGACCGTCGATCTCCACGAGTTGAGGAACACGAACACCACGAGGACGGTCAGTAGCGCGCCGATGAGAAGCGCTTCTTCGACGTTGTTGACCGAGGCTTTGACGCGAAGCCCCGAGTCCTTCACGACGTCGATCTTCACGCCGGGCGGAAGCGTCTTCTGGATCTCAGCCACTTTGGCGCGGACCTTCGAGCTCACGTCCGTCGTGCTGTAGCCCTTCGACTTCACGATGTTGATTCCGACGGCCTCGACGCCGTTGTAGAGCGCGAGCGACCGCTGTTCCTGCGTCCCGTCGATTGCGTCAGCGACCTGACCCAACCGCACGATCTGACCGGCGCGCTCGGCGACCACGAGGTTCATGAAATCCTGTGGACCTTCGAGGCGGCCCTGGAGTCGAATCGTGCGCTCGTCCAGATTGCCGTTCACCTTACCCACCGGCGCGGCAAGATTCTGCGACTCGAGCGCCTGCACGACCTGGTTGACGCTGATCCCCGCCGCCTGAAGCGCCTGTGGCTTGAGCTGAATCGTCATCTCGCGCTTCACGCCACCGACGATCTGCACCTGGGCGATGCCGGAAATTCCTCTCAGCTTGCTGGTGATGTCGGGATCGGCAAGCCTCGTCAGCTGCGCGGGAGACATCGTCGGCGAAGCGATCGTCATCGACACGATCGGCTGGTCCGACGGATCGAACCGCTGCATGACGGGCTCTTTCATCTCGGGTGGAAGATCCTGCCGGATCCCGGAGATCGCGTCGCGAATGTCCTGCGTCCCAACCTGCGGATCCTTCTCGAACACGAACAGCGTGATGATCTGCGCGTAACCGTCTCCGGCCGTCCCGTAGATCTTGTCCACACCGGAGATGCCCTTGATCGCATCCTCGACGGGCTTCAGGATCTCGCGCTCCACTCCTTCCGGCGACGCGCCCGGATACGGAATGAACGTCATCACGACCGGCTGCTGAATGTCCGGGAATTCGTCGGTCTGCAACCGCCAGAGCGCGAACAGTCCGAATACAACCAACGCCACCATCGTCACGACGGTGATCATTGGACGCTTGATTGCAAAATCAGAAATGATCATTTGTCAGAGCCCTCCACCTGTAACCGCCGCCGGAGCAGCCGGAGCCGCCGAGATCTTAACCGCTGTTCCCGGAGTAATTCCCTGCGCCGCGCCGAGCAGCAGCGTGTCGCCGGCGGACAGACCCGATAGAATCTCGATCGTCTCCGAGCTCTTGTCCGTGATGCCAACCTGTACCTGAACTTTTTCAGCCTTTCCGCCCCTCACCCGCATTGCAGACGGCGCACTTCCGCGAACATCGACCGCTGCCTGTGGAACGACGAGCCCGAGCTTGGTCGCACTCGACATCCGGCCGTTGGCGAACAACCCGCCCACCAGCGTCCGTCCGGCATTAGGAATAGATACATAGATGCGCACCTGTCTGGTCGTCGGGTCCGCCGTCGGGTTGATTCGCGTGATGTGTCCCACGAACTCGCGTCCCGGATAGCCGCTGACGGTGAATACGACCGGCACTCCGATCCGAATCAGCGAGAGCTGCTCGGCCGGCACCGACGCCTCGAGCCTCATGCTCGATGGATCGACGACGGTGAACAGCGCCGTGCCCGGCTGGACGACGTCGCCGGCCGAAACGGGACGCTCGCTCACGATTCCCGGGAACGGCGCGGTTACGGTCGTGCTCCGGTACGCCTTCGACGCGGTAGCGAGCCTCGAGTTCGCATCCTCGAGCGCAGCCTGAGCCGAGATCGACGCGCGTCGCGACTGCTCGATGTCGCGCTCGGCGATCGCGCCCGCGGCGAGAAGCTTCTGGTTTCTGGCCAGATCGTTGGCGGCCACATCGGCGGCATTTCGCGCAGCCACCTGCCCCGCTCGCGCCGACGTGTACGCGTCCTGGATTCCGGACGCATCGATGCGCGCGAGAACGGTTCCAGTGCTCACCGCCTGACCCTGATCCGCATACGTCTGCAGCACGCTCCCCGCGACCTGCGAGCGAATCGCCGCCTCCCGCTCGGGCTCGAGGGTTCCGGAGATGGAAGGTCCGGTCATGATGGAGCCGTTCGTCGCGATCGCGATGTTCTCGGCGCCCACCACCATGCTCTGCGTCTTTGTCGTCTCGGCCGCCGAGACATCATCCTTCTTGCTGCAGGCGCCTACGGCAACCATCGCCGAAAAGCAAAGGAGTAGGGCGGCGCGCTTTCTCGAGGTGCTGCGATCTATTCTCATCATATTGGTCTCTTTTGTACGCTTACTGTGGTGGAATGCCGGTGGTTTGCTGCCCTGCTGCCTGCTGTTGCGCCGCCTGCGTTGGCTGACTGTTTTGCTGAGACTGCTGTTGCTGCGCCGCCGTTGTGGCCTGCGACGTAGTACCTGTCTGGAGCGGAAGATCCGGCAACAGCGCGAGCTTCACGCTCGCCACCTGGAGATTGCGCGCGGCGAGAGCGCGATTCGCGACCGCCTGCTCGAGGAGAATGCGCGAGTCATTGAGCTCGATCTGCGTGGAAATTCCTTCCTTGTATCGAACTTCGGCAATCGAGTACGCTCTTGCAGCCTGTTCGGCGGTGCCCTGGCTCGCGTCCCACGCGGCACGCGCCTGCATGAGATTGTTGATGGTCACGCGCGAATCGAGGGCCGCGAATTCGCGCACCTGATCGTATCGCGCCTTCGCCTCGTTCAGGTTGGCCTCGGCCACCAGCTGGTCGCCTTTGATGCGGCCACCGGTGAATAGCGGGATCGTCGAAGCAACACCGATCGTCCAATTGGTGCGGAAGTCGCCGGTCTTGGGAAAGTTCGTTATCGGGAAAGCGACTTTGCCGTACTGAGACGTGAGCGCCAGAGTTGGGAAGCGCTGCGCCTTCGCGACAGTGAGCAGCCCGCGCTGAGCGTTCATGGCCTCGACGGCTTCGCGAACGGTCGCGCGATTAACAGCGGTTGTATCACCCATCATGCGCGTGGGCGCGATCGCCTCATTTATCGCCGCCGGATCATCGACGACGGTGGTCAGCTGCACCGGACCGTCGAGCGGAAGATTCAGCATCTGCTTGAGCCGCAGGTAAGCGACCTCCCGATCGCTCTGCCTCTGGATCACGATGGGACGCTGGTTCGCGCTCGTCACCTGTGCCCGCAAGAGATCGAACTCGGAGACGTTGCCGACGTTCCGCGAGAGCTGGGTCTGCTTGAGCACGTTCTCGGTCTGCACCGCCGACGATTCGGCCAGCGCGACGAGGCGATCGGCGAGAGCGGCGTCAAAGTACGCCTGCGTCACATCCAATCTGAGCTGCGCGCGTTGTGCGGCAAGCTCGATGTCGGCGGTGCGGCGCCCGGCGTTGGCGACGTCATTCTGCGCCTGAATCCGTCCGCCTGCGAAAATGTTCTGCGAGAAGGCGAGTCCAACGTTGTATTGATTCTTGGCACCGAAGCCGAGGTTTCCGAACGACGAGAACGGATTGGCGCCGAGCGCGCAGCGCGAAGCGTCCTCGAGACCAGCGAGCCGGTCATCGGTCGTTGCAGTGGGGCCGAGCAAGTATTGATCGCAGGGCGCGGGTGGTGGAGCTGGCTTGGTGGTGTCGACAGCCGGCACGCTCCCTCCGGCGCTCGAAAACTGCGAGGCCAGCGTGCGGGTGTAGCTCGCGGACCCGTTTAGCTGCGGAAGACGCTGGCTGCGGGCCTGGTATTGCTGTCCCTGCGCGCGCTGGACTCCGGCGCGCGCGATGCGGATCGTCTCACTGTTCGATTCGGCGATACGTACCGCTTCGTCCAGGGTGAGAGGCCGGGTCTGTCCCAGGGTTGTCTGAGTGGGAAGCACCGGGACCTGCGCGCGCGCCATGTTCGGCAACGCGAGGGTCGCCAGAGTAAGGAGCGTTCTTATGACTGTGCCAGCGCTTGGTGCGCGGCGAGTTCTTATAGATGGCACTGTTTCAGGCTGAAAGTTGTTTTGATCGTTTGGTCTGCTTACTCGTCGTTCGACCGGAGCCATTCTCGACACCGATCGCCTGCAACAGAAGGCGGGTGTACATCTGGGCCGCCTTGGTCTCGGGATGGGGAAAGACATCCGGCATCATTTCGCGCCCCATGGCGTCGGAGAACAGGGCGCCCATGAGCATGGCGGCGGCGGTTTTTGGCTCGAATTTCTGCGCCGTCCGCCCCTGCTTCTTGAGGGCGGCCAGGTAACGACAGAGCTCACCCGAAGCCCGCACCGGGACGTCGCTGGCGCACTCGCCCATTTCCGGGCGTTCCTCGATCTCACCCATGGTCTTACGGATGATCGCGCTCCGAAGTCTCAAATGCTGGATGAACGACTCGCTCCACCGAGTGAGCTCGCGGTCGGGGTCGGCGGGCACGTCGGGCAGCGCCACCAGCTCGACCGATTGCGTCATGTGCTGCATCGCTTCGCGAAGCAACGCTTCCTTGGAGCCGAACTGCCGGAAGATCGTGATCTCGTTTACGCCGGCTGCATCGGCGATCCGTCGGGTGGTCGAGCCACGGAACCCGTGCTGGGCGAACACTTCAGCGGCAGCGGCCAGGATATCATCTCTGCTGTGCATGGACGGATATTAGGGATGGCCACCGTACAATGCAAGTAGTCACTTACTTACAACAGGCGTTTTTCGAGTAGGTTTCGATCGCTATTTTTTGAACGAAACGCGCGCGAAGCCGTGGTGCCCTTTCGCAGGGTGCTCCCTACCATATATTCGAACCGTGCGCCGTAACTGGTTCTTCAGAAGTCTCGCCAGCGTGTTCGCTGTCTGGCTCGCCACCTGTATGGTCGA
>Ga0070682_100001277_pt1 | contig 14274 bp, 15 predicted proteins | sample KBSC63LmetaG_FD_64668 | JGI IMG/M metagenome (GOLD analysis project Ga0070682, IMG submission 64668) | Corn rhizosphere microbial communities from Kellogg Biological Station, Michigan, USA - KBS C6-3L metaG | ecosystem: Host-associated > Plants > Roots > Rhizosphere | place: USA: Michigan... | reverse complement strand
TATGGGCCGCCCGGCGTGAAAGCCGCAAGCGCGAACCGAAAGGCGGCCCCGCCGGCCCGCTCGCTTCGAACGGTTTGTGTGGTACTGCTACCGGGCTTGAGCGCGGGAAGCGACGACGCAAACGCGAAGAAGCGCATTCTGATCGCGGAGGACGACGACGCGATCGGCGCGATGCTCGAGAAGATCCTCGAGGTCCGCTACATCGTGCACCGCTGCAGAAGCGGCACCGAGGCGCTCGCCGTCGCTGATCGCGAGAAGCCGCAGTTGGCGCTGCTCGACGTGATGATGCCGGGCCTCGACGGGTACGCGACGGCGCAGCGGCTCAAGCTCTTGCCGGGGCTCAAGAACATCGCGATCGTGTTTTTGACGGCAAAAAGTGGCCCGATGGATGTGGTGAAGGGCATTCAGTCCGGCGCGCGCTTCTACGTGCCGAAGCCGTTCAAGATGGATGAGCTCTTGAGCAAGGTACGGAAGGCGCTCGGCGAGTGAGCTCCGGATCCGCGCGGCGTCCGAAAGCGCCGGACCCCGCGCCGCTCAGTGGGCGCTGGGCCGCAGGCCTCGCCGTGCTGTGCGGCGTCCTCTACTTCCTCGCCTTCCCGGGTATCGATCTCTGGCCGCTGAGCTTCGTCGCGCTCGCGCCCCTGCTCGTCGCGATGCACGGCCAAACGGCGCGTCGCGCCGCCGGGCTCGGCTGGCTCGCCGGCTTCACGATGACGATGATCGGGTTCTACTGGCTGCTCGAGCTGCTCGAGACGTTCAGTGGCTTCGGGACCCCGCTCTGCCTGCTTTTTACGGCGATTCTGTGCGCCTATCAGGCGGGGCGCATCGCGTTCTTCGGCTGGTTGCACGGCCGCATCACCCTGCGGGGTTACCCAGGCGGTCTCGCGTTCGCGCTCGGCTTTGCCGCGAGCGAGCAGGCGTTTCCGCTGCTATTTCCGTGGTCGTACGCCTCCACGGTGCACCAGATCCCGGCGCTCAATCAGCTCGCGGAGCTCGGGGGGCCGATCTTGGTCGCGCTCCCGCTCGTCGCCGCGAACGTCGCCGTGGCGGAGGTCGTGCTCGCGCTGCGCGCGAAAGCCCAGGTGCGGTGGCGCGTCGTGGGGCTGCTGCTCTTGGCTCCGGCGTTCTCGCTGCTGTACGGCGCCGTCCGGATCCCGATGGTCGACGCGCGCGTCGCGGCAGCCCAAAAAGGCCGTGTCGGCCTCGTGCAGGCCAACATGAGCCTGATGGGCAAGCGCCACAACCGGAACGAGGGCATGCGCCGGCACCTCGCGCTCAGCCGTGAGCTGACGAGCCGCGGCAAGGTCGATTTGCTCGTGTGGAGCGAAACGTCCGTGATGAGCTCGATGCTCGAGGACGAAGTCGAGCAAGTCGTCCCCGAGCGCTTCGCCGCCTCGATCGGTGCGCCGACGCTGTTCGGCGCCGTGATCGTCAAGCACGTCGACGATGGGCGCCGCTACATCCTCTACAATTCCGCCCTGCTCACGAATCAGGTGGGGAACGTCGTCGGGCGCTTCGACAAGCAGCGCTTGGTGATGTTCAGCGAGTCGATGCCGTTCGGGGAGATGTTCCCGATCCTGTACGATTGGAGCCCGAATTCAGGGAAATTCGTGCCTGGAACGCGCTACGACCCGCTCACCTTCGGCGAGCATCAGGTCGCGACCATCATCTGTTACGAGGACATCATTCCCGGGTTCGTGAATCGCATCATGAACAACGGCGACCCGGATCTGATCGCCAACCTGACGAACGACGCCTGGTTCGGCGACACGACCGAGCCCTGGATCCACCTCGCGTCGTCCACGCTGCGCGCCGTCGAGCACCGGCGCTTCTTCGTGCGCTCGACCAACAGCGGAGTGAGCGCGATCATCGATCCGGTGGGGCGCGTCGTCGTGCACGGCGGGACGTTCAAAGAGGAAGCCCTCGAGGGTGAGATCGCCTGGCTGCGTGGCAAAACGGTGTACGCCGTGCTCGGCGACATTCCGTGGTGGCTCGTGTCGCTGCTCGCCGTGGGGCTCGCGTACGCGCGGCCGCGGCGCGGCACGGCGCCCGTCAGCGTGGGGAAGGGTGAGGCGCGAAAGCCCCGCACACCCGTCGGCCCGAAGGCCGATTCCGCCAACGCTGATTCCGCCGCACAGTTCCGAGAGAAAGCGCGGCGCTGGCTCGTCCGTGGCAGTAGCGGTCCGAAGCCGGATAGCGAATAATCCCTGGGCCGCTCGCGTCGAAAATTTGCGGGAACGCGAGTCGCTCTGACCCCGTATCACTGAGAAGCAGGGAGTTTCGTAGCATGGCTCATACTTGGAAATTGGCGATTGGGCTTGGGTTCTTGGGCGCTGCACTCGCGGCGGGCTGTACCGTGAAGGAAGGGGACGGCGATGACGACGGTGGCGCGGCCGGCGAAAGCGGCAGCGGCGGCACCGGCGGCACCACGGGCGGGAGCAGCGGTAAGGGCGGCACCGCCGGGAGCAGCGCAGGCAAGGGCGGCAGCAGCGGCGCGGCGGGCAAGGGCGGCAGCGCGGGCAGCGGCACCGCGGGCACGGGCGGCTCCACGGGTGGCAGCGCTGGCACCGGCGGCGCCGCGGTCGGTGGCACCACGTCCGACGGCGGCATGGCCGGCGCGGGCGACACGGGCGGAACCGACACGATGGCCACGTGCGACCCCGCGAGCGGCGAGCTCGATTCGACGCCGTACCCGAACTGTGACGCGGACCCCTCGGACGACCCCTGCCAGGTCTGCATCCAGGAGAGCTGCTGTGAGGAGTCGAAGAAGTGCTACGGCACCGACCCGAACAATGTGTGCGGCTGGGGCGGCCCGGCCAACGGCGATATGAACGAGATCGGGTGCTTCCAGAAGTGCCTGTTCGACAAGACCGCCGCCAACGAGGACACCTGCACGGCGGAGGACGCGGACACCTGCGCGTCCGAGTGCGCCACGACCATGTGCTTCGAGGGCATGGACGAGTTCGCGCTCATCGGCAACGCCACGAACGAGCTGGCCTCCTGCATGATGGAGAACTGCGCCGACTCGTGTTTCGGCGCCGAGACCTGCGACTGAGCGTTCGTTAAGTTCACGGCCCCGCCCATCTCGGTTCGGGACTTCCTTGCACGCGGAACCGGGCGAAGCGAAACATCGTTTCGCCCGGTGGCGAAGGGCGGGGTGGCCGTTCGTGTGTTAGCGTTGCGGCCACATGATGGTCGTCGGATGCGCGGGTTTTGCCGTACCCGCGACGCGCTATTTCAAAGAGTACGCGTTCGTCGAGGTTCAAGAGACACACCTTGCCGTACCGGGCTCCGGCACGCTGCGGCGCTGGCGGCGTGAAGCCCCGCGTGGCTTTGCGTTTGCTCTGCTCGGTCCGCGCGAAATCACCCAGGAGGGTTTTCGTGCCGGCAAGGTCATCGAGACCGCGCTCGACAAGCTCGGAGAAGTCGCGAACGAGCTCGCCGCGCGAACGGCGATCTTCGTCGCGCCGCCGGACTTCCCGCACACCCGTGCCAATCGCACCGCGCTCCGCGACTTCCTGAACGACGTGAAGAAGCGCTTCGATCGCATCGTCTTCGAAGCGGGCCCCGCCTGGAAGGCGGACGACGCCGACGATCTCGCCGAGGAGACGCAGACGCTCGCCGCGCGCGACCCGCTCCAGCAGGGGCTCTCGCGACGCAGCACCGCCTACTACCGGATGCCCGGCCCGGCCGGGCACAAGTCCCGCTACGAGGATCCGGCCATCGAGCGGCTGGCCGAGATCGCCCACGAAGGTCGCGAGCAGGCAGCCACCTACGTCTTCGCCAACGTGGATATGTTCGCCGACGCCAAGCGCTTCAAGCGCGCTTTTGGGCCCTGAAATCGGCGTCGCGTGACGCCCGAGATCTATCTCGATTGGAACGCGACGACTCCGCCCCACCCGGCGGTGCTCGCCGCCATAGAGGCAGCGCGCGGGGTGGCCTGGGGCAACCCGGCGAGCGTCCACGGCTCCGGGCGGCGCGCGCGAGCGCTCGTCGACGACGCTCGTGCGGCCGTCGCCGCGCTCGCCGGGCGTGACCCGCGCGACGTGATCTTCACGGGCAGCGGGACGGAGGCGAACAACCTCGCGCTCGCGGGGGCACGCCTGCTCGTGACCAGTCGCCTCGAGCATCCTTCCGTGACCCGCGTCGCGGAGGAGCACGAGCGGAGTGGGGGCGAGGTGCGCTGGTTGCCGGTCGCGCCGGACGGGTGCTTGTCGGCCGGAGCGGTGGAGGAGGCGCTCCGCGGGACGAGCGGGGCCACGCTGGCGGTCGCTGCCGTCAATCACGAGACCGGGGTCGTCCAACCGTTGCCTGAGCTCGCGGAGGTTGCACGGCGCAGTGGCGCGCGGCTTCACGTGGACGCCGTGCAGGCGGTCGGCCGCGTGCGGGCCGAGCTCTGGCGCCACGGCGACTCGCTGGCGATCGCGGCGCACAAGATCCGTGGTCCGAAAGGGATGGGAGCCCTGATCGTGTCGCCCGGCTGGGTCCCTCGGCCGGTGCTGCGCGGGGGCGCGCAAGAGCGCGGCCTGCGACCGGGGACCCAGGACGCCGTGGCGGCGGCCGGCTTCGGGGCCGCGGTCGAGCGCGTCGAGGAGAGCGTGGAGCGCTACGCGGCGCTCGAGGTGGAGCGCGACGGCCTCGAGCGGGCGCTCGCCGGCGTCGCGGCCGTGAACGGAGCCGGAGCGCCGCGCGCTCCCCATGTTTCGAGCCTCGCCTTCGCGGGCACCCAGAGCGCAGAGCTCGCCGCCGCGCTCGATCTCGAAGGCGTGCACGTCTCGAGTGGAAGCGCGTGCACGGCGGGCACGAGCGAGCCCTCACCGGTGATCGCGGCCATGCACGGCGCCGAGCGCGCGCTCGCTACGCTGCGCGTGTCGCTCGGCGAAGAGACGACGAGCAGCGAGGTAGCCGGATTCCTTCAGGCTTTGCGCCGCGTGCTCGCTCGCGTCGCACGCCCTTGAGACAATGGATGAGCGTGCCTCGCGAATCGGCGTGCATCACCTGCGGGGTGCGCGCGTAGGTGCGCGGAACAAAGAGAGAATCGCCCGGGTGTGAGGGGCGCGCAGGGGCCTTCCATTGAATGGAAAACGAGGCGCCCATGGAGGGGGCGGGTGTTCAGTGCTTGGAGTGCCCTGAGCTTTCACTCGAGAGCTAGCGTCTAAGTGCTGGATTTTACGCGCTGTCTCAGCACTTCATAGAGTGCGATGCCCGCAGCGACCGAGACGTTCAGCGAGTCGACGGAGGCCATGCCGCCGAGCGATGCGAGCTGCGTGCACGAGCGCCGCACGGCGCGGCCGAGGCCCTCTCCCTCGCCACCGAGGACGAGCGCGGTCGGGCCCTTGAGGTCGAGGTCGGCGAGGCGCACCGGCGCTTGGGCATCGAGGCCGACGACCTGAACCGACTGGGCGAGCTCGGCGACCGCGTGGCTCAGCGACGGTACCCGGCAGAGGCGCGCGTGCTCGATGGCGCCGGCCGACGCGCGGAAGGTCGCGGGGGTGAGCGGCGCCGAGGCGTGTGCGCCCCAGACGACGGCGGCGCCGCCGAGCGCCACGGCCGACCGAACGACCGCACCGAAGTTGTGCGGGTCCTGAATCGAGTCGAGCACCAGCGCGACGAGCGCCGGGTCCTCGGCGAGGGTGGCGAGCTCGAGGAGCTCGAGCGCCGGGGCGTGCGTGACGACGCCCTGATGCACGACGCCCTGGCTCAGCCGATCGAGCTCGGCGCGCCGGACGCGCTGCACGCGAGGCACGGCTTGATCGGTCGCGAAGCGCGCGAGCGCCTCGAGCTTGGGCGAGGCCTTCTCATCGATGAGCACTTCGCGAAGTGCCGAGCCGTGGCGGCGTATGGCCTCGCGCACCGGTTGCAGGCCGACCACGAGGCGGTCGGATGACGCGCCGCTCATCCGCTCGCCAGGGCGATCTCGTCGAGGATGCGCCGTGCCGCGAGCGCGGGATCGGCCGCATCGCGGATGGGCCGGCCCACGACGAGCAGGCTCGAGCCGTCACGAATGGCGCTGGTCGGGGTGCCGACGCGCTTCTGGTCGTCGGCCTTGGTGTTGTCGGCCGGGCGGATGCCGGGCGTCACGAGCACGATCTTGGGGCCGACGGCCTCGCGCAGCGCGCGGACCTCGGCGGAGGAGCAGACGAGCCCGCCGGCGCCGGCGCCGACGGCGAGCCGCGCCAGCCGGAGCGCCTGGGCGCCCGTCCCGTCGTGGCAGCCGATCGCTTCGAGGTCCTTGTCGTCGAGCGAGGTGAGGACCGTGACGGCGAGCAGCGTGAGCGGCGACTTCTCGCGTTCGACGCGCTTGGCGGCGGCCTCGAGCATGCGCGGCCCGCCCGCGGCGTGCAGCGTCAGGTAGCGCACGCCGAGACTCACGGCGGACGCGACGGCGCGCTCCACCGTTTCCGGAATGTCGTGCAGCTTGAGGTCCAAGAAGATCTGAGCGCCGAGCTCCTCGCCGAGGCGCACCGCCGCCGGGCCCTCCTTCACGAACAGCTCGAGCCCGACTTTGAGCACGCCGGTCGACGCAACGACGCGCTCGGCGCCGCGACGAGCTTCGTCGAGGGTCGGGTAGTCGAGCGGGAAGGCGAGACGATCGCGCGGAGCGCTCATGCGCCGCGAGCCCTCAGAGATCACCGCACATCGGATCGCCCGGCGCGCAGTTCGACGAGCTCGTCTTCTTCGGCTTGGACGCGCCGCTCGAGCCGCTGCTGCTGCCGCCACCGCGCACGGCAGTCTGCTTCTTCTCGGTGTCGGCCTTCGCTTGCGCGAGCTCGGCCTGGATCTTCTGGCGCGTCGCTTCGTCCTTCGCGCTCGAGAGCGACTCTTGCAGCTCTTCCTGCTTCTTCTGCGCGGATTCGAAGTCGGCTTTCAGGCGCTTGAGCTCCTGCTCGCGGCGCTCTTGCTCGGCGGCGAAAGCGAGCTGCTGCTTGCGCGTTTCGTCGGCCTTCGTCTTGATGACGTAGCCACCGACGCCGATGCTGATGACGAGCACCGCGGAGACGATGCCGACCGTCAGCTTCAGGCGCTTCTTGCCCTCGTCCCCCTTGAGAGCCGCGAGGTGCTGCTCGTGCGCCTGCTGGGACGCCATCTGCTGCATGCGCGCGTGATGCTCGGCCTCGGCCTTTGCCTTCTCGATCTCGCCCATGCGGATCGCTTCGAGGCGCATCGCTTCTTCGCGCTTGCGTTGCTCTTCGGCGCGGCGCGTCTCTTCCTCGGTGCGGAGGCGTTGCTCTTCGGCAGCGCGTCGCTCGGCATCCTCGCGCGCCTTGCGCTCGGCTTCTGCCCGCGCACGGCGGTCTTTTTCCTGCTCCTCGTCCTTGATTCGGTTCTCCTCAAGATTCATGAGCTCCTTGAGGGAGAAGAGAACGGAGCTTTCTTTCTGTTCGGCCATTGAGCGTCCTTCAGTCTAGCGCGGCGCCGCGCTACGCCGTGCATCGAACTCGGCCACGGCGAATACCAACCGCGAAACCATGCCGTCAAGCATTCGGGGGGTGGCGGCTGCCCGGTCTTGGGCTGCCTCCAAAGAGTAAGACTTTTGCGCACATTAGGCTACATCTTCGAGCGTGAGATTCTGGGGGTCCACCCCGCGGTTCGGGGAGAGTCGCCACGGCGCAGGGTGATAGGCTCGAGCGCATGGCCAAGGTGACCGCGCCTGTGACGGGGACGGTTTGGAAAATTCAGGTGCAGGTGGGTGACGCGGTGGCCGAGGGGCAATCGCTCGTCATTCTCGAATCGATGAAGATGGAGATGCCGGTCGAGGCGCCGGGGTCGGGGAAGGTGAGCCAAATCCACGTGGCGGAGAGCCAGGCCGTCGAGGAAGGCGATGTTCTCGTCTCGCTCGAGTAGCGGAAAGCGGCTAGGATTTGGGGCGATGGCGCCTTCTCGTCACGCCGGGCAGCGGAGGCACGGGTGGATGCTCGGGCTCGCCGTGCTCGGGGTCGCTTGCGCGGGCAAGAACACGGGCGGCGAGATGGGCGAGGATTGCTACCGCGACGAGGACTGCAAGGTGGGGCTGGTCTGCGTTGCTACCCCGGCGCCGTCTGGGCCCCGGGTTTGCTCGAACGACGTGACGAGCCTCGCCTCCAGCGTCGAAGGGCCGCCCGCACCGCCGCCCGACGCGGGCACGCCGGTGGATGACGGCGCCGCCCCGGGCGCCGGCGGCTCCCAGTAGGGCGTCACTGCTTCCAGAGCAACTTCCAGGGGTTGTGCTTCAGGTCGCGAACGAGCTCGCTGAGGTCGTCGTAGAGGGCTTCGTCGCGCAGGAGGGCGCCGGCAGTGCCCTGGCCCTGCTTCACGCGCTTGATGAGGGCGTCGGCGTCGCTCGCCGCGCCTTTCGCGCTGCGCGCTGCGTCCCCCACGTCGCGCGTGATCGAGCCGAGCGCGGCTAGCTGCTGCTCGCCCGCGAGAGCGTGCGTGATCTTCTTGGCATCGCCGAGCACTTCGCGCCCGTCGGCGATCATGGGGGCGAGATCGCGCCCGGCCACCTCCGCGGAGCGCTCGACGTTGTTCATGATGCGCGTCACCTGGGGCCCGTCGACGTAGCGTTCGCGGGCTGCTTTCAGGGTTTCGACGGCGTTCGTCGAGAGGATCTCGGCGTTCGTCACGATGTGCTCGATCTTTTCCTGGTTGTGCTCCACGAGCGAGCCCGTCGCACCCAGCGTGCGGTGGAGGCCGTTGAAGGTCTCGGCGATCTTCGCTTCGTTGTCCGAGAGGCCTCGGTAGGTGCGGTGCAAGAGCTCGTAGCTCTCGCTCAGGAGGAGATCGAGCTGTGGCGGGCTCACACCGTGCACGAGCGCCCCGTCTTTGAGCACCGGGCGATCCGGTGAGCCCGGGTCGACAGCGAGGAATTGCTCGCCGAGGACGCCCTGGACCGTGACGTACCAGCGCGCGTCCTCGTGAATGGCGCCGGCGTAGCGTTTCTCGATCTTCGCCGTCGCGCGGATGAGGCCGTCCGGCGAGGCCTGTGCCGGCCGACGGTCCAGCGCGCCCAGGAACTCGAGCTCACTCACGCGGCCGACCTTCACGCCGGAGATGCGGATGGGGGACCCCGCGACGAGCCCGCCCGGATTCTGGAACGAGACGTAGACCGTCAGGGTGGGCTGGAAATTGATCCCCGTTACGAGGACTGCGAACACGGCTATCAGCCCTACGGCGACGATGATCAACGCGCCCACGCGAATTTCGATCGCTCGCTGGTTCATGCGAGCAAGGGTACCACCACCCCGCCAATGCTATACCGAGGTCTGGTGATGGGAGCGAAGCGGTGCGCCCCGAAAAGGCTCGGGCGCTGGGTGTCGATCACGCGATGCTGGGGAGCGTTGTGCGCGGTCGGGCTCGGTGCCTGGCTGGCCTATGGCTGCGGCGGGAAAGCGACGCCCGTGGCGGACGTGGACGAGGTCCGGGCGGAGCTCCAGCCGCCGGCGTGCGGCGTGGACGAGGTGCGCGAGTACCGCTGCGACGCGCTGCTTCCGCGCACCTCGGCGCTCCCAGCGCCGGAGCCGTACGAGACCTGTCCCTCGGCGCTCGAGGTGCGCGACGCGATGTTTCCGCCCGCATCGGGCGCCGGGCGCTTCGATGCAGAACGCACCGAACTGATGCGTCGCCGCGCGCGGCCCGGAATGCAGTGCTGCTACAGCTGGTGCGGGAAGCTCAGCGTCGTCGACCCGGGCGTCGTCGTGGACCGCTGCAAGGATCCCCTCGCGTTCCACGAGTCGTACTGCATTGCCGAGCTCGAGAGCGGCACCAAGGGCGGCACGGCGGCTCCCCCCTATTCGGCCTGCCCGTCCGCGATCAAGCCGCCGGAGGGGGCGTCCTTCTCGGTGCCCCCGGGGGCGCTGCTCGACGTGAATCAAACCGCGCAGCGCCGCAAGGCGCGCGAGGCGCTGTGCTGTTACGACTGGTGCTCGCACGCGCCGCCCGGGACGGCGCTCGAGCGGGGTAGGTAACTAGCCGGCAGTTCGGGTGCGGCGCTCGGGCTCGTTCGGGCGCGCTTCGGCCAGCGTGCTCTCCGCGCGGCGGAGGCGTGACCAGAGCGCGAGGACGCAGGCGAGGAGCACGGCATTGACGAGCACGGCCACGCCGATCAACGCGCGCAGGCCGAGGAGCGACGAGCGTGTGACCGTGAGCGGTCCGACGCGGGCGAGCTGGCGTTCGCCCGTCCGGGCACGAGGCGCCGCGGGGAGCATCACTACTGTGACCTGCTCGGCGTGGAGCCCCGGCACGGCGCCGGAAACGAGCCGCTGAACCTCGCCCGCGACGAGCGGCGGGGTCGCCCCGCGGTGACGGATCAGCACGGAGGCGGTCGCCGCCGGTGCCTGCTCGTCGATGGCGAGCGGGTCGTGGGTAGGAACGCCCAGGTGCACCCGGGCCGAGAGCACTCCGTCGAGCCCGCGCAGCGAACGCTCGAGGTCGTCGCTCGTCCCCGTGACGAGCCGGGCCTGCTCCGCGAGGCGGCTCGGCACCACCGAGCCGCGCCCGAGTGCTTCGAGCACGCCCGGTGCCTGGCGCGGGGGGAGGCCTTCCTCGGCGAGCACCGTGAGCGCGGTGCTGGCGTCATCGCGCGCGACGATCACGCGAAAGGCCCCTTCTTTGTCGGGGTCGCGCTCTTTTTCCGCGCCGATGCCGCCTTGTTCCAGCGCAACGACGGCCTGACTGGCGTCGCCCTCGTCGAGGCCCGCGACGATCGGCGTGGCGCACCCGAGCGCGACGAGCCCGAGCGCTGAGAGCGTCATCCACGTGCCCCTGCGGTTCGCCCCTCGCATCGTCCTTACCCCTGCATAGCCCCACTCAGAAGTTGGTGCGAGTCACGTCGAGCTTCGGATTGGAGGGGAAGCTCAGGCCGCGGACCGAAGCCGAGACGCAGCGCTCGAGTCCCGGATTGCGAGGGCGCGCCGTGACGGTGACGCCGACGGCCCGTCCGTTCTGGACGGCGGCGCAGATGCTGAGTCCCGTCGAGTCGGGGACGCCGCAATGCCCGAAGTAGCTGCCGCGATTGAGCACGCTGCCGTACTGGCCGGCGGTGATGTCGGCCTGGCCGCGCGGGCCGCCGATGCTCATCTCCTCGACGTAGGCGTTCTGGGCAGATTCACAGCTCATTCCGCCGCCGAGGATGGGTACGCCGCCGGGTCCACGCCCCACCACTCGCTTGCCGCCGCCGCTGCGCTTGCCCGACGCGTTGAGCCCGCCGTCGACCTCGATGTTGGTCATCGTGTCGTCTTGGACCTCGACGTCGTCCTTCTTGAGGCCGCGCACCTTGAGGAACCAGATGCCGCCCGCGACGAGCAGCGCCCCGAGGAGCACGATGCCGACGACCGCCTTGCCGCGCGTGCTGCGGCTTTCCTGCACGACCACGCGGGCGATCGCGGCCTTCTCGGCCTTGATGTCGCGGTGCAAGCGGGCGTGCTCGGCGAAGGGCGCGAACTCGTCCCAGTCCTTGATGGTGCGCTCGTCGTTGCTGAGCGAATCGCGGATGATGTCGGAGTCGACGAACGTGTGCGTCGCGATCTGCTGGAGCAGCTCCACGGCGCTGAACGGCCCGTGGTCCATGCCGTCCTTCACGACGACGTAGCGCGGGCGGGGATCGGCCTCGAGGCGAGCCTTGAGCGAGGCGAGCTCGGTCGTGGCGTCCATCGGCCGCGAAGGAGCGGGCTTCCTGTGGGCGGGCACGGCCGGCACGTGGGAGGTGCGCAGCTCGATGGGAAGCTCCTCCGGAGGGAGCATGGACATGCGCAGATCGACCTCGAAATTGGCGTCGTGGTCGAGCTTGGTCACGTCGGCCGGGGGGGGCGGCGTGACGCTGCCGGGCGGCGCGAATTGGTGCAGCGCCTGGGCCAGTGCGTTGAGATCGTCGGGGCGGTGCGCGGCGTCGGAGACGAGAGCCTTGGCGAGCACCCCCTCGAAGTTCTGCGGTAGCCCGGACACGACCTCGCTCGGGCGACGCATGCCGGGGCCGACTGAAAGGCCGGTCACGAGCTCATACAGGATTGCCCCGATCGCGAACACGCTGGCGCGCGCCGTCCCGGGCTGACCGCTGCGCTCCTCCGGTGCGAGACACGACTTGTCGCGCGGCAGGATGGGCGAGCGCGCGGCGAGCTCGCCCGAGATCACGTAGAAGCCGTACTCGTTCTCGATGAGCGAGGACGGGTGGACGAACAGGCGATGCCCTGCGCGGTGGAGATTGGCCACCTCCACGCAGAGGGGCACGACGATGCCGACCGCTTGCTTGAGGTTCATCCGTTCGCCGCGGGCGCGAACTTCCTCGAGGCGGGCCCGGAGGGTTCCGGGGATGACGGCGGCTCCGACAGGCAAGGGGGTGGCGAGGCGCTGTGAGGTCGTCACCATAGACGGGGGGGCCATACTAGCTTGCTTCGCGTCGATTTCCAGTGCGGGCTGAACCTGCCCGTAGAGAAGCCGTCAGAGGGCTGTTTCGTCGCCTCGGCGGGGTCCGATCCACTGATTTCGCCGGGTGCGATACGTCCCGCGCACGAAACCGCCCAGCACGGGCGCGATGTTTTCGGGGATGTCGGCGTCCCACTCGCCCCCGTTCACGTAGTCGGCCGGCGCTCCGGTCGCGTCGACCAGCGCGAAGCCGGGCATCACCTCGACGGGAACGCCGAGCTTCACGAGCTCCTGCCGAAAGTCGGCGGCATCGACTCGCAAGAGGCGGACCCCTGACAGCGCTTCCTGCAGTCGTCGCGTGCCGAGCGCGATGGACACGCCGTTGCAGGGAGCACAATCGACGGTGGTGACCCACAGCACGAGCTTCTGATGCTCGCCGTCGGCCAGGCTGCGCTGGGCGCGCACGAGCGTGTCGAGGCTCTTCACGTCCGTCCCCGGGTCCACCAACGTGAGCTTGCCGATCGCGGTCGAGCGTGTCGCCGCCTCGCGGGTGGCGCCGCCAGGCTGGTCAGCGGGAGTGCGAGCTGCGGTGCTCGGCGCTGCCGGCGGTGCGAGCTTGAGCGGGGGCGCGACCCTGGGCGGTGGGGTCGCCGGCGAGAGGAACGAGGGCGGATGCGCTGCAAACGTGAAGAGGGCGGCCATGCCGAGCACGAGCGCAAGAAGGTGCAGCGTCCCGAGCACGATGCCCGTGATGGCGAGCCCCTGCCCATGCTGCTTGCCTTCGGAGCGCTTGATTTCCCCGTTCGCGACGATGCCGAGAATGATCGCCCCGATGCCCGCGACCCCCCAGAAGAAGCAGAGCGTCCCGAAGACGCTGACCACCACCGATAGGAGCGCTGTCGCATTCAGGCGCGAGCTCGGCTCGGGCGTCATCGCCGGGGAGTATAGCGTCTCACCCGGGATGCCGGGCTGCTGGTACTCCGATGCGCGAGAGAACGGCCGCGACGACGCGATCGCAGCGCGGTCTGTGGAAGCCGAAGAGCTCGGGCAGCGCGCCGCCGACACGCTGGCTGAGGGCTGCCTGGAGCCGCTCCCGCGCGCGGTGAAGTCGGGTTTTCACGGTCTCCTCGGGGATGCCGAGCACCTCGGCCGTTTCCGTCACGCTGAGCTGCTCGACCGAGCGGAGCACGAACGTGGTGCGGAACGTCTCCGGCAGCCCGTCGACCGCTTCCTCCAAGAACGCTCGCAGCTCGCTGTCACTGGCACGATTCTCTGGGCCGAGCACGGGTGATGCCATGAACCCTTCCTCGGAGTCCGTCTCGTCGAGCGGCTCCAAGCGCTTGCGCTTGCGCAGACGCGAAAAGGCTTCGTGGACTGCGATGCGCGTGAGCCAAGTGGAAAAGCGCGCGCGGCCCGCGAACTCCGCGAGGTGAGCGAACGCGTTGACGTAGGCTTCCTGCATCACGTCGAGCGCTTCGTCCTCGTCACGCAGGATCGCGCGCACGGTCCGATAGACCCGCTGGTTGTAGCGGCGCATCACGACCTCGAAGGCCTCGATGTCGCCCGCACGGACCCGGGCGAGGACCTCGTCGTCGCTCGGGCTAGGGCCGCCTTCGGGGGCAGCGGCTGCGTGCGGGTCGTGGGTCATGGAGGAGGTCTGAATCCGGCTCCCCATGGAGTAAAGACGGCGCGAAAGGTTCCCCGGGATCGTTCGGTCTACTGGCCGGCGTGGTTTTGGGCCGCGCTTTCGGCTTTGACCGATTCCCAGAACTCGCGGAGATCGGCGGGGAGCGGGGAGGTGATCGCGAGCGGCTCGAGCGTCACGGCGTGCCGGAGGGCGTAGCGATGGGCATGCAGCGCGTGGTGGGGGAGCTCGAGGAGCTCGAGGTCTTCCGCCGTGAGCTCGCCGTCGGCGGCGCGGGCGAGCATGCGCTCGTC
>Ga0070682_100001276_pt1 | contig 14283 bp, 10 predicted proteins | sample KBSC63LmetaG_FD_64668 | JGI IMG/M metagenome (GOLD analysis project Ga0070682, IMG submission 64668) | Corn rhizosphere microbial communities from Kellogg Biological Station, Michigan, USA - KBS C6-3L metaG | ecosystem: Host-associated > Plants > Roots > Rhizosphere | place: USA: Michigan... | reverse complement strand
TTTCTGTCATTGGTTTTGTGGCAGAAGATTTCAATAAAGTTTTTGCTGAGCTGGCAAGAAACAATGTTTTCCCATTATTACTGAATCAGGTTGCAGGAGAAAACAGAGTCAACATCGTAGTAACTTCTTCACAGGACGAAAAAACAAAAAACATTATAGAATCTGAAATTTTCAAGAAGCCAAAGACCGTTCATCTGGCGATCATAGGACATGGAAATGTAGGGAAAACCTTGATAGAACAGGTACTGGAATCTTCTGAAGAGATTAAAAGACGTAAAAAAATAGACCTTAAAGTAGTGGCGGTGGCCAATTCAAAGAAAATTGCTTTCAACAAAAAAGGATTTGATGCAAATTGGAGTGATGAGGTTTTAACAGCAGAACATCCTTCAAGTGTTCAGGAGCTTATTAATTTCTCCAACGAAAACCAGCTGGAAAACCTTATCGTTGTGGATAACACGGCAAGCAAGGATTTTGTGAAAAACTATCACGCTTTGGCAGAAAACGGATTCGATCTGGTTTCCTCAAACAAGATTTTTAATACCCTTCCAATTGAAGAATACAGAAAACTAAGATATACGTTGAATAAAAACAATAGACGTTATCTGTATGAAACCAATGTAGGTGCGGGATTACCGTTAATTGACACCATCAAATTATTACACCTTTCAGGAGAAAATATCACAAGAATAAAAGGGGTGTTCTCCGGAACATTAAGCTATGTGTTCAACAATTTTTCTTTAAGAGACGATAAATTTTCAACCATCATCAATGAAGCTTTGGAGAAAGGATATACAGAACCGGATCCAAGAGAAGACCTGTCAGGAAATGATGTAGCTAGAAAATTATTGATTCTGGCGAGAGAATTAGACTTAATCAATGAATTCGGAGATATCAATATTCAGAATCTTGTTCCGGAAAGCTTACTTGAGGTTTCAAAATCAGAATTCCTTTCAAGACTTGAAGAACTGGATGAAGAATATCAGAAAATAAAAGAAAATCAGGAACCCGGACATGTATTGAGATATGTGGGAGATCTGCACGGTGATCTACAGAAAGATAAAGGCGAGTTGGATGTGAAATTGATTTCAGTTCCGGCAACATCTGCATTAGGACAGCTGAAAGGTTCAGATTCAATCTTTGAAATTTATACAGAAAGTTATGGTGAAAATCCAATTGTGATTATGGGAGCCGGAGCCGGAGCACAGGTGACAGCCAGAGGAGTATTCGGGGATATTTTAAGAGTAAGTGAAACAAAATAATATTTAATTATAACAATCTACCAGTTTAGCAGTGTAACATTTACTGCAATTGTCATTCTGAGCATAGCGAAGAATCTGATGGTTACACTGCTAAATTGCCAAATTAAAACTATATGGAAAATTTTGAAACATCAGCGATAAGAACCCAGACTGAAAGAACCCAGTTTGACGAGCATTCTACGCCATTATACCTTACATCAAGTTTTATATTTCAGGATGCTGAGGATATGAGAGCAAGCTTTGCTGAAGAAAAACCTAAAAATTTATACAGCCGTTTTTCCAATCCTAATGTAACAGAGTTTACAGATAAGATAACCAAAATGGAAGGCGCAGAAGCCGGATATGCTTTTGCAACAGGAATGGCTGCCATCTATTCTACATTTGCAGCTTTATTGAATGCCGGAGATCATATCGTAAGCTGCCAGTCAGTTTTCGGCTCTACACATACATTATTCACTAAATATTTCCCGAAATGGAATATTGAAACCTCTTATTTCAAAGCAGAAGATGCAGCGAATGTTGAGCAATATATCAAACCGAATACTAAGATCCTATACCTTGAAACGCCTACCAACCCGGCTATTGAAATCCTGGACCTGGAGTTTTTCGGTCAGATTGCTAAAAAACACAATCTTATTTTCATTGTAGATAATTGTTTTGCAACACCTTATCTTCAGCAGCCCATCAAATATGGTGCAGATATTGTTGTACATTCAGCAACGAAATTGATTGACGGACAGGGAAGAGTTTTAGGAGGAATAGCAGTAGGAAAAGAAGACCTGATCAGAGAAATTTATCTTTTCGCAAGAAATACAGGTCCTGCATTGTCTCCTTTTAATGCGTGGGTATTATCAAAAAGCCTTGAAACATTGGCCATTCGTGTAGAAAAACATTGTGAGAATGCATTAAAGGTAGCCGAATTTTTAGAAAGCCATCCGAACGTAGAATTAGTAAAATATCCATTCCTGAAATCCCACCCGAGTTATGAAGTTGCCAAAAAGCAGATGAAACTTGGAGGAAATATCGTGGCATTTGAAATCAAGGGCGGAATAGAAGGTGGAAGAAACTTTTTAGATAAGATACAAATGTGTTCGCTTTCTGCCAATTTAGGTGATACAAGAACGATTGTTACTCACCCGGCATCCACCACACACTCTAAACTGTCAGACGAAGAAAGAAATGAAGTAGGGATTACAGCGGGATTAGTACGCTGCTCAGTAGGACTGGAAAATGTTGAAGATATCATTGCAGATCTTAAACAGGCTTTAGACTAGTTCAATAGGAGCGGGCTAAAGCTCGTTTTGATGACCAAAATAGATAAAAATGAAAAATTCAGAACAATTATATAAAGCTTTATCCGAAAGAATTCTAATTCTTGACGGTGCAATGGGAACTATGCTTCAGAGATATAAATTCGAAGAAGAAGATTACCGCGGAGAGCGTTTCAAAGATTGGGAGCATCCGGTAAAAGGAAATAATGACCTTCTTTCTCTGACGCAGCCTCAGGCCATTGAAGAGGTTCACAAGAAATACCTGGAAGCAGGTGCTGATATTATAGAAACGAATACGTTTTCAGGAACTACCATTGCGATGGCAGATTATTATATGGAAGATCTGGTATATGACCTGAACTATGAATCTGCGAAGATTGCAAGAAAAGCCTGTGATGAATACACCGCAAAAAATCCAAACAAACCAAGATTTGTAGCAGGATCTATCGGGCCAACGAACAGAACGGCGAGTTTAAGTCCTGATGTTAATGACCCCGGATACAGAGCCATTACTTTTGACGAACTGAGGGTGGCTTACAAACAGCAATGTGAAGCTTTGCTGGATGGAGGTTCAGATATCCTTTTGGTAGAAACCATATTTGATACACTGAATGCGAAAGCCGCTTTGTTTGCCATTGATGAACTGCAGGATGAAAGAGGAATCAAAATTCCAATCATGGTTTCAGGAACTATTACCGATGCTTCCGGAAGAACTTTGAGCGGACAGACCGCAGAAGCTTTCCTGATCTCTGTTTCCCACCTGAATTTATTAAGTGTAGGTTTCAACTGTGCATTAGGCGCTGATCAGCTGACTCCTTATCTTGAAACACTGGCTCATAACTCAGAATTCTATGTTTCAGCGTATCCAAATGCCGGTTTACCCAATGCTTTTGGAAAATATGATGAAACTCCTGAAGATATGGCAAGACAGATCAAAGAATATGTTGAAAAGGGATTGATCAATATTATCGGAGGGTGTTGCGGAACAACTCCTGAGCATATAAAGGCGATTGCAGATTTGGTGGAAAAATACCCACCTAGAAAATTGAGAGAATTTGTCTGATTTGATAGATTTTTTTAATTAAAATCAATAATGAAGGCTCGGTTATAAATATTATCTTTAAATAAACCACAAAATTTAATGTAATGGAAAAGCCGATTTACTTAAAAGATTCAGAAGACATCAAACTCTTTAATGAATTGAGAAAGAAAGTGAACAAGAGAGTGGAAGCCATTTCTGAAAACAGAGATATCTATATTCAGATCAAAGCAGTTATTCTGCCGATGGTTTATCTGGGATTATATTTCCTTGCTCTTTTTAATGCTGGAAAGCACTGGATCTATATATTGAGTTTTGTGTTAATGGGAATCTCCCTTGTTTTAATTTATTTGAACCTGATTCATGAAGCAGCCCACAACAATATCTATAAAAGTAAAAAGCTGAATAATTTAATCCTTCATATTTTTGATTTTATAGGAGCTAATTCCTACATCTGGAAGAAAAGACACATTGCAAGCCATCATGCCTATCCTAATGTGGACGGATGGGACACGGATATCGAACAGAGCGGATTGCTTTTAATTGTACCGTGGATCAAAGCAAAAGGAGTACAGAAGTATCAGGATAAGTTTTTCTTTTTAGTCTATCCGTTGTATTTGTTCAACTGGATGTTTATAAGAGACTTTAGAGATTTCTTTGATAAGGAAAGGGTAATTTTAAAAACTCAGGGACAAATACCTGTTAAGGAAAAAATAAAAATGATCAGTTATAAGCTGTTCTACTTCTTTTATCAGATTGTGATTCCTATTGTGTTCTTTAAAGTATCAGTAGGATTGGCTTTGGGTGCGTGGTTTTTACAGGTGATTTCAGCAAGTATTTTTGCATTGTTTGTTTTACTGCCTTTGCATCCGCTTCCTGATAATGCTTTTCCGAGATTAAATAAAGAGAATGGTCTTCCATTCAGCTGGCTTCGTCACCAGTTTGAAGTGACGAACGATTTAAAAGAAAATAACTGGCTGGTAAGAAATATGTTGGGAAATTTCAATTTTCATGTGGCCCATCACCTGTTTCCAAATTACAGTTATATGTATTACAACGAGATCACAGAGGAGATTGAAGAATTTGCCAGAGAATATGATCTTGCTTATAAAAGATTTCCACTGTTGACTGCTTTAAGCAAGCATAGGGATTTATTGAGGCAGAATGCAAATAATGCCTACTATATTTTAGAAGAATAAAATGAAATATTTAAGATTATCAGGCCTGGAGCCTCTTATCATAACCCCGGAGAGTAATTTCATCAATGTTGGTGAAAGGACCAATGTTGCCGGTTCCAAAAAATTTTTAAGACTGATCAAAGAGGAGAAGTTCTCTGAAGCATTAGATATTGCCCGCCATCAGGTAGAAGGAGGTGCCCAAATCCTGGATGTCAACTTCGATGATGGATTGATTGATGGAAAAGCATCCATGATCAAATTCCTGAATTTAATTGCCTCTGAACCGGACATCGCAAGAATCCCGATTATGGTAGATTCTTCTAAATGGGAAATTCTGGAAGCCGGTCTTCAGGTAGCACAAGGAAAGTGTGTGGTAAATTCTATCAGCTTAAAAGAAGGCGAGGAAGAATTTATCAGACATGCAAAAGCAATTAAAAGATACGGAGCAGCAGTCATTGTAATGGCATTTGATGAGGTAGGACAGGCTGACAATTTTGACCGTAGAATTGAAATTTCAAAACGTTCTTATGATATCTTAGTCAACCAGCTTGGCTTTCCGGCAGAAGATATCATTTTCGATTTAAATATTTTTCCGGTGGCAACGGGAATGGATGAACACAGAAGAAATGCCATTGATTTTATAGAAGCTACACGCTGGGTAAGGCAAAACCTTCCTTATGCATCCGTAAGTGGAGGAGTGAGCAACGTTTCCTTCTCTTTCCGCGGAAATGATACCGTAAGAGAAGCAATGCACTCTGTCTTTCTTTACCACGCTATTCAGGCAGGAATGAACATTGGTATTGTAAACCCGGCGATGCTGGAAGTTTATGATGAGATCAATAAAGAATTACTGGAGCTTGTAGAAGACGTGATCCTGGATAAAAGAGAAGATGCTACAGAAAGACTTCTTGATTATTCAGAAAAACATAAATCAGTCAAAAAAGAAAAGACCGAAGACTTAGAATGGAGAAACAATCCACTACAGGAAAGAATTACCTATGCCTTGGTAAAAGGTATCGACCGTTTTATTGAAGAAGATGTAGAAGAAGCTAGACAATCGGCAGCAAGACCACTTCATGTTATCGAAATTAATCTGATGACGGGAATGGGAGTGGTAGGAGATTTATTCGGAAGTGGGAAAATGTTCCTGCCTCAGGTAGTAAAATCTGCAAGAGTAATGAAAAAAGCGGTAGCTTATTTACAGCCTTTCATTGAAGCTGAAAAAGACGGAGCAAAACCTGCCAATGGAAAAATCCTGATGGCAACTGTAAAAGGAGACGTTCATGATATCGGTAAAAATATTGTGAGTGTTGTTTTGGGGTGTAACAACTATGAAATTGTCGACCTTGGAGTAATGGTTCCTGCTGAAAAGATTATCCAGACTGCTATTGCAGAAAAAGTAGACGTTATAGGACTGAGCGGATTGATAACACCAAGTTTGGATGAAATGGTGTATATCGCTTCAGAATTAGAAAGACAAAATTTGGATTTTCCTTTATTAATAGGTGGTGCTACAACTTCAAAAGCACATACCGCGGTGAAAATCGATTTAAAATATAAAAATGCAGTCGTTCACGTAAATGATGCCTCAAGAGCTGTAAACGTTGTGAGCTCATTGTTGGGTGACAGAAATAAAGAATACGTTTCGGATTTAAAGAATGACTATTCCGATTTCAGAGAAAAGTTCCTGAACAGACAAGTGGATAAAGATTATGTCTCCATTGAAGAAGCAAGAGAAAATCATTTTAAAATTGATTGGGAAAACGAAGATATCTTCACTCCAAATACTGTAGGAATAAAAGTAATCGAGAATCAGGATTTAAGAGAACTTCTTCCTTTCATCGACTGGTCTCCGTTTTTCAGAAGCTGGGATCTGCATGGGAAATACCCGAATATCTTGGAAGATGAGGTAGTAGGAGTTCAGGCTAAAGAATTATTCAAAGATGCTCAGGTTATTTTAAAAAGAATCTTAGATGAAAAGCTATTGACTGCAAAAGCGATCTTCGGAATCTTTAAAGCCAATTCCAATGAATCCGATGATATCTTAATTTTTGATGAAAATAACACTGAGCAGGCAAAGTTTTTAACCCTTAGACAGCAGGCTCAGAGATCAAAAGGAAAAGACTATTTAGCTCTAAGTGATTTCATCGCTCCTCAAAGCTCCGGGAAAACTGATTATGTAGGAGCATTCTGCGTAACAACCGGATTTGGAACCGATGAACTGTCTGCAGAATACGAAAAAGCCAATGATGACTACAATTCCATCATGGTAAAAGCACTGGCAGATCGTTTTGCCGAAGCCTACGCTGAATTTTTACATAAAAAAGTGCGAACAGAATATTGGGGATATGCCAATCAGGAAACTTTAAGCAATGAAGAGCTTATCGCTGAAAAATATAAAGGAATCCGTCCGGCTCCAGGATATCCAGCTTGCCCTGATCATCTGGAAAAGAAAACCATCTGGGATCTTTTAAAAGTAGAAGAAAATACAGGCGTTTTCCTTACAGAAAGCCTTGCGATGTTCCCAACTGCATCTGTTTCCGGATATTATTTCGGAAGCCCGCATGCCAAATATTTCGGATTAGGAAAAATTACAGAAGACCAGCTTAACGATTATGCAGCAAGAAGAGGTTGTAGCATCCAGGAAGCAAAAAAATGGTTGTCACCAAATTTAGCAGATTAACATTGACATGAAGATAACAGAACACATTAAAAATGCAAATGGAAAAACTTTATTCTCCTTAGAAGTTGTTCCGCCACAAAAGGGAATAGGTATTGAAGATCTGTATACAAACATAGACCCATTGATGGAATTCAAACCGCCCTTCATTGATGTTACAACATCCAGAGAAGAATACATTTATCTGGATAAAGGGAATGGTCTTATGGAGCGCCGTATTACGAGAATGCGTCCTGGAACCTTAGGAATTTGTGCTGCCATTCAACATAAATATAATGTAGATACAGTTCCACACCTTCTTTGCGGAGGTTTTACCAAAGAAGAAACAGAATATCTGCTGGTAGATTGTATGTACCTTGGGATTGATAATGTAATGGCTCTAAGAGGAGATGCTATGAAAGGACATCAGTATTTTGAGCCTACTCAGGGAGGGCATGCGAGTGCTATGGATCTTGTGGATCAGATCAATAACCTGGGAAGAGGAAAATACCTTCATAATGAAGAGCAGGTTTGTGATGAGCTTAACAAGTTCTGCATCGGTGTTGCGGGATATCCGGAAAAACATATGGAAGCTCCTTCCATGAATTACGACCTGAAATGGTTGAAACAAAAAGTAGATGCCGGAGCAGATTATATTGTTACCCAAATGTTTTTTGACAATAAAAAGTATATAGAATTCGTTCAGAAAGCAAGAGAGATGGGAATTACGGTTCCTATTATTCCCGGGATTAAGCCAATTGCTACAAAGAAGCATTTAAAAATACTGCCTCAGGTATTCAAAATAGACCTTCCCGAAGAACTCATCAATGAAGTGGAAAACGCAAAAAATAATGAAGCAGTGAAGCAGATCGGAGTAGAATGGGCAATTGCCCAATGCAAAGAATTGCTGGATTTTGGAGTTCCTGTTCTGCATTTTTACTCCATGGGTAAGAGTGATAACATAAAAAAAGTAGCCGGTGAGCTATTCTAATAAAAGTACCAAAATGAAGGAACCCCTGTGATTTTCACAGGGGTTTATTTTTTTATTGATTTAGGAATTTAACCAGCTTAATGAGGTCTTCTTCTTTATTTATTTTAATATTATTAGATTTCGCGAATTTTTCAATTTCATCCTTTTTTGCTGGAAAAGCATCAGCGATTTCTTTTACTTTCTTTGGCTTCTTAATATATCCTGATTCTGTCTTGATATAATAGACAGGATCTAAAGTTTTAAAAAAAGCTGCTTTATCAGTTGCATATGAATTGGCTGCAGGAATGGCATCTTGAAATTTAACCTTTATTTTTTTGTACAGAGGGAGTTTACCATTAATTAATTCAAAAAAATAACCACTCAGGTCATCATTAGTTTTTAATAATACTATAGTACTTTTAGGCGAAATAATTTCAATTCTGGAAAACTGTTCTTCTTTAGGTAGTACTAATGGTTTACCTTCTTTCTGAAATTCTACTTCATCTTTATAACTATTATATCTTACAGGTACTTTTTCAACATTTTCAGCTACATTAGCAAGGTGAAATTCAGCATTGTAATAAGGAGAACCGGCTATCTCATCATACTTTAATGCTCTTCCAAAGTTTTCTGATCGTACTCCAAATACTGCATGATCTCCTCCAAGACTATTGACGGACATTGTACTTGAGTAGCTGGATGAGTAGTTGTTAGGTGTGAAATCTTGTGCATATGCAATGCATGAAGCAACCAGTAAGGCACTTATAATTACTTTTCTCATTTTGTTAGTTTTATTTAAAGTTTTCAAAAGTTATTTTCAAAAATACAACTATTATTCTTAAAGTAATAAAATTTTATTGATGTATTTAACTATAAGCTTGGATGCCTTTCAAACTCCTTATTCCTGTCAAACAAATACCGGTAAGTAGCCAGCTTTCGTGTTACTGAAGTATCCAGAGTTTCTGCAATCTTGATCATTTTGGGATTAAAATCACCAATCCACTGTAGTTCTGTGATCTTAAAATCCGTATGTTTCCTCAAATGCTGGGTTCCTTCCCAGATCATATATCCGTCAATACCTTTCTTCTGCCATTCCGGAATAACCCCGAAAACAAGCCCTACCATTTTTTCATTCTTCTTAAATCGTTTTAGAAACAAAAATTTAAGTTTTTCAAAAGGTCCAAATTTTCCATTCAAATATTTAAACCATTGGTTGAGGTCCGGAATATTAATCCACATGGCAATCGGTTTCCCATTTTCATATACAAACCATGAAATATGCTCATTGATAATAGGTTTCATGGTATTGAACATCTTCAGTACTTTTGCTTCTTCCAGATATTTTCCTTCCCCGTGGCAGGCCCACGCTTTATTATAAACTTCAGTAAAATCTTTTGCAAACTTAGCAAGGTTATTCTTTTTCATAGGCTGGGCTGAAATTGCAGGATTTCTTCTGTTCCTTTCATGAGCAATTGTAAAAATTCTTGAAACTTCTGCAAAAATAGGTCTGGTAAAACAAAGCTGCTCAAAATAAATCTGAAAACCATAATTTTCAAAAAGGTCTTTGTAGTAAGGCAGATTGTAATTCATACCAAACAAAGGTTCAATAAAACCATCAATTAAAAGTCCCCAGAATTTGTCCCGTTCCCCAAAATTGATTGGCCCGTCCATCGCTTCCATTCCTTTTCCCTGAAGCCAGTTTTTACAGTGGTCAAAAATAAAATTAGCAATTTGCTGATCATTAATACAATCAAAAAAACCAATTCCTCCTGTAGGTTGATTCTGCTCGTAACTATCATTGATAAAAACAGCTACTTTACCAACCGTTTTGTTATTCTTTTTAAACAGAAATCTTTTACACTCACCGTTTTTAAAAAATTTATTCTTTTCAGGATCAAAAATCTCCTCAATATGCTTATCTAAAGGCCGGATATAATTTTTGTCGCGTTGATAAAGCTGCGTAGGGAATTCAAGAAATTCCCTTTTATGGAGTTGGTTTTGTACTTCTTCAACAATAATCATAGGCTTTTTAATCAGAAATGGCTATAAAAGATAATGTTTTTCATCTTATTTGAAATAGAGAAATAGATATTATCCGTATTTTTGCTGCAAATTAAATAAAAATGGTTGATTTTACTGATAACGACGATGATATTTTCACTGGAAAAGAACATACGCCTATAAGGGAAGATGCTTTTGATAAATCGCCACAGGAAAAAATAGAAAAAATTACTGAGCTTTTTGGTGAGATTATGGAAACATTGGGAATGGATATGACGGATGACTCTCTGAAGGATTCTCCAAGACGTGTTGCCAAAATGTACGTGAACGAGATTTTTGGAGGACTTCTTCCTGAAAACAAACCGGGAATTTCCACTTTTTCTAATAAATACAAATACCGTCAGATGTTGGTGGAGAAGGATATCACGATATATTCTTTCTGCGAGCATCACTTCTTACCCATCATAGGAAGAGCCCACGTAGCTTATATTTCCAATGGTGAGGTAATAGGTCTTTCAAAAATCAATAGAATTGTTGATTACTATGCGAAAAGACCACAGGTTCAGGAAAGACTTACGATGCAGATTGTAGATGCTTTGAAAGAAGCTTTGGGAACAAAAGATGTAGCCTGTATTATTGATGCGAAACACCTTTGTGTAAACTGCAGAGGAATAAAAGATACTGCAAGTTCTACCATTACTGCAGAACTAAGTGGTATTTTCAGAACAAACCCTATTACAAGACAGGAATTCCTTCATTACGTAGGAAGCCATGCAAAACTGGATTAATAAACAATGAACTACCAAATTCTTAAAAATATTATTGATACCGAACTTCAGAGATTTCAAAATATCCCTGAAGAAGAATGGTCATACAGAAGTGCCCCCGAAAAATGGTCTAAAAAAGAAATTATAGGACATCTTTGTGACAGCGCTTTTACAAATATTCGTAGATTTGTTGTCACTCAATATAAAGAGAACGAAAATATTGTATATGATCAGAATATCTGGGTAAAAGCTCAGAACTATCAGAATGTTCCTGTTTCGGATCTTATTGATCTTTGGAAGTCTTTGAACTATCAGATTGTTCATGTAGTGGAAAATATCCCGGATGAAGCATTACAGAGAACCTGCGATACAACCAAAACAGAGCTGCAGGTTTTTACATTGGAGTTTATTATTAATGATTATGTAGACCATTTGCAGCATCATTTAAAAGCGATTTAATTATGATAAAATTTAAAAAAGTTTCAGATAAAATTTTTATCACGACAATTATTTGTTGTGACAGAATTATTTTTTAACTAATTTTTGAATCTTTAAAATCATTGAATCTTTTAACTTAAAAATAAATGCAACTAAAAATATATAACTCCCTTACAGCGGAAAAAGAAATATTCAAACCTATTTTAGACGGAAATATCGGGATGTATGTCTGCGGACCTACAGTGTACAGTAATGTGCATTTAGGAAATGTGAGAACTTTCCTTTCCTTCGATTTTATCTACCGTACCCTAACACATTTGGGATATAAAGTAAGATATGTAAGAAATATTACCGATGCAGGCCACCTTACCGATGATGGGAATGTAGATAATGACAGATTCGTAAAGCAGACCAGACTTGAAAAACTGGAGCCTATGGAAATTGTACAGAAATACACTGTTGATTTCCATAAAGTATTGGATATGTTCAATCTTTTGCCACCCAATATCGAACCTACAGCTACAGGACATATCGTAGAACAGATCGAATTGACTCAAAAGCTGATTGAAAGAGGCTTTGCTTATGAAAGCAACGGTTCAGTTTACTTTGATGTATTAGAATACAACAAAAGAGGACTGAACTATGGTGAACTTTCAAAACGTAACATAGAAGAACTTTTCGCCAATACAAGAGACCTTGACGGACAGGGAGAAAAGAAAAATCCTCAGGATTTTGCATTGTGGAAAAAAGCATCACCTGCTCACATCATGAGATGGAATTCCCCTTGGGGAGAAGGATTCCCGGGATGGCACCTTGAATGTACTGCAATGAGTACAAAATATTTAGGGGAAACTTTCGATATCCACGGAGGAGGAATGGACCTTAAGTTCCCTCACCACGAATGTGAAATTGCACAAGGGAAAGCTTGCAATGATGCAGCACCCGTAAATTACTGGATGCATGCCAATATGTTGACGATGAATTCTCAGCGTATGAGCAAATCTACAGGAAACTATATCCTTCCGATGCAGCTGGTTACTGGTGATAATGACTTCTTTGAAAAGCCTTTCCACCCTTCAATTGTACGTTTCTGCTTCTTGCAGGCACATTACAGAAGTGTTCTGGATATTTCAAACGATGCAATGATAGCCAGTGAAAAAGGATTCATCAGATTAATGGAAGCTGTAAAAGTATTGAACTCAATCACTCCTGATGATACAAAACAATCTGGTTTCAGCCTGAAAGAATGGAAAGATAAAGCATATGAAGCTTTAACAGATGATTTCAATTCACCAATCCTCATTGCTCACCTGTTTGAAGCCGTGAAATATATTTTTGCTCTGAATGATAGTAAAGAAACGATCTCAACAGCAGATCTTGAAGATTTAAAGTCAACTTTGAATGCTTTTATCTTCGACGTTCTGGGATTACAGACTGTAGAGGAAAATAATAATGAAAAGCTTGATCAGACTCTGAAAGTATTGATTGAATTGAGAAATCAGGCAAGAAAATCTAAGAATTTCGACCTTTCAGATCAAATCAGAGACAAACTCCTTGCAGAAGGAATAGAATTAAAAGACGGAAGAGACGGAACATCATACGTTCTGAATTAAAAAGTATAACTTCGTTTTATACCCATTCCGTAGGAGTCCCACACTTAGGATTCTTACGGAATGTTTTTTTGGGGGCCATCTGAGAAATACACTTTATACATTATTATATAGTACGATTTTTTTTCAGGAGCTTCATCCTGCTATCCATTCATACTCCTCGCACGGATGCTTTTCCACGCTCACACCCACCGGTTCTCCTACATATGCTGCGGGGTAACCATTTCTATCAGGGCTAGGGGAGGGAGGTCAATTATAAATTATAAATGATGAATGATGAATGATGAATGATGATTTTCGGGTTTCGGTTTTCTATGTAGAAAAGGAACATTGGTGTTGAATTTTCATATTCCTGATTTTTATGTAAGGTGGCTAGTGAGTATAAACCTCTGTTCCTATTGTGTCATTCCGCAGGAATCCAAACAGCCTTTAAAGGAAGTAAGCTGACAGGATACTGTTTAAGATTTTTTTTATCAGTTAGTATTAGCAGTGTCATGCTGAGCTGATTCGAAGCCTTTTAATTAAGGTGAATTATATTTCTGCTATTTTAATTTTACAGAAGAGTTTTGTTCTGACTTCTACGGAGTGCCAATGCTATCTGGGATATAGAATAGTAAGACTATAGCGAAGCCAAAACTTTTAAAAAGCTATTCTATATAATAATTATGTATATTTTGATCATTCTACATCCTAAAACCCCGCATCTCACCCCCCCGCATCTCGTATCCCGTACCCTTACAATCCTCTCCAACGCTCAAACACTCAAGCTCTACCATTCTCCAACTTTCCCTTCCTTCTTCCAAACAAATGTTTAAAATTTTTGCTTCTTAGTTTCAGTTGGTTAGGGATTAATATTACGAAACGGTAAAATTTATGTTAAATAAAGTTGCGTAGTGTGTAGTAAGTTTCTATCTTTGCCCCACTGAAAAACGAGAGTAAGACAGTAGCGCAGAAGAGCTTTTAGATAAGCTAGAAACATTAAGATACTTCAAAAAGAGACGGACGAAAAAACTTAAAAATTTTTAATAAAAAAAGTTGCGGGTTAAAAAAGAGTTTGTATCTTTGCAGTCCCAAATAAAGGGAGCGCAGGA
>Ga0070682_100001273_pt1 | contig 14311 bp, 7 predicted proteins | sample KBSC63LmetaG_FD_64668 | JGI IMG/M metagenome (GOLD analysis project Ga0070682, IMG submission 64668) | Corn rhizosphere microbial communities from Kellogg Biological Station, Michigan, USA - KBS C6-3L metaG | ecosystem: Host-associated > Plants > Roots > Rhizosphere | place: USA: Michigan... | reverse complement strand
CAGTTCTCGCTCGAGCGCTATTCGCCGCGCGCCAAGGGCGGTGCCGATCAGTCGATTCGCATTCCGTACATTACCCCGGGCTTCGGCGATCTCACGTTCGCGAAGGTCGAAGACAACGTCAATCCGAAGACCTTCGAGGCGTACCCACCCCCCGTGGTCGACGCAGACGCGAGTCCGCCCGACTACGACCCATCCACCTACCAGTTCACCCTGCTCGGGCCCTGGCGAAGTCTCATCTGGCGCAACGTTTACTCGCCGTTCACCTATCAAGAGGACGGCACCATTTACGTGCACATGCCGCGCAACGCCGTCGGCTACGACGGCCGCGCGCAGCACATCATGGCCGAGTGGATGCTCAGCATTCCGAGCATTCCGAAGCCCATCAAAGCCGATCGAGACACCGATCAGCCCTACGTCGAAGTCCCGGACGACGCCGACCACGCCGCGTCTCACGACGTCGCGGTCCAGCTCGCGAAGAACCGCATTCGCTCCTACTCGCAGAGCGTTACGGGTCAATGGTCGCCCGGGGACGACGACATCGTCGACCCGAAGGTGATTCTGTCGCCGATCGATCCGGAGAAGCACACGCCCAAAGTGACCTCCCCCCCGGACCTGGGAATCACGGGCCCGCGCCTGGTCAAGGATTATCCCTATCCGTTCACCGACGCGGTGCCGGACCACGCGCATTGGGTGCCGATCGACACCACGGATCCCTCCGACAAGTGGGTTCCGCGCCGGTCGAACTGGAAGAGCATCCTCGTGACGCGTGAGCTCGTGCCTTCCGCTGCGCTCGTCCCGACCATCGATCATCTGCAGACGATCCACGTCACGCCCGAGCTCCAGGAGTTCGCGCTCAATCCGCTCCCGATGGGCATGTTCGCGACCAGCTGCGACAATCGGCCCGAGGTCGCCGAGCTACCGACCACGTCGCAGCTCTTGGCGGAGCCGACGCTCGAGCTCGGGCGCTGGCTCGGCGGCGGGGTCTTCGACGACGACCTGCGCGCCCGCGAGGGCAAGGTTCACAGCCAGACCCGCGGCGAAGCGGTCTTTCGCGCCATCTGCCAGAACTGCCACGGCAAGGCGGCCGATTCGAAGAGCCCGCTCGCGGCGACGATCCTCGAGCTCACGGGTGGCAGGACGCGCGTCGCGAACTTCGTTGCCGGGCTGCTCGGACCGCCGTCTGCACCGGGCGCTTTCGCTCGCGAAGAGTTTCTGGTCGATCAGGGCGGAACCCCCGAGGATTGGCAGGCTCGCTACGTTCTCTTCATGGGCCTCGGCGGAACCTCCGCGGACATCCCGCAGAGCGTGCTCAATCTGGTCGCCGCGAGCCCCTTCTACGGCAGCGCGGTGATCGCGCCGGGCGCCGACAATCCCAACATGCTCGGCTCCGCGCAGAAGCTCTGCGCCGCCGTGCTCACGACCGCACGGGGGCTGCCAGCCAAGAACCCTCCGGCGCCGTGGCTACTTCAGAGCCAGTTCGTCAAGGGCACGGCGCACTACGAGCTTTGGGAATCGTTGTGCACCTTCGAGAACCAACCGGTGGTGCACGTCTTCGAGCCGTCGCCCGACGGCGACATCTATTCGAGCTACCTGAACCTTTACCGCGCGAAGGACGACGGTGGCGCCTGGGTGTATCCACGCGACGCGGCCGTCGGAAACCAGCTCGGCGGAACGGAGATCGGAATTGTTCCCGACAATACGCTCCCGTGGTGCATTCACGCCAAGAGCGACGCTGATCTCGACCTGATTGCCGCATGGGCCACGAAGGCCGGTGTCGCGTCGGGAACGATGCCGATGTGTCCCGCGAACCTGTTTGCCGAGGCGCTCGGACAACCCATCTACCGGCTCGCGATGGGCTACGACGGACCGCTCGCGGACGTGCCGCTCGGCAATCAGGCCTTCTCGCAACACTGGCTCTTGCAGGGCGCCATGAACGCGGGGCTGAGTGCGCTCCAGTACCTGCGCGCGCTCGCGGGCGGCTCGGTGACTCCCGCGCTTCCCTACGATTTCTGCGTCCAATAGGAGCTTCCGAGTCTACATGCCGAGCTCGTTCGTATCGTCTCCGAGAATCTCACGCGTCGGTCGCGCGCTCGGTCTCGCGCTTTCGATGGTGGCGGTCGCCTACGGTTGCGCCGTCGACCCCGACAACTTGAAGCCTGCACCGACCGGCCCCGGCAACGAAGGGGGCGAACCCTCGGGGCACGGCGGCTCGGGAACGGGCGGTCACCACCCGTCGAATCGCGGCGGTTCAGGTGGATCCGACCAAGCCGGCGGGGACGGGGTGGGGACTGCGGGAACAGCCGGGACCGGCGCGACGCCCGCGGACTCCTACCCAGTCTGCGGCGACGGGCATCGCGACTCGGGCGAAGACTGCGACGACGGGAACTTGGACGGCGGCGACGGCTGCAGCCCGAGCTGCCACAGTGAGCCTCCGCTGCCGGCTTGCGGCGATGGCGTGAAGCAGGGGCAGGAGGAGTGCGACGACGGCAATCTCGACGCCGGCGACGGTTGCGACCCGCAATGCCGTGAAGAATCCTGCGGCAACCTGCGCGTGGACTCGGGCGAGGAATGCGACCCGCCGGCGTCCGGGAAATGCACGCCGAATTGCTCGTTCGTTCGCGTCAACTGCGGGAACGGCCACCTCGACAAGGACGAGTCTGACCCGACGCGCGACGAAGAATGCGACGACGGTAACGACGCCGCCGGTGACGGCTGCTTCGACTGTCGCTTCGAGTGCGGCGACAAGCGTATCGATCGCTCGATTGGCGAAGAGTGCGATCACGGGCTCTCCCCGGACATCTGCTCCGACACCTGCCGCTGGCTTCCCGTCTGCGGCGACGGTGTCGTCGACCAGGCCACGGGGGAGCAATGCGACCCGAGCAACGGCGTGACTTGCGTCGCGTGTCGAACGGTGACGCCGCCGTCGGGCTGCTCGGGCGGTGCCGGCAACGGATCCGAGGGCGGCGACGCGGGTTGTCCGGGAACGGGGACCGAGTGCACGCCCCTCGGCGTCGCCGAGCAGGTTCAAAACGGCACGTTCGATAGCAGCACGACGGGCTGGGCACCGCACAGCACCCAGGTCACCGTCGGCCTGGCGAACGACGGCTATCCCGCGCCGAAGTCGCTCGACGTGGCCCTCGCTGCAGGGGAGGTCCGAGCTCAATCGGGCGCTTATCAGTGCATCCCCGTGCAAGCCGATCGCACGTACGCGTTCAGTGCTCGCTACCGGATCCCAGCCGACGCTCCGGCAGGCGTGGGTGCGAGCGTCGCCACCGTCCTTTACACGGGCTCTCGTTGCCAGGGGGCGTTCGTCGGAACGCCAGGCACGGGTCCGTTCGGCGGCGTGCGGGACGCGTGGACGCCGTACGAGCTCACGATCGACACCTCGCCCCTGACGGGAGAGGGACACCTGCTCTTGCGGCTCGATGTCATCCGGCCGGCAACGGTCACGGGGGCTCACGCGCTCTGGGACGACGTTTCGTTGACCTCGTCCGCCGGTGTCTGCGGCAATTGCGAGATCGACACGGGCGAGGCCTGCGACGACGGCAATCGCACCTCCGGAGACGGGTGCAGCGCGAGCTGCGGCATCGAGCGCTGCGGCGACGGTAACCAGACGGCTGGTGAACAATGCGACGACGGGAATGCCGTCTTTGGCGTGAGCGGCGACGCGTGCACGCCCACCTGCCGCACGGCGTCCGCCTGCGAGACGTGCGCGGTATCGAGCTGCGTCTCCGAGGTGAGCGCCTGCCTCGATCTCGACGGGGATGCGCAGGCGGGGCCGCGGGCCGGCACGGCGCGCAGCACCCTGTGCGACGAGCTCCGGACCTGTGCGCAGGCGACGAGCTGCCATCTCGTGAGCCGCGACAACGTCGTCGCAGGAGCGTTCCTCGAGAACTGCTATTGCGGCACGGCCGGCGCCGACTGCTTCGAGCGGCGCGGCGCTGCCAACGGAAGCTGCCGCGCCGAGGTGGAAGCCGCGCTCGAGACGACGAAACCGACGACCCTCGCGGGTCGGCTGAGCGGCGCCGACGTGCGCTATCCGGTCTTCGCCGCGGTGAACGATCTGCTCGGCTGCGAGCACAGCGGCTGCCCGGGGAGCTGCGTTCGCGAATCGAGCTGCGGCGACGGGTACCGGCAGGACCGCAATCTCGACCTGCAATTCTTCGTGGGTGGTCAATACGTTGCCTGCGCCGATCGTTTCACGACGACCGAGCGCGGCTGCAGCTTCGAGGAGTGCGACGACGGCAACGTCGCGCCCGGGGACGGCTGCGACGAGCACTGCTTGCTCGAAGCGTGCGGCAACTACCTCGTGCAAGCGGGCGAGGAGTGCGACGACGGCAACACCAAGAACGGCGACGGCTGCGACGACCATTGCCAGGCCGAGTACGACTGCGGCAACGGCACGGTCGAGTCGATCGAGCAGTGCGACCCGCCGGGCGGAGATCACGACTGCACACAAGCGGAGCTCGCGAGCGATCCGACGAAATGCGCCTGCGACGCGCAATGCAAGCGCGCCGTCTGCGCCGACGGCAAGGTGCAGAAGCCGTTCGAGGAGTGCGATCCGCCCGACGGCGTCGCTTGCGGGGACGACTGCAAGCGCCTCGATCAGGGGCCGTGCGAAACGTGCATCGCGGAGAACCCCGACCTGGCCGAGCTGAACGACTTCTTCTGCACGGGCGCCGACTGCATCGCCATCAAGCGGTGCGTCTTCGACAGCGGCTGCTACTGGCCACTCGGAGCGTACGCTTGCTACTGCGGGCCCGAGACGGAGGAGTGTCAAGCGAACCCCGAGTTCGTTCCCGTGGGCGCCTGCCGGGAGCTCATCGGCGCGGCCGTTGGCCCGCCCGGCCTCGAAAACGCCGAGGTCCTCGATCGCTCGACTCAAACGGACAACGCCGCCGGCCAAGCCTTCGCCGTGATCGCCAACGCCGTCGACCTCTGCTTCGACCAGTGCTTTCCGAACTCCTCCCAGTAGCCCCGCGTCCTCAAGGAATGCCCAGCATGCACGAGACGAGCTCGATTCACCGGTTCCGTGTCACGCCTCCGGTCCGCCGTTGGCGCGTCCTCGTCGCGGCGCTTTCGCTGGGGCTTTGGTGCGGTTTCGCTGCGGCCGCGCCGGGCGACGTCTCCAAGTTCCCGATCAACGACGACAATCCCTCGGCGAGTATCCCTCCGCTCGAGGCACGCAACGCAAATCCGCTCCAGTTCGGCTACTTCCTGCAGGATTTGTATACGAAAGGCGAGCTCGCGTTCGAGAAGAAAGACTGGGCGGTGAGCGCGAAATATTTCGAGGCCATCGCCAAGGTGATCACGGACCGCGCGCGCTCGTTCTCGAAGCTCTGCGAGGCCTATCAGCACCTCGACGAGGTCGAGTCGGCTCGCGCGAATTGTGCGAAAGCGATCGTGCTCCCGGGCGCGACGTTGATGGACCACCGGCGTTTCCTCGACGTCTCGCTGTCAGCCAAGGCGTTGACTCGCAGCGACGTGGCCAACATCGACGCGAGCATCGCGCACGTGCGCGCGCAGGTCGCCGAGCTCCCGGACATCACGCCTCCCCCGCGTGCCGAGATCAAACCGCTGGCGTCGGGGGCGCCTCCGGGCGAAGCGGCGCGCGTCCTCGCGGAGATGAAAGAGGCTCAGCGCGAGCGCAACGAAGCCAAGCAGAGCAGCGCCGAACGCGCGGACTTCATGCAGAAGTACGAAGGGCTAGTCTGCCGACTCGGACTGCGCCTGCGCGACGCCGCTCGCCTGGGTCGCTGCGTCGACGAGCTCAAGCGGCAGAAGGCCGACGCGCGCGTGGTTCTCACGTTCGAGTGGTCGAAGGCCCTGATCACGCGCGACCGCGCGCGCTCGCGCGAGCTGCTCGAGCAGGCGAGAAAGCTCCAGATCCCCGCGGCCACGCTCGCGGCGATGAGTCGCGAGCACGACGATACGTTCGGCCTTTTGGCGCTGCTCAAACGCTGGAAGCTCGTCGCGGGTGCGCTCGTCGCTTGCGTAGTCATTGCCGGCGGCGCGCTCGCGTGGCTACGCCGGCGCCGTCGCTCCGCGCCGCCGCCGCGCGCGTCTCTCCCTGCGAGCGAGCAGACTGCGTCTTAGTTCTTCCACGTCCCGTCGCTGACTCGTCTTACGGAATCCGGAATCCGTCACACGCGAGTGCGCCGAAAAGCCGTGTTTCCTCCTGCGTTCACGGCGAGATGGCAGTGATCGTGTGCGTGTCACGAAGTGCGTGAGTGAGCGCACGGAAGCGCAGTTTTCACGCTGAATCTTCGCGACATTGTTACGACTCACTCGGTCTCGAAAGGTTATGTACGCCGGGCCTCGGGTCAGTGGGAAAGAGCCTCGCTACGTCGAGCTCTGTCTGCCCACGGAGGCATTGGACCGTTCAGTGAAAGGAACCTCGATCATGAAGCTCAACAGGTTTGGTGTCGTGAGTGCTCTCGTGGTGGCAGCGGCCGCCGTCGGGTGCTCCTCGGACACCCCCAAGTCCGGCCAGAATGGCGAAAACGGCTCGATCTCTTTCAAGCTCACGACGTCGGACGGGAAGGTCGACTTCTCGTCGGCCCACTACTACCTGACGACCCAGGCTACGCCGCCCGCGGCCGTGCTCGACGACGACATTCCGGTTGCGCGCCCCGAGTCGGTGCTCTCGCTCGGCATCCAGCGCATCGCGTACGGCGCCTATGGCCTCCGCTTCCACGCTGACGGCACGTACCACAACCCGAACGGCACCAATCAGCCGGTTTCGTGCGACAGCCCCGTGAGCAACTTCTCGCTGAGCACGCCTGCAACGGTGGTGCTGCCGACGATCACCCTGACCTGTACCGCGGTCAGTGGTCAGACGAACAACACCGGCAACATCGAGGCGAACGTCGACGTGCGCGTCGTCGAGAACACGGAAGAGAACGTCATCGAGACGTTCAGCTACGGTCCGCGCTCGGTGCTCGGTTACCTGGACGCCGGCGCGTGCAAGTTCCCGGACGTTGCGCTCAAGATCAAGAACGACGATACGACGATCGCCTACACGTGGAGCGACAACGGCGGCGGCGGCACGTTCCTCGCGAACGCGAACACGACCGACGGTACGTACACCTGCGGCAGCGGCGGCACGAAGGTGCTCACGCTCACGGGCGTGAAGGGCTCCACGACCTCGACCAAGCAGTTCACGGTCGTTTGCGACGACACGCCCTGCGGCTTCTCCTGCGGCAACGGCATCCTCGAAGGCAGCGAGCAATGTGAGATTGACCCCGTTACCCTGCTGTTCCCGAGCAACTGCACGAGTGCGTGCATCGTCAACCCGAGCTGCGGCGACGGTATCGTCGACGGCCCCAACGGCGTCTGCGCCAGCGGCAAGACGAACCCGGCTTGCATCGAGGCCTGCGACCCGCTCACCGACACGAACTGCACGCCCGGTTGCACGATCATCCCGCCGGTCACCTGCGGCAACAACACGGTCGAGCCGGGCCTCGGCGAGGACTGCGATCCGCCGAACGGCACGACCTGCGACACCGCTTGCCACCGGATCCCGACCTGCGGCGATGGCATCATCGACGCTGCTACGGAGACCTGCGACGACGGCGCCACGGGTACCCTCCCGAACAACAGCGACACGCTCCCGAACGCCTGCCGCACCGACTGCACGGTCGCTCACTGCGGTGACACCGTGGTGGACACGGGCGAGCAGTGCGATCCGCCGGCCACGGGCACGTGCAGCGCGACGTGCCAGACGGTCGTCGTCACCCCGCCGACGCAGTTCGAGACCTGCACGTCTTGCATCAGCGGCGACCCCGACACGAACGACATCCAGCAGTTCTTCTGCACGTCGTCCACGTGCCAGACGGTCGAAGCCTGCATCATCAACTCGGGTTGCTACTTCCCGAACCCGACGGACTGCTACTGCGGCATCGGCGCGAACCTCGACACCTGCCTCCAGCCGTCCGCGACGGTTCCTGCTGGCCCCTGCGCGGATCTCTACCGCACGGCGACCGGCAACCTCGTAACCGGCAGCGGTCAGATCGACAACGCGGCGACGCTCGACGCTTCGACGCTCACCACCAACGCGGCGGGCCAAGCTCAGGCCGTCGTCGCCAACGTTGCGGACCCGGCGGCGGTCTGCTTCGGGGCATGCGGCTTCCCGTGAGATCGCATCTCATCGGATAGCTCAGTGCCAATCGGACGGCCCTGACTCCCGCGTGGAGTCGGGGCCGTTCACAAGCGGGACGACAGCGTCCCGCCCCTCTCCGAAAGCCTCGCAGCACCCACCGCATCGAGACGCCCGTGCCGTCGTTCCGATGCCGCCCGAGGCTCGCCTTCGACTCTCCAGAAGAACAGCACAAGCAAGGATGATATCTCCGTGAAACACCTGAGTTCTGTCCAGACGAGCATGTTGCTCGGCCTCGGGCTCCTCTTCGCAGCCAACAACGCTGCAGCGGATCCCGGTACCCAAACCACCACCGCCGGCAGTCAGACGAAAGACGGCAGCGGGAACCAAATCACCGGCCAGCTCGCCGGCTCCGACACCCTCGAAGACATCGCCAAGGCGGTCCTCGCGGCGGCACCGGCCATCACCACCGACGACGCGTCCCTCACGGGTCGCGGCGTTACCGAGTACCTCGGCCTCGGCTCCAGCGCCGGCGAGCGCCAGATGCTCGGCAACGTCACGAGCACGGCCGAGCCGAGCTGCGCGGCGAGCGGTGCGATGGCAGGCGACAACAACTGGGGCTGCATGGAAGTCGCCCCGATGTCGCGCGTCATGGGCAGCACGATTTGCGACGACGACACCGACGATCCGACCGACGCCGACGACTCCACGACCGTGAACAGCACGGCCGAAGGTCTGGCGGTGTGTTTGGACGGCATTTCGGTGATCACGGACAACGCCGGCCACCGCCAATACGCCGACGACGCCTCGCATTGCATCACGCCCTCCGGCGAGCCGGTTTGGGGTCCGTCGAGCGACAACTCGGCCGGCGTCCCCGGTATCAACGGCTACGCTGGCACCGGCCGGCTCAGGACCTCCGGCGCCGTCGGCTCGTACACGCTCGGTACTTCCGCGATTCCCGGGTGGAAGGACGTGCTTCGCCTCATTTACACCGGCTGCAAGAACAGCGACGACTGCTCGACCGCGGCCGCTTCACCGACTCGCGCCAACCGCTGCGACCCTGCGGTCAACACGGTGCGCTCGGCGCTCGTGAACGACTACGCCAACATCTTCGAGGGCGTCGATTGCCCCGAGGGTAACCACTGCTCGCAGCTCCGCGCTGCGTACCGCCGTGACGACGCCTCCGGGACGACGACGTTCTTCCTCGAGTCGCTCGGCGTGAACACGCAGGTCACGACGCGCACGCGTCCGGCGCTCGCCACTGGCGGCGGCAAGCCCGGCTTCGCCGTCGTTCCCGAGAACATGTACTGCGACGGCGGTGCGTTCGAGGGTGTGTGGCCGCATCCGTACACGGCTCCGTCGGCGACGACGTTGGTCGTGGCGGACGTGGCTGCCGGCCTCACGTACATCGGCGACCCGCTGCAGCGCACGTGCGCGGCTGAAGACGACCTCTGCGGTCCGAACGGCACGATTGGCCTGGTTCGCCCGATCCGGAGCCCGCGCGAAGGCGGCTTCCCGACGCTCCAGTGCACCAAGAACGACTGGTCGAAGCGCCCGTGGCCGAACACCCTCGACGTGCCGACCTGCCCGGACGGCACCGTCGCCACCGGCAACCTCTGCTTCGCGCCGTACTACTTCAACCCCACGACGGGCGAGAAGAACTTCGACTGCCTGAACCCGGCGAACGGTCGTCCCCCGACGGTTCCGCTCACCCAGACCCCCTGGGACGGTCGCGTCTACAACTTCGTGTGGCGCCTCCCGAACGGCGACCTCTCGAACTCCAATCACGCGGCCGCCAACACGGCAACACTGCCCGAAATGGCGCAGTGGCGTCAGAACGCCTCGACGGTGGTCTCGACGAACGGTCTCGACACGACGCGCGGCGGTGCGTTCGGTTCGACGACGGCCTTGAGCCAGCAGGTCTACGTGGCGCAGGGGCCGCAGGCGCAGTTCACCAAGCCGTACACCGGCGGTGTCGTGTGCCAGCAGGGCAGTGCCACCTCGCTCATCGGCTGCATCGTGGGCAACACCCGCTGCGTGATCGGCATGGCCGGTCGCGAGGCGGCGGACCGTGCCCCCGCTGACGACCTCCAGGAAGCCATTCACCTTCCTGGCACCGTCGACGGTCTGCCGACCGTGCCGAACGACAAGGAGATCATCACCGATCACTACCCGCTCTCGCGCTCGCTCTACGTCAACGCCATCGGCGGCTTCGAGAACGTCGTTGCCGACTGCGTCGCGCGCGGAGGCAGCCAGGAGTACTGCTCGGACGAGGCGGAGTTCGCTCGCCGCTTCTATCAGATGGGCGACGCCGCCCGTAACGCGTGCCTCGACAACGGCTTCATTCCGATCGTCCCGGACGCGACGGTCCCGGGTTGCGCAGGCGACAGCACCTGCAACGGCGACATGGCCAAGCGCTATGCGGCTCGTTGCGTCGGCGCTGCGTCGGCGGAAACCGGCGTCACGGCGGCTGGCTGCGGCCGGAAGAACCCGACCACGGAGACGCTCAGCAGTGGCAAGAACCTCCCGCATCAGGATGCCGTACGGTGCAATCCGGATGAGGGCGTGGAAGGCCCCCCGTCCGGCGGAGTTTGCACCGACGTGAGCGCGAGCTCGGGTGCGAACAACACCTGCGGGTAACGCACGGAGTCGGCTGAGAGCCTGATTCGCGGCACACGCCACGACGGGCTCTCAGGCTGACCCGGCCTAGGCCGGGGCGAGTCCAGACGGACCCGCTCCGGCCTTCGCTTTTTCTAGTCGGTGTGACCGAGCACGTTGTCGAAGAGCACGGCAACGGGGGTCTGACGGAACGGCTTCATCGCGACGAGCCGCAGCATCGCGGACTTTGCCGCGGGCGGCGACAGGTAGGTGATCTGCGCGACGTTCCAGCTCGAGCCCTTCACCCAGTTCGTCGTCGGGTGATCGAGCACCGTGCCCGCGCAATCGGCGCTGTCGAACAGGTTGATCTGCATCCCCGCCTTCGTCTCGCCCGCGTAGTCGGGGATCGAGATTTGGACGGCAAAGGTGTACACGGCGCCACCGGAGACCGGAAAGCACTGCCGGACACCCATGAGCGAGTTCCCCTCCATCGCTTCCACGACCTGATTCGTGACGCCGAGCGAGCCCGAGTCGTCGTGATCCCAGCCGTCCTTGTCCTCCCAAGCAAGGTCGCTGCCCGTCTCCTTCGACCACCCCTTGGCGTCTTTCTGGAACGAGGCGTTCTCGACGAGCGTCTCGTCACAGTCGAGGACGCCGTTGCCGTCGAGATCGGGACAGCGGAGGTCGACCGGCTCGCCGGTTCCCGCGCTTCCGGCGCAGCCGCAGCTTCCGCCGGTGCCGGCCGTGGCGCTCGTGCCGCCGGGCGGGATGCCGTCGCTGCCTGCCTCCGCCGCACCCGCGTTGCCGCCGCTGCCGCCGACGGCGATAGGCCCCGTGCCACCGTTCGCGCTGGTCCCGTCCCCGCCGGTGGCGGAGTCGTTGCCCGCCGCGCCCGTGGTGCCCGACTCGCCGCCGTCGCCCGGTACGACGACGATGTGATTGGGCTCCAACCCGCGCTCGTCGATGCAGCCGCTCGCGAGCCCCGCGCCCAGGATAGCGGAGACCGACCAGCGGGCGAGGCTTGCGCCGGTCGTGTTCGGCAGTCGCTGAGCCATCGGATCGCCGCACCGTACAAGCACGTTCGGGGCGTCGCACGTGACAAGATCGCGACGGCGACGTGGAGTGTGCGCGGCGAGCAGCCGCAGAAAGACCGCTACTCCTTACCCGACTGCGGGGTCATTTCCAGCATGCCGACGCCGTAGCCCTGGCGCGTCGCGAGGGCCGTGAGCTCCTGATACCGCTCCGGCGCGAGCGTCGGCGAGCGCGAGAGTACCCACAGCATCGTGAGCGACGGATGGCCGATCAGCGCGTCCTCGTAGCCCTTGCCGACGTCGAGGACCCAGTAGTCCCCGTAGAAGTACCCGAGGTCGAGCGTGAGCTTCGCCGGCACTCGCGGATCGTCGGCCGCGGCCGGCGCGCGAAACTCCGAGAGCTTGCCGTCGGTCGTCGCGAGGTGGCAGCGATGGGTCATCTCGAGCGCGGCCGGCCCCGTGAGGCGGTACTCCGCCGTCGTGTCGTGACAGGTGCGGTCGTAGTCGCGCGGAATGCGGGCGATCTCGTACCAGCGCCCTTCGAAGCGCTCGAGGCTCAGGCCCTGCGCCACGTCGGGCTCGCGATCGGTGCAGCCGACGGCCGCAAGGGCGACCACGAGGAGGACCGACCGCAGCATCGAGAGCGGACCGTCGCACGCCGAGAACGACCCCCCGTCACGATCGGGAAACGAACGCGTGAAACACCCGGCTTGGTGCCCCGCGAACCCGATCCAGCACGGGCGGACTGGCCTAAGTATTGAAAGTTACAACGGATACAAGTTCGTCATCAAAAACCTACCAAATCTATAGGGAGAGTGTGATAAGCCTCCGTAGACATCCCCGACAGGCTCTAGGAGGCACTTTTGAAACGCTCCCAATTCATCGCGATGTTGATGGCCGGCACGGCCGCTCTGCTCGGCTGCAACAAGGCGCAGAACGAAGCACCGACGCAAGCTGCCGCCTCCTCGAGCGCGGCCCCCGCCGAGAAGCCGGCGGCCGTCGAGCTCTTGAACGTTTCCTACGATCCGACGCGCGAGCTCTGGCGCGAGATCAACGAGAAGTTTACCGCGAGCTACACGAAGGAAGCCGGCGTCGCACTCACCATCAAGCAGTCGCACGGCGGCTCGAGCACGCAGGCGCGCGCCGTGATCGACGGGCTCGAGGCGGACGTCGTCACGCTCGCGAGCTTTCTCGACACCGAAGCGATCAGCAAGAAGGGTCTCATCAACCCGGGCTGGGTCGACCGGCTGCCGAACCACTCGCTCCCGTACACCTCGACGATCGTGTTCGTCGTCCGGAAGGGCAACCCGAAGAAGGTCAAGGATTGGCCCGATCTCGCGAAGGAGGGCATCGAGGTCGTGACGCCGAATCCGAAGACGTCCGGCAACGGCTACCTCTCGTTCTTCAGCGCCTGGGGCTCCGTCGTGCTGCGCGGCGGCTCGAAGGACGACGCCACGAAGTTCGTCACGGCGCTCTACAAGCACGTCCCCGTGCTCGACTCCGGCGCGCGCGGCTCGACGACGACGTTCGTGCAGAAGCAGATCGGTGACGTGCATCTCGCCTGGGAAAACGAGGCGCATCTCGAGGTGAAGGAAGCCAAGGGCGAGCTCGAGCTCGTGTACCCGCCGATCAGCATCCGCGCCGAGCCCCACGTGGCGATCGTCGACGGCAACGTCGATCGCAAGAAGACGCGCGCGGCCGCCGAGGCGTACCTCAAGTACATGTACACGGACGAGGCGCAGGACATCGTCGCCAAGCACTTCTACCGGCCGACGAACGAGGCGGCGCTCAAGCGTCACGCCGCCGACTTCCCCGAGATCAAGATGTTCCCGGTGACGGACATCGCCAAGGACTTCCCCGACGCGCACAAGCAGTTCATCGCGGAAGGCGGCGTGTTCGACACCATCTACAAGCCGAAGAAGTAGCGGCGCATGGCGAGCGTCAATCGCAAGGTACTGCCGGGCTTCTCGCTGACGCTCGGCTACACGGTCGCGTACCTGAGCCTGCTCGTGCTCCTGCCGATCGCGGCCTGCTTCGTGCGGGCCGCGTCGCTCTCGTGGGGCGAGTTCTGGGGGGCGGTGTGGACCGATCGGGCGCGCGCGGCGTACGCGCTCACGTTCGGCGCGTCGTTCATCGCGGCGGTCGTGAACCTGGTGCTCGGGGCGCTGATTGCCTGGGTTTTGGTGCGCTACCAGTTTCCCGGCAAGCGCCTGGTCGATTCGCTCGTCGACCTGCCGCTCGCGCTGCCGACGGCGGTCGGTGGCCTCGTCTATGCGAGCCTGTACGTGAAAAACGGTTGGCTCGGGCGCTACCTCGTGCCGCTCGGCATCCACGGCGCGTACACGCGGTTCGGCATCGTGCTCGTGCTCGTGTTCGTCGGCTTGCCGTTCATGGTGCGCGCCGTGCAGCCGGTGCTCGAGGACCTCGACGCGGAGTCGGAGGAAGCGTCCGCGTCGCTCGGCGCCACGCGCCTGCAGACGTTTCGGCTCGTGATCTTGCCGGCGCTCTACCCGGCGATGATCACGGGCTTCGCGCTCGCGTTCGCGCGCTCGGTCGGCGAGTACGGCTCGGTCGTCTTCATCTC
>Ga0070682_100001268_pt1 | contig 14336 bp, 10 predicted proteins | sample KBSC63LmetaG_FD_64668 | JGI IMG/M metagenome (GOLD analysis project Ga0070682, IMG submission 64668) | Corn rhizosphere microbial communities from Kellogg Biological Station, Michigan, USA - KBS C6-3L metaG | ecosystem: Host-associated > Plants > Roots > Rhizosphere | place: USA: Michigan... | reverse complement strand
TTGATGTCGTCGGCCTTGTCGCGGATCTCGCGGACCTTGTTGGTGATCCAAAACTCGAGGCCGTCCTGGCTCTGCGGGCCGATCACGGGGATGACCGTCTTTTCGCTGCCGTACTTGAAGACGAGGCCCATGTAGCCCTGCGCGACCGCGGCCTGGTCCTCGCTCGTCTGGCTCGGATCGACGAACGGCTGTTCCTGCAGGCCCGCTTCCTTCGCCTGGCTGCGCAGGTCGTCGGTGTTCGCCTCGATCAGCGTGAACTTGAACTTGCCCTTGCCGGCCGCCTCGTACTCCTTGAGCAGATCGGTGAGGTCGCCGACGAACGCGTCGAGCTGCGGGAGCCCGGTCTTGATGTACGCATCGACCTGGATCGGCTGCTTCAGCGTCCCGAGCAGGCGTCCGCTGCCCTGGCTCAGCGTGAAGCGCTCGGCCCGGGTCACGTCTTTGCGCGTGTACACCTTGGCGGCCAGGAGGTTCGCGACCACCACGATCGCGATAATCACGATCAGGTAGAGCCCGGTTTGGGCAGCTGCCTTCGTCTTTTGGTCTTCGGTTGCCATCGCTTGATTTCCTTGAGGGCGCCGGGGCCTCAGGCCCACTTCCTGCGCTCGAGGGCCCGGAACGAGGTCACGAGGGCGACCGCCGTCACGGACAAGAAGTAGACGACGTCGCGGGTATCGATGAGTCCGCGCCAGAACCCAGCCAGGCGCGTCTGAAAGCTGACGTAGCGGAGCACGTTGCCGACGGCGCCTTGGCCGGAAATCTCGGCCATGTCGTCGAGGAACCACAGCGTGCCGAGCAGCGTGAACGTGATGAAGAAGCTGATCGCCTGGGTCTCGACCAAAGAGCTCACGAGCAAGCCGATCGCGACGCCGGCTGCCGAGAACAGGAAGAGACCGAGGTAGCCGCTCGCGACCGGCCCGGTGTCGAGCGGTCCGAGGTGCCACGGCGCCTTGAACATCGCGATCGGGTAGAGGAGCGTGCCGGCGACCAGCACGAGCACGAGGCCGAGCGCCCCGAGGTACTTCCCGCCAATCACGTCGCTGTCACGCACGGGGAGCGTGATGAGCATCTCGAGCGTGCCGCTGCGGCGCTCTTCGGCGACGAGGCGCATCGTCACGACCGGGATCACCAGCAGGCTGAGGCCCCAGGGCGTGAACTCGAACACCTTCTGCACGGTCGCGCGGTCCGTCTGCCAGAAGCCGCCGCGCAGCATGAAGAACATGAACCCGAGCGCGAGGAAGCTCAGGCACATCACCACGTAGGCGAGGGGAGAGTCGAAGTACGAGCGGAACTCGCGCTTGGCAATCGTGATCATCGGGGACATGGCTCAGCCCTTTCGCTCCGGCTGCTTCTCGTCTTCATCTTCGTCTTCATCGTCCGAGTCCTCGTCATCCGAGTCCTCGTCGTCCTCATCCTCTTCGTCGTCAGCGGCCGCGCTCTTGGCGGCGTTGGCGACGGGCTTCTCGTCTTCGTCTTCGTCGTCGCCTTCGCTCTCGTCGTCGTCTTCGGGAGCATGGGCGCTCGCCCAGGCGGCACCGCGGTCGGCGCGCTCGTCACCCTTGGTGAGATCGCGGAACACGGCGTCGAGCGACTGCGCGTCGCGCCGGAGCTCGAGCAGCGTCCAGCCTTTCTGCACGACGAGGCGGAAGAGCTCCGCGCGCAGATCGGTGTCCTGCGGGCCGATGAGCTCGAGCTTGTGCGCCGTCTCGTCCGTGGGCAGCTCCTTCGTGCTGCGCACGCCCGCTACCGCACCGAGCGCACTCTGCACCTCGGCGATGCCGGGCGCCTTCTTGCCCATCTCGGCGTTCTTCTCGTCGATGGCGATGACGTAGCGGACGCGGCCGGTCTTCGACGTGATGCTGTCGAGCGGACCGTCGGCGACCACGCGCCCCTTGCTCACGATGATGGCGCGCGCGCAGGCTTCCTCCACCTCGGCCAGGTTGTGGGTGGAGAGCAAAATCGTGCGATCTTTGCCGATTTCCTTGATGTAGCGCAGCACCTCGGCCTTCTCGTTCGGATCGAGATCGCTCGTCGGCTCGTCGAGAATGAGGATGGGCGGATCGTGAATCAGCGCCTGCCCGAGGCCCACGCGCTGCCGGTAGCCGTGCGAGAGCGTGCCGATCTCCTTGCCCAGCGACTGAGCGAGGCCGCACACCTCGACCACCTTCTTCAGGCGCTTCTTGAACACGGAGTCGTCGAGCCCGCGGATCTCAGCCGCGAACTTCAGGTACTCCATCACGTTCATGTCCGTGTAGAGCGGCGCGCGCTGCGGCAGGTACCCGATGGCCTGACGCACGGCGAGCGGCTCCTCGAACACGTCGTGCCCGTTCACCTTCGCCGTGCCCGCGGTGGGCGCGATGTAGCAGGTGAGGATGCGCATCGTCGTGGACTTGCCGGCGCCGTTCGGCCCCAGGAAGCCCACCACTTCACCGCGCTTGACCTCGAAATTGACCTTGTCCAGCGCGCGCACGTGTCCGAATCGCTTCGACACACTGCTTGCTTGGATCATGACGTCGGTTGCCATCCGACCTCCTTCAACAACGTTACGAATTTGCCCGGAACTACCGGCATTTGCGCGCTGCGCAGCCCGACCGTCGGGCGGCGGCATCCTACTTTCGACTCGATCCGTGTCAACCGAAGACCTGTCTTCGCTGTTCCTGCCGAGAACCGGCTCGGCGGAAACCCCTATGCTCGCGCCGTATTCCCACCATTTGCTGCGGATTGGGCGGACCGTGGGCCGGGCAATAAAAGAATTTTCGGGGGCAGTCCGCCGCCCGATGGGGTCACGCGTCCCAGAAATGCTTTTCAGCCTCTGCCGGCAAGGAGCCGTGCGCTGGCCAATCTAGAAAGCGCCGGGCTCGATCCACGGTGACGTGGCGGAGCTGAACCCCACGAGCGTGGCATTGGGCAGCTCGGGACCCGAGCCGCCGGCGCCTTCTTCCGGGACCCCGTCGCAACCGTAGGTGATGTCGAGCGCCAGGTTCTGGGTGGTCGTCGCGGTCCCGCTCTCCTCGAGGGGAAAGTAGCCGCGCAGCTTTGCCATCGTCCGCTCCCCGGTCAAACGCGTCGCGTAGAAATCGAGGATGTCGTACGGGTGGCGCTCGTCCCCCCAAATCCGGATCTCGTCGAGGTCTCCCACGAAGTAAGTGGCGATGTTCGGATCGTCGAGCGGACCGTAGCCGGCGCGCAGATGGTCAATCGCCGTGTAGTACTCGGCCTCGCTCGCGACGCGCAGCGTACCGTCGGCGTAGAGGCCACCGTACGGGGTCGAATCCGCGGTGCCAGTCGAGAGCGCGGCGTGATGCCAAGCTCCGTCCGCAAAGGTCGATTGGGCCGTGCAGAGCGGCGAGTCGCCTTCGCTCGCACGGAAACAGAGCTTGCCTTCCGAGAGGTAGAGCCGATGTGGCGTCGCGACGCTGCCCAGGAGCGGACCGCTCGCCGCGCTCGTCCGAAACCAGAGCTCGAAAATCACGTCGTCTGCGGCGTAGGTGAGCGGCAGCTCGAGGTAGCTCGCGCCATCCAGGTGGAGGGCGTGGGAAGAGGGCACCACGGTGCCACCGCAGGGCGGAGAGAGCTGTGATTCTCCCGAATAGTTGTAATCGGCATCGTACTGCTGGTTGCCCGCGACGAGGTGCCAGCGCCCGTCGGAGCAGCATCTCGCCCTACCTTGAGCAGCCGGCGCGGTGTCTTGGCAGCGAAGCCAGCCCGGGATCGTGACCTTGCAGACTCGCGGCTCGCCGCAGGCCTGCGCTGCGGACGCGTAGTACTCGAAGCTGTCGCCGTATGCGTCGCCGACGCAGCACGGATCGTGCACCGCTTCGCCGCCCGAGCCACTCGACATCTCACAGCTCTCCGGCGTGCTGCCGCTTCCCGCACCGCCCGGCGCGTCGCCCGTTCCGCCGCGTCCCGCTCCGCGTCCCGCGCGTCCCGCCGCTGTTCCGCCGACCGTGCTCGCTCCGCCATCGGCCGCACCATTCGGCTCACCACTTGCGCCGCGAGCGACGGAACCGCCTCGGCCTGCTTGCGTTCCACCACGCCCTCCGCGCCCACTTTGCGACGTGCCGCCGGTGCTCCCGGCGCCGCCTTTGCCGCTCGATGCCGCTCCTGCGCGGCCGTTCTCGAGATGACCTACCGACTCGCCCCCGCAACCGTAGGCGACCCAGCCGACGAGCACCGTCGAGCCAACGAAGAATGTTCTCACGCGCACCACGTACCTCCGTCCGAGCCGACTATGCCTTGGCGATGAAGAAAGTGTTCACGGGGGAGCGGTGGGAAAGTCATCCGCAGCCGCATTGGACTTGACTGGCCCCCGGTGAGCAGAACGTCGTGACGGAGCCGCAGATGCACTCGCAGCTCGGGGTGCCCATGCAGGCCGCCGGGAGTGGCCAACAGCTCGGGTTCTGGGGGGGAGGCGGGCCGGCGTCGAGGAAGGGCGCGCCGTTGCACGGGGCTTTGCAATACGCATCGGGTCCGCAGATTTCATCGCCGCACGCGATGCCGGACGGGCGCCCTGCACCTCCCGCGGTTCCCGCTCCTCCCGTCGAAGCGCCCGCCGTAGATCCTCCGGAACCCGCGGAGCCTCCGCCGGCGACAGAGCCGCCGCGTCCCGCGTTGGATGCGTTGCCCGTGCCGGCGCTGCCGCCCGTTGCGCTACCGCCCGAGCCCGCGCTCGTGTTGGCGCCGGCCGAACCACCGTTGTCGCCCGTGTCGGACCCTTCGGAGCTGCTGCAGCCGAGCAGGGCGCCGAGCAGACCCGCCGTCAGGATGCATGCGCGCATGCGACCTTTCCGTGCAGAAACCGAGCCAGGCCGCAGGGCTCGAAATGCGCGAAAGTCAGCGCGTGCGGTGTGCCACGTTGGGCCAACCGCGCCCGCTTCGCTGCCTAGCCGACCTTGTATCCCGTCACGAGCGCCTGCGCGAGGAGCCCCCAGCCGTCGATCGCGACGAACAGCAAGAGCTTGAACGGAAGGCTCACTTGGCTCGGGCTCATCATTTGCATGCCGAGCGCGAGCAGCACGTTCGAAACCACGAGATCGATCACCAAGAACGGCAGGTACAGCGCGAAGCCGAGCGCGAACGCCGCGATGAGCTCGCTCACCACGAACGCGGGGACCAGGATCACGAGGTCGTCGCGCCCGACGTTCGCGCGCTCCGCTTCGGGCCGAGCGGCCCGTGCGATCTGAAAGAAACGCTCACGTTCGCGCGTGGTGCCGTTCGCCTTGAGGAAGGCGCGCAGCGGCTCGCGCGTCGCGTCGAGCATGCCGCCCACCCACGCGACGCTGTCTTGCGCGGGGGCTGCCAGGAGGGGGCCCGCGCGCTCGGCGATGCGCGAGCCCACGGGAGCCATCGCGAGCACCGTGAGCGAGCCTGCCAGCGCCATCACCACGGTGTTGGTCGGCACGCTTTGCGCGCCGATGGCGCCGCGGACAATCTGCAAGACGGTCGAGATCTTCACGAACGCCGTGAGCGTCATGAACGCGAACGGCAGCAGCGTGGCCACGCCGATCGCCACGATCAGGGGCAGCGGCTGAGCGAGGAGATCGGGGGTCACCGCTCACTCCCCAGGGGGCGCCGCGCGCCCCAGCACCCGCGCGAGCACCGCGCGAAACGCAGGATCCACCGGCTCCGCTTTGGGCAGCTCCACGCTATCCTTCGCGAGCTCCCCGAGCTTGCTCAGCCCGTTCTCGCTCGCCCCGACGACGTACACCGTCTCGCCCACGCGCACGAGGTACACCGCGCGGCGCCCGTCGAGCGGCAAACGCCCGACGAGCTCGAGCGGTCCCGAAGGTCGCCCGATGCCGAGCCTTCGCCCCACGGACAGCAGCAGCACGGCGAGCACCGCCACCCCGGTGAGCATCACCAGTGTCTCGACCACGTACCGCCCGAGTGGAGTCACGACGACGAATCCGCCCTGCCGTGCGCACGCCCCGCTAGTGAGTCGCGCCCCGCGGCAGCCGTGGCGACGCTACCATGCATCCGTGAGGGGGCGTCAACGCGCGGGCCCGCGGCGTGGATGTTTCAACGCAGGGTGCGGACCAGGCGGAATCCGTAGCCCTGCCCGGCGACGGTCCAGGTCGGATAGTCACGGCTCGCGACGCGCAACGCGGAGGGCCCCTCGATGGCGCGACCGCCCTTGGTGACGCGGCGCGTGTTGGTGTCCCCGGTGGTGTGGAACAGGCTCGGATCCGTCTGAGGCCCCGGTGTGTCGCTGCCGAGGGCGTAGTCGCTCGTCCATTCCTCGACGTTGCCCAGGGCGTCGAACAGGAGCCACTGGTTGGGGGCTTTGAGCCCGACGACATGGGTCGTTCCGTCCGCCGTGGCGGCGTACCAGGCGATGCCATCGAGGTTCGGCTCCGGATCGGTGGGAGCGGTCACGCCGATGTCGCCGGAGTAGTAGGCCGTACGCGTCCCGGCGCGTGCCGCGTATTCCCACTCGGCCTCGGTTGGCAGCCGATAGCCCTCGCAATCGAAGACCGTCGGGGTGGTCAGCGCCACGCCCTCGCACGTCAAGTCGCGTCCGGCCTCTCCGCTGCAACCCTGGAGCTCGTAGCAAGCACCGAGGGGCGGCTCGTGGTGCGCGGAGTACCGATTCGCGAACTCCGCCGCATCGAACCAGCTGATGTGGCCGACGGGGCAGCCGTGCTCCACGCACTCGGCCATGTCGGTACCGGGACGAGTGGGATCGACGGGGATGACCTCTTTCCACGTCTCCCGCGTCGTTTCGTACTGCGCGATCTCGAACGCATGACTGAGCGTGACCGCGGTCGGAACCTCAGAATTCGGCGCATGATCGTACTCGCTCTCGGGCGAGCCCATCACGAAGCACCCCGCCGGAATGCGGCACCAGCCGCCTTCGCAATCGGCAACGACCGGGGGGTGCACGCAAGTGATGCCGTCGAGAGTGACCTCCCAGCCCGATATCAGCGGCCCGACTGGGGCGGGCGGTCCCTTGGCTTGCTTCGGCGGGCCCCCGTCGTTGCGACAGCCGGCGACTGCGAGCGTCGCCATCGCGAGTGCCATGGCCCGGTGCAAGGTGATCTGCAGCAGGTCCGGCTTCATGGGGCGGGGGCGATGTCGTTGACGCCGTAGGTGTCTCCGGCGTTGCGGAAGGCTCCCGCCATGAGCGAGTCTGGCCCCATCAGCTTCTCGGCCCCTGGGAGCAGGCCGAAGGTGTTCTTTGTGGGATCGGGATCGAGGTGCTGGGCCCAACCGACGCGCTTCCCGGTGCAGATCGCCCAATCCGCGGACGTGCCCTGCGCGCACGCGACCAGGTAGGCATCGAAGATGTTGCGCATGCTCCAGGGGGCGTCGGGATCGTCGCGGCCGACGCCATAGAGGAATTGGACCCAGTCGTACTCTGTGCCGGTTTTGAGCAGCTCCGCGCTCGGTGACGCCCCCAAGCAATAGGTGTTCCGCCACTTGGCCGCGTTGACGCAGCTCAGCGGGAACGGCGGCAGGTTCACTTGTAGGCCGGTTGCGTCGTCCAGCATGCACTCCGCGCCCGGCATGCAAGTCGGGGCGGCGAAGTTCTTATAGTAGACGAAGGTGCAGTCAGCTTCTCCATCACGGTTCCAGACCTTGGAGGCGAAGTACTGCCCAAAGCCTTCGGCCCCGGCGGAGCTCGGCTCTTCGACCGATTGCAAGCAATGGAGGCTATCGTCCGCGCGGACGAGGTCGCAGGTGCAGACCTTGGGCTGCGCAAGTCCCAGCGTCGCGTCGTAGTCGTGGCCGATCATGCCTTGGCTGTTGGCTTGGATGAAGTGTCCGAACTCGTGCGCCATCACGTACTTGAAAAGCGTCGAGGACGGGATGTTGCTCTCCGGCTCGATGAGCAACGTATCCCCCCGCCGGCAGCTCGTCTTCTTCGCTACGGACGGATCGGTGCAGTCGACGCCGCCCTGCTGAGCATCCAGGCAACAGAACTGGTCGACTTTGATGAACACCCGGCTGTGCCCTTCGAGCCGGCGATCGATCATGGCGAGCTGCACGCCGAGCCCACCGTCGGTTTCGGTTTCTCGGCGGAAGATGTGACTTACGACTGCGGCCGAGCGAGTGCTCGAGTCCTCCGTGGGGTACTGCGCCTGAATGATCTGGGGAGGATCGGTCCAGGCAATGGGTACGACGGTGCACGTCGGATCCGTGACGAGTGCCGGATTCTCCGTCAGCGCGGTGCAGTACGCCGCCGGCGCTGTCGCGTTCGGTAGCAGCACTTGAGAGCTCGCACCGAAGAACACCTGCTTCTGCGGTGTACTCGAGGACGTATCCAGCGCGCAGTCCTTGCCGGATGGATCCAGGCAGTGCTCGGCGGTCAGCTTGAACGTCGCAACGAGCTGCGCGCCACCTTGCCAGAGCGCGCGCTCTGGTCGATCCGCCCCGGGAATGCAGCCGTCCTCGTCCAAGTAGCCGTGGAAAGTGTATGCGGTCGCCCCCATTCGCTGCAGCGTGAGATCGGCCAGCGCAAAGCTCGCCGGCACGTTTTGGACCGCCGTTGTCGCGAGGAAGTCTTCCGATGCGACGCCACCACCAAAGGGGCCAGAGTCCACGAAGTGGGCCGGCCAGGTGAGACAGACGTCGGGGTTCTCCGCGCCGGTCGCGCGCCAGCAGATCGAGCCGTCCCCGCCGGCCGTGCAAACCTCGCCGCCGGAGCTGAAGTTGTCCACGTCCAGGTCGAAGGTAGCGAGCCGGTCGTCGCCGAGGCAGAAACCACCGTCCGAGTCCCAGATCTCAACGTGCACCGGCACCGTGTCCTGGTCCGTAGGTACGAGGACGGTGCCCGAATCGGTGCGCCCCTTCTTCACGCCGTTGATGATCAGATTCTTGGCGTAAGGATCGACCGAGCCGCAGAGACCTTCCCCACCGGAGTAGTTCTTCCTCGTAATCTTGAAGGTGAACGGTCCGGTCGGCGCGGCGTCGGCGGGAGCCATGTCCATCGCACCGAGTGCCGTCTCCACGAAGCCCGGCGCCGATCCAGCCTGGGATGCCGGTGGCACGGACGCGAGGAGCCCCGGGACGCCGTGGATCGAGCTCGGTCGATCGACGAGCAGTGGCCTCGGGTTGTCGAGACAACTGCAATCGAACGGGCAGCTCTCGCAATCCTCGCCGGCACAGATGCCGTCGCCGCAGGCCGCAACGCAGGTGCCCGTAACGCATTGGAAGCCGTCCCCGCACGTTGGGGAGCAGCCGTCCGCCGCGCAAATCGGGCCCGCGGTGAAGGCGCGCGCCGCGTGTCCGCCGAGGTACCAAGTGATGCTCGCCCCGAAGAAGTCCACTGCGAAGGCGTGCTCGGCGTGGCCGGGGAGGAAGTTGTTCGGCTGCCCGCGCACGCCCGGTGAGGGCAGGAAGCTGTTGCCGGGGCCGGGCGTCGCGTGCACCGTCGAGCCCGTGTCGTTCTGGTAGCCGAAGACTGCGCGGTTACGGCCATTGGCCCCCGTCGTCACACATTCAAACAGAGGGGTCACCGCGTCCGCAGTCTGACAGAACCCGAGATCGGGGATCACGGGATGCGTGCAGTTGCCGGTGGCGCAGACGTCGGTCGTGCACTCGTTGCTGTCGTTGTCACACGTTGTGCCGTCCGCCACCGGCAAGTGTGAGCAGTCGCCGGCCAGGCAGGCGTCGTTGGTGCAGGTCCGTAGATCGTCACGGCACGGCGTTCCGTCGCTGAGCGGAGCGTGCGAGCAGTCGCCGGCCAGGCAGACGTCGTTTGTGCATTCCTTGCCGTCGGATGGGCACACGGTGCCGTTCGCGACCGGCGGATGGGCGCAGACTCCGCCCGCGCAGGCGTCGTTCGTGCAGGGATTGCCCTCGTTCGGGCAAGCGGTGCCGTCCGCGAGCGCGGGATGGGCGCAGGCGCCGGCTTGGCATTGGTCGGTCGTGCAATCGTTGCTGTCGCCCGTGCACGCAGTTCCATTGGGGAGCGCGGGGTGTGCGCACAGACCGCTGTTGCATGCGTCGGTCGTGCAGACGTTGGCATCGTCCGTGCATGCGGTTCCGTTCGGCAGCGCCGGGTGAACACAACGGGCGTCCACACACGCGTCCGAGGTGCAAGGGTTCGCATCGTCGCAGCCGATGTCGGTGTTGCATTCGAAGCCAGTCTGGAACGTAAACCGCGAATCGATTCCCATGCCGAGGTTGCGCGCCGCGAGCGCTCCCTTGGCGGTCAGCCGGTCGCCCGCTTGAAACGACGCACGCGAGACAATGAGCGCCGTGAGTGTCGCATCGGTGCCGAGCACTATCCCACCAGCCGCATCCGTGGCGCCGGCGACGATGATGCGGAGATTGGCTGCACCTTGTGTGCCCGTCGGAACAAGTTTCACGTTGTTTCCCCCTGCGATTCGGCCCGCGACACGCAGAATGCTGGCGCTGCTGGCCTGCACCACACCGCCGACGCCGAGCGTGATGCTCTGCACCTCGTAGGTGCCGCCGCTCAGCGTCAAGGTCGAGTTGACGGTCAGCGCGCCGTAGTCGCCGGCCGCGAGGGTTTGCGGCGAACTGACGGTCAACGGTGAACTCCCCGCGGTGAACGCAACGATGGGAGGCGCCACGGGTGGCACCGCATACGGCGAAAGGGAGGTGTGCGTACCGAGCGCCCCCACGACCGTAGTGGCGAACAGGTCTCCGATCGCCGAGCGATCCTTTTGCACCACGCGCTGGCCCAGAGTCGACCTGCCGAGTGCGACCTTCGCATCGAAGCCGGCGGTAAGCGAGTCGCCGGTGCCAGGCGCGACGCCCACGTGACCCCCGCTGACGATCGTGCGATCTTGTAGTGTCGCCCGCCCGGTCGAGAGCAAGGCGAAGCTGTTCACGGTCGTCGGTGCCGTGAGCCGACCGAGTTCGTGCTCGAGAGTCTCCTGCGGACGTTCTTGCCCGCACCCGAGACCCAAGACGACGACAAATCCCACCCAATACGCTCTCTTCATGGTCCCACTCCTCGCGTAGCAGCGCCCGCGATACGGTTAGGCTCCGCTTCACCGCGAAGTCAATCGTTGAACTGGGCACATGCGATGCCGGTAGTTTGCGGCGGCTCGACTCCCACCATCGTTGCCTGGAGCCGCGCGGCTCGTGGTCGTTGACAGCACCCAAGGAGCCGCCCAAACTAACGGCTCATGCCTGCTCGTTCGAGCTCTCCGTGTAGCTGTTCCGTGGCGGTCTTTCCCGCTGCGGGGCGCTGACTCGAGCACGTAGCAGTCACCCCGTAGGCAGAGAAAGCCCGCCGCCTTCACCGGTCGCGGGCTTCGTTCCTTTCTGGGCCAGCGCGCGACCGACTGCCCCGGAGAGAAATCATGTCGTCCAAAAGCAACCAGGTCACCGAGCAGCTCCTCGAGAACAACCGCCAGTACGCCGCGGGTCGCGGCAAGCATCAGCCGCAGCATCCCGGCAAGCAGCCGATCCGACCGGCGCGGCACGTCGCCGTCGTCGCTTGCATGGATGCCCGCATCGCCGTCGAGGACCTGCTCGGTCTCCAGACGGGAGAGGCCCACATCATCCGCAACGCCGGCGGTGTGGTGGCCGAAGACACGATCCGCTCGCTCGTGATCTCCCACCACCTGCTCGATACGCGCGAAATCATCCTCGTGCACCACACGCGTTGCGGCATGCTCGCGTTCACGGACGACCTCCTCAAGGCCGGCCTCGAAGGCGACCCCGCGGGCGCCGCGCTGCTGTCGAAAGCGACCGGTCGCGATTTCGTGCCCCTTCGAACCTCGTCGAGCTCGCCCTCGGCATTCTTCGCATTCCGGGGCGCGCCCGAGCCGCTCGATCGAGAGCACGGGCCGTCGGCCCAGGAGCGCCTCGAGTGGGACGTGCGCCGCAGCATCTCGTCCATCGTCGAGCACCCCTGGATCCCCACGTCGGGCCCGGACGCCGTGACCGTTCGCGGCTTCATCTACGACGTCGACACGGGGCTACTCGCCGAGGTGAGCTACCCGGGAGCGACGGGGTCGATCGGCTGAGCCCACCAGATGTGGCGAGGGTGCCAGCACCGGGACCCGTCCCGATCCTGCCGCCCTCGCCCATCCCGCCCTTTCCACCCTTCCCCCTTCCTGTGAACGACTCCGGCCGCGGCTCAGCGCAGGGTTTTTCACCGGCAAATTGACAGGCCCCGCGCAGGGCGGTACGGGGCGGGGCCCTTGGCCCTCGTCGTTCAGAAATTCGGCGGTACTTCGGTCGCAAACCTCGAGCGCATGCGCAACGTCGCAGAGCGCGCCCTGCGCACCCAGCGTGAGGGTCACAAGGTCGTGATGATCGTGAGCGCGATGTCGGGCGAGACCAATCGCCTGCTCGGCCTCGCCCATCAGATCTCCGAGGTTCCCGACGCGCGCGAGATGGACTCCCTCGCCTCCACGGGCGAGCAGGTGAGCGCCGCGCTCGTCGCGCTGACGATCCAGAAGCTCGGCGGTCGCGCCCGGAGCCTTTTGGGCCACCAGGTGCGCGTCCACACCGACAACGCCTTCACCAAGGCCCGCATCAAGGACATCGACAACTCGAAGCTGCTCGAGACGGTGAACGCGGGCGAGATCGCCGTGGTCGCGGGCTTTCAGGGCATCGACGCCGAGGGCAACATCACGACGCTCGGCCGCGGCGGCTCCGACACGACTGCCGTCGCCATCGCCGCCGCCATCAAGGCCGACGTGTGCGACATCTACACGGACGTGGACGGCGTCTACACGACCGACCCGAACATCTGCCCGAAAGCTCGTAAAATCGATCGTATCAGCTATGAGGAAATGCTGGAGCTCGCCTCGCTCGGCGCCAAAGTTCTGCAGATCCGCTCGGTGGAGGTTGCCATGAAGTACGGAGTCCCGGTTCACGTCCGCACGTCGTTCAGCGACAAGCCCGGAACGATGGTCGTCGCCGAAGAGGGCCTGGAAGGCGTCGTCGTCTCCGGCATCGCCTACGACAAGGGCGAAGCCAAGGTGCAGCTCGTCGGTGTGACCGACCGGCCCGGCGTCGTCGCCAAGGTGTTCGGCCTCCTGGCGGAGAAGAACGTCTCCGTCGACATGATCATCCAAAGCCCGTCGCGCGGCGGCGGCTCCACCACCGACGTGACCTTCACCGTCGCGAAGACGGACCTCACGCGCGTGAAGGACGTCATCGAGCAGACCACCGCCGAGCTCGGCGCGACGGTCGAGTACGACCCCGACATCGTGAAGGTCTCGATCGTCGGCCTCGGCATGCGCTCGCACGCGGGCATCGCCTCCAGGATGTTCGGCCTGCTCGCGACCGAGGGCATCAACATTCAGGCCATCAGCACGAGCGAGATCAAGATCTCGTGCATCATCGCCTCGAAGTACACGGAGCTTGCCGTGCGGACGCTGCACGACGGCTTCGAGCTCGACAAGGGCGCCGTCACCGAGCAGTAACCGCTCGGTCCGAGAGCGCGGCGTCGCGCCGGCGCGGGCCGCCGCGAAAAAATTCGGCGTGCCCCGCAACTCGCGGGCAGGTCGAGCCGACCTCGAGCGCATGCGGTGTCGTGCGTTCGTTCTCGTGCTCTGCGTTCTCGGCTGCCGCGTCCCTCCGGAGCCCTTCGAATCGCGGTCGGGCGTCGGCGGCGGCTCAGCCACTCCGCCCGACGAAGCGACGCCCGCGGCGGCCACGGGGGGCACGCGGGCCGCCGGCGCGAGCGCTCGGGGCGGCTCCTCCGCGCTCGGGGGTTCGAGCGTCGGCCAGGGTGGCGGCGTCGCGGCACACGCCGGGGGCGCGCAGGGCGGCTCCGAATCGTCGCCGTCCGACTCCGAGGGCGGCGCGGCGGCTTCTTCCGCAGGCGAAGACTCCACGGGCGCCCCTTCGCCGGGAGGGCGACCCAGCACGCCAGAGCCCCCGCCGGCCGTCGTGTGCGACGCCCAGTCGGTCACCTTCGACGAGCTCCGCGACGACGAAGTGCGCGACGACGTGAAGGTTCGGCTCGACGCCGTCGCCACGAGCCAGAAATTCCTCGTGAGCCACACGCGCGCGGGCAGCTGCCTCTTCGGCGCGTTCCTCGGCACCGACGCCGCGTCCGACGGTCCGCGCGGCGTGCTCGCCATCTCCTACGGCGACGAAGCTCCCGAGGGCGAGCCGTGCTTGCCGGGCCACGACGGGCTTCCCGACGAGATCGCGCCGGGCGATGCCGTCACGGCGGTCGGCTACCTGTCGCCGTACGCGCCGTCCGCCTGCGACGGCACCGCGCCGTCACCGCAGCTGATGGTGGATGTGGGGTGTCCACTATCACGCACCGGCCGTCGCATGCTGCCAGCACCGTTCGGCTTGTCGCTCGACGAAGCAACCCGGCTCGCGCAGGGCACCGACGCGGCGCTCGTGCGTCGCCTCGCCGGTGGCCTCGTCACGCTCGAGGGCATCAC
>Ga0070682_100001266_pt1 | contig 14347 bp, 8 predicted proteins | sample KBSC63LmetaG_FD_64668 | JGI IMG/M metagenome (GOLD analysis project Ga0070682, IMG submission 64668) | Corn rhizosphere microbial communities from Kellogg Biological Station, Michigan, USA - KBS C6-3L metaG | ecosystem: Host-associated > Plants > Roots > Rhizosphere | place: USA: Michigan... | reverse complement strand
GCTCTGCTTCAGGACCGAGCCAGAGATCCCACTGAAAACCATCAGGCACGGGCGGTTTGTCTTTTGGCATTTCGGGATATTGCGGCCACACCGGACGATTGGTCCAGTTGTGCACTTCTTTCAAAGTTCCTATTGCACCCCCATTGATCCAGTTCATGACCGGTTCCATTGAACCATTCGAATCCCATGGAATAAGATGTGTAACGATATTATTATTTTTTCGCGCCATTTCAATTACCTGTTTCCCTTCGAGCAGTCTGTTAGAAATGGGTTTGTGGCACAATACATGTTTACCTTTTTTCATTGCGGCGATAGAAAGAACACCATGCAGGTGATCGGGTGTCATTATTTTTATTGCATCAAGATCTTTTTCTTTTTCGAGTAGTTCACGCGCATCAGCATAAGCAGCGCAACCTTTGTATGATGTGTCATTTCGCACATTTGCATAATAAGTTTCAACGATATTTTTTCCGTTATCTCTTCCACCGGGGATCAAATTATCTCCGCCAGGCGACCAGTCCGGTTTGTTCAGCGTCTTCTTTATAGCACCACTTAAATAGGTAGGTCCCCAATCTCTGTAACCTCTTGCTTCTTTATTGGGATCGCAAACAGCCACGATCTGAATTTCAGGAACGGCAAGCATGGGCAGCATTTCTCTTATGCCTTCTGTACCTGTACCGATGTAAGCTAAAGTAACTTTATCGCTGGGCGGAATATAATTTTTGCCACCGAGCACATGTCTTGGAACAATAGTAAAGCCTGCAGCAGCGGCAGCAGTCAGTTCTACAAATTTCCGGCGGTTCATTCTGGTGTTTTTTTCATTGGTATTAATTTGATTTTCTTTTTCAGAAGAAGTCGGAGTGAAGGCAGTCGTTGTGTTTTTTTTCATATGTAAATTTGGTTTTGCAGTGAAGAATGACAAGTTACGAGTAAAACAAATAAATAGTAAAACCTCTCTTAATAAAATTGATTTCGGATTTTTAAAAGCCAATCTATTCTAAGCGTAAATAATACAACAAAAAGTTTTCAAAAAAATTGTAATCTATCTCATTGCGTCTCATTCTCAATAATTTTTTCTTTTTTTAGAAATGAAAAAGGCCGTCGTTGAAGACAGCCTGCAAGAGCTTTTATAGATAGTGAATTTTACAGCTGTATATGATTAAAAAGTACAAGAGTTCCGCAACAGGTGCTGATTAAAACTAATACAAGTGGGTCAACATTATAAAACTAATTTTCTACAAGAAGAATGCTGTTAAAACCAATAACGCCGTCAGGTTCACGATAAGGATTCTCTATGTCTTCCATCCACATTCTATCATCGACAAAAAATTTATAACTGTATTTTCCCCTTGGTAACATGGGTATTTTAATTTTCCATGTACCGTCCTTTGATGGTTTTAAATTCAATTGATCCTGCGCCCAATTATTAAAAGTTCCGGACAGGGAAATTTGAGAAGCGCAATCATTCTTTACTGAGAACTCAATTGATTTTCTTTTTCTGTCAATGTAAGGTGATGAATGGTCTTTCATGATACCTCCTTTTTCTTTTAAAGTTTTATGAACATAATTACCAGCGCCGAATGGATAATTTTCAGTAATAGTAAATAAGTATTTATTTGAGAGTTTGGGTGTTTGAATTCTAAAGGGGTTGGATTTTAAATTAAGCTCATCGTTAGAAGTATGTCTGTTCAATTTTTGGGAGGGTAAATGTCCGAACTTTTAAAGCCGTTTCCAAATATTTGTTTAAGAATTTTTTGTCTCTGTGTAGATTTTTTTTACACATTTATTTATGAGATATTCTTTTCCAAAAAAAACTTCGAATCCCGATCACAAATTTCTTTTGTTTGTGTTCTTGTTCTTATAAATGATCGATACAAAATAAACAAGCAGAATTGCTTCAAAATTTCTTGCTTTTAAAAGTAAAATATTATTATTTGATCAGTACAACCGAGGTGAAATGATTTGTTTCATCAAAAATTTTTATTACATAATTTCCTGTTTTGATAGTGAACGGAAGCGCTAAACTTTCTATTGATGCTCCGCCCGCATGCTCTACGATTTTATTAAAAACACATTGACCAATGGCGTCATAAATAATAAAATGAAATTTTCCGGCAGGCAAATCTGAAAATTGAAGATGTACTAATTTATCGGCAACCGGATTTGGATAAATAGTTATTGAAGGCATTTTATTATTGATGTGCACGTTTTCAACTCGCGTATAGTTTACTCTTCCGTTTTTGTCTATAATTTTCAGCCGATAAAAATTATTGCCGCTCACAGGAAAACTGTCGATGATACTATAATTTGAAAAATTGCTGTTGTTAAACGCTTTTACGGGTTTTAAAACGCTGAAATTGATTCTATTCGTAGAACGCTCTACTAGATAACGATCCACATTTAACTCATTTGATGAAGACCAATCGATTTTCACTGCATTACCTTTTTGGAATGCTCTGAAGTTTAAAATTTTTACAGGGAGAATAATGTCGGCAAGATTGATAACAGAAAACTTTACAAAATTGGTTATGCCGTCATAAGTATTCCAGAAGTCCTGGCTTATTCCTTTGGTATATTCACCATAAATCTCCGTATCATATAATGAAGAAGTAAAATCAGGAACATCTGTTGTCCCCATCTTAGCAACGTTTATGAAATTGCCCGCAGCATCTTTTTGGACCAGATGAGGATCATTCCAAATAAATCCATCCTCAATTTCATCCTGTCCAATGCCAAAAGAACTCGCCGACCAATTTCTCTTTGTAAAATATAATTTCATGGAAGCCGTACTGCCACCGGTTGCGTCTTCACTTACATACCAAATGCGATTCACTCTTGGTTTTGCAGTGTTTCCTATATCTCCTTTGCCAACTACTACCGTAAAATTGTCCGTAGTGCTTCCATTCATATTTATTGACATCCTGTTTGGGGAAACAAAGTCGGTTCCTACGGGAAAGATTTGATCAGTATTGCCACTTACGTTGTTAATGCGAAAACCATTGCTGCCCGTTGCAGTAATTTCTGTTCCTGAAGAATTGCAAGTGCAGATATAACTATCGCTGTAAGTTGAAGGCAATGAAAGTGAGCTACCTGACCCGGAGTTTAACCATGTAATAAGATTATTATCAGTTGCCAATACGCCATGTGATAAAGCGAAACTTTTTACGTTCATGTTGCTCGCCATTATTAAACTTCCGCCTGTTCCTGAAGAACCGCGGTTCATCGTAAATGTGTTGATATAGTTAAAACCTGAAGTTAGTTTCAATGCTCCTGCACTTGTGTTTGATATGCCCCCAACATAGACATTCGAATTTGAAGAAGGTGCGCTGCTGCTTGCTTTAAAGCTTCCTGTAGAAGCAGGATCAAGATAATTGTTGATATAAAGATTGCCGGAATATATTTCAATGGGCGTAGAGCCGTTGTTCAACAAAGTTCCGTTTATCACCATGTTTGATCCTGGCGCATTAGAACCTATCTTAATTGTAGGCGATCCGGAAATTGTTACCGAAGCTCCTGAAGCTATTTCAAGGTCATTAAAAACAGAAGATGCATCATCGATGTTGAGAATAAGATTGCCACTGATAACAGCGTTGGGGCCTGTAATTACAAAAGCGCCGCAATTGGTGGTGTTGGTAATTTTTCCGGAATTGCCAGATGGACTTCCTAAACCATCTCTAAAATATTTTGTTCCCGAGTTTACAAAGCGAATATTGGTTGCATTGCCGGTAGTAACCTCTACCTTGCCGTTAAAGGTTACGCTGTTGCTTCCACCTATGTCACCCGGATTTGCAGAGATGCGAAAGATTGGTTTATCACTGCTTGTGCTACCTGGGAAATAAGTAACAGCACCTGATGTACTTCCTCCTGCTTCAAATGCACTTGCGTTAACATTCCACTGAAACATTGCGCCTGTCGTAAATAATACATTTGTTAGTCGTGCAAAATCATCACTTCCACCACCTACATTTGCATCAGCTCTTACAACACCTGTACTATTTATTTGTGCAGAAGCTAAGCCAAGAAAAGTCGGTTTTTGTCCGCTCAATACATAAGTTCCGTTAACAATAAAATCAATACCTGAATTATCGTAACCATTTCCATCCGCTATATTAAAACTGTAGCTTGACGGATGATTGAGCGTTCCTCCGTTATCAACAATTAGTGCATTGGCAGATGCTGCGGCATCAATAGTTACAGTGCAACCACTTCTTATTTCAATGCTGTTTGCGGTACTTGTTGGTGCCACAGTTGCTGTTTGCCATTTATTCAAAACTGTGTTGTATGATTGCCAAATACCTGATGATCCGGCTGTACTCCAATTGCCTGCTATGTTTGCTTTTGTTCGAAAGTCGGAGGAAGGACCTGTAGCTCCAAGCGTTAATGCATTTCCTGTTAATGCATTTGTAGTATAATAATTATAGGTAGATGTATGAATTCCATCCCATGCAAAAGGAATGATCATGTAATTGTATTGAGTATTGGTAAATAAACCTGTATTGCTGTAAGAAACGGTAGCACCTGATGTAATTGTTGTTACTAAAGTGGTACCTGATGATAATGATAAGGAAGAAGGGGCAACACCATTTGTTATATCAGATGTGATTGGATTTGTGTAATCATTTCTGCTCAAAATAATATAACCATTAGCAAAGGCACCGGACAAAGGGAAGGTTGCAGCAGTCCACATAAGATCGATTTCGTCAATGTCAATTGGTATGGCTGTTAAATTGGTTGCTTCAGAAAGCGGAGGATTACTGAGTGTATAAAAACTTAATTCGGGAGACAAACCTGTTCCATTACTATTCTTTGCATAAGCCTTATAATAATATTGTGTTTGAGGGCTTAAACCTGACCGTGTATGGGAGAAAAAACCTGTGCCTGTACCTCCTTCTGCTAAAGGATTATCAGTTATTGTAACACCCGAAGTTATTTTATACACAGTGCCACGTTCAATAATTGAAGAAGCACCTTGATCGGTAATGTTTGCACCCAGATCTGCTGCACTTACGGTTATATTCGCTGATGTTGGAGAAAGAATTATCGGAGTAGTGACAATACCTGTTAATTGAAAATTATCAATCAACCATCTTTCATTTGCATTATCAGTTAATGAAATCCTTATTTTCAAATTTAATACCGCTGGCAAAGAAGTTATGGTGATTGTACTATAACCATCTGTTGTTCTTGCTCCGCCTCCCATAGGCGAAAACGTAACAGGTAAAGTATTTCCATCATAAATGGTATTTGCATTTCCTGTGCCTCCTGAGTAAGACCAGTAGGCATTGCTAGTCCCTGTGATCTGGATTGTATTATAGTAGGTGCTTCCTCCATCAGGGCTAACTTCTATTTTAATTATATCACCGGCATCCATACCATTTGATCCGCTGGCAACAGAGAAAGCTGCAACTCTTAAAGTTAGTTGTACAGAGCTGTATCCAAACGTATTGATGTTTGAAGATGTAATGGTAACGCTTCCATTGGTAATGCCGTATCCATAAATGTTTGAAGATGCGAAGGGAGATGAAGCAGGTCTGTCTGATGCAGTTGAATTTCCGGAATAAAAAGTTCCCGAGCCACTCGTTTGTGAAAAAACAGATAATGTGTTTTCAAAATCGTCAGAACTGATTGTTGTTTGTGCTTTTATTAAATTGAAGACAAGAAAAGAAATAAGCGAAAGAATAGTTCTTCTTGCTAACTGCGTATTTGATAAAAGAAAAATTTTTCTCCTTCTCTCAGAAATGTTGCCAACAGGTACGTTTTCTAACATGGGTGGATTGAATTTATCAAGTTAATAATCTCTGCTTTTCGTTTTACACAAAAACAAAAATCAACTACTAAAGCACACACTCACTTTGCAGGTTATCCCGGATATGGTTTGGGTTGATTAAACAAGCAGGATATCGTATTCTGAAACGGAGGTTTACAATTAAGCAGTAAGTATAATGACAGAAAAGATAAAAAAAAATTTTTGAATTAATCAAAAATTATTCTCTAATAAGTTTTGTATTACAAACTATTCTTCTGATTTGGGAATCAAAAGCAGCATCTTCGAACACTTCAGCAAAGAACAAGGCATAAAAAGTTTGATTGAGGTAAACAAACGAGGCTAATTGTGCCAATATCACCGGCAAATAAAAATTAACCTCACTTTTTTGTGGAAAACCACATCTTTCAATGTGAAAAATCACATTCATAAATGGGGAAAATCACCTTGTCATATGTTTTATAATGCTATAAATATGCACTGCAAAACATACAAAAAATCTCATGAGAACGTTAAATCATAAAGAGCAAGAGCAAAACGATGATAAAATGCTTCATGAAGTGTATATTACAAGAAAGATATTGTTTCAACCTTTTGGCACCCGGCAGTTAAAAAAGGAAAGTGAAAATTTCCAAAACAAAAGTCTTTGCTCAGATATACTAACGGAGGCACATATTATTGCTCTGATAAAAGGGGGCCTTAGTTAAAAACTGAGCGGATTATCCAGGCTTTTTACCCTGATCCAGTACCTGAATATCATTTTATCAGGACAGGTAGCACCGGCTTTATAACCGGTGTTTTTTATTAATGCTTTAACTCATCTGAGCCTGTCCACACTCTTTACAAGTTTTTGATCTTTGTATATACCTCTGAACGCAAGAAACAATAAAACAGGAATTGCAAAAACAAATACACAGGCAAGATCTAAACTGCTTTCTCTGGCAATAAATTTTTTCGTTTCATTATAATACAATAAAATATTTAAAAGAGATACAAGTAATGTAGCAAACGTAATGCGCATTTGCATTTTTCTGTCTTTAAATAAAAATATTAAAACAAGAGAAGCTATTCCAACTGCAACCGTAAGAATTAATAACAGCATACTGGTAGTGGCATTTAAAACGGCATACAGTTTTTGAGGATCATCTATTTTATGGCCGCTATAAAAAGGCAATCTTATAGTAAGAAAAGCACACACAGCGGCGAGTAATAACCAAATAGTTTGTATACGTTGTATCATAACGATATTTTAAACCATGAAGATAAATTAATTCACAAAATGAAAACTTTACCAATTTTAAATTTGGTTAGCAGTGATAGCAATTTATAATTGCATTACAAATTCATGCCAGGAACTTATTTCATTATCTAAAAATGAATTCAAAAAAAGATGTAATACCGTGTTATACAAAAAGCTGATACCGGTGAGTCAATGCCCTGTTACTACATTCATCGGGAACCCGGATACCTTCATCGATTTTAGTTGCATCAAATTCCTAAAAGAGTGTAAATTACTTTACATTTTCTTTCTCTATGAAACTACTCTAACTCTAATCCAATTGTATCCAACTTGCTAACTGTTTAAACTTTCCTATGATAAAGAAGAAAAGAAAAAATAAAATTACAGCGAATGAAAGCGAGAGAATTATATTACAATTATATTATCTTAATAAAAAAAAGAAAAAAGAAGCAATATTGCCAATGAATGATTTCAGAAGATCAATCGTTAAGAAAACAAATAAAGAAGAATCGACCTTACATTTGATCCCTTTAAAAAAAGCATTCTTAAAGATTGCAGCCTTGTGGTAAGATTGTCTTAACCCATAAACCTTAAACTATGCCTTCCCTGATAGCCTTTGCAAACGAGCTTGCTAAATATTTTGTGTCTTCTAATGATAACAAAAAAGCAGCAACACATGTCATCTATGAATTAAATACCCATAGGGATGATTATTTTAAACTATTAAGTTATGAAGAGAAAAAAATTGTCGTACAACTAATGGATAGATTTATCTCCGGCGACCTTCTGTTTAACTTGAGGTCAGGTGAAATGATCATACGCAAACAGGAAGATCATGATAAATTTCTTGAAGTGAAAAAATATATTTTAAAAAGCCTTCGCGATAAACAATTCAATGAATAATTATTTCACAGCTTAACTCTTAAATTTATTTTTATTTGCCTTAATCCTCCAAAGAATTTTGTATCAAAAAATGAAGCTGGAAAAACAACAATCATACTCTACTCCAATGTAGCAAAATTTTCAAATATTTTTTAAACACCATTTGATAAGATCGTCCCACGAGTAACAAAAAAATTATACCAAGGGTAACCACACATTAAATGTGGCTCCTTTGCCTGGAATTGAATCCGCGTTTACAAATCCATGATGTCGCTCCACGATCTTTTTTACAATGCTTAAACCAATTCCTGTACCGGAATATTCTTCTTTGCTGTGAAGACGCTGGAACAGTTGAAAGATTTGTTGTTTAAATTCAGGATCGAAGCCGATACCGTTATCGTAAAACGTAAGGTGAATAAAATTTTGTTTTGGATCAATTTTATCAGCAACAGGTATTTCCTGCGCTGCAACAATTTTTGAATTGATTGTTATTTGTGGAGAATCATTTGAAAATTTTAGAGAGTTACTGATAATGTTTGAAAAGAGTTGATGCATCTGCAAAGTATTTGCCTTGATTACCGGCAAACTGTTACTTATTATTGTTGCATTTTTTTCTTTGATGCGCAATTCAAAATCGTTTTTAACATCGTTAAGAATAATATTCAGATCCGTTAAGGTATAATCCTCACCTGCTTTTGACAGGCGACTGTAGCTAAGGATAGATTGAATAAGGTCACTCATTCGCTGTGCCGATGAGCGTATTTTTCCAAAATATTTTTCGGAAAGTGTATTATCATCTTTTTGTTTTTCTATGAGGATGATAAATGTTTGTATTTTTCTTAAAGGTTCCTGTAAATCATGACTGGCAATATAGTTGAATGATTCCAGTTCTTTATTGGCTTTTATAAGATCTTCCGTTCGCTGTACAACTTCCTGTTCTAATTTTTCTGCAAATGTTTTCTGAACGTGTATGTCTGTTAATGCCCCGATGAATTTTATCACTTTGCCGGAAGAATCCTTCACAGGTTCTCCGGATGCATAGTGCCAGCGATATTCTCCCTGTTTATTTTTTAATCGTACTTCATATCTGAACGGTTTGCCTGCTTCTTTATCTTTTTCCCATGCGTTCATCAATATTTCCCAATCATCGGGATGCACCATTGTTCTCCATGCTTCACTTATATCTTTTATACCTGAGTATTCCTCCCACTGTTTTGATGCATATTCTATCAAACCATCAGCATTTCTAACCCAGATCATTTGAGGAAGTGTTTCTGCAAGCGTACGGAAACGTTCTTCACTTTGTCTTAATTCTTTTTCCGCTAATTTTTGAATGGTGATGTCTGTTGAAGTATCAAGTACCATAGAGAGGCTTCCATCAGAATTAAACAAAGGAGAGGCTTTTGCAAGTATCCAATAAAACGAATTGTTTCTTTTATCTCTTATTTCAAGAATGGCTTGATGCGATTTTCCGGTTTTCAATGCGAGAGCAGCAGGAGTATCTTCCATTGAGATAGGTTTTCCTTCTTCATCAAACATCTGATAGGTATCTGTGATCTTTTTTGAAATAACAGCAGGATCTTTTACCGCGAGCATTGCGCCGGCTGATGGATAACCGCTCATGCGTGCCGCGATATCATTTACAAAAAGTATATCACCTGTTTTATCTATAAGAAATACTCCTGCGGGAATATTTTTAAATGTTTGCTCTAATTGTTCTTTCGCAAAGAGCACAGCAGTTTCGGCTTCTTTTTCTTTCGTGATGTCATGCAGAAATGCAATACCGTTTTCTTTTGAATTTGTCAGCATCGCATAACCAATAAGGGCCGTAATTTGCTTTCCGTCTTTCCTTATGCATTTTGTTTCATAAGGAACAACAGTTTTCCCTGCAAGTGCCCGTCTTACTTTTTCTTCATGCAATGGTGCGTCTTCTGGCAATGTGAATTTTTTCCAGCTCACTTTTCCTTCCTGCATATCTTCTCTTGTGTATCCAAGCACATTCAGCATAATATCATTAGCATCATAAATTTCTCCCGAAATTTTCCAATAAGCAACACCGAATACATTGCTTTCAAACAAAAATCTGAAGCGCGTTTCGCTCTCTTCAATTTTTTTTCTCGCCGTTACCTGCTCTGTGATATCAATGCTCGTGGCAAATTGCCCAATAATTTTACCTTCTTCATTCAACATCGGGTCTATGATAGCGTTATAGTAACGTGTCTGCGTTTTACCGTTTATAATTAGATCAACCGGAATTTCACTGCCCGTAAATCTTTTTCCTGTGCGATACACTTCTGCATGCACAGCCTCTACGCTTGCCCGTATATCCGGCCTCGCTTCAAATAAAGGTTTGCCCAATACTTCTTCTTTTTTACGCTGCCATATATCAAGATTATACTTGTTGATAAATTCTATGATGAGATCCTCACCTTTTAAAACTACCACTGCAAAAGGCACTTCATTAAAAAGGTTATATACGCTTTGCAAAGCATCATCCCGGCGCTGTTTAATTTTTATTTGGGCTTCAATTCTTGCGATCAATTCTTTTGAAGAGAAAGGTTTTACAAGATAATCATCCGCACCTGTTTGCCAACCTTCTATCTTTGATTCTTCGCCGGCTCTTGCAGTAAGAAGAACTACGGGTATTTGTTCCGTGTCTTTATTACTTTTTATAGATTTCAACAATTGAATGCCATCCATCACCGGCATCATTACATCACTCAAAACAATATCGGGTTTTGATTCTTTTATTTTTTGCAATGCCTCTGCACCGTTAGAAGCAGAAAGCGTATTGTACTTAGAAGCAAGTAAAGTTTCTATATGTTGCCGCATATCCGCATTATCATCAACAATCATCACCCGGGGCAGGTGGTTAGCTGTTTTATTGTCATTGTTTATTTTATTTTTTGAAGAAGTGCTTTCGAGGATAGATGTGGCTTCTTCAATGTACATGTCGGAGATTACATCTTCAAAATTCTGGCCCCCACTTTTTATCTGCGATGCAGGAAGATGTTCTTTCCCTAAAGGAATTGCAACGGTAAATGTAGTTCCATTGCCTTGTTTGCTTTCAACGCTGATGGTGCCGCCATGTAACTGAACAAGTTCTTTGGTAAACGATAAACCAATTCCTGTTCCTTCAAAAGTTCTGGCGGTAATATTCTGCCCGCGATGAAAACGTTCAAACATGTGTGGCAGTTCATTTTCAGGAATACCTACGCCGGTATCTTTTACATGTAATAAAACACAATTGCTTTCTGTGGAAAGTTTTACTTCTATACTTCCCTTTAAAGTGTATTTGAACGCATTGGATAAAAGATTGAAAACAATTTTTTCCCACATTTCACCGTCGATGTAAACAGGCGGAATAAACTCATCAATTTGTACGCTTAATTGCAGACCTGCTTTTTCTGTGACCGACCGAAAATTGCCTGCAAGATTTTTAGTGAATGATACAATATCGGTAAGTACAAAATTCGCTTTCTGCCTGCCCGATTCTATCCGGCTGAAATCGAGCAGTGTGTTAACCAACTTTAGCAGGCGCAAAGCGTTGCGATGAGCAACTTCCATTCTTTGCAGATTTACAGGAATGATATTTTCATCCTTTAATGTTTCTTCAATTGGACCCAGCATAAGCGTAAGGGGTGTACGAAATTCATGACTGATGTTGGTGAAAAACAAAGTTTTTGCTTTGTCGATTTCAGCCAACGCTTCTGCCCGTCTGCGTTCTTCTTCCAAAGACTGAATTGTGTTCATTGTTGTGGAAACCGAGCCTGCGATCGCCTCAAAAAAAGACAAGTATTCTTTATCGAATTTTCTTCGTGCACTAATCCCAAAAACAATATAACCATTAATTGATCCGTCATTTGCTTTAATGGGAACCAGAAGTGCTTCTTTAGGAGGTTCTGGCCATGAACCTGGGGGAATCTTGTATAAGTAATTGCTAATATCACTTATTAAAACAGGTTGAACTTTTTTATCCAATTCTTCAGTTGGCCAATTCTGGTTTAATAAAATCGTTTCATGATTTTCTTCTGTTGAAGCGACTATTTGAGATTTCTCTTGTTGAGAAAATGTATAAATAAAGGAAAATGGAATATCGTATGGGTTTGTTTTTAAGCAAGCTATTGTTTGCTCAAGTAAGTTATTAAAAGAAGTGGATGAACCAATTTTGTTTGAAAGTTTTTGCAAAAAAGATGTTCGTCTTTCATTGATCACTCTGTAAGTTGTCTCTATTACTGCATTAAAAATACCGTCAACTTTTCCTTCTTCACCAAAAACCGGGGTGAAAGTAAAATCAAAATAACATTCCTCTGTATATCCATGTCTTTGCATGGGTAACAACGCGTCTTTTGATCCTCCCGGTATTCCACTAAATGCTTTTTGAAATTGCGGTTCAATATCGTTCCATATTTCAGGCCACACTTTTTTAGCAGGTTGTCCTAAAGCCCAGGGATGTTTTTCACCAGGAATTGAGCTCCATGCATCATTGTAAAAAAGAATTAATTCTTTACTCCAATATATAGCGATGGGAAAGTTAGAATTTAAACAAATACTTAAAGCAACTTTTAAACTTTGAGACCATGAATCGCTTTTGCCAAGCGATGTTTTTGTCCAGTCAAATTTGCGAACACGATCAGCCATATCTCCGGCAGCAGAGAGAAAATCAGGTATTTTTTCTAAGGTTTGCATTTTTATCCATTTTTAAACAGGATACTATTCTTACAAGATCTTGCTTCAGATCTTTGGTATCAATATGCTTCTTGATGAAATCCGTAGCGCCCAGCTTTTTACATTCTTCAACGATTGATATTTCCGCAGAGGTTGAATACATATATGCAGGAACATTTTGCAGGCGTTTTATTTTTTTTATTTCCGCCAAACATTGTATGCCGTTCATACGGGGCATGTTAATGTCAATAAAAATCAAATCAGGAATAAATGAAGTGTTTGATTTTATTTTTTCAAGAGCGTAAATTCCGTCAGTGGCAAAAACACATTCCGCCTTATCATAAATCTCCCGCATTACAAGCGAGAAAATTTCCTGATCATCCCTGTCATCGTCAATGAGGAGGGTTATTAGAGATGGCTTCATGAGTAGTTATAAAAGAAATTAAAGATAAGAAATCAAAGCCCAAAAAAATTTTTTGAATGAGAAGAAAATCATGGGATAACTAAAGTTGTCCGTTCTTAAAGTTCTTCTTGCGAAAAGCACATAGCAGCGCATTTTTAACGTTTAATTTTCAACTTTAATTTAAGTCTCAAACCCCTATCTTTGCCGCTCACAAAAATTTAGAAAACCCTATCATTTTATGCAACTGAAAGGTTTAGTGCGGTTTTTTGCCATTGCGCTTATTATTATTTGTCTTTATCAACTGTCGTTTACATGGATGGTGCGCAGCCATGAAAGTTCAATGGCCGAAAGGGCTGCAGCCTGGGTAAAAGCAAATTATCCATCAGCGGAAACCAAATATCCGGGAAATAAAGAATTGCAGGCAACTTATGCCGATTCTCTGGACAATCTGCAAAAACAGCGTTTGCAACGTTTGCTCGACAGTACAAAGGATACAAAAATCGGCGTCTTTGGTTTAACCACTTACCAGGATGCAAAGGATAAAGAGTTAAGTCTTGGTCTTGACCTGCAGGGTGGTATGAGTGTAACTATGGAAGTGGGTTTGGATGGATTGATACGTTCATTAGCTAATTATCCAAAAGATGCTGCGTTTAATACCGCAGTGAATAATGCAGTTGCACGCAAAGCCAATACCGGTGCTGACCTTATCTCTTTATTTTATGATGAATTTAAAAAGGCATCGAACGGGGCAAAGCTGGCTCCTTATTTTGCATCCCGCAGTGATAACGCCATAAAACTTGATGCAAGCGATGATGCTGTTTTAAGTTATTTGCGTACAGAGGCAATCAACGCTTTTAATAATACAACAAGAATTCTTACAACCAGAATTGACAGGTTTGGAGTAGCTTCTCCCAATATTAATCCTGATCCTTCAAAACAAAGGATCAATATTGAATTGGCGGGTATCAATGATCCTGAAAGGGTTCGCCACTACCTGCAATCAACTGCCAATCTGCAATTCTTCGAAGTGTATAACCTGAGTGAAGTTGGTGACGCATTACAGACTGCAGATAAAGCGGTAGCTGATTATTTGAAAGGCACACCTGCAGCAAACGATACAACTAAAAAAACCACTGACACAACAAAGCAAATTGTTGCGCAACCTCACACAAATGCAGACACAACAAAAACTTACACCTTATCAGGCATAGATACAGGAGCTAAAAAAACTACAGCTACTCCAACAACAACCGATTCAACACAACTGAAGAAAAATGAAAATCCTATTCTCGGTTTGTTTGCAGGTGTAGGGCAGGGTTACAGGGATCCGAACACGGGCTCTATTCATTATCCTGCTTACATTGCTGATGTAATGAAAAAAGATACGGGC
>Ga0070682_100001263_pt1 | contig 14355 bp, 11 predicted proteins | sample KBSC63LmetaG_FD_64668 | JGI IMG/M metagenome (GOLD analysis project Ga0070682, IMG submission 64668) | Corn rhizosphere microbial communities from Kellogg Biological Station, Michigan, USA - KBS C6-3L metaG | ecosystem: Host-associated > Plants > Roots > Rhizosphere | place: USA: Michigan... | reverse complement strand
GATCTCGATGTCTTGTCCGTGGTCCGCGTCGAAGCCCCGGAAGAAGATCTGCTGGGCCTTGCCCTCGCCGCCGTGCTGGCTGATGTAGACGCCCGGGACCTCACGCAGTAGCTGGCTGCCGTTCTGGTGAGGTCGAGCCTCGAGCTGGCGTCGGTCGATCACGGTGTCGGAGGCGCTCGTCGGGTGCGCCTTGACGCGCACGACGACGGTCTGCGGCTCGGAAGGCGATGGGCTTTCGGTGGTTGCGGCCGCGCCTTCACCGCCCGCGGTCGGACTGTCCGCCACTGGGGGCGCTGCCGCGGCCTCGGCGGGTGTGTCCTCGTGCTCGTCGTCGTGGGCGTGAGCTGGGGCTGCCGCGAGGACGGAAACACACAAGCACGCGCCCACGGGGGCGACGGAAAGGCGCGGAAGCAGGCGCATGAGGCGAGCGTGCTACTATCGTACAAAATCGTGCTACGCAACGAATTGCCGCGATTCTCTCGGCGTCTGGCGCGCCCCGCGCCTGTCGCGCGGGGGTTTCAGAGTCGTCACTGAGACGCCGTCGCAGGCAATGGGCGGGGGGAAGCGGTGCCCACCGAAAACGCGAGGCGAGCTTCCAGGATTCGGAGACCACGCGCGGTGCGGGGTGGTCGGGGCGACGCCGTTCGGCCCATTTCTCGGTCGCCGCGTGGCGCGTCGTCCTGGCCCTCGGTTTGCACTCCACCGCCGCCATGACGCACGTGGGAAAAACCGTATCGCGTTTCGTCGTCCCGGCTGCGCTAGCCCTCGGCATGTCTGGCCTGAGCGCCGGCTGCAAGAATGCGGAGGCGCCTGGATTCGAGAGCTCGAACGAGGACGGGGGCGAGATAGCGCTGAAGCTCACGCTCGCCTCGGGCCAGAGCCTGAACAGCGTCGGCTACACGATCACGGGACCGGGTGGCTACGCGAAGACCGGCTCGATCGACGTCAGCCGCAGCACGAAGCTCGCGACGACGATCGGTGGGATCCCGAACGGGACGGGCTACTCGATTTCCCTTTCGGGCACGACCACGGACGGCGGCACGGCCTGCAACGGCTCGACCAGCTTCAGCGTCACGGCGCACCAGACCACGACGGTGGCCGTCGCGGTGCTCTGCAAGGAGCAGACGCGGACCGGCACCGTCGCGATCAACGGCACGCTCAACATTTGCCCGGTAGTAGACGGCATTTCCGCCAACCCGAGCGAGGCCTACGTGGGGGCGCCCGTGGCGCTGCAGGCACTCGCGCACGACAGCGACGCGGGGCCCGTCGCGCTCAGCTACCAGTGGACCGCGACGAGCGGCACGCTGAGCAGCGCCACCGCGCAGAACCCCACGTTCACCTGCGGGAGCGCCGGCAGCGCCACCGTGACCGTCACGGTGTCCGATGGCGACCCGGCGGCGACTTGCGCGGACGCGTACTCGGCGACCATCACCTGCTCGACGCCGGTATGCGCGGCCAACTGCGACGACAACAACCCGTGCACGAGCGACGCCTGCAATGCGGATCTCACCTGCACCCACCAGACCGTCGCGGACAATTCGCTCTGCCAGGGCGGCAACGTGAAGGTGAAGATCCTCGGCTTCAACGACTTCCACGGTCAGATCTCGGCTGGCAAGCTCGTGGGCACGCGCCCGGTCGGCAGCGCGGGCGTCCTGTCTGCGTACCTCAAGGCCGCGCAGGCCGGCATCGAGAGTCAGACCATCCTCGCGCACGCGGGTGACTTCGTCGGCGCCTCGCCTGCCTCCTCGGCGCTGCTCCAAGACGAGCCGTCGCTGCAGTGGCTCAACATGCTGGCGAACGGCTCCTGCTCGTATTCCGACAAGACGAACGCTGCGTGCAACGTCGTGGGCACCCTGGGCAACCACGAGTTCGACGAGGGCAAGAATGAGCTCTTGCGCCTGCTGAACGGTGGCAATCACCTGTCCGGGCCGTTCCTCGAGGACCCGTACCGCGGCGCGCGCTTCCCGTACGTCTCGGCCAACGTGGTCGACGAGGTCACGAACGTGCCGATCCTCGCGCCGTACGTGATCAAGCGCGTCGCGGGCATCCCGATCGCCTTCGTCGGCGCGGTCCTCGAGGCGACGCCCACGATCGTCACGCCGACGGGCGTCGCGGGGCTCAAGTTCCTCGACGAGGCGACTGCCGTGAACAGCTACGTCGCCGAGATCAAGGCCCAGGGCATCAAGACCATCGTCCTCTTGATCCACCAGGGCGGCTCGCAGACCTCGTACACGACGGCGACGAACACCTCGCTCACCAATTCGGCGCTCAACGGCGCAGACATCCTCGATGTCGTGAACCGGCTCGACGACGAGTTCGATCTCGTCGTGAGCGGGCATTCTCACTCCTTCACGAACCTCCTCGTTTCGAACGCGAACGGCAAGAAGATCCTCGTGACGCAGGCCTTCTCGGCCAGCACCGCGTACAGCGACATCGACCTCACGATCGACCCCGTCACGAAGGACGTCGTGACCAAGACCGCGAAGATCGTGACGACGTTCGCAGACGTGGCTCCTGGTAACGCGCCCGATGCCGCTGCCGTGGCGCTCACGACCGCAGCCGAAACCCGCGTGGCTCCCCTCGTCGGCATGGTCGTCGGTTTCTCGCCCGTCTCGTACACGCGCACTCAGAACGCGGCCGGCGAGTCGGAGCTCGGCGACATCATCGCCGACGCGCAAAACCTGGCCGAGGGCACGCAGTTCGCATTCATGAACCCGGGTGGAATCCGCGCCGATCTCATCGTCGCAGCCGGTGGCGCGAACATCACGTGGAACGACCTCTTCACGATCCAGCCGTTCGGCAACACGCTCGTGAAGATGAACCTGACCGGCGCCCAGATAAAGGCCGTCCTCGAGCAACAGTGGCAGCCCACGGTGACTCGCATGCTGCAGATCTCGGGCTTCGGCTACACCTGGGACAGCGCGTTGCCGGTCGGCAGCCGCGTCACCGAAATTCACACTGCCGCGGGCGCGGCGCTCGATCCTTCGGCCACGTACGCGATCAGCTGCAACAACTTCCTCGCGACGGGCGGCGACGGCTTCACCGCCTTCGTGGCCGGCACCAACCAGATCGGTGGGCCGATCGACCTCGATGCGCTGATCGAATACACGGAGCACCACAACCCCCTGCCGGCGCCCGTGACGGGCCGCATCACCAAGCTCCCCTGAAGCACTCGCGCGTCGTCTCGGGGCTTCTGCTCGCGCTCGGTGTCGCGTGGGGGCTTGCCTGCGCGAAAAAAGCCGCCTCCAGCAGCGCGGGCGGGCCGGAAGCCGCGACGAAGCGCGGTGCGGTCGTGGCGCGCGTCGGCGGAGTCGAGCTCTTCGAGGACGAGCTCGAGCGCATCGTCGCCCGCGATCCGGGTGGCTCGCCGGGACGCCTCCGGGATCCGGTCGCGCGCAAAGAGCTCGTCGCCGGGTTGGTCCGCTTCGAGCTCTTGGCTCAGGCTGCAGAGCGTACCGGGCTCACGCGCGATCCGGACGCCGTCTACGCGCAGCGTCAGATCGCCGTGACCAAGCTCGTGAATCAGACGCTCGGGCCTGCGGCTTCCCCCGAAGGAATCACGCCTTCCGACGTCGAGCGCGAGTATGCGGCGCACCTGGCCGACGAATTCACGCTCCCACCCGCCGCACGCGTGCGCCTCGTTCGCGTCGCCGATGCCCGGCTGGCGGCACGGCTCGCGGAGCGCGCTCGCGCCCTTGCCCCGGACGATGACGCCGGCTTCGCCGCCCTCGTCACGCAGAACAGCGGGGACGACGCGACGCGCGCTTCGGGCGGCGACCTCGGGTTCATCGACCGAAATTCGCGGCTTCCGCCCGCGATCGTCGACGCGGCGCTTCGGCTCGAAACCCCGGGTGAAGTCGCCGGCCCGCTCGCGCTGGGCGACGGTCACGCGGTGCTGCGCCTCGTGAGCCGGCGGGCGCCCGCGGTGAGCCCGCTCCGATCCGTCGAGGAGGTGATCCGTCAGCGCCTTTACCGCGAGCGCCGCGCGAAGTCGCTCGACGCGTACATCGAGAAGCTGCGAAACGAGACCAAGGTCGAGCTGGTCACGCCCTGAGGCGCCGTCTCGTCACCGGAGCTGGCACAGATCGAGCACGTTCATGTCGGTGTAGTCCTGGTTCTCGCCCGCCATCGCCCAGATGAACCCGTAGTTTTTCGTGCCGGCCCCCATGTGAATCGACCAGGGCGGCGAGAGCACGGCCTGCTCGTTCTCGAGGATCACGTGACGAACCGCGTCGGGCTCGCCCATGAAGTGGAACACGCGGTCGCTCTTCTCGAGCCCGAAGTAGAAGTACACCTCCGAGCGGCGATCGTGCAGGTGGGGCGGCATCGTGTTCCAGACGCTGCCCGGCTCGAGCAGCGTGAGGCCGAGCAGGAGCTGCGCCGAGCGGCACGTCTCGGGCACGATGTATTGATAGATGGTGCGCTGGTTCGAGGTTTCGAGCGCGCCGCGCTTGAGCGGCACGGCTGCGTCGATCGAGAGCTTCTTCGCTTCGAAGCGAGCGTGCGCCGGGGCGCTCACCAGGTAAAACTTCGCGGACGCGCTCGCGGAGGCGGACTCGAACGTCACCTCGGCCGTGCCCATCGGGACGTAGAGGCCGTCGCGCGGGGCGAGCTCGAACGTCGTGCCGTCGACGTGCACGCGACCCGCGCCGCCCACGTTGACGACGCCGAGCTCGCGGCGCGCGAGAAATGGCGCGTCTCCCGGCTGCTTCGGCAGCGAAACCGCACGCGCGACGGGGTGGGCCCCGCCGATCACGAACCGCTCGACGTGGGCGTACGTGAGCGCCACCGTGTCGGGGACGAACAGGTCGGTCACGACGTAGCGCTCCGCCAGTGCCGACGCGTCGGCGCCGCGCATCATGTCCGGGTGAGTCGCCTGCAAGGTGCGCTGGTACATGGCGGGTGCTTACTACAAATACAACTCACCCGCGCGGCCCGTTGGCGCGCCCGCCGTCGTGCAGCTTCTGGCCGCCGAAGGGCGCTACCACGGGCATGGTGGCGTACTTCGCGGCGAGCGCACGCTTCATGGCTTCGAATTCCGCCGGGTGCTTGGCGGACACATCGGTGCTCTCCGCGGGGTCAGCGGCGAGATCGAACAGCTCGGCGTGACCACGACCGAAGTCGATGAGCTTCCAGTTGCCCTCGAGCAGGCCGCGCCGCGGCGGGTTGTGCGTGTCCTCGGCAAGCTCGGTGAGGATCGGCTCCCGCACGTCCGGTGCGGCGCCGCGAAGCTCGGCGACGAGCGACTTCCCCGCGAAATCAGCCGGTGGCTCGCCGCCGAGGAGCTCGAGGATCGTCGGCGTGAGATCGAGGAGCGACCGCCGCGCGTCGATGCGGCGCGGCTCGATACCGGGGCCGAAAATCAAGAGCGGCACGTGCGTGAGCACGTCCCAGAGCTCGAAGGCGTGCTTGTACATGCCGTGCTCGCCGAAGGCCTCCCCGTGATCGGCCGACACGATGACCACGGTGTCTTTCCACCACGGCTGACTCTCGGCGAAATCGAAGAGCTTACCGAGCCAATGGTCCGCAAACCAGATCTCCTGGTCGTAGCGGTCGCGCGCCCGCTTGCCGAACGTCGGGGCCTCGCGGTGCGCTTGGTACTGGTCGTGGGGGTCCATGTAGTGCGCGAAGCCGAAAAAGCGCCCGCCCGTGTTTTGCGGATCGCCCAGAATCTCGATGCCGAGCGCCGTCATCTTGTCGCTCGTCACGTCGTTGTCCGTCTCGGGGTCGAAGCGAATGCCCGGCACGAGGCGCCACACGTCGAACCCCTGCTCGAGCCCGCTGTCGCGTCCGAAGTACAGGTGCGAGTGCCAGGCGAAGGTTTTCACTCCGCGCTCGTGCAAAAGCTCGGCGAGGAACCGATTCGAATCGGCGTAACGCGTGAAGAAGCGCCCGTCGCGGTAGAGCGTGGAAGCGAAGCGCCCGCTGAGCATCGCCCCGAGGCTCTTCGCCGTGTAGCTCGAAGCCGAGTAGGCGCGCGTGTACACCGCGGAACGCTCGGCGAGCCGCGTGAGATTCGGCGCGATCGGGCGCGCGTAGCCGAGCCACGGCACGTCGGCGCGCAAGCTGTCGATCGTCACGACGAGAACGTTCAGCGCGCGTTCGGGGGCAGGGGAGACGCCGGCCGAAGCCGAGCTCGAAGGGTTCGGTGCGACCGCGCCGGCGGCACCGGACGCCGAGGTCGCCGCAACCGCCGAATCCGAGGAGCGCGCTGCGGCCGGGGCTTCGCGTTGCTCGGCGGCCGGCTTCCGACAGCCGGTGCTCACGAGCGGGAGCACGGCGAGCAGCGTGACGCTCAGAACGCTGCTCGCCCGGCGCGACTCAGTCACAAGCTTCCGGCGAGCACGCAACTGCCTTCGACGCAGTAGGGCAAAAGGCCCTTCACCGGGCACGGAGGGCAGATGGCGTTCTTGCCGCACCCCTCCGCGTAGTACGCGGCCGCGAGCGCGTCGAGCCTCGTCCGATCGCTCACGGCGACCTCGCATCCGCAGGGCAGCGAATCGCGCTCGAGCACGACGCACGACGCGGAACCCGTGCAGAGCTTCTGGGCATCGACCTCGCGCAGGTACGTCGATTGGTAGGTACCGCACACGAGATTGGTTTCGCACGCCTGGTGCGTGCACGTGACCTCGCCGCGCTCGTTGCAGCTGCAGCTGTTGCAGCCGTCCTTGGCTCTGAACGATGCGTCGACGGGGTGCGTCGCCCCTTCGTACTCACACGACGTGCAGTCGCGCTCGGTGCAGAGGACGCGGCTCGCGTCGTTGCAAACGCCCGTGGAGGCGCCGTTCCCGCCCCTGCCGACCGGGATGCTGCTCCCGCCGGTGGCCGCGCTCCCTGCCTCCGCACCCTCGCCGTCGGTCACGTGGCGCACCGATTCGCCGCCACAGTGAGCGAGGCCAAACGCCACGCCTGCGGCGAGCAATAGCGAGCCGCGGCGCGGAGCTCCGCTCTGAGCTCGCCCCCTCGAGCGCCCACCGCAGTCGCGCATAGGCCGTCAGCGTAGCAGTGCGCTTTCCCAGGTGGCCGCAGTCGGTGTGCGCGGTGAGATCCCTCACGGGGCTGAGTGGAAATATTCTAATGATATCAGAACGTTTGTCTTAATCTATACGGTCAATAGACTAAATGGAGTGACTGGATTTGGAAGGATGCTGCTCCTCGCCGTTCTGGCCGCTCCGGCGTGCTCGAGCGCGGGCGCTGGCGACGCGCCGCCTGCTCCGAGCGGCCCCCCGGATCTCCGCGGCGTGAGCTACTGGCCCGGCGCGACGGACGAGGGACTGCTCACGCTCCTCGACGCGCAGCCCGTCGATTCCGCGCTCGATGTTCCGATCGTCACGACGCCTGCCGAGCGGTCGACGCTCAGTGCTCCCACCACGTTCGCATTTCAGCCGACCGCGGCGGCGATGCGCACGCGACGACCCGGTGTGGCTGCGCGTCGGCCCTCCTTCGATCTGAGCGATCTCTTCACGCTCGAGCGCACGGCCCACGCGCACGGCGCGCCCATGAACGGTGAAGCGTTCCTGCTCGTGTTTTCGACCTCGCGCGAGCCGCACTGGTTGCGTGTTTTTCTGCAAGGCAGGACCTTTGCGCCGAGCAGTGCCGAATGGGGCCGCCTGGCGGGCGCGCACGAGAGCCTTTCGCTGACGGTGACGCGCGCCGTTTTCGAGGAGGGCCGGCTCACGACCGATGGCGGTCCGTTCGTCGGAGCACCCTTCCATTTCACGATTGCTCAGTAGGTCGGCCCGATGCGAGCACTCGTTCGGTCGCTAGCCCTGTTCACGGTGCTCGGTTGCACCGCGAGTCACGACGTCGCCCCCGCACCCGAGCCGGCCTCGAGCGACCCTGCTTTCCCGCGGCGCAGCCCGCGTTTCGAGCGAGGCGGGCGCTTGCTCGGCTACGTCGCGAATCGCCGCGCGGACAGCGTGAGCGTGCTCGACCTCGACGCGATGACGGAGCTCGGCGAGGTCCCCGTGGGCCGCGATCCCGTCGATGTCGACGGGCCCCGGCACGCGGTTGCAGATCCTGCTGCCGGAGCGCTCTACCTCGTCCTTTCGTACCCGCTCGTCGCCGACAGCCCGCACGCGGTCGAAAACAACGGTGGCCCGCGCGACGGCTACTTGCTCGAGCTTGCTCTCGACGACCTGCGGCCGCTCGGTTCGGTTCGGGTCGCGCCGAGCCCTACCGAGCTCGTCCTTTCGGACGACCGCCGACTGCTCGCCGTCACCCATCAAGACACGGTTCTCGCGCTGAAGAACACGCCGGACATCGACGCGCGGCGCGCGAGCCTCGCGCTCGTACAGCCCACGTCCGACATGTCCGACGGCGCTGCCACGCTTTCGCTGGTGCCGACCTGCGTCGCGCCGGCGGCAGTCGCGTTGAGCGGCGACGGGACGCGAGCCTACGTCGCTTGCACCGGTGAGGACACGCTTGCCGTCGTCGACACAGTCGGCAAGGCCGTGACGGCGCGTATCCCCGCTGGCGCGCTGCCCGCCAACAAGCCGTATGCGCTCACGCGCAGTCCGGCCGGGACGCGCCTCGCGCTGTCGAATCAGGTGGCGCAGACGCTGGTCGTGTTCAGCACGGGTGACGTGCCGGCTCCGCTCGCGACGCTTCCCACGTCCGGCGTGCCATTTTTTGCGGGTTTTCACGGCGAGAGCGAGCTGCTCGTGCCGGTGCAGGAGCCCGACGGCGTCATGCGCGTGGACCTGACGACGGCGACGATCGCGCAAGCCGTCACCTACGCCGACGACACCTGCCAGAACCCGAGTGACGCCCACTTCAGCGCCGACGGCCGCGTGTTCCTCGTGTGTGAGGGCAATCACTACGGGCCGGGCAGCGTGGTCGAGCTCGACCCGAGCACGCTCGCGATCATCGCGCGCGTGGACGTGGGCGTGTACCCCGATCGACTGGCGGTGGTGGAGCCATGAGCCGGCACGTCGGGTGGCTCGTGTCGGCGCTCGGCCTGGTCGGCTGCGGCGCTCCAGCCGCGCGTGCGGAGCCGACCCAGCCCCTCGCGGAGCAGGGCGAGACCCTGTTCGCATCGCGCAAGCTGTCGCCTTCCAGCATCAACCTGTTCACCTGCAGCACCTGCCACGACGCGCGGCCGAGCGGCGACGCGCGCATCAAGCCGGGAGCACCGCTCGCCGGCGCGACGTTGCGTTCTTCGTTCTGGGGTGGGCAGGAAAACGACCTGCTGCTCTCGCTCGACGCTTGTCGCTCGACGTTCATGAACGCGCGCGACCCGCTCGCCGCGGACGAGCCCCAAGCAGAGGCGCTCTACGCGTACCTCGAAAGTCTCGAGCCCGGGGACGCGGGGACGGTCCCATTCACCGTGGTGCGCGAGATCGCCAATCTCCCGCGCGGTGATGCCGCGCGCGGGGCGCAGGTTTTCGAGCGCGCCTGCGCGACCTGTCACGGCACGCCGCACGAGGGGGTCGGTCGTCTGGGCCTGCGCGTCCCCGTCTTGCCGGAAGAGACACTCGAGGCACATCCGGCGCCCACGTATTCGGCGCGCGTGCAGCGCCTCGTCTTCATCGAGAAGACGCGCCACGGCGCCTTCCTCGGCTACGGCGGTTTCATGCCGCCGTTCTCGACGGAGGTGCTGCCCGACGCGAATCTGTCGGACCTGCTCGAGGCGCTCGGCGTGCTGGGGGAGTGATGCGAATGCCGAGCCGGAACCTCGAGCAAGTACCGCGCCTACGGCGACGTGGGCGCGGGAGCTCCCGACTTGATCCAGTCGTACAGAGTCTGCAGCTGCTCCGTCGTCGGGCGCACCGACGTCGTGGGCGGCATCTGTCCCGTCTTGCACTGCGCGGTCGCGGTCTCCATGCAGCCTGCGTCGGCGGCCAGCGCCGCGGCCTTCAGGTAGAGCCAGCTGTGCTCCGGGTCGCCCGGCACGACGCGGATGAATTGACCCCCGGTCGCCGTGGGATGGTTCACCAGGTTCGACACGATGTCCGCCGAGCTCACGTGTCCGCCGAGCGTCATGCCCGCCTCGGGGCCTTGCGGGCCGTGGCAGCCGCTGCATTTGTTGGTCGAGCTCTCGAACATCGGGCGCACCTGCGTGTGGAACACGCCCGATTCCTCGGGCAAGGTGGCGTTCCCGGGGTCGTTCGTCAGGCTCGGATCGATGAGCGAGGCGAGCTTGTCCATCTCGTAGCACTGCGCGGCGATCGCGTCGGTGAGCTCCAAGTCGTCGGGGGCGAGGCCCTTGGCGACACGGTATTTCTCCCAGACCTTGTCGATCCAGCCGTGGAGCTTCCAAAACATGTAGTTGTCGATGTTGGTGAACTGGTTGCCGAGCCCGTGCGTATCGTTTTGGGTGCGCACCCAGGCGAAGTGCAGCGAGCCGTGCAGGCCGCTGTAGGTAGGGGCCAGGCACTGCAGCCAGCGCCCGAACGCGCCTTCGGTCGGGAACATGTCGAGGTGTTTGTCGATCTCGTCGGCAATCTTGGCGTTGGCGATGTCGGTGCTGCTGAAGGGCGCCGCCTTGTTCCAGTCCGCGCGCCACTGTTCGGGCACGTCGGCGGCCGACTGCGGAAAGTGGTCGAAGCCGTTGAACTGCTCCTGGTGGTTCGGCCAGAGCTGCTTCAACGATTGGATCATGTGGCGGTGCATGGCGAGGAACTGCAGCCCGTCGCCGTCGGATTTGCACTCTTGATCGGAGGGGATCATCTCCGTGTGGCTGCAGATGTTGATCTTGCTCATCGAGCCGCCGCCGTTGCAGCGCCGAATGCTGTGCCACTCGAAATGCGCGGGCTCCCACTTGTGCGCCTGCATCCAGGCCAGCACCGCGGGCTGAACCGTCAGATCGGTCTGGCCGTTCTGCGTGAACTCGGCCGGGCCGTCGATCATCGTCGCGTCGCTCGGGTCCGGCTCGTAGCCCTCGACGCAGTGATCGCGCGTGTGGATGTCGCTGGGGAAGCCGCCGCCCGCAGCCGAGCCACCGCTCCCACTCAAACCCGGCGAGCCGCCCGTCGCTGCGCCTCCAGCACTCACGCCGCCCGCGCTGGCTCCGCTTGCGCCTCCGGCACTCACGCCGCCCGCGCTCGGAGCACCGGCCGAGCCCGCGACGGGCGGCGCGCCGCCGACGCTCCCGGTGGCGCCGCCGCTCGTGGCCGCTGGGACTCCGCTTCCACCGGCCGTCATGGCTGCCGCACCCGAGCCACCTGGGGCTCCACCGCTACCGGCCGCGGTCGTGCCGGTGCCGCCGGTGGCCGCACCGTGTTGCGCAGGTTCCTCCGCGGAGCAGCCGAGAAGGCACGCCGCGGCGGTCGCGAGGGACAGGGGTCGAATGAAAGGAGTCTTGTACACGATGACCAGTGCCGTTCTGAGGCGTACGGAGGCGCGCAGTCCGTCTCGGAGTGCAATGCCCGCGTCGCGTCGTTTGTATTCCGTATAGTGGACACTTATCATTAATAGTAGATAAGAAAAATTCGACGAATCACACTAACGAAGTCAGTATTAGGTTTATAGTGGAGAGCGCTCCATTATAAGAGCGACGGAAACGTCGCGCTGCGCCCTTTTTTCTGCGCTGAACGATCGATATTCGGTTACTAGATTTGCGCCCACTAGTGACACTCAGGAGAACACCGAAATGCCTCCGCACAACGATCCCGCACCCGATGCCAATCTGAGCAAAGCCATCAGCCGGCGACACATCATCGAAGGGCTGGGGGCGCTCGCAGCTACCGTCGCCTGCTCGGGCGGGGAAGCGACGGATCACAACACGCCCTCGAGCGGCGGCGCTGGCGGTTCGGGTGGTTCCGGTGTGGCGGGCTCTGCGGCGGGTAAGGCGTCGGCAGGTGCCGCGGGTGCCACGGGCCCCGCGGGTGCAGGAACCGGAGGCGCTTCGGCGAGCGGAGGAAGCGGCGGCGCCACCGGCGCGGCAGCGGGTGCAACCGGAACGGGCTCGGGCGGGCAAGCTGCCGGTGCGGGCGGCACGGGGACGGCGGGGACGGGCCCCGCGGGCGGAACCGGAGCTGGCGGGCAGGCATCGGGCGGCGTCGCCGGGAGCAGCACGGCCGGCTCATCGAGTGCGGGCGCGGGACCTGCGGGCGCGGGCGGCGGCGGCACGGGCGGTCTCCCGTCGCCGACGTGGGACGACGTGCCACTCACGGCGATGTGCACGAAGACGAGCGCTACCGACGCGGCGGGTCAGGGCCCGTTCTTCATCCATGAGCTCGAGAAGGGCGACGACATCTCGCTCGTCCGTCAGGACATCCGCGGGCGCTACAACGAGAGTGCTCTCCCCGGCGTGGAGATGCACCTGCACCTGCGGCTGCTCGACTACACGGACACGGGCTGCGAGGACAAGCCGCTCGAGGGCGTCGACGTGTACGTCTGGCACACCGACGCACAGGGCTACTACAGCGGGTTCGGCACGCGCGGCGGAGACGACGAGCAAAAGCCGGACGTGCCGTATGCGGGCAAGCCGGGGAGCGGCGACCTCGACAACACCGATCGCTTCCTGCGCGGCGTGCAGACGACCGACGCGAACGGCGTCGTCTCCTTCCGGAGCATCTTCCCCGGCTGGTACAACGGGCGCGCGCTGCACATCCACTTCGTCGCGTTCAAATCGGGGTCCACGGCCGCCTCCTCGCGCGTCGAGTACAACGACAGCAACAGCGGGAACAAGTGGCTGTTCACGACGCAGTTTTACTTCGACACGGCGTTCTCGAAGTCGATCCACGAGAAGAACGATCCGTACAAGGCGCGCACGAGCATCGCGCAGTACGCTACCGCGCTCGCTGCGAACGAAAACGGCAACAGCAAGCTGCATTTCACCGCCAGCCTGGCCGGCGACACGGACGGCGTGGGCGGTATCGTCACCGCGCAGATGCAGCTGCTCCTGAACCCGAAAACCTGAGCTCGCTCGCCACGGCGAGCCTCGCGGTCGAGGCTCGCCTCGTGCCTCAGCCTTTGACCGAGAGCTGGTCGAAGGTGCCGCCCTCGTCGAAGTGCTCGGCTTGAGCTTTCGTCCAGCCGCCGAACACCTCGTCGACGCCGAACAGCTCGAGCTGCGGGAACTTCGCGGCGTTCCGGGCGAGCACCTCGGGGTCACGCGGCCGGTAGCCGAATTTCGCGACGAGCTCCTGAGGCTCCCGCTCGTAGAGGAGCTTCAGGTATGCCTCGGCGGCTGCGCGCGTTCCGTGCTTGTCTGCGTTGCGGTCGACGACGCTGACGGGCGGCTCGGCGAGGATGCTCTTCGGCGGCACGACGAGCTCGAAGTCGCCTTTGCCGGCCTTATCGATCGCGAGCTGCGCCTCGTTCTCCCACGTCACGAGCACGTCGCCGATGCCGCGCTGCACGAACGTGGTCGTCGAGCCGCGCGCACCCGAATCGAAAACGAGGACGTTTTTCAGGACTCGACGCATGAAATCGCGCACGGACGTGGGGCTCGCGCCCGGCTCGCGTAGGGCGTGCCCCCACGCCGCGAGGTAGTTCCAGCGCGCGCCCCCGCCCGTCTTGGGGTTCGGCGTGATGACCCCCACGCCGGCGCGGCCGAGATCGCCGAAGCTTCGAATCCCCCTGGGATTGCCGCGTCGCACGAGCAGCACGATCGTCGAGGTGTAGGGGCTGCTGTTGTTCGGAAGTCGCGTTTGCCAGGTCGGGGGCAATAGCGCGCCCTTCTTCGCGAGCAGGGACACGTCGAGCGCGAGCGCGAGCGTGACCACGTCCGCCTCGAGCCCGTCGACCACCGCACGCGCTTGGGACCCCGAGCCCCCATGCGATTGCTTGACCGTGAGCTCTTGGCCCGTGCGTTCGAGCCAACGGCGCGAAAACCAGGTGTTGTACTCGGCGTAGAGCTCGCGCGTCGGGTCGTACGACACGTTGAGCAGCGTCGTGACCCGCGCAGGCGGCGGGGCCGACGATGCCGAGGCCGCGGCGCTCGGCGCTGGGGAGACCTTGCCGCACGCGGCGCTAGCGAGCGCGGCTGCCGTGCCGGCGAGCAGCGTGCGCCGCTCGATTCCAAGGGAAGTGCGCATCCGATGACGCGTAACAAAATACAAGACAAAAGTCTTGCAAAATAGAAACCGGGCCCGGCGCGACGCGAAAAATCAGGGGTAGTTGGCGCCGTCGAGGATCCACTGGCGCAGGATCGTCAGCTCTGCGCTCGTCATCGTCATCTTGCCGCCGGGGGGCATCGGGGCCGTGTTGCAAGGCCGGTTGGGGTCGGTCGACACGCAACCGGCTTCGGCAGCTTCGCCGGAGGGCTTCAAATACAGATAGCTGTGATCGGGATCGCCAGGCACGACGAGTTGGAATTGCCCACCGTCACGCGAGGGTCGCTTGAGCCGCTCGACGATGCATTTGCTCGACACCTGCCCGCCCAGCGTGAGGTCGGCATAGGGCGAC
>Ga0070682_100001259_pt1 | contig 14382 bp, 14 predicted proteins | sample KBSC63LmetaG_FD_64668 | JGI IMG/M metagenome (GOLD analysis project Ga0070682, IMG submission 64668) | Corn rhizosphere microbial communities from Kellogg Biological Station, Michigan, USA - KBS C6-3L metaG | ecosystem: Host-associated > Plants > Roots > Rhizosphere | place: USA: Michigan... | reverse complement strand
CGCGGTCCAGGAATTGGGTGTGGGCGTGTCCACCGATTCGGCTGTCAGCCTCGAACAACGTGACCCGGTCGCGGGCCGACAGCAGATACGCCGCCGTCAGCCCTGCGACTCCGCTGCCGATGACGGCGATGGAGCGCCCGCTTGGCTCATTTCGTTCCACATTTGGGTATTCGGAGCGACCCGGGTGCCGGATGGCGCTATATCGAAGCTGATTTCCAGCTGTGAGCTGCCGCCACCAGTCCCTGGATCAGGGCGGATGTCGGCGGCGACAGTCCGTCGGCGTCGGCGGGCGCGCTCCGTGGGCTGATGCCCCGCAGCCGTGGTGTGAGTTCCAGCTGGGCGCCGCCGCCGCGGACGCAGTTGACCGGGTTGTCGGGATGCATGCCGCGCAGCTCGCGGGGGATCGCATCGAGGTCGGTGACGACGTGATAGCCGGGCACCGAGATATGCCGGGCCAGGTGTGCGGCGAGGGCGCGGTTGCGCCCACCGGCGAGCAGCTGGGTGCTGCGACCCAACCGGCCGTAGCCGTGCAGCGAGATCGCGACGTCGACGTGGTCGACGAACTCCGCGAGCCGCTCGGACTCCTGTGCCAGGTAGCGCGCCGACGGCAGGTGGTGTGGATAGTTCTCCGGATGGCGCAGCAGGTACACCGATGCGCCCGCGGCCTCCGCGGCCCGCTCGGCGATGACGTCGGTCATCTGCTCCAGGCCGCCGCCATGGATGGCCATGAAACCGACCCGGGACCGAAGTGTGCTTTCCTCGAGCACCGCCGGGTCGGCGAGCAGCTCCGAAAGAGATTGTGGCGCGCCGGCTTTGGAACTGTCCTTGGGTACCGGCCACTGCGACGGATCCCAGCGGCGGAGGAACTCGATCCAGCGGTGCGGCAGCCCGTGTTCATGCGCCCCGTCGATGATGCGCTCCAGGTAACCCGGCCGCGGCGGTCCGGGATCGACTCGATGGTCGATGTACACCCACGCCTCGGCGGGCCCTTCATCGGTGTGCACGGTGAGCCGGTCGCGGCGGTACCGCACGGGCACACCTTCGGCGCTGTCGAGTGTGGCGAGGTCGTGGTCGTCGAGTTGCCACACCACGCCGTGCACCTGCGACCCGTCGAACGGCTCGACGGTCGCTACACCTCGCTCGTTGATCAGCCAGTCATGGTCGGCCAGTGTCGCGGGACGGGGATCGGCGGCGTTGGGGCAACGCCGCGACATCTGGTTCACGCACAGGTTCGACCCGTACGCGAAATAGCTGTGGACCATTCACACCAGCCTAACGTTCGCGCCGGGCACCCGGGCGTTCGCGAGATCAGCCGCGGACCGTCAAATAGATCAGGACGATGTTGAGCACGATGATCATTCCGGCGACCGTCCAGCCGAGCGCGGTGGTGACCCGGTGGTTGACGTCATCGCCCATCACCGCGCGACTGCTGGTCAGTCGCACCAGCGGGACCAGCGCGAACGGTATCCCGAACGACAGCACCACCTGCGAGATGACCAGCGCACGGCTCGGGTCGATGCCGATGGCCAGGATCGCCAGCGCGGGCACCAGGGTGACCAGCCGACGCGCCAGAAGCGGGTAGGAGCGACGCAGCAGGCCCTGCATGATCATCGCCCCGGCGTACGCGCCCACCGACGTCGAGGCAAGACCCGAGGCGAGAAGTCCGACGGCGAAGAACAGTGCAACGGTCGGGCCGAGCGTGTCCCGCACGGCCGCATGCGCTCCCTCGATGGAGTCGGTGTTGTCCCGGCCCTGCAGGTTGGTGGCGGCGATGAGCACCATCGACAGGTTGACCGCCCCGGCCACCAGCATCGCCAGACCGACGTCGATACGGGTGACCCGAAGCAGCCATCTGCGTTGGGGACCCGGTTCGGGGTGGCCGTGCCGGTCGCGGGCCAGGCCGGAGTGCAGATAGACGGCGTGCGGCATCACCGTCGCGCCCAGCATCGCGGTGGCCAGCAGCACGCTCTCGGCTCCGTGGAAGCGCGGCACAAGTCCCTCGGCGGCGGCACCGAGCGGCGGCGGCTCGACGAAGACGCTGGTGAGGAATCCGATCGCGATGATCAGCAGCAGGCCGCTGATCACCCGTTCGAACGTCCGTTGGCCGCGAAGGTTCTGCACAGCCAGAAGTAGCAGCGACACCGCGCCGGTGATGATGCCGCCGACCAGCAGCGGCAGGTCGAACAGCAGGTACAGCGCGATGGCGCCGCCGACGACCTCGGCGAGATCGGTTGCCATGGCGACCAGCTCGGCCTGCAGCCAGTAGCCGATCCGGGTGGGTGTGCGGCTGTGGTCGGCGACGGCTTCGGGCAGGGTGCGGCCGCTGACCAGGCCGAGTTTTGCCGATAGGTACTGCACGAGTCCGGCCATGGCGTTGGCCAGGAAGATGACCCACACCAGAAGGAAGCCGAACTGCGCGCCTGCGCTGATGTTGGCGGCGACATTGCCGGGGTCCACGTAGGCGATTGCCGCCACGAATGCCGGGCCGAGCAGAAGCCAGCTCGGACGCATTCGTGTCTCGGTGTCGCGCAGCAACTCAACCCCACCTTCTATCCGGGCTGGCGAATAGAAAAGTTAGGTTAACCGAAACAGTTGGGCGGTCGCTAGACCGGGGTCACCATCCCAGGCCCCAGCCGCCGAACGCGATGATCGGGAAGCCCCAGTAGCCGTAGTTGTTGTTGGCCGGGGGAGAAGTGACGATCTGAGCGTTGCCCCGGCTCTCACACTGTGTCGTGTTCGGCCCGGTGTTCGTGCATTCGGGTGCGGCGGTCGCGACGGGTGCGGCGATGATGGTCGCGCAGGCACCCGTGGCCGCCAAAAGTGTTGCCAGATAACGAGATTTCGTACGCATGATTGGCCTCCTCGATGGGCCAAGAAACAGATGTGGTTTAGCGGTGGCCGCCGCCACCGCCCATACCGTGGGTGCCCCATGCCCCGCCGCCCATGATCAGGGCGGGTCCGTAGAACTCGTCGTCCCACGGGTAGGCATACGCGGGCACGTCGGGAGCAGTGGCATTGATTTGAACGTTGCCCGGCGTCGCGCATTCCGTCGTTGCGGTGCCGACGCTTTCGTCGCCGCCAACGCTTGTGCATTGGGGCAGGTCCGAGTCGGGATCGGCCGCTGCGACGGGCGCGGCGACGATGGCCGCCGCGGCGCTGGCCGCTGCAAGAACCGGTGTCACATAGCGCAGGGGCGTCCGCATAGGCAAGTCCTTAGATTCAGATCAGTCTTCGATTGATCAGCCCGACTTATGGCCAGCGTACAGCCCTTTCCCAGTGATCAGCGGCAAGTCGAGCGTCGTTCTGATGCCCGGCGCAGCGGCCACCACGGCGGGGATGGCGTTGACGACTCTGGCGGCTGTGGCGACGAGGCCCGCGTGGTTGTGATCGCCGTTCGGGCTGCTCAGGCAGAGGTCGAGAGCGTACGACGGTTCGCCGGTGATCTCGATGCGGTACGACCCGCCCTCCTGCGCCGGCTGCGGCCAGTCTGGGCACAGGTCGTTGCGCAGTCTGGTGACGTGCTCGAGGACGACGGCGGCCTTGCCGTCGACCATTCCGCGAACCTCGAAACGCAGCGCCGCCGCGCTGCCCTTCTCGATGTGCCCCGACGCGATGTCGAAGTCCTCAGGCGCTGGTTCGCGAACGTAGGTCTCGCTCACCTCGTCGAGTGAGATGCCGAGGCCGGCCGCGAGTTGGCGAACCACCGACCCCCACGCGAGGCTGAGCACGCCGGGCTGCAGCAGCATCGGAATCTCGTCGAGCGGCTTGCCGAAGCCCATCACGCCGAACATCACGTCCGCGCTGTCATAGGTGTCGTAGTTGATGATCTCCATGCACCGGATCTCGTCGATGCTCTGGCATGTGCCCGCAAGGGCAAGGGGCACAAGGTCGTTGGCGAAGCCGGGGTCGATGCCATTGACGAACACGCTCGACTTGCCTGCCTGCGCGGCGTCCTCGATCGGCTTGAGTAGCTCGTCGGGAATGACCTGCCACGGATACTGCAGGAACACCGCGGAGCTGCCGACGACGTTGACGCCTGCCGAGAGGATGCGCCGGTAGTCGTCGAGCGCATCGGGCAGCCGGTTGTCGGCAAGGGCGGTGTAGACGGCGCATTCGGGATCGGTCGCGAGCACGGCGTCGAGGTCGTTGGTCGCCGTGATGCCCGTCGATCCGTCGAGCCCGGCGAGCTCTGCGGCGTCCTTGCCCGCCTTGGCCTCCGATGAGACCCAGACGCCCGTCAGCTCGAACCGGGCGTCGTTGATGAGGTGGACGAGCGCAGGCTTGCCGACGTTGCCGGTGCCGATCAGCGCGACGCGAATGGCCGCCGTCGGCTGAGCCGACAATTCAGTCATGGTGTGTCCTTACAGATCGGGGATGGGCAGGTCGAGGTTGGGGAACGTGAGGCCGCCGTCGACCTCGAGTGTCTTGCCGGTCAGGAAGCTGCCCGCCGGTGAGGCGAGGTACACCGCGGCTGCAGCGATGTCTTGCGGGTCACCGAGGCGCCGCATCGGCGTCGCCTTCTCCATCGGTTCGCGCAGCTCGTCGTTGGAGGCGACGACGTCGAGCGCGGAGGTCAGGATCGAACCGGGTGCGATCGCGTTGACCCTGATTCTCGGGCACAGGTCCAGCGCGCTCAGCCGCGTGTAGTGCGCGAGCGCGGCCTTCGCGGTGCCGTATGCGGCGAACCCACGTGCCGACAGCCGGCCCATTGTCGACGTGATGTTGATGATGCTGCCGCCGCCGGAATGCTCCAGCATCACCGGGACCGCCGCGGTGGTCAGTGCATGCGCGGTCGCGACATTGAAGGTGAACGCGTCCTTCAGGTCCTTGGTGGACGTGGTCAGCAGAGTGTTCGGCATCGTGCCGCCGACGTTGTTCACGACGATGTCTAGTTTGCCGAACGCCTCGATGGCGGCGCCGGCGAGCTTGGCGGGGTCCTCGGGATGGGCAAGGTCCGCGGTGACGATGTGAGCACGCCGCCCGACGCCCTTGATCTGCTCGGCGACCTCTTCGAGCTGCGACTGCGTGCGCGACGCGATGACCACGTCCGCACCGGCTTCGGCGAACGCCAGGGCCATTGCGGCGCCCAACCCGCGCCCGGCTCCGGTCACCACGGCGACCTGGTCGTCCAATCGGAATCTATCGAGTATCACGTCTGCCTTTCTTCGTGCGCCGGGCGACACCGTAACAAGGGCGCGCGGGCGACATGCCGCATTTTTGAAACACGTTCTAGTTCATCTCAGCATGCCCGTCGCGAGTTCTGCAGCAGGGCTGTTAACCCGCAGGATCGCGACCATGGCGCAGAAGTCGAAACCTAGAGGTGTGAGACGCATATCACTTGGCTTAGCAAAGTTATTTCGGTCACAGTACGGCGGAAAACCGCAGGTGAGGGCGGATTCACTACGGAATTAGTGTTAACGTTAAATAAATACCACGAAATCCGTACCGTTCGCCCTTTGGATAGGAGCAATTCGCGTGTCGCACCAAGCCACCACCGCATCCGCTACGAGGTGGACCAGGATGGTCCCCGCGCTCGGCGTCTTCTTCGCGGTCGGGGCCACGACGATCGGCCTTGCCGCGCCCGCCGCTGCCGACACCAGCTCCTACCTGCAGAGCCTGCACCCGACGTACGCGTACTTGAGCGAGTCACAGCTGCTGTCCGCGGGGCAGCAGGCCTGCGCCACGGCACGCAGCGGCGTGCCCGCGTCGGACAACACGATCAAGGTGAGCAAGGACATGGGCATCTCGACGTCCGCGGCGTACAACATCGTGGTCAACGCCATCAATCATCTCGGCTGCTGACGCGCCGCTGATCGCTACTTCTTGGCCGCGGCCTTTTTGGTCGTCTTCTTGGCGGGTGCCTTCTTGGCGGCCTTCTTCGCCGGAGCCTTTTTGGCCGCGGCTTTCTTGGCCGGTGCCTTCTTCGCCTGACCGTCGCCCGACGCGCCGTTGCCGCCTCGTCGCGCCTTCACGCTCGCCTCGAGTTTGGCCAGCAGATCCGAGACGTCTTCTGTCTCGTCGAGTTCCTTGGGCTCGGCCTCCTCGGCGGTAAAGGCTTCTCCGCCTTCGAGTTTAGCCTCAACAAGCTCCTTGAGCTGTTCCTGATAGGTGTCCTCGAACCGCTCGGGATGAAAGTCGTCGGTCATCGACTCCACCACCTGGCCGGCCATCTTCAGCTCTGCGGGCTTGATATCGACTTCCTTGTCCAGCACCGGGAAGTCGGGGTCGCGGATCTCGTCGGGCCACAGCAGCGTATGGATGACCATGACGTCGCGCTTACTGAAATCCTTGACGCGCAGCGCCGCGAGCCGGGTCTTGTTGCGCAGCGCGAAATGCACGATGGCCACCCGGTCGGTCTCCGCCAGCGTCTTGGCCAGCAGCACATAGGACTTCGACGATTTGCCGTCGGGCTCCAGGTAGTAGCTCTTGTCGTACATCAACGGGTCGAGGTCGGCCGCGGGAACGAACTCGACGACCTCGATCTCGCGGCTGCGTTCCTCCGGCAGGGTGGAGATGTCCTCGTCGGTGATGACCACCATCTGTCCGTCGTCGGATTCGAAGGCTTTCGCAATGTCGCGGTACTCGACGACCTCGCCGCATACCTCGCACACCCGCTTGTAGCGGATGCGCCCGTTGTCCTTCGCGTGGACCTGGTGAAACTTGATGTCGTGGTCTTCGGTCGCGCTGTACACCTTGACCGGGACGTTCACCAGTCCGAAGGAGATCGAGCCCTTCCAGATCGAACGCATAAGCCCAGTATGGCGTACGTGGCCGACCGCGCTATGCCTGCAGCGGCGAAGTCCCCGCGGCCGCGGCGTCCCTGGTCGCCCGGTCCGGCAGGTCCGCGCCGGCGCGCGCGACCGTCAGCGCCGACGACAGCGCGGCGGTCTCGAGCACTCCCGTCAGCGTGTCGACGCTGATGCGGCGCAACTCGGCGCGCTGGTCGGCCCCGAGAAGGCCCTCTGTCCACAACGCATCGATCAACCCCGTCATGAACGCGTCGCCTGCGCCCACCGTGTCCACGACGTCGACAGGTCTTGCCTGCACCCGGGCGACCCCGGCCTCGCACACCGCGAACGCGCCGTTTTCACCCATCGTCACGGCCACGAGAGCGGGACCCAGGCCCTGCCATGTCGTCGCCACCTGTTCGGGCGTGCGGTCGGGGTCGATCCACTGCAGATCCTCGTCGCTGGCCTTGACGACATCGCATTTCTCGACCAGCCGGTCGATGCGGCTGCGCGCCTGCTCGTCATCGTCTATCAATGCCGGTCGCACGTTCGGGTCGAAGCTGATCGTGGCCGACAGATGGTAGGCGTCGAGCAGCGCCGCGGCTGCCCGGCAACCAGGTTCGAGCACCGTTGCAATGGAGCCGGTGTGCGCCACCAACGGCGGGGCGACCTCCGGTGTGCCTGCCAGCTGCCAATCGATGTCAAAGAGGTACTGCGCTTTCCCGCTCTCGTCCAGCGTCGCCAGTGCTGTGGGAGTTCGATCGGCCGTCACGCTTCCCGAAACCAGCCGCGCGCCCGAGGACTTCACGTAATCGGCGATCCGTCGTCCGCGTTCGTCGTCGCCGATGTGGGTCAGGAAGTCAACGCCGCGGCCCAGCCGCGCGAGTCCGACGGCGACGTTGAGCGGGCTCCCGCCGACGTGCTCGCCGAGAATCGCGCCGTCGCGCTCGACGATGTCGATCAGGGCTTCCCCGATGACAAGCGCGCGTTCCTGTTGAGTGGCAATCATTGCGGATCCTTTCGCATCAGGGCCTCGAGTGTGGCCCTTGCCCCGTCGCGGTGCAGCGAATTCAACGCCCACACATACGCCTCGACGAACCGGTCAGACGAGGCGAGATCACCGAACACGTCGGTGTTTTCGATGAACGCCGTCGGATTGTCCCGTTGCGTGCGGGCCAGCGGAACAAGCGTGTCGGCGAGCTGATCCTGGACGTCGATCGGCTCCCCGTGCTCGTCCTCGCCCTCGGCATAACGCGCCCAGCTGGCCACCGTCGCCGCCGACAACCGAACGGGCCCGTCGGACTCCAAGTTCGCACGGATCACCGGAAGCAGCCATTTCGGGATGCGGTCCGACGAGCCGAAGCACAGCCGCACGATGGTGTCGCGCACGCCGGGGTTGGCGAAACGTTCGATCAGCGTCTGTTTGTAGTCGGGTAGATCGATGCCGGGAACCGGCAGCAGCGTCGGTGTCGCTTCGGTGTCCATGTAGCGCATCAGGAATTCGGCGAACAACGGGTCGCCCGCGGCATCATGCACGAGCCGGTAGCCGCTGAGATAGGCGAAATAACAGAGGCTTTGGTGACTGGCGTTGAGCAGTCGCAGCTTCATCAGCTCGTAGGGTGTCACGTCGTCGACCAGCAGGACATCGACGTCCTCGAACGGCGGTCTGCCGTCGGAGAAGTCGTCCTCGAGGACCCATGAGGTGAATGGCTCGGCCACCACCGGCCATTGGTCCTCGACGCCGAACTCGTCCGTCAGGGTCTCGATCACGTCGGCGGTGGTGGCGGGCGTGATGCGGTCCACCATCGAGTTCGGGAACCGGGTGTTGTCAGCGATCCATTCCGCGAGGCCGGGATGGACTCGGTCGGCGAAGGCCGTGAACGCCTCCCGAGCGACCTCGCCGTTTCCCTCGATGTTGTCGCACGAGACGATGGTCGGCGACGGCAACCCGCGATCACGGCGTCGCGCCAGGGCCTCGACCACAAGGCCGAACACGCTGACGTCGTCGGGGTCGATGTGCTCGACGTTGTAGCCACCCTCGGTGATCGTGAGAGAGACGATGTGCGTCGTCGGTGCGGCCAGCAACTCGATCACGGCCTCGGGGTCATCGGGGGCATAGCGGTAGTCGACGATGGACCCGATCACGCGCGCGTCGCGGGTGCCGTCGGGGTTCTCCAGCAACAGCGTGTACAGGCCGTCCTGTTCGTCGAGGACGTCGGCCATCTTGCGATCGGCCGGAAGGACGCCGACCCCACAGATGCCCCATTCTTGCGCGCTGCCCTTCTCGAGCAACCGGTCGACGTACATCGCCTGGTGTGCACGGTGGAAGCCGCCGACCCCGAAATGCACTATCCCGATTCCGATTTCATCGCGATCGTAGGACGGCTTGCTGATCGGTATCTGCGCCAGGGTCGAACTGCTCAGCTTCATGACACGGCCACCACCGTCTTGACGCTACCCGGCGTGCGGTCGGAGTCCAGCGCTTCTGCGGTCCTCTCGAGCGGGAATCGTCGGGTGACCATGGAGTCCAAATCGACGCGGCCGGACTCGACGAGCGCGATCGCCTCCGGCCAGGTGTTGGCGTAGCGGAAGACACCGGTCAGCGTCAGCTCCCGGTTCTGGATCAACTGCGTCGGCAGCTCCATCGACTCCGCTCCCGAGCCGACCAGCACGGCTGTTCCGCCGGGCCGCAGCGCGTTGATGCCCGCGATCACGGCGGCGGGCGCGCCGGAGGCGTCGATGAACGCGTCAAAGCCGGAGCCGAGCGCGTCGGAAGCGGGATCGAGTGTGATGGTGGCGCCGTTGGTCCGTGCCTGCTGACGGCGGGATTCGTCGAGATCGGACACGGCGATTTCGGACGCGCCGTAGGCGCGTGCGAGCTGGACCACCACGATGCCGATGGGTCCGGCACCGGCGACGAGCACCTTCGCCCCTTCGCCGACGCCCGCCTTGCGAAGCGCGGCGATGCCGACCGACAACGGTTCGCACAGCGCGGCGGCGTCATCGGAAACGGTGTCGGGTACCGCGTGGGCGAAATCCGCGCCGATCGTCACGTAATCGCACAGGGCGCCGTCGATCGGCGGGGTGCCGAAGAAGCGCATGTGCGGGCACAGGTTGTAGTCGCCGCGGCGGGTCTCCGCAGTCTCGGGGTCGGGCCGCTGGGGTTCGATCGACACCCGCTGACCGATGCGCGAGGGGTCGACCGACTCACCCACGCCGACAATCGTCCCCGCCGCTTCGTGGCCGAGAACCAAAGGTGCCTCGACGACGAAGCTGCCGATCCGGCCGTGGCGGTAATAGTGCGTGTCGGATCCACAAACCCCGACAGACGACACCCGAATCAACACATCACCCGGTGCCGGTGTCGGCACGGGACGCTGCTCCATCTCGATTCGACCTGGTTCGACGAGCACGGCGACCCGCATTCGGGCTTCGGGCGAAAGTGTTGTGTACGTCACAGTCACCATGCTAGCGTGATGAACATCTACTCGCACCCCTGAGCATTTGCTCACTGGGCGTCAGGAAAGGCAAGGTCGAGGTCCGTGGTCGCATCGACGTCAAACGGCGAGGTCGCCGGGACGATCGACGGCTCGACCAAGGACCGTGGCGCCAGTCCCGAAGACCTGCGACTGGCGTTGCGCGCGGCGACGCTCTACTACCTCGACGGCCTCACCCAGGCCGAGATCGCGGCTCGGCTCGGGGTGTCCCGGCCAACCGCCGGCCGGCTGATCGCGCGGGCCAAAGCCAACGGGCTCGTCCGCATCGACGTCGTCGTCCCGCCGGACATGCGCGACGATCTGCACGCCGATGAGGAGCGCGAACTCGAGCAGCGCTTCGGTTTGACCGAAGCCGTGGTCGCCGGTCACGGCATCGATGTCGGGGCGCCGGGACGACCGGCGGCGTTCGCCAGCGTCGGGCGTGCGGCGGCGGCCCTCTTGATGCGCCGCCTGACACCCAACGACGTCCTCGGTTTTACCTGGGGCCCTGAGCAGGTCGCCGTCGCCACCGCGATGGCACCCGGCGTCGCGAGTTGCCGCGAGGTGGTTCAGCTGGACGGTGCCATGTCGAGTGCCGCGTACCAGACGGGTACCGAGTTCATCCTCGGCCGTTGCGCAGATGTGTTGCGGGCGAACACCATTCGCCTACCGGCGCCCCTGTACGCGGATCCGTCAACCGTGGCGTCGATGCGCAGCGATTCACTGATATCCCGCACTTTGGACGCAGGCCGACGTGCCGATGTGATGTTGTTCGGCGTCGGCGCCGTCTCCACCTCGACGACCCTGTTCGAAGGCAGCTTCCTCGACATCAGGATGCTCGACGAGCTCATCAAGCTCGGAGCGGTGGGCGAGATCGGCGGCCGGTTCTTCGACGGGCACGGCGTACCGGTCGAGACCGAACTGCAGCTGCGTGCGGTATCCGTTCCGCTCGAGGACATCAAGGCCTGCCAGAAGACGATCCTGATCTCCAGCGGCGCGGCCAAACACCACGCTACGCTCGGCGCGCTCCGAGGAAAGCTCGCCCGACTTTTGGTTTGTGACATCGACTGTGCCCGTTGGCTATTGGCACAGGACTAGGGAGGTAAAGGTGAAACCGCTACGAAGTACGCTGCACCGGTTGGCTCTGTGTGCGGCCGCGACGGGGCTTGTCCTCACCGCTGGCTGTGCGGGCGCGGGCAGTCTGGGGGCATCGGAGAACGAGGTGACTATCGCGCTGGTGTCCAACTCGCAGATGACGGATGCCCAGAAGCTGTCATCCGAGTTCGAAACGGCGAACCCTGGGGTCAAGCTGAAGTTCATCTCGCTGTCGGAGAACCAGGCTCGCGCGAAGATCACGATGTCGACGGCCATGGGCGGCAGTCAGTTCGACGTCGTGATGATCAGCAACTTCGAGACCCCGCAGTGGGCGAGAGACGGCTGGCTGCTGAACCTCTCGGACTACGCGAAGAACACGCCCGGCTATGACGAGGCCGACTTCATCCCGTCGCTGCGAGATTCACTGTCGTACGAGGGCAACATGTACTCGGTGCCGTTCTACGGCGAGTCGTCATTCCTGATGTACCGCAAGGACATGTTCGAGAAGGCCGGCATCAAGGTCAACCCGGACGCGAAGTACCAGCCCACCTGGCAGGAAGTTGCCGAATGGGCCAAGACGATCAAGGCCAAGCAGGTCTCGGATGCGGGAATCTGCCTGCGCGGCAAGCCGGGCTGGGGTGAGGTACTCGCACCGCTGGACACCGTCATCAACACCTTCGGCGGCCGCTGGTTCGACGACCAGTGGAACGCGCAACTGAACAGCCCCGAGGTGAAGAAGGCCGTCAACTTCTACGTCAACACGATCAAGGAATCCGGTGAGTTGGGCGCGTCCTCGACCGGTTTCCAGGAGTGTGCCAACCTTTTCGGTCAGGGGCAGACGGCGATGTGGTACGACGCGACGTCGGCGGTCTCGGTGCTCGAAGACCCGAAGACATACCCGGACCTGGTCGGCAAGATCGGCTACCTGCCTGCCCCCATCGTCGAGAAGCCCAACTCGGGTTGGCTCTACACATGGGCTCTGGGCATCCCCAAGGCCGCCAAGAACCCCGACGGCGCTTGGAAGTTCATTTCGTGGATGACCAGCAAGGACTACATGAAGCTGGTCGGCGAGAAGCTGGGTTGGGCGCGGGTACCACCCGGTAGCCGCACCTCCACCTACACCGAACTGCCCGAGTACGAGGCGATTTCGAAGTCCTACGGTCCGTTGACGTTGCAGTCGATCACCAACGCGACCCCGGACAAGCCCACCGTGCAGCCGGTGCCGTACACCGGTGTGCAGTTCGTCGGGATTCCCGAGTTCCAGGATCTGGGGACGCGGGTGAGCCAGCAGATCAGTGCGGCGATTGCCGGGCAGAAGTCCGTCGACGCCGCGATGGAGCAAGCACAGTTGTATGCCGAGGTCGTCGGCAAGAGCTACCAGGAGAAGTGATGACTTCAACTTCGCTAACCGCCGGTACCACGGCCGAAGCCGATGAGAACGCCGTCGCCGAACGCGTTCGCAAAATCAAGGAGTCTCAAGACGTCGGCGTGAGTCGCGCCGAAGGATGGCGACGGCGCGGGCCGCTGCTGCCCGCATTGATCTTCATGATCGCGGTGACACAGGTGCCGTTCCTGTTCACTCTGTACTACTCGACGTTGTCGTGGAACCTGGTGCGTCCCGGCTCGCGGCGCTTCGTCGGGTTGAACAACTATGTCGCAGTCGTTCAGGACAGTCAGTTCTGGTCGGTGGCGGGCAACACCGTCATTCTGATCGTCGGGGTCGTGCTGATTTCGGCGCTACTCGGCTTGCTCATCGCCCTGCTACTGGATCGCGCATTTCTCGGCCGAGGTGTGGTGCGAACGCTGCTGATCACACCGTTCCTCATCACCCCCGTTGCCGGAGCGCTGATCTGGAAGACGACGATTCTCGACCCGAACAACGGCATCCTCAACTGGGTGCTGTCGCTGGTCGGGGTCGGGCCCGTCGACTGGATCGGTCAGTTCCCGCTGTCCATGGTGATGGTCGAGTTGATCTGGCAGTGGACGCCGTTCATGATGCTGCTGATCCTCGCCGGCCTGACGTCCATGCCCCGTGACCAACTCGAGGCGGGCCGGGTGGACGGGGCGACCGCGTTCCAACTCTTCCGCGAGTTGACGCTGCCGCACTTACGTCGCTTCATCGAACTGGGCGTCGTGCTCGGCGCGGTCTACCTGGTCAACACCTTTGATGCGATCTTCATGATGACGCAGGGCGGACCCGGTGTCGCCAGTGCGAACCTGCCGTTCTACATCTATCAGCGCGCGTTCCTCGGATTCGACATGGGCCAGGCCGCGGCGATGGGCGTGGTGGTCGTCATCTTCACGATGATCATCGCCAGCTTCGCGCTTCGATTGATCTTCAAATCATTCTCCGGCAAGGAAGAGGCAGCCTGATGACTACCACAGTCGAAAGAACCACGGCGACAGCCGATGTCCCCCCGGTGCGCAAGAAGAAGTCCAGGAAGTTCAGCCCCTGGGGCATAGTGGCCTGGCTCGTCGGCATCGGCTTCTTCTTCCCGGTGCTCTGGATGGTGCTGACGGCGTTCAAGCAGGAGAGCGACGCGGCGACCAACCCGCCGAAGTTCTTCTTCACGCCGACGCTGGATCAGTTCGCAGCGGTGTTCGACCAGGGCATCGGGCCTGCCATGCTGAACTCGGTGTTCGCCACCGCCATGTCGACGATTTTGGTGTTGCTGCTCGGCGTGCCTGCGGCGTTCGCGCTGTCCCTGCGGCCGGTCCGCAAGACCTCGGATGCGTTGTTCTTCTTCATGAGCACCAAGATGCTGCCCGTGGTGGCGGCGATCCTGCCGCTGTACGTGATCGTGTCCAACATCGGTCTGCTGGACAACATCTGGGCACTGGTCATCCTCTACACGTCGATGAACCTGCCGATCGCGGTGTGGATGATGCGCTCGTTCTTCCTCGAGGTACCCGGTGAACTGCTCGAGGCGGCCAGCCTCGACGGCGCGAGTCTGTGGCGCTCGGTGCGCGAGGTGATCCTGCCCCTGGTCTCACCTGGCATCGCGGCCACGGCGCTGATCTGCGTGATCTTCGCCTGGAACGAGTTCTTCTTCGCGGTGAACCTGACCGCGGTGAACGCTCAG
>Ga0070682_100001257_pt1 | contig 14394 bp, 10 predicted proteins | sample KBSC63LmetaG_FD_64668 | JGI IMG/M metagenome (GOLD analysis project Ga0070682, IMG submission 64668) | Corn rhizosphere microbial communities from Kellogg Biological Station, Michigan, USA - KBS C6-3L metaG | ecosystem: Host-associated > Plants > Roots > Rhizosphere | place: USA: Michigan... | reverse complement strand
CCGTCGCCGATCCACGGTCCGATGAGGAACTGACTGAACTGCATCGTCGGATGCGTGCCGGTGCGGAAGAGAACGTCATGACGGTCGAGGATCAACGTTCCGTTGAACCAGTACTGTACGACTCCGTCCGCGACGCCAATTCCGTTGACCACTGAGTTCATCTGGAAATACGCTTCGACAAAATTCCAGTCGTTCTTGTAGCCGGGGCCGGGATTCGGCTGGAACACGACTGGGCCGGTAAGCTGCTTGTCGTTGTACCAGTACGTCCCGAAGTTGAAGCACTCAGAGAAGTAGTTGCTCTCCACCATGCCATTGCAGCCGCCGACGGAACGATCTTCAGTGACGCCCACCAGGTTCACCGGAAGCGCACCATAGTTGTAGTTCACCGACTTGTTGTCCTGAATGCTGATGCGCGGCTTTCCACCGTTCTGATAGTTGTGCTCGATGTAGACGTCCAGGAAGTTGTCGGACGGACCGTCGAAGTCACCATCCAGGTTGCTCAGGATGTAGAACTCGTGGGGTTGGTAGATTTGGCCCGATCCGACCCAGTTGGCGCTGTACTTTACGTAATAGCTGACGTACAACGTGCTCGTCGGCGTGAATTTGTGCCGCTGCGCGGTCCCGATTGTCGGAGCGGTTCCACCGACGAGGAAATGGTACTGCGAAGAGCTGGTGCTACCGGCGATGTGCTCGACCGTCGAGAGAAGCGCGGTCGCGTTGTCGTACCAGCCACGCGAGGCCAGGTTGCCATCCTCGAAATTCTCCTGGAACAGGATTGTTCCGCCGGCTGATGCAGCCGTCACTGTGATGCTCGACGTTCCAGACTTTCCAGAGCTCGTCGCGGTGATCGTCGCTGCGCCTGCCGCGACACCGGTTACCACCCCGCCCGAACTCACGGTCGCGGCGGCGGCGTTGTTTGTAGACCAAGTAACGGTTTGCCCGGTCATCACGTTGCCGTTCTGATCCTTCACTGTTGCCTGGAGAGTCGTGGTAGCTCCGGCCACTACTGATGCTGAAGTTGGGGCGACTGTGACTGTGGTCACCACGGGCGGTACGGCGGTCACGGTGATGCTCGACGTTCCCGACTTTCCCCCGCTCGTTGCTGTGATCGTGGCAGAGCCTGCAGCAACACCCGTGACTACGCCACTGGAATTCACTGTCGCAGCGGCGGCGTTGTTAGTCGACCAGGTAACAGTTTGCCCGGTCATTACATTGCCGTTCTGATCCTTCACCGTTGCCTGCAAACTGGTGGTCGCGCCAGCCACTATTGATGCGGAGCTTGGAGCGACTGTAACTGTGGTGACTACCGGCGGAATAGCAGTAACTGTGATAGCCGACGTCCCTGTTTTCCCCGAGCTGGTCGCGGTGATAGTCGCCGAACCCGCGGCCACCCCAGTAACCACACCGCTGGAATTCACGGTCGCCGCAGCAGCGTTGCTCGTCGTCCACGTAACGGTCTGTCCGGTCATCACATTGCCGTTCTGATCCTTTACCGTCGCCTGGAGAGTGGTCGTTGCTCCGGCAACGATTGATGCCGACGTCGGTGCAACCGTGACTGTGGTGACAACGGGCGGCGGCGGCGGTCCCGCCGTTACGGTGATCGCCGATGTTCCTGATACGCCGGCAGTACTGGCCGTGATTGTTGCGGAGCCCGCTGCGACGCCGCTCACGATACCCGTCGAGCTCACGGTAGCGGCGGCTGCGTTATTGGTAGACCATGTCACGGTTTGGCCGCTCATCGTATTGCCGCTCTGATCCTTCACCGTCGCCTGCAGGCTGGATGTCGCGCCTACGGCGACCGATGCGGATGGAGGCGATACCGTCACCGTCGTGACGACGGGGTTGGGCTGCGTGATCGACAGCGTCGAAGCCGACACGACATTCGAAGGTGTTCCGAACACGGCGTTCCCACTCATGTTCCCGCGGAACGCAGCGACCTGGAAATTATAACTCGTCGAAGGCGATAGACCGAGAACCGTGCACGAGAGCGTGCGCCCCACTCCAGAGCCTGCTATCGGCGCCGCGCAGGTTCCGATCGCCGCAGAAGTGGCAGATGCCCATGACATGGAGCCCGCGCTGTATCGCACATCATACTGGGCGGGTTGCCCCATCCCATCATCGACCTGGGTGAAGGAAAGCGAGGCCGAGATTTCAGTAGTCGCTCCGACGGTCAGATCGGAGACCGCACCCGGGTTCCCTGCCACGAGCGGACCAGAGGTGTTGTCACCCGCACAAACGGCGAGCACGGGACACGCAACGAGCCATCCCCAGCGGCGAACGATTTGTTTTACGGGTGCGAATATGTATGACATGGGCGCGCGTCCCCTTTTTTTTCCGGATTTGTCCCAGACGATCATGTCGGCGGGTCTGGGTAACAAAAAAACCGCCGCGGCACCGACCATAGTCGGATTCGCTGGCGGCTCGGCTGGCATCGCGGATAGTTCCGCTAAAGCCCCGTGGCTCTGCGTCACCGTCTTTCGACGGCTTTGCTCTGAGCAGCGTGCCTACTCACTAACAATTGTAAAACACATACAGCATTTGCTTCCAACTTGTGCTTGCTCTGCTATATCATGGGACGCGCAAATGCTGTGCTTGGTCACGTGAATTGCACACGGCATTACGACAAATGTGCGTCACGAAAAACAGACGTGTCATCCCCGTTTGCCAAGTCTGCGAACGCGCGCACCAATCATCGCCGCGACCTCTCCAATGGCCGGCACTGGATCCGACCATCTGAACACAGGCTGATACGCTCCGAGCCACGATCGCGCCCAGCCGAGAATACTCAAGCGACCGCCTAAACGTTCCGCGCGCACAGCTTGTAAATCGTAGTACGGATAGACACAGCGGCGTCCAACGGCGTATTTGGATATCGTTTCAACCGGCTGGCCAAGAGCGTCACGAACTGCCATTTCGCTGACGTTCACCCCGCATCGTGCCGCGAACTCAACGTACCACCACGGCCTCGCGTTCACCTCGATCAGGTTGAAGGCGTTGTCCCGTGGATCCAGTTTGAATTCCGCACTGAAGATCCCACGGTAGTCGATATCCGCGAGAAGAGTTCTCAGCGTTGCGCTCGCATCGCCTGTGTCGGCGAGGGGAACGCTGATCTGCATCGTGCTGTTTCCAAAATCGGGAGGACTCATTCGCAGGCGCCGTCTGGCAAATAGCGCTCTGAGGACGCCATTCCGATCGATGAACCCGTCGATGAAGTAGTGATTCGTGGGCGGTCCGGGGATGTATTCCTGGACCACCATCTGCAAGCCGGCGCCGACACATTCTCTCAGACGATCCTGCGCCTGAGATCTGCCCGATATGCGAAAAGCCTTCACCCCAAACCGCGCAAAAAACTGCTGTGAGTGGACCGGCTTGAGAAAGGAGCTCTGTAATACTGTATCGGGGATCGCTTCGAGATCCTCCACAGCGTTCATCACGCGCGTCGCTGGATGTGGCAGCTTCAGCCGATCGAGCGCCGCGCCGAAACGGGCCTTATCAACAAGTAGATCCAGCGCTTGAAGGGGAGCAATGCTGGCCGGATATCGCGTGCGCACTTCCGCCGGAAGCGCGGCCACGGTTCGCACCCACGAGTCAGAGCACGGCATGAGCACGATCGGCGATGGCAATCCTTCGAGGGTTTGCGCGAGCGCGTCTGGCTTCATCCCGGACAAGGCGCGCGGACCTACTCGGTACCAACGAGAACGACGCGTGAATCGGTCGACATTCGGCAGCGTGTAAACGTCGGCGTCTGCCTTCGAGAGCGTCCGAAGGATGCCGAGCACCGTGATGCCAGTTCCCAATGCGAGAACCTTGTTTCGTCTGGCGCCTTTCATGACGACAAAATGCCCGCGCGGATCGGCGTCAGTCGGCCCCGAGCCTGCCGGCCACCAACTCGAATCCGAACTGGTACGGCGACAGAAACCAGTCGGAGACTGTAATTCGCTTCAGTCGAAGCGGATCATCGCCCGCTTGGACGGTGCCGCCGTAAGCAGACAAACAGCAACGTAGTCCGAGTTCTTTCAAAACCGATTGATTCTCCTCGGACATGTTTTTTCGGCCGCCAAATGGATAAGCAAAGAGACCCGAGTGCTCACCAAGCTCGGCATCGAGACGAGCGCTTCCGCCACCGATCTCGCGGCGAGCCTCCTCCTTACCGATGACTCCAAGGTCAGGATGTGTCTGAGTATGCGAACCGATGTCATGGCCGGCGAGGCGGAGCGCGCGAACCTGGTCCCAACTCATCCACCGGGTCTGGATTGTCTTTTCTGCGTCCCACCAAGGCACGTGGTCCGTGCCGATCCATTCGGTCGTCACAAAAAAACACGCGCGCTGACCGTTGCCCTCGAGGATGGGCGCGGCGATGGTGGCGTTGCCTTGATACCCGTCGTCGAACGTGATCGCCAGACGGCCTCCCAGCTCGCCCCCTGTCTCGAGGAGTCCGAGCATCGCACTCAACGGAATTACTTCAAAGTATCGTCCGAAGAAACGGACAAATTCCTCGAAGTTTTTTGTTGAGGAAGTCAACGGGTCGTGGGGGTACGCGTCGTTAACCCGATGAAACAGGACGATGACTCCTTCTTTACGGAGCAGTCGTCGATAAAGACCCGTTCGAAAAACTATCCATCCCATGACGGCCTTGGCTCGGCGCGCCAACCAACCGGAGTGCCCCTGAGGCATTATCGAGACACCAGGTTGACGAAGATTTTCGGAAACGGAATGGTCGGTCTTGGAAGGGGAAACACGAGAAACAAACGACGTACGGAGAATTTAGCTGACGCACCTTCCAAATCAAAATCGTGAAGCGAGAGAACATAGGTGGCGGCGCTGACAGCACGATGACATCCACGAACCGAGCGATTGACATCGACTACAGGCCTATTGCTATCGATGCGACAGTTATCTCGTTCCAGACCAAGCGGCCATCTCTTTCCACACCAAATAGACTCTCTTATCCCCCCTCCCCCCGTCACCATTGTGGGAGAACAAGAATTCGAGACTACGTCGGCGCCGACCGAAACGCGTGTATTTGTTGTTGTTCAATCACCACAGGAATGGGGCAATACCGCGACAAAGCCGGCCGAGTCACTACGAACACGGTCTTCGCCGCACTCATAAGCGTCTGTCGAAACACGACTTATACGCCCCGCACGAATGGGCCGGGCGGGAATGGAAGATGCTTTGTCGCGTCGCGGAGGATAGCCGCACGGTGCGGCGTGTTTGATCGAGCGGTGTGCTCCCGCGCGCATCTGCTCTGAATCGGCTCGGCGGGTACCCTTCCACTGTGAGCTCGTGATCGCCGCACCCTATCGCCATCTACGCGAACGACTGATCTCAGCGCCCAAGGTCTGGGTTGTCACCGGAGTCGCCGGCTTCATCGGCTCCAATCTACTTCAGGAACTGTTGACCCTGGGCCAGACGGTTGTCGGCGTCGACGACTTCTCCACTGGCCACCGCGCAAATCTGGACGAAGTCCTCGCGCCATTCAATGGAGTCGCTGACTTCCGGATGGTGGAGGGCGACATTCGGGATCTTGCCACCTGTCGCGCGGCATGTGAGGGTGCGGACTACGTACTTCACCACGCGGCGCTCGGCTCCGTGCCGTGGTCCATGGATGATCCGCTCCGCACCAATGCCGTTAACGTCGACGGTTTCGTCAACATGCTGGTCGCGGCAAAGGACGCCGGAGTCCATCGTTTCGTCTACGCGTCGTCGAGCGCTGTGTATGGAGACGTCCCGGACTATCCTCAGATAGAAGAGCGGCTTGGCCGTCCGCTGTCGCCGTATGCGGCGAGCAAGACGACTAACGAGACCTACGCAGTGGCGTTCCAAATGAGCTACGGGCTCCAATCCGTCGGATTGCGCTACTTTAATGTGTTCGGTCGCCGTCAGGATCCGGCCGGTGCGTACGCCGCCGTCATCCCGCGGTGGATCGCGAGCCTTCTCCGTGGCGAGCGGTGCCGGATTTTCGGCGATGGGGAAACCACTCGAGATTTTTGCTATGTTGCCAACGTCGTACAGGCCAATCTGCTCGCGGCGACGGTCGAAGATGAAAACGCGACAGGCAAGGCTTACAACATCGCTTGTGCAGAATCGGTCACGCTCAACCATCTTTTTGAAATGATGCGGAACCGCCTGTCGATCATAGATCCGGTTTTTTCTCTCGCAGTCCCCCAGTACGATGCATTCCGTCCTGGCGACATTCGCTACTCGTGCGCTTCGATAGAGAAGGCGCGGCAGATGCTTTCGTTCGCCCCAACGCACAGCGTTGCACAAGGATTGGAAGAAGCTATGGACTGGTATGTGGCGAGGGCCCGCCCGACAAGCCGCGCCGCCGTGTCCTCTCGCCACGTCCCGAGTTCGGCCGTCAACGCTCCGCACCACGCCGGAACACCTCTTACACTGACGACGTCATGACCGAGACGAATCTGCGACGCCCGGTTGCTCTGATCGGATGCAATGACGAATGGATGGGCCGTTCGCTGGAGAGCGTTTTCGCCGAGAAGGGATATGACGTCACGCGAACCGGGTCCGGGAAGCAGGCGCTCAAGCTCGCTCGGCGCGGTGGCTACGATGTCCTGATGCTCGACGAGCAGCTCAACGAGCTGAGCGGAGTCGATGTTTGCCTGGCGTTGCGGGACGATCCACTCTTCGATCACGCCATTCCCATCGTGGTAATCTCCTCATCCCACAGGACGCTGCCGGGCAGGTTGGCGGCATATGCCGCAGGAGCTTGGGAGTACTGTCACCTTCCTCTCGACGCCGACGGACTTTTTCTCAAGCTCGGAACCTTCCTTCGCGCGCGTCATGAGCTCGCAGCGTCCCAGGTAAAGTCGCTGATGGATCCCGCGAGTGGACTGTACACACAATTCGGCTTGAATCAGGTCGCGGAGCAGCTCGAAGCGCGCGCCCTACGGAATCACGAGGCGTTTGCGTGTGTCGCGTTCTCATCACAACGAACCGGCTCGGGGTCTGGCAAGGGTCGAAGTGACGACGACATGGACTCGTTTGTGGACGTCGTGCATGTCCTGCGTGAGCAGGCGAGAAAGTCTGACATTGTGGCAAAGACTGGCGAGACGCAGCTCGCGCTCCTGGCACCCGATACTGACGCGGCCGGAGCCCGCCTGTTGGTTGCGCGCCTGCAGCGGGAAATCGATTCGGCGTCGAAGCACAACCACTCAGGCTCCTTCCGGTTGCGAGCTGGTTACTGCGCCGTGTCGGATTTGTCCGCGGCGAACGTGGATGTAACCGAGCTGGTTCACCGCGCCAACAGCGCGCTTGCACATGTTCCGATTGACGGACTCGGTGACGCGATTGTGAGCTTTGACGATCTTCCCGTTTCCTGAGATATCAACCGTTTATTGGATCGGAGCAAGCCTCGTTCGGTTCAATCAGGCGGTGAACCAACGCCACGGAAGGCGGTTACGAGTGTCACGGGTTGGCCACAGGTGTAAGCCGCTATTGACGTTATGCGTACTTCCCCCCAACTTGGGCGTCCGCGAGTGGGTCAAGAGGGGACGAGGAAGGCATGGCGCAGATGGACCCAGCTGCAACAAAGTCGTCATCACCGGCGGATAGTTACCAGGACTACGCGCCGTATTTGTCGTCGCCAAGCTCAGGCGGCAGCGCTCGAGCACACAATAACGCTCCCCCTCAATCGGCCCCGTTCAATTCGAACACCGTGAGCTCCCTCGTCCGCGCACTCGAGCTGGCTGCTGATCGTACAGCAACGACAATCGCTCATGGCACAAAGCAAACACGCCGCGACGTTCGTGAACGCCTTAACGAGGTCGTCAACTGGCTGATCGTGAGTCTGCGTAACAAGTCGCAGGATTCGCTTCCCGTTCCACCGGTAATCGCGCGAGAATACGTATCCACTCTGAAGGTGAACTTCCTCTCGGAGCTGGCCGGGACGCCGGACCTCAACGCCAATGAAGTCGTGAGCACGCTGATCAAGCTCGATGAGGCGGAAGAGGCGTGGAGACGCACGGATCGCGGCAAGTTCATCTCGCGCCTGACCGGGGCCGACTGTGCCGACGCGGTGGTGGCGATCGCCCACGACATTCGCTCCCCTCTCTGCTCGATCCTCCTTCTCGTCGACGCGCTTCGCCGTGCCGAAAAGATGTCGCCCAATCCGATCAGGGAGCGGCAGCTCGGCCTGATTTACGGTGCGGCATTCGGCCTGAGCACGACCGTTTCGAATCTCATCGGTGCGGCACGTGGCGATGGTCTGGTGCAAGGAGAACCGATGCCCTTCTCCGTGAGCGAGACGATGCATTCGGTGAGCGCGATCGTGCAACCGATGTGCGAAGAGAAAGGCATTCCTCTCGGAATTGAATTCCCCGAGCACGACGCCCGAATCGGACACGCATCGGCAATCCAGCAATCTCTGCTCAATCTTGCATCAAATGCTCTTCGCTACACCGATGCCGGATCGGTCGCGATGGGTTGCAGCGAAGTTTCCGCGGACCGGGTCGAATTCTGGGTGGAGGATACCGGCCCGGGGATCCCGGACGAAGTACTGGAAAGACTGTGCTATGGGTTCCCACCCGAAGGCGTGAAGCTCCGCTTCTCGAGTGCTGGTCTCGGACTAGCGATCGTACGCACTCTGGTCGAAGCAATGGGTAGCACGCTCCAGGTTGATACGGGCGACGAAGGAACGCGTTTTTCGTTCGTTCTCTCACTTCCGGTATTGTCATAACCGACTTTACCGCAGTCGATTCCGGGTTTCCCCGGTGACCTAGCGTCATGTTCCGTACGCTGACCCAGCCCGCTCCCCTGGGCACCCGGTTTTGCCAGTCAAGTACGTATCCGCCGGCCCTCCTGGATCGTCTCAAAATAGACCCTATGCTCAGCCTGTCGGGACCCCAAACCAGGACAGGTTAGCACCTCCGAAAACCGGCAAACCCACCGAAAGGTGGCGACGCAAAGCCGCGAGGCTAAAGCGCTAGGAAGCGCCAAGCCAGTCGGGCTACCGAAGAGGAGCCTCGATGGAACTGTCCCACGAACGTCCGCCGCTCGCCCTGATTGCCTGCAGCGACGATTGGATGAGCAGAGCGTTGGAGAACGTCTTTCAGCAACATGGCTACGTCGTCGCGCACACACGCTCCGGCGTTCAGACCCTCGAGTTGGCCCGGCTCGCCAACCACGATCTCCTGGTATTGGACGAATCCCTGACGGATGTGAGAGCGATCGATGTGTGTCGCGCCATTCGCGAGGGCACCCAGTTCGATCACTCCGTGCCTGTGGTCATGACCTCTCCAACTCCGGTCGACCCTCGGGCACGGATGGCCGCCTTCGCCGCCGGTGCCTGGGAATACTGCGGTCACCCAGTCGACCTCGAACCGGTTTTCGTCAAACTCGGGACGTTCCTGCGCGCCCGCGGCGAGCTCGTGGTGGCGCGCGGGGAGGATTTCGTCAATGCGACGACCGGCCTCTATACATCGTTCGGCTTGCGGCAGCTCGCGGGCAAACTCGGCGCGCGCGCGCTCAGGAAACACGAGCCATTTGCCTGCGTGGCTTTCGCGCCGCAGGTGCATGACCGGGAAGTGGGATCGAGCATGTTGTGGAAGGAAAGCCCGGTCGGCTTCGCCGATGTCGCTCACGTCTTTCGGGAGCAAAGCCGGCAGTCTGACGTGGTTGGTCACGTCGGCGATTTGAGACTCGCAATCCTCGCGCCCGATACCGACGCCGCGGGTGCCCGCCTTCTGGTTGCTCGGCTTCAGCGTGAGCTCGACCGCGCCTCGGAAAACAAGAGCATCGGCGGACAGGTTCGTCTCCGCGTCGGCTACTCGGCCGTCTCGGATCTCGCGAGCTCGAACGTCAACGTCGCGGAGCTGGTGCATCGGGCGGAGAGCGCACTCGATCACGCTCCAATTCAGGGTGACCGCAACGCTATCGTCAGCTTCGACGACCTCCCGGTGTTCTAGAGTTGGGCGCGTCGATCAACCTTTTCGAGAACTCCGAATAGGTTGGTCGTAAACGCCTTTAGAGGCCCGCGGCTGATGGCGTTGATCCAGAATGCTTCGATCATCGTGAGCGGCCACCGTCGCATGAATGGGTAAGAGTTGAAGGTGTCTATCTCCTCTACTCGAAGAGCAACACGCTCACACAGTTTTTGAATTGCTGGGCGGGAATTGGCCCTATAGAATGTGTGAAATATGTGCTCTTCGACACGGCCCTCGAGGAATTGTGATAGTCGTTTGCGCACAGTCTTGGACAGCAGCAATGAAGCTGTCCACACTACCGGACTATGCAGGTTGGGTGTCACGAACACGAAGCGCCCGGCTGGTGCAAGCACCCTGGCCACCTCGGCGAACACATTCTCGGGCTCCTCGAGATGCTCGAGCACCATATTGGCGGTGACCAGGTCGAACGAGCCATCGCAGAATGGTAACCGCGTCGCGTCGGCTACCGTCGCACTGTCGAGAAGACTGTTTTGAAGGAGATGTTCCTCCACAACGTCGCATCCGACAAGTAGTTCTGCGCGGTCCGCGAGATCCTTCGCTTTCAGCCCAACCCACCCCGCGTGCAGCTTCGTTCCCGCGCCGACATCGAGCCATCGACATCCCGGCCTAACCGAGTCCGCCAGACCACGCGCGTAACGGTTCTGGTGAAACTCCACTTCGGGGATCACCCGTTGGATGACTTCGTCGTACGTTGGCACAGCTACCTCGGCAAGAAGAAGCGGCCCATGCTGGTTGTGCGACTGAGTCGGAAAACCAAGCCTCTCACGTCTCTCGTTGCCGGGGCTGCGGTGGACTAGAAACGGCGCCGGGAACAATGAGCCTCCCTCAGGGCCGACCAATATTGCTCCGCCTGTATGATCCAGCAAGCGTTTGATTGCCCATCTTCGACGATGCTTCGCTTAATACGACACGGCGGTCGACCAGGGCAGCGAGGAGATGCTCGCCGATGAGGTAGCCGATAGCAGTCGAATACGCTAGCGCGATTTGCGGAATAGCTTCGACAAGAATCGAATGACCGGTGGCCCAGCCGCGCGGCGCGTTCCCTCGCGCGCGCGAGCTACCGCCGCTGTGCGACGAATTGCAAAACTGTCACCCACCGCGACTTCTATCACGGTGACTCCAGACCTTTGGAGCGCGCTTCCGACGACCGCCTCCACGTCGACGTCGCCATCACCGATGATCTCATGGCGAGCTCCGACCGCCGTCGCCAGGAGACTGATATCAGGATTCCGAAGTGTGACTCCGTGATCCTTGCCGTAGCTTGCAAGCTGCTGGATGCGAATCTGGCCGAAAGCGCCGTCGACAAACACGATGACAACAAGATCGATTCCCTCGCGAACAGCCGAAACGAGTTCCAGAGCTGTCATCGCGAAACCACCATCTCCCACGAGTGCGACAACCGGCCGGTCCGGCGCCCCGATCCGCGCGCCGATTGCCGTGGGAATTGCGAACCCCATGCTTTGCAGGTCGGTCGGCATAATGAGTCCGAGAGGAGACAAAACGCGATAGTAGCGCCGGGCCAGGATTTGGTGCAGGCCCGAGTCCAAAACGAGTATCGCCTCAGGTGGCAATGTTCGACGGAGCGCTTCGAAAAAACTGCGCGCATCCCCAGCGCGAGTGCCCCCCACGCGGGGCTCCGGGGAATCCGATGTGCCGCGCGCGACACGCGCGCGCCAGGTTTCGAGTTCCTGCTCTGTCCACGCTGACCGTGGTGGAGGCGAAGTCAGAAGCTCCTCGAACAGCTCGCCCGCGTCTCCAACAACTCCGAGCGATGCCGGATAGTTCGCGCCGATTACCTCGGCGCTTGCGTCCAAATGTACGAGACGATCGGTCGGCAGCTTGAGCTCAAAGCCGTTCGTCTCGCTGTGACCCAACTTGCAGCCAATCGCGAGCACGAGATCGCAGGATTCGAGGAGCTCGTTCACGTCGCGGATGCTACCGGCGAAGGGGTCGAAGCCAAAAGTAAGAGGGTGAGTTTCTGGAAGGACGCCGCGCGCGGATGGGGTCGTCAGCAGTGGCGCGTTCACGAGCTCGACCAGTGTTCGCAGCTGCTCAGCGTGGCGATGGGTTGCCTGTCCCACAATGAAAACAGGGCGTTGGGCACGGCGAACTCTAGCTCCTACCGACGTTAGATCTGAGTATTCGACAAGGGATGAGGAGGGGATAGCGTCAGAGCCTTCAGTAAGCTCACGCCCCAACGTGGCCGACGACACCTGGAGGAGGACGGGACCTGGCTCACCTGAACGTGCAAGGAGGAGCCCGTCGAGTACGGCCGCGCCGGGGTCGGAATAAAGGTCCGCCTCGATAACTCCCTTGACCAACGGAGCAGCAATAGAGGCGAGCGGTAGTTCCTGCTGTCGAAAGTATTTCCCGTTCGGACCGCTGGTCGGGCTCCCCGCGATGTGCAGGAGCGGAACCGAGTCGAGGCGGGCCTCCGCAATGCCGGTTAGCGCCCAGGTAAAGCCGGGGCCCGAAATCGTGAGGAGTACACCCGGCTCACCGGTGACTCTTGCCCAACCCCCAGCCATGAACGCGGCACTCATTTCGTTCGTGGCGATTACGGTCAGAAGTCCGCTTTGACGAAGCGCCTCAAAGAGTTCTACCGTCTGCGTTCCGGGCAGGCCGAAGACGCAGCGTACCCCGTCCTGCTGAAGTGCCTGGACGATTCGGGAGGCACCTGTTTGCCATTTCACAAGAACTGCCAACCAATCAACAGCAACGACCTCAGTGTTAGATGGAGCGTACAGGGATCGAACCTGCGACCTCCTGGTTGCAAACCAGGCGCTCTCCCAGCTGAGCTAACGCCCCTCGCGATGCGAAATATAGGCGAGTACAGACATCGCCGACAACGCGGATGTTTGCCCGGCAGGATTCAGTGACTGCTATTCGTGCGCGGGAAGCGGCTCCATTGTGCGGGCATCGACCGGAATCTGGACTTCATCGCGGTAGGGCGACGTCATCAGCAGCACGCGCATTCGAGGGAACGCATCCATGAACGAGAGATAGCAGAATCCCCAGATCCCCAGCAGGCCGAGCGTCACCCCAAGCTCCCATATACCGAGCGGAATGTTGTCGACGACGCCGTAGATCGATGGGTACACCTCTAGATAACGGTGTAGCCAAAGTCCCAACACGGTCGATGCCGCGAAGAGAACCATCGTCGGAAGAAAAACTTTCGCAGCGCGTGAGAGCAACCCGAAGAAAGGAAGCACGAACATCAGCGTGACCGCAATCAGAGTGGGAATGCGCCAACCCGCGATTAGTCGCAGCCTCGCCCAATGCGTCTCTTCACCGAGGTTGCCGTACCAGATCACCAGGTATTGCCCGAAGGTGAGATAACCCCAGAACGCCGTGAACGCGAAACAGAGTTTGCCCAGATCGTGAAAATGCTTGTCCTGAATGAGATCGTAGCGTCCCAGGTATCTGCGCCACGCCATGACAATCAGCGTCCAACTGGCGAGCGCGGTTACCCACGCTCCCATGAAGAACCACCATCCGTACATCGTGCTCTGGAAATGCGGATCCAATGACATCGACAGATCCCACGACAGCAGAATCCAGCCGAACGCAAAAGCGAAGGCGGTGAATACGGCGAGCCGTCCCTGGAGCGAATGGGTCGAGTGAAGCTCACGCCGCTCGTCCCTGAATCCCCTTCGCATGCGCTCGCGAATGCTGCGCGCCCACTTAGCGCCTGACTCCGGCAGTATTCCGACGTCGAGCCTAACCGAGGTGTAGATGTACCAGACGCTCAGGAGCGTGATTATCAGATAAACGACAATTACGCGCGTGAAAAAGAAGGGCGGGTTGAGCCAGATGCGCTTCTCCGGAATATCGGGCACGTGGTTCGACCACCAGAAGATGTGATGCCGCCCCACCACCATTATCAGCAGCAGAACGAACGCGACGGGAAGGAACGCGACGTATCCCTCGAGGAACCGGATGATGGGCCTCGACCAGCGCGCGGTCGTGATCCGCTGCGCAGCGACGAACATAACGCCGGCGGAAGAGATCGAGGTGAAGTAGAGCCAGTTGACGAGCAGCGCGTGCCAGACACGATCGGGATTGAGGAACAAACCAACGACGAAAACAATCAGTCCGATGGCCGCAAGCACGAGCGCAATCGTTTTGAGAATCGGGAGCGACGGGCGATCTATCCCGACGAGTACTTCTTCCCTGCTCGGGGCGTGAGGATCGTGGCCGCTCATCGTATCCTTCTCGCGCGGGTCGTGTCGGTTTTCGTCTTCGCCGAGTCGGCACGGCCCCGCGCGCTCGTGTCCGGCGGTGCCGTGACGGTGGGCGCCTGAGCCGCCGCCGGTGTGGGCGCCGCCGCGGCTTGATCTGCGCTCAGCAAGCTGCGCGGATTGTAAAATGGAGCTGGCACGTTCGGACCCATCCGCGTCGCACCGGGAACCTTGTCACCCGTGACGCCGGG
>Ga0070682_100001254_pt1 | contig 14407 bp, 14 predicted proteins | sample KBSC63LmetaG_FD_64668 | JGI IMG/M metagenome (GOLD analysis project Ga0070682, IMG submission 64668) | Corn rhizosphere microbial communities from Kellogg Biological Station, Michigan, USA - KBS C6-3L metaG | ecosystem: Host-associated > Plants > Roots > Rhizosphere | place: USA: Michigan... | reverse complement strand
GAAGATAATAATACTGCAATGTATGTTCGAATGGATACTTCGCAGTCTATTTTTAACTCACATTCTTTCATTCAAGGAAACGAATACGGATATGAAAACGGACGCATCCAAATATTAGGCAACGAACCGATTTTCGTGCATAAAAATGGCCGCACTGTTGACGAGAAACTTGATAATTTAATGAAATTATGAAAATACAAACGGCAAAGGAACTAAAGGCGGTTCAAATGGGCTATTATAGCTGGGCAACCCTTATCGTTACTTATTCAACATATAACAAGTCAGAAATTTGCGCCGAATACGAAAAAGAAGCAGAGAAATGGACTTTGGCAGGTAAAATCCCAGTTGATAATATGCGAATGATTGAAGCCAATTTACATTACTTCCGTGAAGATATTGTTAAAGATATAAAAGAAAGATTAGAAAAATGCGAAGCGATATCTGAAAGTAAAGTAATTAAGGAAACTATTGATTTTATCCATAAATTATGACACTAACCGACCTTAAAAACTCGTGGGTAGACGAACCCGACTACCATAAGCAGATACATGAAAGCTTTTGCGAAAAGGTAAATGCCGACCCTAAACTTAAAGAACACCGCGACTTTGTGCAGGATAATATTTGGGGCTTCGGTGAGCGTTCTTTTTGGTGGTTATGGAAGTTGATATGTGACGAGTTGCCAGACGATGCAATATTATGCGAGATCGGAGTTTTCAAGGGGGCTACTTTGTCGGTTTGGCAATTACTACAAAAAAACAAAGGCGTTACAGTAGGTGTAACCCCGCTTAATAGCACGGGTATCGGTTGGGAAGGTGACTATAAAGCAATGATACATGAGATACTTAAACGATTTAACGGGCATCAGCCAATATTGATTGAGGGATTGAGTGAAAGTAAATACGTTATCGATGAAGCTAAATTCCTTGCGCCATACGATATAGTTTACATTGATGGAGGGCACGAACGCCGACACATCGATAATGACCTGCTACATTACGCGCCAATGGTTAAACAGGGTGGTTATTTGGTAATTGACGATGCTTGTTGCGACATGAAGATGCCTTGGGGCTACTTTCAGGGCATTCAGGACGTCACTGACGGCGTTTTAGCTTATATGGCAGAACATGGTAACGATTGGGAATTTATATGCAACGTGGTGCATTTAAGGTTGTATAAACGCAAATGAAAAGGGTTATCTACTTCGATTTTTGGGGTGCCGCAACCGAATGGTACAGACTGTATCCCTTAGACTATATCAATAATCCTGGACTTACAATAGTACGTTCTATCGAACAGAATGTAACATGGCAATTACTCGATGGATTTGATACAATAGTGTTAAGCCGCCCATCCCATACCTTAACATTGGCGATAATAAAGTTAGCGAAGCAATTGCATAAACGGGTTATCGCTGATTTTGACGATAATGTACTTATAGTAGACCAGTTCAACCCAATGTACGGGCATTACGCAGAAGCCAAAAAATATATTATAGATTGCCTGATATTGTGTGACGAAGTTTGGGTAACAACTGACGCCATAAAACAAGCGTTCAGGCTTTATAATAACAACATTCATGTAATTCCAAACGCCCATAATGATTACATCTTTCCAGTATCGCAGAAACGCAAATTTACAGCTAATAAAATAGCAACTTATCGTGGCGGACATAGCCATTTAGGAGACATTTACGAATTGGGAACGCCCGAAAAGATAATATCAATGGTTAATAACAATCCTGATTGGGAATTTAGGTTTTTCGGACAGCGATTTGAGTATTTAGAGAAGCGTTGCGGCGATAATTACATAGCTTATAGTGGTAATTCAGATACCGAAGCATTCCACCGTATGATGCACGAGAATAATGCCAGTGTGTTCTTTTATCCACTGGCAAATACAGCGTTTAACCGGAGTAAAAGCCATTGCAGCTGGCTCGAGGCAAGTTATGCGGGCAGTGCATTTTTCGGCAATAAAGATTTGCCGGAATTTGATAAAGAATGTATCTTTAGTTTTGACGATTATATTGTTAAAGTAGGCGACGAAACAATGGAAAAATTAAATAAACTTTCGTGGGAATTAATCTGCGATACTTTGTTAGTTAGTAAGGTTAATTTGGTAAGAGAGGAAAGGTTACTGGCATGAGTGATAAGTTTGAAATAACAGAAATTGACGGACAAAAGATTGTTGTAGGCGGTATAGGTAGATTATTCTTTGAAGATGGGTTTCCAATACATATATCGGTTGATATTTTAAAGGACAAAGGCATTAAAGTATCGCTATTGCATATTGCAGACGAGTTATATAAAAATGGGTGGAGTGAAAAGGCAATAATCAATACACTATCGCAAGACTTTCCTGATTGTTCTGATAAGATAAAAGCATTTTTGGCATTGGCAATAGAGGGCAAACCATTTGATATGCCACCGCCAACAGGTCGTAAGTTCTTATACTCCAAAAATGGCTATGATTTACAACGCGAAATGCTGTATCACGAACTATTTGGCGATAAAGATAAAAGAGTTGAATTAGAAAAAATACTTAGCGCATGAAAGTCCTCAACAACCGCCTATACGTCCGCTTCGACGAAAAATTTAAAAACATAATATGAGTTTATTCGAAAAAGAATTTGTAGATAATGGCAGGTGCATGAGCGGTATGTTAGCGGTTAGGTTTGATGCGACCCATAACAAGGTGATAGCGCTTGGCGATACTGGCGTGGAACTAATTAGACCTGACGAATGGCTGCATAAGGACGATGATGGAAAACAAACGTTCGAAGAAAACACTAATTATCTTGAAACAAAGCCGCAGATTTGCGAAGTAATTGTGCCAAATCCGCAATTCCCATTTTTAAAGGGAGATAAATTATTTACGCATTATATGGCTTGGGAGGTTTGCAAGAATGGCGATTTACTTACAAACGAAGCTTTTATTATAGCCGAATATGTTTTTTTTACTATTATGCCAGATGGTACGTTTAAAATGGCTTATGATAACTATTTAGGAGAACAAGTTTATACACCTGAAAAAGCCAGACCGAGCGGTATTATTTATGACATCGGCGGTAAAAAAGAGGTGCTTCAAGTAAAGATAACACACATCCCGCAAAATCCCCCTAAATGGCATACTAAACACCCGATAAATATTGGGGATGTTGTTTGTAGTTGCGATTCATATAATTATGAATTTTCTTTAAACGGTAAAAAATATATCAGATTAAGATACCCTGAAATAGCCGGGAAATTAACAGGTATAGAAGGTGGAATATCTGATAAAATTAATCTTTTACCATGGACTGATGGCGAACTTAGAGATACTGACATATTCCCAAAGGCGTTTATATGACCATGACCTATAAAAAATCAGCACGAAAGCAATTCTTAGAAAATAAGATAGCAGAACTTAGTCAAGAACTTATCGATCAACGCAAAGCAACCGCCGAACAAATAAAAGAGATCAAAAAAGTCCACGACACCGAAATAACGGCTATAAATAAAGCGCACAAAAAAGAATTGGTTGTAGTAAGGAAAGAAGCCGTTAAGGTAGCAACCTCACGTCACACCCTTGATAAATTAGCCTATAAAAGAAAAGCACGGGAACAGTTAAGAAAACGCCGTAAGAAAAAGGCACTTGCTACCGTTTATAACCGTGAATTACAATATATGCCGGTTGCGCTTGCTTACAGTTCATTTGTAGCGTTCGGACGTAAGCAAGGGATAACACAACAGGAATTTTGTTTCCTGATAATAGTAAACGCCCTCAATAAAATAACGGCTATCGGGATGGGGAAATTTGGTTACGATAGCGTATCCGGTTCATACCAGTTACTTGAATCGCTGACAAATAAAGGTTATCTAACAAGAATTAAGTCGAGATTTGTTTTTTATTCAGTAGCATTAAAAGGCCGTAACTTAGTAAACAAGTACAAAGAGTTTCATAGAAAATACAGAATAACACTGCTTGAACATGAAGAATTTAAAGGAAGAGATATCCCCGGATGGGGTTGATGGCGCCGCCAATTTATTGAGCGAGCTAAATAAGATTTTCGACATTTATACTTCGGAGTTAAAAGATTGGCGCGAGGGTAACGGAAAAGGACATTTCTTGCTTGACGAAAAGATGTTTGACGTGGTTATAAAACTACTGGATAAATCAGACAAAATATTAAAGCTATCGCAAAAAGACGGCGAGGTAAAACCCGTTACCGAAACGGCTAAAATACGCAACATACAAGACGTTGCATTGAATAAAAAAGACTAATACGCTACATCAAAAACGCTTTAGCCTATAGTTTATCTTTGGTTTGTGAAGGTCAAAGAAATTCAAGAGGCAATAAGCAGATTTGAGCGGGTAAGGGTTATAGGCGAATTAACTGTTACAGTTCCCGAACCGCCTAAAGACTACCGATCAATAGCCAATTGGGATATCCCCCAAAAAGAGCAAAAGTTTCACTACACCGAACAACCCCACCGCAATACAGAACCGTCCGCCGATTTTATTTTACAGGAAGCCAAACGGTTTAAATTTGGGTATTGGTTATTTATCAATGGTGAGTTATATTGGTTTACCCCTTTTTATTATTTTTTCCTGAATTACTGGACGGATAAAGGCAAGCGAATGAGGTTTGTTGATAGCCAACTTCACGCCTCACTTTGGTTTTGGCAAATCGAGTTGATGGAGAACATGGCGGGGGGTAATCTTATCACTAACCGGCGGTTTGGAAAAGCATTAGATATTGATACTCCAATCCCAACGCCCAATGGTTGGACTACAATGGAATTCCTTAAAGAAGGAGATGTTGTATTTGATTCAAAAGGTAAAGCAACAAATGTAATAGCAGTTACTGAAATTCAGCACAATCGCGTTTGTTACAATGTAATGTTTTCTGACGGATCATCAATTATAGCAGACGCGGATCATCAATGGATAGCGTACAAAAAAGAAAGTCGCGCATGTCTACACAAACACCCATCATGGGCGCATCCTTCGGTGGTTACTACTGAACAAATAAAAAATAGCCTTCGTGTTAATTTAAAAAAAGAAACGAATTGGAGTGTATTAAATACATTGCCAGTTGAGTATGAAAAAAAGGAACTACTTGTTCCGCCGTATATCATGGGGTCATGGCTGGGAGATGGACATAGTAGACATACTACGCTTACATCTATTGACCAAGAGATAATTGATGAATGGGGTGCTTATAGTAAAACATTGGAAAATCACTCCTTTGTAGCAGCAAAATCACCGAACAGATGCACAGTTTATAGAATAGGAAGCTCTATAAAGTCGGGTAAATTTAGAGTGAATAAGTTCTTAAACGCTTTAAGGCATTATGATTTAATTTTAAATAAACATATACCGACAGTCTATCTTGAATCTTGCAAAGAAGATAGGTTAGAATTATTAAAGGGGTTAATGGATACCGATGGCTGCGTTTATAGCAGAGGAAATTGTTTTGAATACTGTTCTAAACTTCCACGACTTGCCAAAGATGTTAAATTACTTGCTGAAAGTTTGGGTTACAAATGTGTTTTTTCGACGAAGCTAAATAAAAAGTATCGGACAACTTTTTGCTATGTTAGATTTGGCAGTACTGACGTAGCCCCGTTTAAGCTAAAGCGAAAACTTGACAAGGTAGCCATAGGGAAAAGATCGGGAGGTATTAGGTACGACCACAGGTATATTATTGATGTTGTCCCTGTTGAAAGCAGGCCAGTAAAGTGCATATCTGTAGATAGTCCTGACAATAGTTATCTATGCTCAAATTACATAGTTACGCACAATACGGTTTGGGCTACCGCACTTGCTTATTTCAGAACCGTAACTAACCCATTTCACAGAACAGGCATCCAAAGTAAAACCAACGCTGACGGTAAATTAGTGTTCGGCAAATTGGTAAAATCATGGCAACGCCTGCCTAACTGGCTAAAACCTATTGATAGTGGTGAAACAAGACCCGCAACAGTACTGGAGTTCTCAGAACCACGAACCCGCAACTCCAGCAAAGAAAAAAAGGTATATGCCGAAGTACTGGATAGTTCTATTGACTATAGGGCATCAGAAGAAGATGGGTATGACGGGGATGAGCTACACACCTACCTTGAAGATGAGTTTGGCAAGGTAGATACCAAGCAGGGTATAAACACCGACACAAGATGGGGCGTAGTGCAGTTTTGCTTAGTTATAGGCGCGCAAATTGTCGGAAAGGCTATACGTACTACCACCGTAGAAGAAATGGAGCGTAAGGGCGGTAAAAACGCTAAAAAGACATGGGACGATAGCCTATTGTCAACGCTCAATCCCTTAACAGGCCGCACCAACTCTATGTTGACAAACTTGTTCATCCCCGCAGACTTTGGTTTCGCTGGCGTGCATCCGGTAACTAAAGAGCCTTTTGTTGATGAGTACGGTATTTCAAACAGAAAATTAGCGACAGAGTATATTTTATCTACGTGGGATAACCTGAAAGGTGAAAAACTACTTGCTGCACAACGTAAAAACCCACTTACCATAAAGCACGCCTTTCAATTAGCCAATAATTCAGGAACGTTCGATTCAGAGATATATGAATACCTCGACGTTCAAAAGGACTATCTTGACGGCACAAGCATAACCGGCGAACGCGCGCCGAAAAACTTACGTAGACAGGTTACTTTTTACAAAGACGATAACGGCATGGCGCGTTGGAAAGACGACGAACGCGGTTATAGCAGTATCGTATGGGACTTTCCTAACCAAAACCTAACCAACCGGCGAAAGATGGGCGAAAACAACAGATGGATGCCGCTAAATACAGAGGAATTTGTCGCCGGCGTTGACCCTTTTGCCGCTACGATAACTACAGGCCCTGGTTCTATGGGCGTGCTTTACATCTACCGAAAGGGCGACCCTAACGATCCTGAAAATAGCGGGATGCTTGTATGCAGGTATGCTCAAAGAACACGCTTAAAAGCTGACTTTCATAAGAACGTAATGACCATTTGCCAGTATTACGGGTGTAAAGCCAATTATGAAAGCGATGTAGACGATTATTACGAAACATTCTTGCAGGAAGGGTTTAAAAACTATGTGATGTGGCGACCAAAATGCACCGTTGACCCGACACGTAAAAATGTAATGATAAAATACGGGACACCGTCAAAAGACCCGTTTGCCTTTCAAAAACATTTTCAAATATTAGTAGAATATCTTATTGCACGATGGCACAAAATATATTTCATAGAACTGATTGACCAATTAATAGATTATGATGTTAATGACCGTACAAAATCGGATGAGGTAATAGCGGCAGGCATGGCATTTATTGGCGGGTGGACTAACGGAAGTGAAAAGCCAAAAGAACCTTCATTGACCTTTGTAAAATTCAAAGAACAACAGGCGCAGCGGTTTAGAAAACCATACAGAGTAACAGGCAGAACCGTAGCTTAGTAATCGGAAATTCCGTTTGCAATTTCGCTGTAGTTATAAACAACATCTTCTAAATCAAATTGCGACAGATTGGCTAATTGGTGGCAAATAAGTTGCCCCATAAGGTCACCTCGTTCTTCTGCATATTTTAAACAGAATAAAACATCCTCATTAGAAATATTTTTGTCATCCAATACTATATGAAGCGAACCGCCACAACCGCAACTATCCTGTTCATAGTACTTCTCTATAAGGACTGATGCTATAAACTTGATTTGGACTATTTTATTATCACCAAATGGATTCATAGACCAAATATACAAATCATTTTTTAACCCATCAATACCGTAGCTTAAAAACACGTAATTCTATAACTTATCTTTACCAAAAAGAATATAAATGAACGAAGTTGCCAGTTCTACTAATCCGCTTGCTTCAGATAAAGAGAAAAATAGCGAAGCCTATGGCTTAAGGTTATTGAAAGCCGCCATAAATAGCTGGAATATCGGAGGCATAAACGGCGAAGGCAGAGCATCCCGAAAAGCACGCTTCGACTATAACCGTTCTTATGGGCTTGGCAAGTACGACATGAACGAGTTTAAGGATATCCTTGACCTTGACGGACAGATAAGTATTGTTAACCTTCCTTACGATCCTTTAAACATAGCCAAGACCTTCTTAAACCGCCTTAAAGACCGTTACAATCAGCGGGATGAAATCATAGAATGCACCGCAGTAGACCCGTTTATTACGCAAAAGAAAAAATCCGCACAGGATAACGCGCTTTTTAAGTTAAAGCACAAGCAGGAAATCCAACAGGTACAACAGAATAGCGGCGTGCAAACAGAGGAATTTGGCGACTTTGATTTAGACACCGAGGCGGATATAAAAGCATCCTATGGGTACAATTATAAGGAACGCGAAGAAATAATCATGGAGAACCTTATAAACATCGTTTTCTATGAAAATAGCTGGAACGACGTTATTAAGGATAGGATAATGGACGACCTGATTTATTGCGGGTATGCCGGAACAAAAACATACATCGATGGTACAGGCAGAATAAAGATAAAATTCATCAAACCTGAAAACTTAATTACCTCTTATAGTGAGTGGAATGACTTTAGAGATTGGCAATATTTAGGAGAAGCTTATTATCTATCTATTATGGAAGTGCGGTTGCTGTACCCCGGAAAGATAGGTGAAAAAGAACTCTATGAATTATCGCAAACCTTAGTAGGCCAATACGGGAACCCGAGTTCAAAAATAGAGTGGAAACCTTACTTCACTAATTCTATTGCACGCCCTTACGACGCGTGGCGTGTACCACTGGCAGAAGTATCGTTCAAAACACTGTATAACATTGATAAAAACTTAGTAACCGATAAGTACGGAAAGGAAATAGTGGCATCCCCGGAATATACGATCAATGGGAAAATAGTAACGGATGCCAAACCATTAACATCAAATCCTTACTATGTAGAATATACCGGCGTTTGCATTATGGACACCGAATATGTTTTACAATGGGGCTTATCTAAGAACATGGTTAAGCCTGAAAATAACCTACAGGAAATCATAAGCCCATTTACGTTATACATGTATGACAATACAGAAATGACGAATAAGCCATTGATGGAAATGATTATACCGCACATCAAAAAAATGACCATCTATGAGTTACAGCAATTAAAGATTGTTGCTGCCGCCGCACCGGATGGTTACGATATTGATGTGGCCTTAATGAGCGACATATCGCTTGATGGGGGGCAGTCTATTATGTCGCCCGTAGAGTTGTACACCGTGTATAAACAAACGGGTATCCGGTATTATAAATCAATTCCCGACGAAGGTATTGAAGGGGGGCAACGCCGCGTACCTATTCAAGCTAACAACGTACCATTTTCAAGCAAGCTGGAGGAATTGGGGAATTTAAAGGGCGCTGAACTATTGGCGATTACCAACCTTATCTCAAATGAGATTGACGCGGGGAATATCAGGAATCAGGCAATCACCCAGAACACCGTTGAAGAAGCTAAGAAAACAGGCGAATCAACCTCTAATTACATCTATAATTCATTCCTGAATATCATGCAGCGCACCGCAAAGGTTGTGCAAATGAGGGGTTGGGACTTACTGCAATACGGAAAGAAATTCGGTATCCAATATTATGACGGTTATAGGCAGGCATTGGGAACAAACCGTATCGAATATTTAAAAGCCGAAGCAACAGACGATTGGAGCAAAAGCGCATTTGACGTGCAGATAAAAACCATTATAGGCGATAAGGATGCTATGTTTTTAGAGAACAATTTAGAGAATGCGCTAAAGAACCAAGCAATCACCCTTGCGGATGCTATTGACGTTAGAGAATATGCCCGTACAAATATCAAATGGGCTTCGTATGTATTGGCTCAACGCTTAGATAAACGCGCTAAACAAAAGCAAGCCGAAGCAATGGCGCTATCACAACAAAATACGCAAAGCGTGGTAGCTGGTGCGCAGGCTAAGACACAAGGCGAAATGCAATTAGCGGGCTTACAGGAACAGAACAAAGCGGCGGATGATTTGAGAACCAGGGAAACGCAACTTGTTGTCGAGCAAGAAAAATTTGCAAGTATCCTTAAGGTAGAAATTGCAAAATCAATATTAGCTGTCCCCGGCAAGACAATGGCAGATATTCCGTCCTTCGTATTTGAGGGTTTACCAATGGCTAAAGCACTTGACCATGCCGCGTTAATGCAATACCTGCAAACCATGCAGGAAGCGTCACAAGTTCAGGGAGCGCAGGCTCAACAGCAATCTGATCCTAATCAACAACAGCCAACAGATCAAAGTTCGCAACAAAATGATCCATCTCAATATGTTGATGTTGAATTACCCGATGGTAGAACGGGGAGAGTGCCACATCATAGACTAAATGAACTGGTACAAAAACACCCACAAGCAAAAGTTTTGGCATAGCGTTACGGTTTCCCGTAAATAATTTTAATTTATATTTTCTATAATTGTATCGGCAATTCAGCCAAATTAAAAAATACTAAAATGCAAGAAAATGTAAAAGTATTCACACCGGAGGTATTAGTAGATATTTTCGGGGAAATTAAACCTAAGGGCGATTTTACTTACAAACTAAGAATTGACGGCATTAGTAGCCGTGAATTAAAAGAACTAGCACAAGTAAACGTAGACTATGGGATGGACTTTAATATTAAACGCTCTGGTAAGGGGTTAGTTGTGTTTAGTCAGTCAATAGATGACCGGCGAATTGTTGTGCAAAACGCCCCTACTAAACAACTATTCGTTCGCGACTTTTACGAAAACCTACCACAAGAAGCGCGGATAGCGGCGTTTAATAATACCGCTAAAAATAAATGGGATAGACCAGCAGATGATTTAAAACAGGCAATATTGGAATCATTCTATATTAATGATTCACCGGAGGGAGCTAACTATTGGCAAGATGTTATTTTAGAAAATTCTGAAATTAAAATATAACTTCCCAACATTTTAAATTAAAAGGTGAGGCCGATACAGTTGCGAAATTGAATCGGCTTTTTTATGCACTTAAGTGATTGGAAAAAACTATAAATGATTTGTTTTAAATTTGATCCATGCCAGTAGATGACCCATTTTCAGAGTTTGGTGGTGAACAGCACAATCCATTCAGTCTATTTGGCGGTGTATCAACGCCTCCATCGGCAAATCCGAATGTGACTAAGGTTCCAGCCAAACAATGGTTGGCAACCTATATGCAATCACCAATATATCAAAATAGGCTTAGTAATTTCAATGCTGCTAAACCAAATGTACAACACCTTTTAAATACTCCTATTACTTTTAATAATGGGGCGACTTCACAATACGCAACCGATAGTAAGACGGGTAATTACGGAGTAAACATAGATAGAACAGAGATTGCCAAAATAAAAGATCATCCTGATGATATTTTATCACACGAATTATCCCATTCATCAAGAAATTTAACGCCAGAAGAACAAGTGTTTATAGCAAGTAAAAATAAAAGCGATTTAGGATATGGATTATATGCCCAGTATCAAGCAGACGTTGGGCTTGGTAAATATTTAGGGCAGTATAATGATTATTTAAATAGTGGTCATGGTACGGCTGATGATGCTTATCATGACTATAGGCCAAACGAAAATAAAGCCGACTTAGATGCACTAAGGTTTATGATGTTTAAAAAAGGCATTTACGATACAAGTAAGCGAAATATGACAATGGATGATTTTAAGAAAGCAGCTAAAGACCCGACCATTAAAAATAGTATGATGTTTAACAGGTTGCTTAAACAGTTTAAGCCAGAAGATATTATATTAATAAACAATAAAGTGGCTAAAAATAATCAACCGTCAACATCTCAAAATATAACTTAACAATCTCAACATAATGCCAACAACACCATTAACCCCGGAGCAAAAGGCACGATGGAATCGTTTTATAGACTTCGTGCAGGAACAGAAAGTTAACCCCGCAGTACTTGACCAACGTAATAAACAAGTTGGATTAGGGCTATTACAAAAGTTTAATATGACGTTCCCAAAAGATGCGTTACCGTTAGAAATAATCCCGCAGGTACAAACTGATTTACAGAATTACCGAACCAATTTAATAGGCCAATGGAAGTCGGGAAAGATAGCACCTATTGAGGGTGTAAAAACGGAAGCTGATATCATGCCTAACATCAGTCCGGTTGATAGCTGGCCCGGTAGCAAAACCCTTTCGTCACGTTTCCCAATCGCCAAAACAGATACAAAAGATTACGGCACTAACGTCGACCAATTTGACAAAGATCACGGGTTAGTTTCCACAAAATAGCAACTCAAAAAACCATCAAATCTTACCATTATTTTTACAATAAAAAAGATTTATGGTAGAACCAGCATTTTCACCTTTTCCAGCCAACGCGGTTTATGAACCCGTAGTTGAGGTTGCAGAAGAAACTCCGGTGGTAGTGAACACCGAAGTTGAAACACCAGTAGTAGAAACACCGACCCCGGAAGTAGTTATTGAAACTCCAATTGCAGACCCGGTAATTGTAGAAACACCCACCACAGTTGAGGTAATAAAAGAAGTTGAAAAGATTGTCGAAAAGTACCCCGAAATGGATGAGTACACCGGACAAATCTTTAAGGCTTTAATGGACGGTAAGGAAGAAGAATTACTGAATTACCTTTCCACTAAACACCGTAATTATCAAACCATGTCAGACTATGACGCAGTTAAAGAATCGTTACGGTTAAAGAACCCAAATTGGAGCGACGACGACCTTGATTTAAAGATTGAAGTTCAATATGGCGACATAGCGAAAATTGACTTAACAAAGATCAGCGAGGCCGATAGCCCTGTAGAATACGCAGAAGCAGTTGAATACAACAAATCAGTTGATCGCAACCTTAAGTTACTTCGTTTAGACGCCGTAGAAGGCCGTCAGGCGCTCGAAGCAAACAAAAAGAACATTACACTACCAAAAATAGAAACACCCGTTGTAGAGGCTCAAAAACAACCGACCGCCGAAGAAATAGCGCAGGGACGCGCAGCTTGGGAATCGCTTGTTACTACAGAAGTTCCAAAGGTAAAGGAGTTCAGTTGGAAAGTTGGGGATGACGAGAATGTCACCTTCAAAATTGACGACAAGGAACTTGCTGAAAACGTGGAACTAATGAAGAACCTCAACAGCAATTCATTGGCTTTAGACTTAGGGTGGATGGATAAAGACGGAAAGCAGGATATTGGTAAAATCGCCGGGGATGTGCGACTTATCAAGAGTATCAAGCAAATCGTCGCTTCCGCATACACACAGGGTAAAACAGCCGGGGCGAAGGGAACCGCCGCAGAGATCAAGAATATTGATTTAAGCAACAAATCCCAATCAACAGTTGCGGCGACACCAACGGACATAGGAGTTCTTGGTTTCTCGCATTTAAATCCAAAATAATTTAAAAAAAGACTAAACAACAATGGCTACACCATCAACCATCCCCGCAAGTTTCTCCGCACCGCAGATTACACGGTACGGATTAATCAACTCCCTGAACGTTATTAACGTTACAGCATTTGGAGAAATCGTTCAGAAATTCGGCTTCGTCCCCTATATGGGCTTAAATGAATTGGCCGGAAACGAAGAAAAATCAGATAACAAACAGGTACGCTGGTACGAAGAACATGGACGTGCTTTATCGTTTGTTACATCGGCAGGCGCAGTATCAGGCGCGGCAGGCGCACCTATAACCATTACGGTTGGCGCGGGTAACTATTGGGCAAGCGGAACGCTTTCTTCGCCATCAAATGGTAAATTTTACCGGAATGCCCAAACAGGCTCAATAGGGCAGGTGTCAAATGTTAACCGAAATACACCTTATGCGCATACTTTTACGCTTACCCCAACCACAACCGCACAATCAGTTTCTGTTTCGGCAGGCGACGAATTGCTTGACATGGGTTTCTTTCAGGTGGGCGGCGCTTCGGATACAACCGAAACACAAATCCCAACCATTGACCGCTATTCAAACTATAACACCGAGCTTCGGTGGGATACCACTTTGGAAGATTTGGCAATGATGGAAAAAGTGGAGTTTGCCTGTAACGGCAGCCACACGTTCTTTACTTTCCAACAGCAAAAAGACGAACTACGTCAATACCTGCAACGCGAGTATAACCTGATGAACTCTACCCAGTCCAACAACCTTTCATACGGTACATCAACCAATGAAAGCGGCATGGACGGTGTGCTTGCACAGGTTGCCGCAAACGGACAGTCATTGAACTACAGCCAGTTCGGTACACAAACCGTTATGGCACAGGTTGACCGTATGCTATCAGCAGTAGGCGCTCCGGGCGAATATGATGTATTAGCGGCTAAGTTACCATTTCAGGACATACAGAACAGTATTGCCAATGAAATCAACAACGGCGCTATCATCTACGCAGAGGGAACTCCGCAGGCTGACGGTTACGACATCAAGGCAAACTTTAAGTC
>Ga0070682_100001253_pt1 | contig 14409 bp, 8 predicted proteins | sample KBSC63LmetaG_FD_64668 | JGI IMG/M metagenome (GOLD analysis project Ga0070682, IMG submission 64668) | Corn rhizosphere microbial communities from Kellogg Biological Station, Michigan, USA - KBS C6-3L metaG | ecosystem: Host-associated > Plants > Roots > Rhizosphere | place: USA: Michigan... | reverse complement strand
CATCAGCACCACGCTGCCGTCGGCGGCGCGGGTGACGGTCGGGTTGGTCAGCGCCGCCGCGAAGTCGGCGGCGGTCACGATCAGCCCCTTGCCGTTGATGCTGGGCTGCGACTTGGATTTGTCCCACCAGCAGTTGGTCATCGCGACGTCGGTGCCGATCGCCTTGTCGCTCTGCGCGCCGGACGACGTGGTCCAGAACGAGACGTTGTTGGTGAACACCGCCTGCGTGGACGTCGAGTTGTCGCCGAACTTGAAGTTCCCCTCGGCGTTGTCGAACGCCAGATTGTTCGAGAGGCGGATCGCGCCTGGATTGCTGTTCCAGGTGAAGCCGTTCTTGCCGTTGGCGAAGGCGATCGAGCGGGTCACGACGTGGGCGACCGCGATGTCCTCGCCGCCCAGCTTGAAGCCGTTCCGGTCGCCGCTGTCCGAGCTGGTCCCGTCGGTCAGCTTGCCGTTGTGGTGGGCGACGCACTGGTCGATGGTGACCGGGCCGATCGCGCCGGTGTCGTCCTTGGTGTAGAGGTCCCACCCGTCGTCGATGTTGTGGTGGGCGACGCAGCCGCGGAAGGTGTTGCCGGGGCCGACCGTGAGCTTGGCGGCGAAGCCGTCGGCGTTCTCGCCGCCTCCCGGCGGAGCGTCGTAGTTGTCGTACGATTCACAGTTGAGGATGAGATTGTCGGCGGGCCACGTGCTCGGATCGGCGTCGTCGGAGCTGGCGCGACCGATCTGGAGGCCCGTGTCGCGGTTGCCGTGCGTGACGCAGGCCTCGATCACGTTGCCGTTGCCCGCCACGTAGATGCCGTTGTCCGCGGAGCCCGTCGCCTCGAAGCCGCGCACGTGCCAGTAGCTGCCGTTGATCTGCAGGCCGCGGGGGTTCGAGCTCGTGCCGTAGGGCTGCGAGGAAAAGTCGAGGATCGGCTGCTCGCTCGGGTAGGCGACGAGCCACTTCGGGTTGTCGCTCGTCCCGCTGTTGTCGCGGGCGATCGTGACTTGCTCCGCGAAAGTGTAGCGGCCGCCACGGGCGAAGATGGTGTGGCCGGCGGTGATGCGTGTGAGCGCGGAGGCGAAGGCAGTGGGTGCTTCGAGCGTGCCAGCGGCACTGTCGACGCCCGTAGGGGCCACCACGAGATCGAGGTTGCTCGGCATCCCGCCGGAGCCGCCCGTTGCGCTTCCGCCGCTTGCCGTGCCCGCGCTGCCGCCCATGCCTCCGCTTGCGCCGCCGCTGCCTGCCGCGGGGGTCGTTCCTCCGCTGCCCGCTCCATTCTCCGTGCCGCCATTCGGGCCGGCGCCGCCGCTCCCCGCCGCTGCACCGCCGCTCGAGCCGCCGCTCGCTGGAGCGCCCGCACCCGCGCCGCCCATCGCAGAGGAGCCACCCGTGCCGGCTGCGTTGGCTCCGCCGTTCGTCATCCTCGCGCCGGAAGCGGCGCGGCCCGCGCTCGCCGCCCCTTGCCCGCCGGTGCCTGGCGACGATGTGCCGCCCTTGCCACCGCTACCACCCGCATCGGTACCGCCGCCCGGGTCGGCGGCAGGGGACCCGCACGCAGCGGCCGCGAGGACGGCTAGGGCGGAGACGGTTTCGAACGCCCTGACCGCGATGGAAAATCCACTGTGCCTCATGCGGTGTGAAGGAAAGGTTGCCGAGGGAGCCCAGCGGCCCGTCAGGTTTCGGCACGAGAAAAAGCGCACCGTGGTGCCATCCGCAGCGGTAGCTATCGATTTTCAATTACAATTTTCTAATTCTCTATCGCAGCCTCTCGTCGTACGTCAAAATTGACGTACGACGAAGTTGATGTACATTGATTTCTATGAGGACTTTCAAAAGCAATCCGGGCGGCCAGATCGACCCCGAGCAAGCAATCGGGCGCGACGCCCTATGCGCTGATTGCTGGCGAAAGCTCAACCAGCAAAGCCTGCTGTTGCGCGCCGAGCGCCGCATCGGGAAGACGACGATCATCAGGAAACTGATGGCCAGCGCGCCCACAGGGGTACGCACCATTTTTCGCGACGTCGGCGGCTCGTCCACGACGACCGAGTTCGTCGAGCTAGTCATCGAGGACGTCGAAACGATGCTGGCCGACAAGAAGGGCTTCGGCGCGGGCATTCGCAAGTACGTATCGTCGCTCGCCGGTTTCGAAATCGCCGGCGTGCTCAAGATCCCAGAGACAGCCACCAAGCAATGGAAAGTCATCCTCGAAAACTGCTTCAAGGAAGCGCATCGCGTTTACCAAGATCCGCTCGTTCTCTTCTGGGACGAGCTCCCCTGGATGCTGCAAAAAATCAAGTCCACCCAGGGCGAGTCAGCTGCGATTGACCTGCTCGACACCCTGCGTGGCATCCGCCAGACCTACAAGAACGTGCGCATGGTGTACACAGGATCCATAGGATTGCACCACGTCCTCACTGCCCTCGAGGAAAAAGGCCAGACAAGCGCGCCGGTCAACGACATGGCCCACGTCGATGTACCGGCGCTAGAGACCGCGGACGCTCTCAAACTGGCTAGCGAGCTGCTACTGGGCGAAGGCATCAAGGTGGACGACCTCCCAGCAACTGCACAAAAGATTCAGGAGCTTTCCGGGAGCATCGCCTTCTACATCCATCAGATCGTCTCGCAGCTCGTTCCGAAGGGCACGGCGACCCCGGCCGCCGTCGAGGCCATGGTCGCGACGGCGCTGAACGATCCCAACGATCCCTGGGCCTTGAGGCATTTCGACACTCGACTGGTGACCTACTACGAACACCAGGCGCCGTGGGCGCGAGAGATCCTTGATCTGTTGGCGAACTCTGTCGCGGGGCAATCGTTCGAAGCGCTCCAAAAGCACGTGGGCGGCGGGAGCGTCGACCGCACGCAGCTGACTGCGCTCCTGCGCAAAATGCAGCAAGATCACTACCTCGTGCGCAATGAGGGAAATCGCAGCTATTCCTTTCTGCTGCCCCTCATCCAGCGTTGGTGGCGTCTCTACCGAGATCTCTGATGCCGCCGACGTCGCTCGCACACTTCACTCCCAGCATGAACGACCCAGCTCTGCTGGAGGCGGTGTTCACCGCCCGCGAGCCACTCGCCCAGCAGCTGATGAGTCGAATCGCCGACAGCGTCGACGGTCAAACTCGACACTACTCGATCATTGTCGGTCCGCGCGGAGCGGGAAAGACTCATCTAGTGTCGCTGCTTTACTATCGCGTGAAACGCGACCCCGTACTGGCCGAGAAGCTTCGCATTGCGTGGCTGCCGGAAGATCCGTGGCAAGTCGGATCGTATGCGCTACTGCTGAAAGAAATCTTATTGCAACTCGACCGCGAGTACGGGGTGCCCGGCCTCCCCACGTTGCTCGATCAGGTGATCAAGCTGACGCGAAAGGCGGATCGGGAGCGGGCCTTCGAGCGCGCCCTCGTCCAGTTTTTGGGTGACCGAGTCTTGTTGCTGGTTGCAGAAAATCTCGACGACATCTTGATTGCGCTGAAGGACGACGGGCAGAAGAAGTTGCGTGCGCTGCTCCAAACCTCCGGGCGCGCGACACTCCTCGCAACTTCGACCAGTCTGCTGCCCGCAATCACCGAGCGCGACAAGGCCTTCTACGCCTTTTTCACACAGTACGCGCTGCCACCCTTCTCACTCCACGAGTGCGTGGATGTCTTACTCCACATTGCGCGGTATACCGGCGACACGGCTCTTGCCGATTTCTTGCAGCTCAGCGCGGGAACAGCACGCGTGCGCGCGATCCATCACATTGCCGGCGGCAACCCGCGCATCTACGTCGTCTTTTACCAATTCTTGACACGAGAGACCCTTGACGAACTCGCGACCGCCTTCATGCGCCTCGTGCAAGAGCTGACGCCGTACTATCAGGGTAGGATGCAGACGCTCTCGCACCAGCAACGCGGAATCGTCGATGTGATTCGCCGCAGCGAGGGACCAATCGCGGTACGGGACATCGCCAAGGAGACTCTCTCTACATCGCAAAGCATATCGAGCGATCTCGCGCGACTGAAGAACCTCGGATACGTCGACTCTAACCGCGTCGGCAGAGAGTCGCTCTACGAGTTGCGCGAGCCACTCATGCGCATCTGCTTGGCCACGAAGGAGCAGCGCGGAACAACCATCCCGCTGTTCGTGGAGTTCTTGCGTGCCTGGTTTACCCAGTCGGAGCTCGAGCAAATGAGGGGCGCGATGCCGATAGGCTCCACCGACGGCGCGTACTACGAGGCGGCGATCAAGGAAAGCAATGAGCGTCAAGCGTTGGCCCAACGCTTCGAGCGACAAAAGATCCAAGCCTGCCTGGATGAAGCGGATGAGGACCTAGCGCTCGCTTATCTCGACCGAGCACTGGTACGTTCACCGAACGATGCCTGGGCGTGGGATAGATTCACACACCTCCTTGAAAAGCGAGGCGAGCTTGCCACTGGCACCGATCGACTCACGGCACACGTGGCAGAGTTTCCTGATGATGCGAGTGCTTGGAGTCGGCTGAGCTATTTCCTGGCCCTGCACGGAGACAGCGCGGCGGCGCTAGGTGCTTCCAGCCGAGCGCTCGACCTCGTGCCGAACGAGCCATCCGTGCTTCTCGCCCACCTACGGCTACTCGAATACTCCGGGCAGGAGGCGCAGGCTCGCGAGCTCGCGCAGCGCGCCGCGACATTGCCCGAGAGCACAGAGGACCCGACATACCAGCTCCTAATGGGTGCTGCTGCCAGCGCGATGGAAAACCCCGATGCGGCGATCGACGCCTACTCGAAAGCGCTATTACTGTCACCGATCGACGCTGCTGCTTGGGAGTTACTCGGCGAAGCGCTCGCACGTGCTGGCCGAAATTCGCAGGCAAGGTTGCTTTCAGACGTCGCCATCGAAATGCTACCCAGCAATGCGCGCATCTGGCGCGATCGTTCGTACTCACTCTTTCGCGTGGGTGCGTACGAGGAAGGATTCGCGGCGATGCAGAAAGCAAGTCTGCTTGCGCCAAACGACGCCGACATTCAGGTCGGTTTGCTCATGTACCACGTGCGCGCGAGCCGTCTGAAGGAAGCGAACGAACTGGCACAACGCCTACGCGCAAAGGATCCTGCACCAGCACTGGAGTCGTGCATTTGCGAAGAGCTCGCGCACCTCGCACTCATCCAGGGGGATGCCGACGCAGCGCGGACGCAGCTCGAGCGAGGAATTTACCTCTTTCGGCAAAGCAAGCGCTTCGTACTCCCGTGGCCTGTCTGGGTCGTCCAACGCAGCCACGCACCGGAGACGTGGCGACCGTACGTGGAGGTATGGCTCAAAGTATTCAGAGAGCACGAGATGCTCGAGGAGCTCGCTCAGATGCTGCTGAGACCGTTGCTCCGGTACCCGCATCTCTGGCTGACGCCCGACCTCGCTGCGAACTGGGTAGCCACCTGGCAAAGCGCCGGTGCCGACGTTCCCGAACTCAAGATCTCCCTCGACCTCATGACGACTGTCGTGCGCTTCATGACCACTCGCAGTCGGGACGTGTTGGTCACTCTCTCGCTTGAGCAGAGAAGCCTGCTCGAGCCTGAACTCCAACGCTACCTCCGTGCATCGGGTGACCTCGTCGACGATGTAGACCGGAACGTCGAGCGCCTCGCGGCAACGCTCAGGCAGAGGAGCCGAGCACAGACCGGACGTTTGCGCGCTGTGGAGCGGAAAACCATGGCACGACTCGACGAGGCCGACGTGGATGCCTTCCTTGCTCCTTACTCGGATCGTACAGTCGTGGAGCCTCTACGGCCGCTACTGTTCGGCGGCTGGACCGCGCTTACGCGAGCCGAGGCACGCGAGCTGTTGCTGGGGCTTACGCACACGGAGAGCACACTTGCGGCCGTGATCGCGCGCGGCGACCTCCGGCTCCAGAAGCTTGAGAGACGCCCTCTCATCAACTCCGCGTGGTCCCTCTATCAGGCCCATGTGCTTCTCAGCGGTCGGCAGGGGGCGGTGGATTTTTGTTCGAACGGCCATGAGACGACGCTCGTCGACGAAGCAAATGTGCTGCTGGAACTTGTGCACGCGAGGGCGATCGACATCCGGGATGACGCCGCCGCGGAGTACGTCGGCTTGTATTCGAGCATAGTGCGTGCCGAAGGCGGACGCTTCGAGCTCGCAGACACTGCTGATCCGGAGGTATCTCAAGCTCTCGCCGGAACAGCGACCGAGCGCGTACCCAATCCCCGCCGAGCGTCCGACGCCCCTGACGTGTACGTCGCTTACCTCGCGTACTTCGAGCACTTGTTCGAGGCTCGTTTCAGTCTGACGCCCGAAGGCCGGATTGCAATGACAGACGATCAACCGATTGGAAAGATCCCATTGCGCGCCGAGAGCTACGACGGCCCAATCCGCCTGTGGCGCGAGGACAACCCCCGCTGACCCCACTCTGCGGCGCAGGACGCCGAAGCGTTCCGCCGCGACGCACGCCTGCTGTCGACTCTCTCGGCCGCAGAGCCGCAAAACCCGCTTGTCGACCAGTGAATCTCGCGGGATTCATGACTCCGCACTCGGTGCGATGACCTCCATGCCCCTGCCCTCCCGATGATGCAGCAACGACCCGCCGAGCTACAGCCGAGGGGCATGCGCGTGTAGTTGCGCGCGCCGAGGCGCGGCCCTAATCTACTCGCCTGCTGTTTCGGAGCCGCAACCCGCGCCTTTCGAGGCCCTTGGCCGCGCTGCTCGCGGGGTTGCGCGTGCTCGCGCTGCTCTTGGGGTTCGAGCTTTCCGGTGCAGCCCACGCCGTGAGCGACGTGGTGGCCACCGTGATCCTGCACCAGACGACGCACGAGGATGCCTGTCCCGCCGACGGCACTCCTTGTGACGACTGCCCGCCGAGCTGCCCGAACTGTCACTGCTCGAACGCACCCGTCGCGATGCCTCCGATCGAGCTCGCCTCGCCCCTGCTGTTCGCGGAGAGCAGGGCCGCGTCGGTCCGACTGACGAGCGCCGAAGCGCCCCCGCGCCCAGAGCTCCCGCTGCCGTTCAGGCCTCCTCGAAGCGTCGCCGTCGCTTCGTAGCCGAGTCTCGAACGAGCTGAGCGTTCCCGGATCGCCCGGGAATGCTCGCGATGCAGCGATTTTTTGGATGCGCGCCCTTGCGCGCGAAGGTGATGTGTCATGCGCTTTCAGCAATGGCTCTTGGCCGCCGGCTGGGTGGCGGCGGCGATTTCGTCGGGCGTTCGTACGGCTCATGCCGAGGAGGTGCCCGATTGCAGGCACGTCGGGCGGGCCAATCTGGTTCGCTGTGCGGCAGGCGCGAGCCTTTCGCGCCGTGCGGCGGGCGCAGCGATCGAGGCCGCGGAGGGCAGAGCGATGGCGGCCGAGCCGTGGTTCCCGTCTGCGCCGTCGCTCGGGCTCACGGGAGCAAGGCGAACGGCAGCGGGTGAAGCGGCCTGGAACTGGTCGGCGACGCTCGGCGTGGAGCTCGGCATCGCGGGGGAGCGCGGGGCACGGCGCCGCGCCGCCCTCGGTGAGAAGGAAGCCGAAACCAAGCGGGGCGACGCCCTCGCACGAAGGCTCGCCGTCGAGGCCTTTCGCGCGTACTTCGAGCTGCTCGCCGCGCGAGAATCGCGGCGCGTCACCCAGGGCCTCGAAATGGCGTCGAAGCGCGTTTGGGACGCGGCGAGCGGCGCGGCGGCGCGGGGCGCGTTGCCGGGGGTCGAAGCGGATCTCGCCGAGGCCGCCTACTTGCGCGTCGTGCAGCGACGCATCAGCGCCGAGCACGACGAACGACGCGCGCACGGCGAGCTCGCCACCTTGCTCGGTTTCGCAGGGCCCGATGCCGTGGTCGTCGATGGCGCGCTCGCGCCGCTCGCTGCCGCGGAGCGTGCTCGAGCGACACACGCGCGCGAAACGCCCGATGCCGCGGCCTTCGAAGCCGAGGCACGCGCGTTCGAGGCGCGAGCGGACGCTCAGCGACGGAGTCGCGTGCCGAACCCCACCGTGTCGGTGTTCGCGGAGCGCGACGGCTTCTACGAAAACGTGCTCGGCCTGGGGCTCTCGATGCCGTTGCCGTTGCCGGAGCCGATCGGGCGCATGCATCGGGGCGAAATCACCGAGAGCGAAGCGCTCGCGCGGCGGGCGAAGCTCTTGGCCGCCGAGAGCCGGCGCCGGACCCAGGCGGATCTGCTGGCGGCGCTCGCGAGCTACGATGCCGCGCGCGACGCGGCGGCGCTGTTCACGGTCGAGCGACTCGGCCGGGCGCGAACGACGATTGAGCACCTCGCGCTGGATGTCGAGAACGCCCGCATCAGTGCGCGTGACGCCGTGATCCTGGAAACGCCACTTTTCGAGCTGCTCGCCGGGGCCGTCCTCGCGCAGAGGGAGCTCTGCCTCGCCTCGGCGGCGGTGGTGTGGGCGGGGGGCCTCGACTTCGAGGGGGCACGCTGATGAGAACCCCGGCGAGTTTCTGGTTGTTCCTGCTCACGGCGCTCGCGTGCGACCGCACGCCACCCGCGTCCGATCACGAAAAGACGAAACCGGCGATCGCGGCTCACCCGAGTGGCTCCTCCGAGCACGCGGGAGGGCACCACGAGGCGCTGCCGCGGCGCATCGCGGTCTCCGAGGAGGTCGTGAAGAACGCGGGGATCAAGGTCACACCCGTGACGAAAGCGGTGCTCGCCGAGGCGTTGACCTTGCCGGGCGAAGTGGCGGCCGATCCCGATCGACTCGCGCGCGTGTCGTCGCCGGCTCAGGGCCGGATCGAAGAAGTGCGCTTCCGCGAGGGGGCGCAGGTCAAAAAAGGGGACGCGATGGTCGTGGTGCGCGTGCCCGAGATCGCCAAGGCCAGAGCCGCATTCCTCGCGACCCAGGGGAAGGCGAAGGCGGCCCGGGCCAACGCCGGCCGACTGCGTGCGCTCCTGGATCAACGCCTATCGGCCGAGCAGGAGGTCCTCAACGCAGAAAGCGACGCGGAGGCGCTCGAGCTCGAAGCGCGCTCGACGGCCGATCAGCTGGGTGCGCTCGGCGCGGCTGCTTCGGGCGCCTTCTCGATCACGCTGCGCGCGCCCATCGACGGCAGTGTCATCGCGCGCAACGCCGTCGTCGGTCAGCCCACCGTGGCCGACCAGGTGCTCGGCACCGTGGCCAACCTCGGCGAGGTGTGGTTTCTGGCGCGCGTCTTCGAGAAAGATCTCGGCGCGCTCAAGCTGGGCGAAAGCGCCGACGTGCACCTGAATGCCTACGCCGACCAGCACTTCCTCGGCTCGGTCGAGTACATCGGGCAGCAGATCGATCCGGTGGCGCGCACGGTCACGGCGCGCGTCCGGCTCAAGAACGAGCAGGGGCTCCTGCGGCTCGGCTTGTTCGGAACGTGCCAGGTCTCGACGGGCGCCCTGAGCAAGGCCGAGCCGCGGCTCGTCGTCGCGGAGGCGAGCGTGACCGAGATCGGGGAAAAACCCGTGGTGTTCGTGCGGGAAAAGCCCGGTGAGTTCGAGCTGCACGAGGTCACGCTCGGACGCCAAGCGCTCGGCAAGGTCGAGATCCTCGCGGGCCTGCGCGAGGGCGAGGACGTCGTGTCGGACGGCGTGTTCACGCTGAAGAGCATCGTGCTCAAGGGCTCCTTCGCGGAGGACGAGTAGCCGTGGCGCTCTTCCGCGCGGTCATCGGCTGGTCGCTCCGAAACCGACCCGTCGTCGTGCTCGCGGCGCTCCTGCTCACGCTGCTCGGCGTGCGCTCGGCCTTCCGCTTGCCGATCGACGCCGTGCCGGACGTGACCAACGTGCAGGTGCAAATCATCACCTCCTCGCCGGCGCTCTCTCCGGCCGAGGTCGAGCAGTACGTGACGGTACCGATCGAGCGCGCGATGGCCGGCATTCCGAAGACGACCGAGGTCCGCTCGATCTCCAAATACGGCCTCTCGGTCGTCACCGTCGTGTTCGAGGAGACCACCAACATCTATTTCGCGCGCCAACTCGTGAACGAGCGCATGTCCGAGGCGAGCGAAGCCGTGCCGTCCCAGTACGGGCGCCCGGAAATGGGCCCCATTTCCTCGGGATTGGGCGAAATTTTTCAGTTCGTCGTCGAGAACCCGCGCCTCACGCTCATGCAGCTCGAGGAGCTCCTCGACTGGCAAATCGGGCCGGCGCTCCGCACCGTGTCGGGCGTCGTCGAGGTGAACAGCTTCGGCGGCGAGGATCGGCAATACCAGGTGGTCCTCGACCCCAAGCGCCTGCAAGCGGCGGGAGTGTCGGTAGCCCAGGTGATCGACGCCATCGAGCGCTCGAACGCGAACGCGGGCGGCGGCTACATCGAGCACGCGCGCGAGCACTTCGTCATCGGCACGACGGGTCTCGTGCGGAGCCTCGACGATTTGCAAAATGTCGTGATCGGCGCCACCACCGAGGGTGTCCCGATCACGGTGGCGACCGTGGGCGACGTGCGCTTCGGGCCGCGACTGCGCCGGGGTGCCGCTTCGAAAGACGGCAAGGGCGAGGTCGTCGTCGGCGTCACGCTCATGCTGCTCGGCGAGAATTCGCGCACCGTCACCGCGGCCGTGAAGGAAAAGCTCGCGACGCTCGGGCCGTCGCTCCCCGAAGGCACGCGCATCGAGCCCTTTTACGACCGCTCGGAGCTCGTCGCGCGCACGATCCGCACGGTGGCGACGAACCTCATCGAAGGTGCGCTGCTCGTGATGCTCGTCTTGTTCTTGTTGTTGGGGGATTTCAGGGCGGGGCTGGTCGTCGCCGTGACGATTCCCCTTTCACTCTTGGGCGCCGTGACGGCGATGAACGCGCTCGGCCTCTCGGGAAATCTGATGAGCCTGGGAGCGATCGACTTCGGGCTGATCGTCGACGGCGCCGTGATCATCGTCGAGAACGCCGTGCGCAAGCTGGGCGAAGAGCGTCACGCACTCGGTCGCGACCTCGCCGCTGCCGAGCGCACCCAGGTGGTCGAACGTTCCACGCTCGAAGTGCTCTCCGCGAGCATCTTCGGCGTCGCCATCATCGCGATCGTGTACGTCCCGCTGCTCGCGCTCACGGGCATCGAGGGAAAATTGTTCCGCCCAATGGCGACGACGGTGCTGCTCGCGCTCGGCGGCGCCTTCGTGCTCTCACTCACGCTCGTGCCGGTGCTCACGAGCTACCTCGTGAAACCTCGCGCCCTTTCGCACGACACCTGGATCCTGCGTGCAGCGGGCGTCGCCTACCGGCGAATGCTCGGCGGGGCGCTCCGGAACCGCGCGCTCACCGTGGGTGCCGCCGTCGTCGTCCTTGCGGGCACGGTCGCGCTCTTCAGCCGATTGGGCGCGGAATTCGTGCCGCAACTCGACGAAGGCGACGTGCTCGTCGAAGCGCGGCGCCTGCCCGGCGTGGCGCTCACCGAATCGATCGCGACCGACGCACGCCTTCAAAAAGCGATCCTGACCGTGCCCGAGGTCTCGCACGTCGTCAGCAAGACCGGCGCGCCCGAGCTCGCGACCGATCCGATGGGCATGGAGCAAAGCGATGTTTACATCGCGCTCAAGGCGCGCAGCGCCTGGCGCCCCGGCGTCACCAAGGCCCAGATCGGCGACCAGGTCGCCGAGGCGATCGAAACGGCGGTTCCCGAGGTGGCGGGGGCGCTCTCCCAGCCCATCCAGATGCGCACCAACGAGCTCATCGCCGGCATTCGCTCCGACGTGGCCGTGCTCGTGTACGGACGGGATCTCGACGAGCTCGTCCGTCTCGCGGAGCGCGTCGCTGCTGCCGTTCGTGGCGTTCCGGGCGTCGAGGACTTGCGCGTCGAGCAGGTCGCGGGCCTTCGCTACCTGAAGGTCGAGCCCGACCGCGGCAAGCTCGCGCGCTACGGCCTCAGCATCGCGGACGTGAACCAGATCACGGAGACGATTGCCGTCGGCCATCACGTCGGCGACGTGCTCGAGGGTGAGCGTCGCTTCGGCATCGTGGTCAAGACCGACCACGGCTTCACGGGCGACCCCGGCGCGCTGCTTGCGCTGCCGCTCCGCGCCGTGAGCGGACAGGTGGTCCCACTCGGCGACGTCGCGCGGCTCCACTTCACGACGGGCCCCGCGCAGATCAGCCGCGACAGCCAGTCGCGCCGCATCACCGTCGAATTCAACGTGCGCGGCCGCGATCTCTTGTCGGTCGTCCACGACGCGCAAACGGTCGTCGCTCGCGAGGTGAAGCTCCCGACGGCGTACCGGCTCGAATGGGGCGGCCAGTTTCACCACTACGAGGACGCCAAGGCGCGCCTCGCCGTCGTGGTACCGCTCGCGCTCGCGCTGATCGGGTTCTTGCTGTGGATGGCGTTTCGCTCGGTGCGTGCCGCGCTCATCATCTTCCTCAACGTTCCGTTCGCGGTCGTCGGCGGCGTCGTCGCGCTGTACCTGCGCGACATCCCGCTTTCGATCTCGGCCGGCGTCGGCTTCATCGCGCTCTTCGGCGTTGCCGTGCTGAACGGCCTCGTCCTGCTCTCGTTCGCCGAGCAACTCGAGCGAGCCGGAGCGTCCCCGCGCGACGCCATCCGCCAGGCGGCCGAGCTCCGGCTGCGGCCCGTGCTGATGACGGCGCTCGTGGCATCGCTCGGCTTCTTGCCGATGGCGCTCTCCACGGCACCGGGCAGCGAGGTTCAGCGGCCGCTCGCCACCGTCGTGATCGGCGGGCTCGTCACGGCGACGCTGCTCACTTTGCTGGTGTTGCCGGTGGTGTACGCCTGGTTCGCACGGCGTGCGACCTCGGCCGCGACTTCCTAGGGCCCGCCGGGCCCGCCGCCGCGCTTCTCGAAGCCTCGCGCCAGCTTGGCGCGCGTCTCCGCGTCACCCGTGCGCGTGAGCTCGAGCATCTTCTTGTGGAGGAGGTTTTGCGTCGTCGCCGTCTCTGCGCGAAGCGCCGTGAGCGAGCGCTCGAGCGCCGCGGGGTCGAACGGCTCGTGCGTGAGCGCTTCGTGAACGGCGGCGCGCGCCTTCACCGCTTCGTCGCGGCGGGGACGCATCTCGTCGGCGAGCAGGCCACCGAACATGCCGCCATGGCGCGGGCCACGCCCTTCGCGCCGGCCGCGATCGTCGCGATCGTCGCGATCTTCGCGCGCATCGCGGGGGCCGCGGTCGTCTTTCGGGCCGCGCTCGCCCTTGAGCCGCCGGTCGTCGCCGCGCGGGCCGCCCTCGCGGGGTCCCATCCCGCGGGGTCCCATCATCGGGCCGTGCTCGGCCCGCATGCGTGAGCGGTGAATCGCCGCGCCCACGAGCAAGCCTGCGCAGAGCAGGTTCACGGCCACGGAAACGACGAGAGCGATGATCAAACGTTTGGATAGGGGGGTCATGTTCATTCCTCGAGCTCGTCGAACGCGTCCAACGTGAGCGCGCTCAGGTCTTCATCGGCCACGGGGGTGGCGTCGTTCGCCGTCGCGGAGTCGATCGTCGCGACCGTCGTCGTCGTCGTGTCGGCTTCGTCCGTATCGAAAGGCTGAGTCGTGAAACCCAGACCCACGCCGAGCACCGCGGCGAACGCCCAGCTCACGGCCGGGATCCAGGCGGCGCGCAGCGAGAACCAGCGGCGCTTTTGAGCCGCGTGCACGGGCACCTCGTTCAAGCGACGCAGAAAATCCGGCGCGAGGTCGGGCTCCGGCAGCGCCGCGAAGGACGCATCGAGCGTCGCCTCCGCGTCGAACAACACGCGCGCTTCAGTCGAAGCGTCACGCAGAGCGAGCGCGGCTTCTCGCTCTGCTGCAGGCCAAAGCTCGGGGCGCGCGCCGTAAGCCTCGAGCAGTGCGCTGAAGCGCTCGAACGAGAGCGGCTTTTTCACGGCGCGCTCCCTTCCGCCTTCTCGAGCCCGGACAGCTCGCTCCGGAGCGCGCGTCGCCCGCGGGAAAGCAGCGATTCCACGGCTTCGACGCCGACGCCGAGCACCTCCGCCGCTTCCGCACCCGTGAGGCCGTGCAAGTGCACGAGCACGATCGCGCTCGCCTGGCGCTCGGGCAGCGCGCTGAGCGCGGCCTCGAGGGCAACCACCCGGCGTTTTTCGTCGAGCAGCGTGGCTTGGCGGGCGGAGGTGGGCATCTCTTCGTCGTCAGGTAAGGGTTGGGTGCGTCGAGCGCGCAAACGATCGACGGCCAGGTTGTGCGTGATGCGGTGGAGCCAGGTGGTGACACGCGCCTTCGGTTCGTACTCGCTGGCGCGCTGCCACAACCTCAAAAACGTTTCCTGCACGATGTCCTCGGCTTCGGTCGCGTCGCGGAGCAAGCGCGCCGCGAAGCGCGAGAGCTTCGCCGCGTACCGCCGAACGAGCTCGCGGTACGCGGCGACATCGCCCTCGCCCACCCGCAGCACGAGCAGAGCGTCGTCGTCGGGCTCTACGGGGTGCTGCGAGTGGGACACGGTTCCGAGCTAGCATGAGGGTCAGCTCTTGTGGCAATCGCCACGGCCGTGCCCGGCGCGCTGAGCCTGAATCTCTTCCTTGGTGACGACCTTGTCGTTGTTCTTGTCGAAGCGGG
>Ga0070682_100001250_pt1 | contig 14430 bp, 14 predicted proteins | sample KBSC63LmetaG_FD_64668 | JGI IMG/M metagenome (GOLD analysis project Ga0070682, IMG submission 64668) | Corn rhizosphere microbial communities from Kellogg Biological Station, Michigan, USA - KBS C6-3L metaG | ecosystem: Host-associated > Plants > Roots > Rhizosphere | place: USA: Michigan... | reverse complement strand
TATCAAAACTGGCACCATGTAACCATCCGGCAATATACTACTTTTGACATCAAAATAAAAATCTATGGAATTTCATCATCTGTTAAAAAAAATTGTACAGGAAGGAAGTACCCATGCCAAATGGCTGAACACCCTTTCTTTTATGGAAAATGCCGGTGCAAGAAAAATATCAAAATGTGAACATCCTACTTTGGTTTCTCAGATCCAGCTGAAACACGCTGCTGAAGAGCACCGCCACGCTTATTATTTAAAGAAACAAATCGGGAAAATAAATCCTGAGCTTTGTAAAACCTACGAAAGTACAGAACTTCTGGCGCCAATTGCAACTAGCCAATATCTTCACTCATTGGATATAAAAGCCTGCCGTTATCTTCAGAAAGCTTTCAATCTTGATAAAACAGATATTAAATATGCTGCCTATCTTTTTGTAACCTATGCGATTGAGGTACGCGCTGACGAACTTTATCCGGTTTATCAGGAGGCACTTACCGAAGCTTCTTCTAAAATTATGGTAAAATCTATTATCCTTGAAGAAGAAGGACACTTGGAAGAAATGATCAACCAGCTGAATGAATTTTCACCAGATTGGAAACATCATGCAGATTATATTTTAACAATAGAAAAAGACCTGCACGAAGAGTGGATTAATGCTGTTACAGAAGAAGTAGCTCAGTTAAATTATGCCTAGCAATACTTCTTGTTTTCAGGAATCCCTTGATAAAAGAAAAGAAGAGGGGACGTTAAGGCGTTTAAAACTTCAATCTGATGGAGTTGATTTTTATTCCAATGATTATCTGGGATTTGCACGAAATAAAGAGCTTCAAAACATTCTGCTGCAGAAGATTATGGAAAACCCGGAAATGCTTTCAGGAAGTACAGGCTCAAGATTGATTAGCGGAAACAGCGATGTTGCCACTTCGGTGGAACATTTTATTGCTCAGAAACATCAGTTTGAATCTGCATTACTTTTTCCATCCGGATATAATGCAAATCTGGCTTTGTTTTCTACGCTTCCCAGTCGTCATGATGTAGTTATTGTGGACGAACAGATTCATCGGTCAGTGCATGATGCCTGCAAACTGTCGAATGCTAAAAAACTAAAGTTCAAACATAATGACACTGAAGATCTTGAAAATATTTTAAGAAGACAGGAAGGTCATTGTTATATTGCGATAGAAAGTCTTTATTCAATGGAAGGAGATTTTGCACCTATTCAGGAAATCGCTTCGATTGCAGGTAAATATAAAGCTTCTTTGATTGTAGATGAAGCGCATGCATTCGGAGTTTTTGGATATGGCTTGATTGAAAAATATCAATTACAACATCAGGTTTCAGCAGCAGTTGTTACCTATGGAAAAGCTCTTGGAGCCCATGGAGCTGCAATTCTCTGTAATGAAACTGTGAAATCTTACCTGATCAATTTTGCAAGCCCGTTCATTTATACCACATCAGCACAGGATTTCCAGTGGATGAGTATAAAAACAGGATATGAATTTCTGGATCAAAATCTGGAACTGACTAAAAAACTTCAGAATAATATCAGAATTTTCCAAAATCAAAATTTATATTCTCCATCGGCAGAAACAAGCCCGGTTCAGGCTATTGTAATCCCCGACAATCAAAAACTGAAGGAATTACAACAAACTTTATCTGAAGAAGGATTTTTAACCTACGCCATCTACAGCCCTACCGTAAAAGAAGGAAGTGAACGGTTAAGAATATGCCTCCACAGCTTTAATACTGAAGAAGAAATTGTGAAACTGACTGAGATTATTAAAGAATTTATTTAAAGTATAGTTTTCAAACCCCGCAACACAAACCCCGAATCTCAAAAAATGAAATTATTTATAACAGGAATAGGAACCGAAATAGGAAAAACAATCTGTTCAGCCGTTTTGGTTCAGCATTTTAAAACAGAATACTGGAAACCTATACAATCGGGTGACCTGCATTTCACAGATAGTCATAAAATTGAAGCATGGACAGATATCGAATTTTGTCATCCGGAAACCCATCGTTTACAGCTGGCGGCATCTCCACATCAGTCGGCAAGAGAAGAGAATATTACGATAAATCTGAATGATTTTCAACTGCCTGAAACAGAAAGATCATTAATTGTAGAAGGAGCAGGAGGTCTTATGGTACCCATTTCGGATACTACTTTTATGATTGATCTGATAGAAAGGTTAAGCCTTCCAGCTGCATTGGTGATCAGAAATTATTTAGGCTGCATCAATCACAGCTTATTGTCAATCATCGCATTACAGCAAAGAGAGATACAATTAGAGTACCTGATTCTTAACGGAGACTTTCCCGAAGATACAGAAAGGGTGATCTGCAGTTTTATTGAAAAAGAAACAAAAATTATAAGGATTCCAGAGATCAATCATACCGATAAGGAATCAATACAAAATGCTGCAAAGCAATTAACAATAACAAAAATATGATAATGGATACTAAAACAACATTGAGAAACAACTGGACCAAAGAGGAAATTGAAGAAATTTATCATTTACCGCTGATGGAACTTATTTATAAAGCAGCTACTGTACACCGTGAATGGCATGACCCTTCTGAAGTACAGATTTCCACATTATTATCCATCAAAACGGGTGGATGCCCTGAAGACTGTTCATACTGCGGGCAGGCAGCACGCTATCACACCAATATCAAAGTACAAGCTTTATTGCCTACAGAAACTGTAATTGCCCATGCCCAGAAAGCAAAAGATTCCGGATCATCAAGATTCTGTATGGCAGCAGCATGGCGTGAAGTTCGTAACAACCGTGATTTTGATAGGGTTATTGATATGGTAAAAGGAGTAAATGATCTCGGCTTAGAGGTTTGCTGTACGTTAGGAATGCTTACAGAAGAACAGGCTTTAAGATTGCAGGAAGCAGGATTATATGCCTATAATCACAACCTTGATACTTCAGAACAGTATTATGAAGAGATTATTTCAACCAGAACATTTGACAATAGAATCAATACCATCAATAACGTAAGAAAAGCAGGAATCACAGTATGCTCCGGAGGAATTATCGGGCTTGGAGAAACCCATAGAGACAGAATTTCAATGCTTCTGACATTAGCAACAATGCCAAAACACCCGGAGTCTGTTCCTATCAATGCATTAGCGAGAGTAGCAGGAACACCTTTAGAAGACAATGAAAAAGTAGATACCTGGGAAATGGTAAGAATGATTGCTACCGCAAGAATTGTAATGCCTTCTTCTATGGTAAGATTAAGTGCTGGTCGTATAGAAATGTCGGAAACAGAGCAGGCGTGGTGCTTTATGGCAGGGGCCAATTCTATTTTCACAGGAGAAAGAGAAACGTTATTGGTAACACCTAATCCAGGAGTTTCTGAAGATATGCAGATGCTTCAGACATTAGGACTGAAACCTATGATGAAAAAAGAAACATGTTGCTAGATAATTATGAATGATAAATTATGAGTGATGAGTTGGATTATTGTTATTATAGCACTTATTATAAAATTGGTTTTTGAATTTTTATAAACTGCTGTAATCGGATATGAGTTGGAAAACGCAAGGACGCGAAGATTTTGAAGGTAAATAATATTTTAAGGCGCAATGATTTTATCTCCGATAAAATTGAAAAGTGCAAATTTTCATTCTCTTGCAGATTATGAAAATTAAAAAAAATCTACAAGGAAATTTATGATACCTCACTTGCTGAAAATCTTTGATTTTCTTGTGCCTTAAAATTTTCGCAATCTATGATAAAACTTTGCACCTTTGCGATCAATGCAACATTACAATATATTCAACTAAATTATTGTTAAATCCATCTCCATCACTCATTTCAATTTTCACATCAATATATGATTAGTTTTTAACGCTAATGTTCACAAAGAAAGATTTTTTATTCTGAAAAATATTTCGTTCGTAAAGGCATTCTATTTAGCAATGCAGAATGTTTCTAATTGCTTAGTGAAGCGCTTTCGCGAACTTAAAACAACAGCATGCAAAGTGAAAAACCTAGCGATCATTACGCTAAAACTTAAACAATTTATCAATCATTTCTACTTTTTAGATCTATAATATGAATACAATAACAAAAGAAATCAGCCTGCAACAAAGAGATAAAGCTGTCAACTGGCATCCTTATACGCAGATGAAAACAGCTGATGATGCCATTCCTATTGTAAAAGGAAAAGGAATTTATCTTTATGATAACGAAGGAAAGAAATATATGGATGTCGTTTCATCTTGGTGGGTTACTTTGCATGGGCATTCTCATCCTTATATTGCCCAGCGTGTTTTTGAACAGCTGAATACTTTGGAACAAGTTATTTTTGCCGGATTTACACATGAACCAGCTGTACAACTTTCAGAGAATTTATTGAAGCTGCTTCCGGCGGGTCAGGAGAAAGTTTTTTATTCTGATAATGGCTCCACAGCAGTTGAAGTAGCTTTAAAAATGTGTATTCAATATGCGTACAATCAGGAAAAAAAGAAGACAAAGATTTTAGCTTTTAAAAATGCTTATCACGGAGATACTTTCGGAGCAATGTCTGTAAGTGAAAAAAGCTTTTGGACAAAACCTTTTGAAAGCATGCTGTTTGAAGTTGTTTTCATTGACACACCCAATCCTGAAAACCTGAAAACCTTGCAGTCACAGATTAAAGAACTGGCTGATGAAGTGGCTTGTTTTATCTATGAACCATTGGTTCAGGGTGCGGCTGGAATGCTGATATATGATGCTGAAAATCTTAGCCAGCTCATGAAATTCTGCCGGGAAGAAGGTATTCTTATGGTACAGGATGAAGTGTTTACAGGATTTGGAAGAACAGGCAAACTTTTCGCAGCAGATTATCTTACAGAAAAACCGGACATCATGTGCTTTTCAAAAGGTTTAACGGGAGGTACGATGCCCATGGGAATCACTACATGTTCCAATGAAATTTACAATGCTTTTCTGTCGGATGACCGTTATAAAACCTTATTTCACGGGCATTCGTTTACAGCTAATCCTTTAGCCTGTACGGCCGCTCTCGCCAGTATGGAAATACTTTTGACAAACGAAACTCAAATGAATATCAACCGCATCACTCATCAACATTCAGAGTTTGCAAAAGCACTTGCTTTTCATCCTCATGTAGAAAAGGTTCGCCAGATCGGGACTATTTTAGCTTTCGATTTTAAAACCGGGAATGGTACTTCTTATTTCAATGAAATAGGGAAGAAGCTATACAATGAATTCTTACAGAGAGGGATTATTATGAGGCCGCTGGGAAATGTAATCTATCTGGTTCCACCTTATTGCATTACATCCGAAGAATTGGATTTTGTATATCAGAATATTATAGAAGTTCTGGATCAGTTTAGAGATTAAACGGTCCCTTCAAGTAATAATTTTTTAATTTTTTAAACCTTATAGATTTCAAAATCTATAAGGTTTTTAATAGGTAATAATTTAAAATTAAAGCAATTACTAGTTAGCCTTGGCAGATTCCTTAAAGTTCTTGTTCAGCTTTCTTTAAAATACCAATCAATTCTTTCAATTCTTCTTTACTGAATTCAAGCAAATTCTGATTATAGTGGCTTGACGGAATTTTTATATAATTGACCCAGGATGAAAGTTTCTCCCTGTAAACACTTCCGAATTCAATAGTATTCATGGTGACAAACTTATATTTGGTTTCCTGATTCGCTTTTTCACTTTCTTTCTGTTCTACGGTCTGAAGAGCCTGAATGAGCTTTCCTAGTTCATTCTTATCAATCGTAAGGGTCCTTTTCGATATTTCATCAAAGGTTTCATATTCATACATCATCCCCAGAAAAGTTTCTGATGAATTGTCCGAAGCATCTTTCGTTGCAATTTTTTGAATATTCAGGTTTTTAAACTTACCTACATTAATAATTTTCTTCTCAATTAATGTCCCTTTTCTTGAATTGATAGTAAGCCCGCGAGATGTTGGTATAGATCTTTGAATAGGAGGAGGCGTAATTTGAGCAGCTGCCCATGTACTTGATACAAAGGAAATCACAATGATGATTCTTTTCATTGATAGAATTGTTATTAGTTTTTTTAAATATATATATATTTTTACTTCTTAATTAGTTTTTTTGTAGAAAATCTTCCATTTTCAAAAATAGTTTTTACAAAATAAACCCCTTTAGAAAGTTCAGAAACATCAGACTTATTTTCTATAACAGTTTTCACTAATTTTCCATCGGCAGAATAGATCTCTATTTTATCAATTTTTTCTTTTGACTGATACATTAAATGATGTTCTACAGGGCTTTCAAAAGTAATTTCAGGATTATTTTTTATAATTCCTTTTGTTGCTAATGTAGCAGTGCCGTTTACAAAATATTTAACAATATTGAATGTTTCTCCATCAGTGCTCACAATGATATTATCATCAAAAACCTTTATTGAATTAATGCTATGATAAATTAAATTAGGATCATTTTCTATATATTCTCCAAATGCAGGATCAACAGCTCCATTCTGATCAAGCTTAGAGATATAATAATAAGTATATCCACTACTATTCGGTCCAGCATAGCCCGCAATATAATAAGAACCGTTTTTTTCATAGATATCCCGAAATTCAAGACCAACAATCCCATTATAATTGAATGTGGTATCTGGTGTACCATCCGCATTAAGTCTTCCTAAAACAGGTGGAGTCTGCCCCGATAAATCATTTTTTGCATATACAATTTTATCAGCAGAATCTACTTTTACAATACTAGGTTCTCCACTAAACAAAACTTCTCCGTTATTGCCAAAACCGGCCATAAGCTGCCCGTCAACAGTATATTTTTTTATCTTACCATTTCCAAAAAAAAGAAGATTAAGCTGGTTATCTAAAATGATATTAGGAAGATAATTACTCTGAAAAGGATTCTGTTGATAAGTCAATATTTCTCCGTTATTTCCAAAGCTATTGTCTGGTGTTCCATCAGAATTTAATCTCAATGTATGAGTTTTCCAGTCAGTCTGTCCAAAAGAATCCATACTTATTCCTGAAACAAGAATTTTATTTCCCTGCTGTATAAGATTGTTTGATTCAAAAGAAACTGATAAATTGTCTAATGCTTTTATTCCTCCATTTCCGAATGAAGGGTCTAATTGTCCATTTGAAAGTAAGCGAACTACATCCAAATAATACGTACTGTTTGTAGAGTCATATCGTTTGAGTAGTAAAGTTAATTTATCATCAGTATGTCTTATCACTCCAACAAGAGAACCATTATCGTAGTTCAAGGCAATTTTACCATTCGTACCAAAAGTCAGATCTAAAGAACCACTGTAAGTTGTCGCTTTAGAAATAATTAATTGGTTGGTGCTGGTATTGTAGGATTTATAAAATACTGAAGTTGTTGCTGCAGTTAATTCTCCTGAATAAGTGTTTCCCGTTCCTAAATATGAGCTTCCTGCTGGAAGAGTATAAATACCGTTTGAAGCAAACGCAGGATCTTTGGAAATAATTTGTGCAAAGGAAGCTTGTGCCACGAGAGTAAGCACAAATAATAATTGTTTTTTCATTGTTTGGTTTTTTAATAAAAATTTTTGAGGTTATAATGTAACCTGTGTAAGTATATAATTTTTAGGTTGTGTTTTCAAATGTATGATAAAAATTTTATAAAAGTAAAAAGATGTTCAGGTTTTTGTTTTACACCAGTCCATTTCCCCATGAATGCAATTCAGAAAGAATAGGGCCCAGTTTTTGACCTTTATCGGTTAATTTGTAATATACCTCAGGCGGAAAATTGTAGACTTCAATCCGTTCAATGATAAGATCTTCTTCAAGCTGTTTCAACTGCTCAGCAAGTACCTTTTTGGAAACCCGTGGCATGCTTCGCCAAAGTTCTACAAAACGTACTTTATCTTCCTCAAAAAGATTGTGCAGAATCAGCGGTTTCCATTTCCCTGAAAGGATATTCAGGCTCCGTCTTAATCCACAGTTTTTAAATTCTTCAAAATTCATAAGTCAGTTGAATATTTATGGTTAACCTTTTGGTAACCTTCGATTGTTTTATCCTGGTTGAGCAATAGCTTTGCCGTACAAACTTAGTCAAAATGAAATTACAATTATGGCGCAATGCAACATTGCTGTTGAATATTGATGGAATTTCCATCCTCGTAGATCCAATGTTTGGAGAAAAAGGGTCTCTCGGTAAATTCTCAATGGTAGACAACGAATTATTGAATCCTCTGGTAGACCTGCCTTTTAGCAAGGAAGAATTAAATCGAAAACTGGAAAAAATAGATGCTGTAGCCGTTACCCATCTTCATCCCGATCACTGGGACACCGCAGCTATTGAACTTCTGGACAAAAACATTCCGATAATCTGTTCGGATGTCATCTCAGAACAAATTACAGAACAGGGTTTTACAAACGTTATCGTTGTGAATAATAAACTCCATTGGAGAAACACTGAAATATCTATAACCAAAGGCCAGCATGGAACCGGAGAGATTGGAGAAAAAATGGGAATTGTGAATGGTTTTGTTTTTAAAGCAGATAATAAATCCGTTTATATTGCAGGTGACAGCATCTGGTATGATGAAATTGCAAAGGAAATTGATAAACATCAGCCACAGCACATCATTGTTGCAGGAGGGGCCGCTACTTTTTCAGTGGGAGATCCTATTATTATGACCAGTGAAGACATTATAAAAGTCTGTGATTACGCTCCGGAATCCACTGTTTGGGTAACTCATCTTGAAACCGTAAGCCATTGTAAGGAAGACCGGAATTTTATCCAGAAAAAAATAATTGAAAAAGGATACGAAAACCAATGTTTCATACTAAAAGATGGCGAAGAAGTAAACCTGAAATAAACAACAGAAGTTATGGCTTATTTTTTGAATATTCCCTGATAAATAATTTGTATGCTGTCAGTTTTTCTCTTAAATCTTGATTGGAAAGAATTATTATTGGGACACGAAGAATGGTCATTTCTTTTAGAGATTATTCTTCGTACCATGATTATGTTTCTGGCTATTATCATTGGACTTAGAATTTTAGGAAAAAGAGGTGTAAAACAGCTCTCAATCTTTGAATTGGTAGTTATTATCGGCCTGGGATCGGCAGCAGGAGACCCTATGTTTAATAAAGATGTCGGAATTATTTCATCCCTTATTGTTTTTATTGTTATTATTCTCCTATATTCTATTGTGACCCATTTTATAGGAAAAAGTAAAAATTTTGAAAATCTGGTTGAAGGAAAATCCATCTGCCTGGTAGAAAATGGCGAATTTTCAATTAAAAACTTTCAAAAAGAAAATCTTGGGAGTGACGAATTCTTTGCAGAGTTGAGACTAAAAGGAGTTTCGCAACTCGGGCAGATTGAAATGGCTATAGAAGAAATATCAGGAGAGATTAGTGTATTCTTTTTAGAAGGTGAATCTGTAAGATACGGGCTTCCTATTATGCCAGGCTCATTAGATAATCCGTTAAAATATATTCATGAGGAAAAGCATTACTCTTGTATATTCTGTGGGTTTACAGAACCTAAAAAAGCGGGTAATGCCGGAAGCTGCCCAAGATGCCAAAAAGAAGAATGGGTAGCTTCCAGCAATAAAAGACGTGTAACCTGACTATACTAATCCTCTACACATTTATTTCTCGCAGCCTTCAATCCAAAATACAACATCAGCATTACTGCAAAACTTAATAAATAAAATGAGCTGTTCCAGGAAATATCCCAATCATGCAGTTTTCCAAATAATGGAGGCCCAAATGCTGCAATCAGATATCCAACAGACTGCGCCATTCCGGAAATCTTAACAGCATTGATACTGCTTTTCGTTCTCGTAGAAAAAAACAGAATAGATAAGCTGAAAGATAAACCGTTGGAAATCCCTATGATCACAGCATTCACATAAATCCATTGAGATTTCAGGAACACAAACATCATCGTGCTTCCGAACATCAGAGTGCATATAAAAAGAATCATCAGTCTCTGATCTTTCATCTTGCTGGCAATAATCGGGCAGCAGAACGTCACAGGAATCATCGTAATCTGAATCACAAAGAAAACCCATCCCGAACTTTCTCCCTGCATATTAAAATCTGCAAGAAATGAAGGCAGCCAGGCCACCAGACAGTAATAAAATAAAGACTGCAAGCCCATAAAAATACTGATATTCCATGCCTGAGCAGATCTGAACATATTAAAATCAGAAGTACTGAGTGCTGTTTTCGGCAGATTTGGATTTCTTTTATTAAAGATAAATTCCAATGCTAAAACAAGAAAACCCAATGCTGCAATCACCAGCCAGATTCCTAAAGAACCTTTCCATCCAAACCCTGTCAGTTCCCCTATCTTCACACTAAAACCAGAAGCCAAAGCTGCTGTAAGATTCATGGATACGGCAAAAATACCTGTCATAAGGCCAATCTGCTTTGGGAAATTATTTTTAACATATCCGGGAGTGACCACGTTTCCAATGCATATCCCTAACCCAATGAATATAGATCCTAAAAATAACAGCCAAAGAGATCCGCTGATTCTTAGAAATAAGCCAAAACTTAAAATAATCAGGGAATACATCAGAAGTTTACTGATTCCGAACTTATTAGAAAATTTGCTGACCAATACAGAGCAAGCCGCGAACATAAACAGTGGAATAGAGGTAAGCAGACTTACCTGAAAATTATCCAGTTTCAATGCATCTCTTACTTCACCCAATACAGGAGCTACGGCCACAATCGGTGAGCGGAGGTTACTGGAAATTAATATAACTACCAGAACGTTAATGATTAATAAAACATACGAAGCATTCTTTTTTACTTCATTCTTCATCATAATAAAAACTTTTCCACAAAATTAGTACAGTAATTTTGTTTAATTTTGCCAAAGTTTTAACCTAAAACGACATGAACGCTAGCGACAGCATAAATATTGATGATCTGAAGAAGCCTTATTTTGTATGGTTTGAAGAAAACTGGGTTCATGATGATGTTCTTCACCATCATCAGAAAGGCCAGCTGGTATACGTGGAAAGCGGTTTTCAATACATTACTATTGAAGAAAAAATTTACCTGCTCCCACAAAATCATGCAGTATGGATTCCTCCAAACGCCGTTCATAAAACCAATTCACATTCCGAAAAGATCAAACTGATGATTATGTTTGCTGATATCAGGACAAAAAATCCTTTTTATCATGAAATCAATGTGTTTTCTGTACCCCCGGTTTTAAAAGAAATGATAAAATATGCTGAAAAATGGTCTAAGCAGATGAATTCAGATGACGATGAAAACCTATTTCTGAAAGCATTGTTCAACGAACTTCCACGATTTGTAGAGCATTCATTAACTCTTCATATCAGTCTTCCAAAAGATCAGCGTCTTACCAAAGTTATTGAGCATCTTCATCACCACTACCGGGATGAAATTAAAATGGAAGATCTCAGCGATACTGCACTTTTGTCTTTCCGTACATTAGAACGTATTTTCAAAAAAGAAACCGGGCTCACCTTAAGTAAATACCAGCAGATGCTGCGTATCATTAAAAGTCTGGAGTTTCTGAGCGCCGGTCATCTTACCATTTCAGAAACTGCTTATGAAGTAGGGTACAAGAGTGTACAGGCCTATACCAGAAGTTTTTGTTCTGTCATGCAGTTCAGACCCACAGATTTTATCAAAACAATTCAATAGCCGTTTAAAGCACGGCAGAGGCGGTCAAAATATAGCTGAAAAGAGAGTTATTGAGATCTTAAAACTTTGAGTATTCCTTTATATAAAAGCAATTGACTTGTTTGAAAAAGGATATAATTCACATTTTACATTATTTTCCACTTCTACAGTCAATATTCAATTATGATATTATTGAAAACAAAAAGGTCTCCACGAATGGAGACCTTAAAAAAACACAAATGATGAAAAAAAATTATTTCGATTCACAAATATAAACAAAAATCGTGTTATGCAAAACATCATAAGCTCATTTTTTTTAAAAAATATCTATTTTAAGTGAAAATAATTATTCTCTAAATGATTTTAGTTTTCTTTAGGATTCCGAAATTCTTTATGCAAAAAACATATCCTGTTAAATATAATTCGCTTCCTGATGAATTGTATGCCGTTTTTTAACCCAAATTGAAAAGTTGCAAAAAGTGAATTATTATAAAAACAAAGCTTCTTCAGTATATTTTTCAAACAAATGTTTAACTTTTTTGTGACTCTACTCATAAAATTCTATAGGTTTTTTGCAGTAATTTCTCCAAAACATATTGCATGAGTCCCAAAAAATTCAAAGGAGTTCCTAAACAAAAATTCGGAGGTTTCCATGATACGGAAACCAGAAAATTATTTGATCAGGACTCTATGGCGTTGAAATTTGAAACATTAAAAGAGCGTTTTTTTTCAGTCAATAAGTGGCAAAGTTATTGTGGAGAAGCATTTGCAGCATTTAAACTTTACGATTTCAATGGCCGTCCCGTGGATCGTGAACCACAAAAAGGAGATTTTATCAGGATTGATATTCCGGGACCGGGAGAATCTGAGGCCAAAGGATATGATTGGGTAGAGATTACAGATATCTGTTTTTATGAGAACAGCTTTGCTGAAAGTATAACAATGACCTGCAGACCATCCAGAAATCCGGAAGATAAAAAAAACCGCCATATTGCTCATTTTTACAGTTCCGGATCAACCTCTACTTTCATGATATCAAAAAGTCCTGCTCATTTAAAAGCCGCAGTGTATGGACGAAATGAAAGACCTAATCTGAATGCCAAATTCTTTGATGTTATCAGGAATCTTACTATCGCTGCCGGAGGAATGATGGGAGCTGCTAAAATACAATGGAAACAGCTCAGCGACGGGTTATTGGATTTTGAATAGCTATTTTCTGCCTTTTTTGATCTAGATCAAAGTTTAGTATTTGTTGTACAAGGACCTTTGCACCCGAATATTTTAAACAAAATTTATGAGTACAACATTAGAAAAAGGACAGACTATTAATTTCTTTCAGGTGACTGCTCCCATTATCATTTCGGTGTTTGGGGTTTATCTTACGATAGGAATTGCTCTGGGAGTACTTCCCGGATTTGTCCAGAACACATTAGGCTTTGACAGCATTATTGTGGGGCTTGTTATTGGCCTCCAGTCGTTGTCAACACTTTTGACCCGCGCTTATTCCGGCAAAATTACAGATACCAGAGGAGCCAAGAAAAGTAAAATGTCCGGTGTGATATTAGCGGTTATTGCCGGGATTGTTTATGTACTTGCGGTACTATTTCAGGCTCATCCGCTAACGGCGCTTATCTTTCTTTTACTAGCAAGAATCATCCATGGTGTTGGTGAAAGCTTTCTGGTTACCGGAGCATTAACATGGGGAATAGGGCTTGTAGGACATTCTAACTCCGGAAAAGTAATGACCTGGAACGGTATTGCTATGTATGCGGGAATCGCAATCGGAGCTCCTTTAAGCATCTGGTTGAGTAAAGAATACAATATTCTTCCTGCTTTTATCCTTATAGCCTTACTTCCGCTTGTAAGCTGGCTTTCTACCGCAAAACTTCCTTCTATTCCTGTAGATAAAGACCATGTACGAACACCTTTTTACAAAGTAATCGGTGCAATATCAGGCCAAGGACTGAGTCTTGCTTTTTCATCAATGGCATTTGGATGTATCGCCTCTTTTATTGCTTTATTTTTTTCACAAAAGAATTGGGGTGATGCTTCACTTGCCTTTATGATTTTCGGAATATGTTACGTTCTTACCCGGATTTTCTTCGCTTCATTTCCGGATAAATACGGAGGTTTTAAGATTGCTTTGATCTCTCTGATTATCGAAGTGGCAGGACAGCTGCTGATCTGGACGTCTGCGTCCAAAACACTGGCCATTATCGGATGTGGATTAACCGGGGTTGGATTTTCATTGGTTTTTCCAGCTTTGGGAGTTCTTGCCATTCAAAAAGTAAAACCACAAATGAGAGGAACAGCCTTGGGGGCATATGTTGCTTTTGTTGATCTTTCATTAGGATTGGCAGGGCCTATTGCCGGACTGATTGCAGGCTGGTTTGATTATCAGGCAGTGTACCTTTTCGGGGGAATCAGCTGTGTTGTGTCTATGGTTATTCTACTATGTAATAAAAAATAAAATGGAAAACTCTATAATCACTCAAGCAGAAAAAACAAAAAAATACGCTCTGCATTTATCGTTAAAAATAAACATTATCTTACTCCACATCTTATCCGTGTAGTATTTGAAATTGATGAAAATCAGGTTGAAATGCTGGCTAATGTACGCTCCGGTTCTAATAATAAAATATTTATTCCGGCTGAAGAGGGAAGCGCTCCTTTAATAAGAACATATACCAACAGAAAAATTGATCTGGAAAACCGGGAATTAAGTGTAGATTTCGTTGCCCATGGTGATAACGGACCTGCTTCTGCCTGGGCATTGCAAGCAAATTCTGGTGATTCATTGGA
>Ga0070682_100001248_pt1 | contig 14458 bp, 7 predicted proteins | sample KBSC63LmetaG_FD_64668 | JGI IMG/M metagenome (GOLD analysis project Ga0070682, IMG submission 64668) | Corn rhizosphere microbial communities from Kellogg Biological Station, Michigan, USA - KBS C6-3L metaG | ecosystem: Host-associated > Plants > Roots > Rhizosphere | place: USA: Michigan... | reverse complement strand
TCCTTTGTGCCTCTGTGGTGAGTCTTTGCTTACTTTATTCACCACCGAGACACAGAGAGCACAAAGAACGCACTGAGAGAATTCGAATTAGGGCACCACCGCTTAGGGGTACTGGTTCAGTCTGGTATCCGTCAACGATGAGAGGCCAAAATCAGAACCGCTCAGCGGTAGCGACCGGCCAAACATTCAACCTACCTAGTCAGTTCGAATATTCTGCTGTTATTTCTGGTTGAATCTCTGGCCGGTCGCTACCGCGATCCGGTTCTGATTTCGTCTGCTGATCGCACCGAGTTTCCACTATATGAAGCTAAACCATCAGCGCTCAGGGGCTGCTCAGCGGGCGGCGCCGCCGCGAGCCGCTCGTGCGAGGGGTCGTTTGGCGACCTGTGAATGGCTGACGTGCTTCGAGATGGTATTTCGGTGGATGCCCAGCGTTTTGGCTGTTTTTGAGAGGTTTTGCTTATTTCGTGAGAGGGCTTTCTTGATGTAGAGCTTTTCGAATTCGTTGACTGCCTCGGCCAACAGGATGTTGCCGTCCAGCATTTCATCGATTAAAGCTTCCAGGCGAGCGCGCATAGTTGTTCGGGTCTAAAAGGTCGGAGTAAAACGTTAACCCCCGAGTTCGGTGCCGGTTAGCAGCCGGTAAGCCTCGAGGTAGCGCGCAGTGGTCGCCTCAGCCACGGCCGCGGGCAACGGCGGTGCTGGCGGTTTCTTGTCCCAATCCAGAGTTTCCAGGTAGTCGCGGACGAACTGCTTGTCGAAAGACGCTTGCGACTTACCGGCGCTATACGCCTCAGCCGGCCAAAAGCGTGAGGAATCCGGAGTCAACGCCTCGTCGATCAGGATGATTTGTCCATTTTGATCGCGTCCAAACTCGAACTTGGTATCGGCGATAATGATCCCGCGGCTCCGCGCATAACTGCGCGCTTCGTTGTAAAGGCGCAGCGAGGTTTCGCGTAAGTAGTTTGCGGTATCAGGTCCGACCAGGTCCGCTACCGCGGCCTCGCTTATGTTTTCGTCGTGACCGACCTCCGCTTTCGTTGAAGGCGTGAAAATTGGTTCCTGCAACTCGGCTGACTCGAGCAGATTCTGCGGCAGCTTGTGTCCACAAACTTCACCCGTGCGCAAATAGTCTTTCCAGCCTGACCCGACTAAATAGCCGCGCACCACACACTCAACCGGAAACACTTCAGTCTTGCGAACCAGCATAGAGCGGCCGCGCAACTCCGGATTATTTTGAACGGCTGCCGGCATGTTGTCTGGTTCGGTAGTAACGAAATGATTGGGAACGATGTGCGCAAGTTTTTCAAACCAGAACTTCGAAAGGGAAGTCAGCACTTCGCCTTTGTGCGCAATCGGAGTTGGAAGGATGCAATCAAATGCGGAGATTCGATCGGTGGCAACAATCAAAAGGTGTTGATCGTCGACTTCAAAGACGTCGCGAACTTTTCCACGTTTGACCAGGTTTAGATCGGTGACAGTTATTTGTGAGACAGCAGCGGCAGTCATGGTATCGACAAACACTCGAGCTCGAAAAAATTATTTGAAAGCGGTGAAGGCGATTCTGCTCGCGCGAAAAAACTTTGTCAAGAAAGCGATCGTTTTAACTTCACATGAAAGTGAATTCGATTTGTGAACCTCGCCCAGCGAGGTTGCGTCTGCTTTTAGCTACTACTATTCCGTGTCACAATAGCTGTCCCCGAAGGCAAGGATCATAATCTCTCCCCGTGGCGGCAACCGATCGATATTCAGGAGTCATACATGAGTCATCGTTTTTCGCGACGCGAGCTTTTTGTTGCGTCGCTCGTATTCATTCTTGCCTTAGCGCAAATCTCGTTAACGCAACCGTTGCCGGTCCTCGACAAAGTGCTGCAAGCCGCACAGCAGGCACGCGCGTTACCGCCGACGCGTTTCATCCCGGATCATGATTTCGACACTCGTCACATTGCGCTTGATCTCAGATTTGATTGGGACCGCGAACAGGTGACGGGCGTCGAAACGATGAGTTTGAAGCCGCTGTTGTCTGACCTGCGTCGCGTCGAGCTGGATGCAGCCGAAATGACGATTACCTCAGTAAAAATGGCATCAGACGCGCTTAAGTTCGATCAGGACCTGCCTAATCAAAAGTTGCGAATTGAGCTCGGGCGATCATTCCAACCTGCCGACGAACTGACTTTGGTGATTGAGTATCACACCAACGGAGCGCAGGCGAGACTTGCGGGTTTGGTCGGCGCGGGACTCAGGTTCATCAAGCCAACCACTGAAGATCCGTCGAAGCCGCGGCAGATTTGGTCGCAAGGAGAAAGCGAGTACAACCACTATTGGTTTCCCTGTTACGACCATCCGAACGATTTCTTCACCTCTGAAATTAGTGCGACTGTAGAAAAACCGTTTTCAGTTATCTCAAACGGGAAGTTGCTCGAAACCAAAGAAAATCGAGACGGTACGCGTACCTTCCATTGGAAAATTGATCAGCCGCACGCGAGTTATCTGACTTCGATAGTGGTTGGTGAATATGTTGCCGTGGGCGGCGAATACCAGGGAATTCCCGTCGTTACTAATGTCTATCCGAACGAAGTGAAGGAAGGAAAAATTACGGCAGCGCGCTTAACCGAAATGGTGAAGTTTTTTTCGGAGAAGACGGGCTTGAAGTATCCGTATGCCAAGTACGCGCAAACGACGGCGCGCGATTTCGGTGGCGGCATGGAGAACATCAGCGCGACGACGCAGACGGACAACATGATTCATGACGCGCGCACCGAGCTGGATTCAAATAGCGATGGTTTGCAGTCACATGAATTAGCGCATCAATGGTTTGGTGACTACGTTACTTGCAGAGACTGGTCTGACATCTGGCTCAACGAGAGTTTTGCCACTTATTTCCAGGCCATGTGGGATGAACACAAATTGGGACAGGATGACTTTCTGTATTCGGACGTAAAGGCAAATCAGGATGCATACCTCGCCGCGTGGCGCCAGGGCAATCGCCGTCCGATCGTAACCAAGAATTACGCGAATCCTGATGCGGTGTTTGATACCTATGCGTATCCACGCGGCGGCGCGGTGTTGCATATGCTCCGGCTTACTCTGGGAGAAGAAAACTGGTGGCGAGCAATCAATTATTACCTTCACAAATATGCAAATCAGCCGGTGGATACAGAGCAGTTTCGTATAGCTATTGAAGAATCCACCGGACAGGCGATGGATTGGTTTTTTGACGAATGGCTCTACAAGATGGGTCACCCGGTATTCCGCGTTTCACAAACCTATGATCCGGCGGCAAAAGCATTGAGTCTTTCCGTGGAGCAAGTGCAAACGGCAGACTCTTCTTCGCAATTCCCCCAGGCGACGCTTTTCCAGATGCCGGTAAATATCGAAATCAGCGCGGCAGCCGGCACCCGTGTTGAGCGCGTTCAGATCCTGGCGAAAAAGCAGCAAACCTTCACCTTCAAGGTGGATTCAAGACCGTTACTGGTTAATTTTGACTATCACGGCACGCTGATAAAGGAACTGGAGTTTGAGAAGCCGATCGAGGATTTGGCTTATCAAATGAAGAGTGATGAAGATGTTCTGGGCCGGATTTGGGCGCTGACTCAACTGCAAAAACGGTCTGCTTCATCGGCAGCAGACAGGCCTCGCATAACTGCTGAACTTACTAATGCCCTGGCGCAAGACAAGTTTTGGGCGGTACGCGTCGAAGCTGCGACAGCGCTGGCGGGCATAAATGCGGACGCCGCGCGGGATGCCCTCGTTGTTGCCACCCGGGATGCGGACGCTCGTGTGCGGGCGCGCGCCGTCACGTCGCTGGCGAGTTTCAAACACCCGTCCTTGCCACCGCTCTACGTGAGCCTGCTGGATGATTCGAGTTATGCAGTTATTAAGGCGGCTGCCGTCGCGCTGGGTTCGTCGAATGCTCCTGATTCATACGAGCCGTTAGCAAAGCTTCTCAACCGAACCTCCTGGCGCGACAACATACGCGCCTCGGCGTTGAGCGGATTGAGGGAACTGAAAGACAGACGCTCGCTTGCGGTCGGCCTCAAATACGCCGAAAGAGGGAATAACACCCAGGTGAGGGCCGAGGCTCTTCGACTTCTCGGACGTGTCGGTGGTGACAGCCCAGAGGCATTTACCATTGTCGCAACGACTGCAAGTAATGCGTTCGCCGAGGGAAATGCGACGTTGGCAACAGCTGCCGGTGAGGCGCTGGTCAGCCTTGGAGACCCAAGAGGGATCGAAGTGTTGGAACGGATTGGGCGAGGCACATTAACTGAACGCCTTAAACCGCGAGTTGCTGAGTATGTTCAGTCGCTTCGGAAATCGATATCTGCGAGTGGCAGATCAACGACGCAACACCCGTAAACTAAGACACCACCTAGCCCTGCGTGTCGGGCTGCTGCAAGGAAATAATCCCTGGCGCTTCCAGTTTGGAAGCTTTGTCAGTTCTGATCAAGACTAAACGAGGACCGCGTCGCTGCCCTTGACGGCCGCGTTAAGGACGTATAGTTATTGTTTTCGCGGCTTTGCAGCCGGGGACGTAAAACTAATCGCTTGAGTTTGTGGAACTAGTCCTGTACTATTCCTTCGCCCGACGTGGCGTCAACCCCATGACGACACCCCTCTTTAATCCCTGCTTGTCAGTTCCACTGAGTCATTCTGATGACAAATACAGCTGCTGACAGACAGAAAACTGCCAAGGACAACGGCCATCCGGCCGAATCAATCGAGCGCAAGATTTCATTGCTCGTTGTCGAAGACGACGAAAATATCTCGAGCGCTATCAGCGAGTATTTCTCTCGCGCTGGTTACAACGTGAAAACCGTAGAAGATGGCTTAATGGGTGTAAGGTCCGCTCTGGATGACCCTCCTGACGCGGTTGTGCTGGATCTTATGCTCCCAAAAATGGACGGTTTATCCGTTTGCCGTGAGCTTCGTGAAAAGGCAAATCATTTGCCGATTCTCATGCTGACGGCAAAAGACGATGTGGTTGATAAAGTGCTCGGACTCGAGATGGGAGCGGATGACTACATCACCAAACCCTTCAGCCTGCGGGAACTCGAGGCGAGAATTAAGTCGGTACTGCGTCGCAGCCGGATGCCGATAAGTTCCGAGGGCGACACAGACGAAGCTCCTATCGTTCGCGGTCGTCTGCGGATCGATCCAGCGAGACGGGAAGTCACAATCGGCGATCGTCAGGTAGACTTAACTCCGAAAGAGTTTGATCTCCTGCGCTTGTTCGCCACCAACCCCGGCAGGGTTTTCCCCCGCAAATACCTGCTTGAAAAAATCTGGGATTATTCGTACGAAGGCTACGATCGGACCATTGATTCACACATCAACCGGTTGCGAGCCAAGATCGAAGAGAACCCGGAAAACCCTCAAATGGTCCTGACCGTTTGGGGCATAGGCTACAAATTTAGCGACGAACAGTAGTCTCTCCTTCGTCGTTCTCGCCATCTACCAGGGCAGTCTTAATCAACAGACAGGCTACTGGATTCCTGCCAGCCGACACCGACCATTCCAAGGTCACAAGCGGCCACCTTCACACTATGAAGAACGTAATCAAAGCAAGAAAATCCGTCCCGTTTGGGCTACACAAAAGCAGTCTTTTCAGCCTCGTTTGGATGAACCATAGCGTCACGTTCGTGATCTTCGCCCTGGCGATGCTGGTCGTACCGACGATGAAAGGAAATGCCCAAAACCTCTACGGTTCTAACCGTGTTTCAAGTGTTTCGGCTGAACCTTCAGGTGCCGGCGTGGTCGTTTCGATCGCAGCCGATGCGCCGGTGGTTCGCGCTCAGACGTGGCAGGACAGCGAGGGCTACCACCTCGTGCTGCCGAATACCGCTGCCGATAGTTCACTGAAACCGATTCGTGGCGTGAAGTTTCGCCGTATTGGCAGTTCGCTCGAAGTGCTGCTACAAACGAAAGCCGGATCCAGGGTGATCGCGCAGGCGGCAAACAATCAAATCAATCTCGTCGTTGACCGCAAACTCGATGCACGACCTGCCGAAAGCGAGTTTCCTACTTCAAAGACGCCGGAACCACAGCCGGTCGAGGGTCTGACTCAACAACCTCAAGCCACTCACGATGGCACCCAGTTAAAACTCTCGACGGCAACCAGTGAATTGCCGACTGCCAGCTCGCCCAGCTCGATCACGACAGTTCCGGCCGATCCTCCCGCAAACACCAAACCGGCGGCCGCCATCGTTCCTCAAGCCGATGCGTCTACTCCTGTTGAAGCTGCAACGCCGCAAGTTACCGTGCAGGAAGAACCGGAAAGTATTGCCGCTTCCATATTCTCAGCCACGAGCGTGATTATCGTTATCGTCCTCGGTTTGTTTGGTCTGCTCGTATCGAGAAAGCTTCGCTCGCGTCAGTCACTCGAAAAGAAGGACAGAATTGTCACTGAAGATGACGAATGGGTTGACGATCAAACTTCGCAAGCAGAGATTCGAGCGCGGAATGAAACACCGGGTACCGCACTGGCCCGCACGAATGGTGCCGCAGTGGCAACAGCTCGGCCTTCAGTAATGCGACCGGTATCCGGTCCAACTTCTCTTTTCGGCGCGTATCGCATTGATCAGGAAGTCGGCAAGTTAGTGCTCGGTCAGCCGCACCGAATGGACGTCGTTGCTTCACGCGCAATCGATGATCGCCGCGCAATCGAAGCCTCACTGATCAAGGGTGTGAACTCGTTGGATCTCGATGAATCCGCTCGCAAGCGTGCGCGCGAGGCGCTGGAGGAGTACGGTTTTGTCGCGCGCCAGTGCGCTACGCTGCTGATGTCTGCCGATGCTTTTGAACGAACTTCCGCAGCGCGATCGCTCGGCGAAATCAGGTCCGAAGCGGCATTGCCGTTCTTGTTAGAGAGCTTGTACGACTCCGAATCGATCGTCCGCAACCAGGCGGTCGTGAGTATCGGCGAGTTGAAACTGCCTTCCGCAATCGGCGCCTTGCTTGATATTGCAAGAACCCATCCTGACGTTCCCAGTAACCTGTTGAGCAAAACTTTAAGCGCGTGCTCAGTGGAAGGTTTGGATTTCTTCGACGCGATCACTCCGGAACCTGCCCAACTAGGCATGGGTCAGGATCTGAGCGTGGTCGATCAAATTACCCATCTCGAGCCCGCCTCATCAGTTGAGGAATTACCGGAACACCTCGATGACGAACAACTAATAAATGCGTTGTCGCTATGCCAGAGCGCTGACGTTCAGGAACGTGCCGAAGGTTTGAAAACGCTGGGGCAATTCCGCATCCAAAGTGCGGTCGGAGCGATTACTCGCGTCGCCCGTGAGGACAGTGAGCCAAATCTCAGGGCTATGGCGATTTCAAGCCTGGGCTCGATCGACCACGAATCGGTTTTCCCTGCGATCCTGATTGGTATGGCTGACGAATCGCGCGAGGTTCGGGCCGCCGCAGCACGCACCTTAAACCGCTTGAGTTTCGATCGCGCCGACGCTTACGTGCGAGTTGTCGAGACAAGCGATCCGGCGACCCTCGCCAGCGTTGCTCGAGCCTGCGTGCAGGCCGGCATCGTTTCGCAGAATGTGGATCGACTGACGAGCAGCGATTATCGCCAGGCGTATGAGACGTTTTCGCTTATCTGTCTGCTGGCCAAGGCAGACTTCAGTCAGCCGATTCTCGACGTGATCGCGGAGCATCAAAACACCGACGTTCGTCTAAAGGCAGTTCATCTGTTGGCAGCGACGGGACAACCCGGAGTGTTTGAACAGCTGCGCCAACTGGCGGTGCGCGACGGAGTGAGTGAGGAAGTAAAAACTGCGTTGCTCGAAGCGATGTATAAGTTGGATCAGGAGGCTAAACAGAACGAACCCGAGAGTGTAGAAGCCACGATAGTCGCGGCGGAGGCGGAGTTTGAGACGTTTGCAGCTCACGAAGCCGAAATGCAGAGTGAGCCATCATTCGCATTTGCGTTTGGTTCCGCAGCTGACGCAGATGTGTTACCCGACTTGTCGTCAGAACTTCATCAGGAAATGGATGAGTTGGAAATGTGATTCTCTGGACTGCGGTCGCTGGTGATCGGATAATGACACCGGCCTTATATCTTCATTTGCCCCAATGAAAATAGAAGCTCTCAATTCGGTTTTTAAAATCAACAAGGTGCGTAATGCAGTCGCGCTGTTGTTTTTCTTTGGGCTGAGTCTCACTTCTTTCGAGCCCGGTTCAGCGCAGCTCAAGAACCAAAGACGCGTCACGGGTATTCAGCTGAGCACGGCGGCTGAAGGCTCGCGAGTCATTGTCGCATCCGATACGCCTCTGAACGACTACGAGGGTTTTCGCCGCGGCGACCGCTTTTACGTCAAAATTCCGTGGGCTGATTTTGTTTCCGCGACGCCGCGATTCCGCGCCGATGGATTCGACGATGTTCAGGTTCAAAAAGTGGGTGACAGCGTTGTCATCTCGTTCAAATTACAACCCGGCGCGAGCGCGCGAATCGATCAGCGTGGAAATCGCCTGGAAGTAGTTTTCTCAGTGGCGAAAAAGGCATTCAATGCCCCGTTAATCGCCGACGCGAACCGCAACAGCCCGGGAAATTTGAGCCCCTATACCAGTTCATCGTCGGCAAATAGCGACTCTGCCGGTCCCGCGCCGTCAACTTCTGCGGCCACGCGCGAAAGGTTCGTTGAATCGTTTGATCAATCGAGCTTCTCGCGAAATTCGCGATCGCCACGCTTCAGTAGGCGTTCAGGTTCTGATGGAAATAAGGGAGCCGCCAATCAACCGTTGGCGTCAGCTTCGCCGCTACCTTCACCCGCCGCGACATTCTCTCCTATAACGTCGGCGGGCTATCCGCCGCTCGCAACCGTTAGTCCTGCAAACTTCAACAATTCAAATTCCGCGACCACCTCGGCACGCACGAACTCCTTGAGCTGGGGTGATCGCAAAGCGGCGATCAGGCGCTGGGTTTTGGCAAATCGTTTAGCCACCCTGCTGGGCGCGCTCATTCTTTTAAGTCTAATCGCTTACCTAATCAGCGGTTGGCGACAGCGAAAAGCAGTCAGGGCTTCAGGGCGCGAGTCAAAATCGTCGAAGGTTCAACCCAGGTATTCTGAAAGCGAGTCGCTGGACGAATTAGCTCCCAGGGACCCACTGCCTCAACGTCAAAATAGCGTAACCAACCAGGACGCTGCGGTGACCACAGCGCAAGTTGAAGGCCCGCGAATGTTAACCAGGCCGAATATCGTTTCTGGCGGAGGCGCTGCTAAAGAGATCAGCGACAAGGAAGATCGGGAGGTTTTTGAGTTATGACCGTCAACTCTTTGATGGAAAAGTGTGCGGAGCTCGGCATCAAGCTGGCGCTCAAGGGCGAAGCGAGCGATCGCCTTCAGGTTGATGCGCCTAAGGGCGCGCTCACTGCGGCACTACGCGATGAACTCACGGCCAATAAGTCTGATCTGATCGCAGCGCTCAAAACCCGCGCCGCGTCTCGTCCTGTCTCGCCTGAAGCAGATTCGACCACAATCACTAAAGAGTCGACTCGCAGCACCCCGAAGTCCCCGGAGGCAACACCCTTGATACTCGAACAACCCTACACCACACCGGCAGTCAATAGCGGCCGGGTGGAGGTGGAAGTAAATAACCTTCTTGCCGGCTACGATTACGACGCCGGCGTGATCAATTCTTCTGACGCTTTGACGCGTCAGCTGGTTTCGACGCAATTGTTGACTGCTTTGACCAGCGGCAAGGCGAATCATCATGAGCGTGCGCGGAGTGCTTTTGTAGGACATGGTTTTTTCAGCGAGGCCGCTACGCAATTGCGGAGCGCCGACTCTCCAGGCGAGCGAGCGGCAGCCGCACGTAAGTTGGGCGCGGTGGGCGAAACTAAGGCCGTTGGTGAACTAATTTCGGCCCTCCAGGATAGTGCGCCCGAAGTCCGTCGGGCTGCGGTTGAATCGCTTGGGCAGTTAGGCGATGCCGTCGCAGTCGGACCGCTAAACGATCTCTTGTTGCGCGAGACGAGCCGTCAATTGCCGCTCGCCGTTATTCGACACGCTATTAACTCGCTGGGGGTCAGTGAACCAACAAACCCGCGGCCAGCAAGTACTGAGACTTTGCCGGAACCTAAACTTGCTGAACCTTCACCCGACGTTTTTTCTGATTACCTGAAGGCGCTCGAACCTCAGGTGCCTGCCGTTGATTTGCCGGTTGTTTTGCCTCCAAACGGCTTTTCCAAAAGTGCGCTAGAGGAAGCGGAGGAACAATTACTTCGCGAAGAGCGGGCTCTGCAAATGGCAGCGGAAGCGCTTGAGCGCAAACGTCTCGACGCTGAAATTGCTCGTCGGAGGGCCGAAGACGAAGCTCGTTTGAAGGCGGAGAGCGAAGCGCAAGTACGTTTGGAGATGGAAGCGCGATTGCGCGCTGAAGAAGAAGTTCGCCGGCGAATGGCTGAAGACGCTGTGCGGCAACAAGCTGAAGAAGCGGCGCGGGTCAAAGCGGAAGCTGAGGCACGAGAGCGTGCGGAAGAAGAAGCGCGCGTGCGGGCCGAGGAAGAGGCTCGCTTCCGCATTGAGGCCGACACTTTACGAAAAGCGGCGCAGGAGATAGCGCGCAAACGTGCTGAAGCTGAGGCTGCGCGGCTGCAGGCTGAGGCAGAGGCACGCGAGCGAGCGGAGGCTGAAGCGAAACGCAAAGCCGAAGAGGAAGCTCAGCTCCGTGCCGCTGAGGCAGCAAGACGCGCGGCGGAAGAAGAAATGCGCCGGCGAGTCGACGAAGAGATGCGCCGTCGCGCCGAAGAAGAGCTACGGCGACAGGCGGAAGCTGAAGCACAGGCTCGTGCCGCTGAAGAAGCTCGCGTACGGGCGGAAGTGGAAGCGTTCATTCGTGCTGAGGCGAAGCGCAAGGCTGATGAAGAAGCAGAACGCGAAGCGGAAAAGCGTAGAGCCGAAGAAGCCGTTCGGGCTCGTATGGCGGAAGAGGCGCGTGTGAAGGCCGCCGAAGAACGCGCGCGACTGGAAGCCGAGGAGCGACAGCAAGCAGAAGCCGTTCGCTTGCGCGCTGAGCAAGAGACGCTGATGCAGGTTGCGGCAGAACTTTCACGCCGTCGTTCTGAACTGGACGAAGCACGGAAACGCGCGGAAGTGGAAGCACAGTTATTGGTCGAAGCTGAAGAGCGTGCACGCGCGGAACAGGAAGCCAAGCGCATTGAAATTGAGCGCGAGCGCATGGAAGCAGAAGCGCAGCGCATTATCGAAGAAGAACAGTTGGCTGAGGTACGCCGTCGCGCGGCTGCGGAACGGCAACGTGCCGCTGAACTCGCGAAGTTACAAATTGAGGAAGACACGCGGCGTGTGAGTGACCTGGAATCTGTTCGTAGCCAAGCCGAAGAAGAAGCGCTGCGACTTGCCGAACAAGAGCGCCGGATTAAGGCTGAGATTCTCGCTCTGAGCGAAGCGGAAGAAGAGCAGCGGCTCCGTATCGAAGCTGAGATTGCTCGCCGCCGCAGTGTTCAGGAGCGGCTGCGTGAGCAGGAGACGCTCGCACAGGCCGAATCGCAGAAGGCCGAAGAAGAGTTGCGGCTGAGAGTTGAAGCGCAGGCGCGCCGTCAAGCCGAAGTAGAGGCGCGATTGAAGGAAGAACACGCGCGCCTGGAGGCCGAACGCGAAGCGCGTGAGAAAGTGGAACAGGAAGCTCAATTGTTGGCCGACCAGGCCCGCGAACGTGCTGAAGAAGAGGCGCGTCGTCGGACTGAACTTGAAGCTCATTTGCGAGCCGAAGCAGAACGGTTAGAGGTCGAGCGCCAGGCACGCGCCCAAGCCGAGGAAGAGGCTCAACGGCTCGCTGAAGAGATTCGGCTGAATGCGGAAGCTGAAGCGCGGCACCGCGAGGAAATCGAAGCGCGAGTTAGAGAACAGGAAGCCCGCCTGCAGGCCGAACAACAGAGTCGCTCGCGCGTCGAAGCAGAAGCGCGGCGACTGGCCGAGGAGTTTCGTCAGAAAGCTGCCGCTGAAGTTGAGCGTCAGGCAGCGATTGAAGCTGCCTTAAGGGAGGAAGAAGCACGTCTTCAGGCTGAGGTCGAGGCCCGGCAGAAGGTGGAAGAAGATGCCCAACGCCAGGCTGAAGAGTTGCGCGCGAAAACTGAGGAAGAGGCCCGCCGACGGCGTGCTGAAGCCGAAGCTCGATTAATCGAAGCCGAGGCCAAACTACAAGCCGAGCAGGAAGCCACACTGCGCGCGGAACAGGAGGCGCAAAGACTGGCTGAAGAAGCCCGCCAGCGTGCCGAGGAAGAAATTCAGCGACGCACGCAAGCAGAACTGCGATTGAAGGAAGAAGAAGAGCGGCTGCAGGCGGCACAGGAAGCGCGCATCCGCGCTGAAGCGGAAGCGTTACGCGTGGCAGAGGAAAACGAGAAGCTTCATGCCGAGGCGCAGGCCAGCGTTAATGGTGGTTCCGAGTCGTTTCAGTTCGTTGCCAACCACGCAGACTTGACTGAAGACTTCGCGGCGCCGCTCGCTAAGGAACCGACAACGCCTCAGTATCTCGAGGCGGAGATTGCCTGGCCGCAGAGTCAGTCAGACTCGAAGCATGAAGACCATACCACTGAGGAAAACGTTTCCGAGTCTCACGACGTTGGCGATTCGCAGTCAAGTCCCGATTACGCGGCAGTCTCGCCGAAAGGGATTGACGTCGTGTTTGCGGAAAAAGGAATTGTGGTCTCTGAAGACGATGGCGGCATCCCTTCTGAGATCTTGACGCGACTTTCCAGCCACGACCCTGTGGAACGGCAGGCGGCGCTGGCGGAAGTAGTACGCGTTGGTGGTGACGATGCATTTCGTTGTATCACTCGCGCTTTTGACGATTCGTCCGTCGAAGTTCGCAACGCGGCTGCCGCGGCCTTGTTCGATTTGCAGCCTGATCGGGCTGCGACATTCACTCGTGCGTTACGTGAAGGCACGACCGAACGACGTCGGAAGATTGGGCAGGCGTTGGCAGGTTCGGGTTTAGCGAAGGCGGCCATCGCGAACCTGACCGGTGAAAGCCGCGAGCGCACCTACGACGCCTTTTCTTTGTTGTTCCTGATGGCAAAGGCGGGAGAAGTGCAGCCGCTGATGCAGGCGATTGAGGATTATCCGAACGTGGAAATCCGGATTGCCGTGGTCAAGCTATTGGCACTGAGTGGCCAACCGGAAATTGTTCCAGCCTTTCGCCGCATGGCCGTCCGCGGATCTTTGCCGGCCGAAGTTCGTTCAGCGGTGATGGAGGCCATCTATCAGATTGGCAGCCAGAGCCGGGAAAGCGCACCGTCAGCAGCGTAAACAGCAGACAGCAAACAGTAATCAGCAGACACTAGTTAGCAGAGTTGGCCGTGAGGAACGTGGATGTTCTTCACGGCCGCTTTTTTTGGAGTGCGGCGGATTGACGCCGCTTTGGTCGCTGCCGACCTGTCGGCAGCGTCTTTCAAGAGCCGGCGGCATCAAGTCGCTACGAGCAAAAGCAACCGGCTATGCCGCCCGATGTGCGGAAGGCCTGGGACCTTCTGGAAGAATCCTTTTTGAGTCGAGCTCCGCGCGAGAATGGGCCGCACATTTACAGCGTGGAGTATTAACATCCAGCAATTCTAACGTTGCTGCGGACGGCGAGTTTAGTGGTAAACTCCGCGCGTCAAGCTGGGTTAACAACTCGTTCTCACGCGTGAATATTTCACAGCCATTCTGCGAATCCTCGATCCGATCATTTCTCATGAGCGCTAAAACAGTTTTCATCAGCTACCGACGCGACGCTGCTGGCCGTCCCTTCGCCAGACTGCTTGAGCAGGCTCTGACTCACAAAGGCTATGATGTCTTTCTCGACGTTAAAGACGTCGATTCTGGCAGATGGGCTGACCAGATACTCGCTGAGGTTCCGAAGAGAGCGCATTTTCTGCTTGTGCTGACGCCCGGCGCTTTGGATCGTTGCGGTGATGCAGACGACTGGGTGAGACGTGAATTTGAGCTCGCAATGCTGAGCGGGCGAAACATTGTGCCCATTCGTGAAGAATCGGTTAACTTGCACCAGCTTCAAACCAACTGCGCGGATTCCATCAAAGCTCTGTTCGCGCTCCAGATACCGACCATTCGACATGACTCATTTGAAAGCGATGTCGAAAAACTTGTCGAACGATACATATCGCCCGATAAGGCTCGCGTTGACCTGGAGGATTCGTCCCCTGCGCCTATCATCGATATCGAACGCATCACGACGTATGCGCCGGCGGAATTAGTGGGCCGCACGAATGAAACAAAGATTATTAATGACACGTGGGAAAGAGTTGTGCGAGATGAAAGACCACGGGCAAGTGTTCTCACTTTTGTTGCGCTGGGCGGCGAAGGAAAAACATCACTTGTCGCTAACTGGGTTGCAGAATTAGCCAATCAAGGTTGGCCCGGCTGCGACGCCGCTTTTGCGTGGTCGTTCTATCGCCAAGGTACTGATGAGAAGAGCGCAGCCTCTTCTGATTTAT
>Ga0070682_100001246_pt1 | contig 14460 bp, 13 predicted proteins | sample KBSC63LmetaG_FD_64668 | JGI IMG/M metagenome (GOLD analysis project Ga0070682, IMG submission 64668) | Corn rhizosphere microbial communities from Kellogg Biological Station, Michigan, USA - KBS C6-3L metaG | ecosystem: Host-associated > Plants > Roots > Rhizosphere | place: USA: Michigan... | reverse complement strand
GCTTATGGGTAAAAATACACTCCAGAAATCCTCTTTAAACAACTCTGGCTGATAGAAAATAACATGTCCTAATCTCGCCCCAAGGATTGTTCCAATTAAAGTCCATGTGAAAAGAGGTTCCAGATATCTTTGGTTAATATTGTCAATCTTAAAGATTCTCGTCATTAAAATATATCCGAAACCAAATGCAAATACAAACATCAAACTATAAAAGTGAAGAGTAAATGATCCGATATGAATTCCTTTCGATGGATCCCATATTTTGAAGGGAGTTTTAAGTTCTACCTTATCAGAATCAGTAATGGGTTTTACAGTTTTTACCGCATATTTAAATGCTGTAACATTTTCCTGAGTCGCAGCGGTATTGATCAGCTTAAAGTTTTTATCAAAAAACTGATAGTTGGAATCTTTGAACCTTGCTAATGCTGAAGCTGCATAATTATAATAAGAAGGCTCAAGGCTGGATCCGTTAAGGATCACAACAAAAGAATGGCTCTTATCTGATTCTCTGTCCGGAAAAGCGGTAAGGTCTCCCATTTCTGTAGTAGAATAGATTTTTACAGGAACATTGCTTCCGTTGACATCTAAAGTTCCGTCAGATAAACCTCCAGGGTATTCCTGTGCAAAAAAAAGCTGCGTTGTGAACGCAAACAGCACAAGATAAATTCTGAAAAAAATAGTATTCATTTTCTATTGATTTAATAGTTTGATTATTGACATTTATGTTTGGGCGGAACGGGATCATAACCGCTGCCTCCCCACGGATGGCATCTCAAAATTCTTTTAAATCCCAGCCAGAATCCTTTAAAGATCCCATGAACCCGAAGAGACTCAATCATATAATGAGAACAGGTGGGTTCGTAACGGCAGTTTTTGGGAAGTAAGGGCGAGATGAACCATTGGTAAAATTTTATCAAAATTACCAGCGGAAATGTAATGATTTTATTGAATGTAAGTTTCAAAACAATGCAAAAATAGGGTAAAAAAATGAAAATTAGTTTAAATTTGTTATAAGTTTCGGTGATCGAAAATCCGGAACATTGATCTTAAAAAATAGAATTAGTTTGAATCAAAATATTCCATTAGCTGAAAAATTAAGACCTAAAACCCTGAACGATGTATTGGGGCAGGAGCACCTTACCGGCGACAAAGGAACAATCAGAAAAATGATTGAAAATAACACCCTGAATTCTCTGATTCTTTGGGGACCTCCCGGAACCGGGAAGACAACACTCGCTGAAATTATTTCAGAACAATCAGGAAGGAAGTTCTATAAACTATCTGCTGTTTCTTCAGGGGTGAAAGATGTTCGTGATGTCATTGATGATGCTAAAAAACAGAATTTGTTTTCCGGAAAATCACCCATCTTATTTATTGATGAAATTCACCGTTTCAACAAATCTCAGCAGGATTCATTGCTGCATGCCGTAGAAAAAGGCTGGATTGTCCTGATAGGAGCGACTACTGAAAATCCAAGTTTTGAAGTGGTTTCAGCGTTGCTTTCGAGAAGCCAGGTTTATATTTTAAAAGCTTTGAGTTATGAAAAACTTGAAGAATTGATTGATATTGCTTCTGAAAGATATAATAAAGATGAAGGAACCGATTTTAAAATCCTTGAAAAAGAAGCTTTCATTCAATACTCGGGTGGTGATGCCAGGAAGCTAATCAATTCTGTAGAATTGGTTTTGAATCAATATAAAAACTCCGGTACAACAGAAATCATTAATACGGATGTCCTTGAAGTTCTTCAGGAAACAATGGCGCTGTATGATAAAAATGGTGAGCAGCATTATGATATTATTTCTGCCTTTATCAAGTCAATGCGTGGTGGTGACCCGAACGGAGCCGTGTATTGGCTGGCAAGGATGATTGCCGGAGGTGAAGATATTAAGTTTATTGCCCGTAGAATGCTTATTCTGGCCGCTGAAGATGTAGGACTGGCTAATCCCAATGCGCTGGTTGTTGCCAACAATTGTTTTCAGGCGATCAATGTGATTGGAAATCCTGAAGCAAGAATCATATTAAGCGAAACTGCGGTCTATCTTGCGGTTTCTCCTAAAAGTAATTCTGCGTATATGGCTATTAATGAAGCATTGGCTTTGGTAAAGAGGACCGGGAATCTACCGGTACCACTTCATTTGAGAAATGCTCCTACAAAACTGATGAAAGATCTGGACTATGGAAAAGAATATAAATATGCACATTCCTATGAAGGAAATTTTGTGGAACAGGACTTTCTCCCTGAGGAAATCAGGGATGTGAAATTATATGAGCCCGGTAATAATTCTACCGAGAAGAAGATTTATGAAGAGCTTAAGAAAAAATGGAACAATAAATATTAAAATAAAAAGGATGCTGAAATGGCATCCTTTTTATTTTATTCAAGTTATTCGGTAGTGTAGATAAACAATGTTTTCTTACCGTTGTGATCTTTTGTTTCAGCTCTTTTCTTGATCTCAGGATAGATCATTGTGCTGGTATCCGCAAATTCATAACCTTCAATAAATACCGGATTGTCTGCCGGAATATTATATTGTGCGTTGATGTTAGATAATGACATTCTGTCCAATGTATTTTCTCCATTTTTGAATTTGTATTCAGTTACCCCTTTTGTAAAAACAGAACTGTATTTTTTAAAACTTTGGGGAAGACTTGCCGGAGTATTGTATACTTTAGAAACCTGCAATACGTTCTTTTTCGCATTGAACAATTCTACTGTTCCGATAGCGTTATCAGCAACTGCAAACTTTACAGCAGGATTTTTTTGCTGTGCAAATAAAGTAGCCGAAGAGAGTATTAAAAAAGAATAGAGTAATTTTTTCATAATCAGAATATGTAACTGTTAAAAACGTGATAAATATAGTTATTTTTTATAAAATGTGAATGAAATCTCAGATTGTTTTACATTTTATTTATAATAAAAACTTTTATTTTGATTATCAGTCTGTAGTTTCTTCATTTTTATCTTTTTTGTCAACCATATTTCTGATGATATTTTTCAGTCGCTGAAAAGCGAAAGAACTTAACAATAAGATAATTCCGAGAGCAATAAAGGCGCTGATTCTTGAAATATTATCCATTTGCCATACATCATAACCGTAGAGTTTTAAAACCATGAGCCCTATCAATGCAAATCCAACCTTATTGTATTCCTGAATATTCTTTTTCAAACCCATATAAATAAAAATACTCGCAAGAACAGTCCATACAATAGGAAGATAAAGAATATTGAAGTGGGCACTTGCTTCAAAAGAATGAGGAAGATCATTAGAAACCATTAAAACATAAGAATGATGAAGCTCACAGCTTACGGAAATAATAAGTGACAATAACAGGATCCAGTAAGAAATTCGTGTTTTATGAAATTCTGATGATGGAATGATCCGGGAATATACATATATAAAAGGAATCCACTGAAGCAGATGCAGTAAGTAAAAGCTTAAATGAAGTTTTTTTGTTAATACAGCCGTTACAACTGGTAGTGTGGAAACCGAAGTATTAAGAATAATCAGAAAGAGAAACATATAGATCAGAGCGGTTTGAACATCATTTCTGATACTTAGTGGTCTTCTGAAAAGTAATAATATAAACAGATAATAAATGCTGAATAACAGTCCTATGCCGACAACCGCCGACCAGGGCATCTCTGAAACGTGATAGGTAAGTTCAAGAAGAAGACTTATATAAATAATTCCATAGCTAATCACAGTCACAAGATCTTCAAAAAAAGTGCTGACTTTCTCCTGTGGTTCTTTTCCGGTATTCCTTAATAAATATAAATTGATCATTAGGGAAACGATGGTAAATGAACTGGTAATAAACGGAGGATTAAATATGATAGTAAAATCTGTTGTTCCCAGATACTCTGTCCAGGTTACAATCTGAGCGATCATGACCAATGGAAAAAGGATATAAAAGAAAATCTTGAAAATTTTGTGATCTGTCTTTTTCCAGATGAAAAGCAGAAGAGTAGTTTCTATTGCCCAGATACTGGTGATAAGGTGGGTTTTAAACTGAATAGCTATGGCAATAGTGATAAGACTGGTAACGAGTCCTGCAAATACAGAATAAGTAACTCCGAAGCTTTTTCGTCCATATTCTCTAAGGAGCAGAATAGAATTGACTGCAGTAAAGGCAAGTGGAAAAATGATGGGAGGTTCATATGCTAAAGTATCAAAAATATAAAGCAGTCCCAGAACACTCGAAAAATTAGCAAAAGCAAGTATTAAAATATCAGAAGTTGAAAGTATACTTTTTTTGATGTAGTCATGCAGAGCAAAAAGGTAGAAAATCACATAACTGATCATGTAAAAGGTAATGCTTAAAAGCTCCGTGCTCTCATTCGTCCAATAAAAAAGATAAGCGGTTGTAAAAATATAGGCAGTCCATCCCACGCTTTTCCAGTGTTGAAGAAAAGAGACTACCAGCATTCCAATATTTAAAAGAGTAAGATAAATAAAAAGGAAAGGGTAGTTACTTTGCCCGGTACTGATCATCAAAGGAGCACTGAAACCTCCAATTAATGAAAAAATAATCAGGACTTCACTTTTATAATAATAGGATAAGATAATAGATGCCGCTGTAATCAGGGCGGTGATAACAAAGGCTGTATTCTGTGTAAAAAGATGATATTCCCGGAAAGCGATGGTGGCGGTGAAGTACAATACGGCAATTCCGCCTCCGGTTATAATAGAAGCAAATGCTGTATAGTTTTTTCTGAGAAAATGTCCTATAATTATAATTCCTGCTCCGGTACAAAAACCAATACCCGCTCTTGCAGTTTCTCCGATCCAGTTTTTATCAATAGCATACTTTACAAAGTAACCGATTCCGAGAACAAGAGTAAAAATACCAATGATGGTGAGTGCATTTTGTTTTAAAAAATCAAAAACGGGAGTCAGCCAGTCTTTTTGAACAGGTATCGGGATTTCTTTATTTTCTTCCCTGTTTTTTATTTCTTCAGGAACAATTTGATGAGACTGTACTTGCTGAGGGACAATAGTTTCTTCTGTTGAAGCTTTTGTTGGGATTACTTCAGACTGATCCAGGGCCTTATTAATTTTATGATTAAGGTCAGTGATTTCCTTTTCAAGTCTTCTGATCTTGGTGTTCAGATTGTTGAAAATGATGAAGATTACTATAAGTATGACAACAGCAATAAATTCATTCATTTCATTAGTTTTATCAAATATAAAGAAATGTTTGAAAAGCGATTTAAAAAATTAACCCATCACAGTATAAGTGATGGGTTAAATGGTATAGATAACTAACAATATGTTTTACTAGTTGGATACTTTGTAAATGTAGAATGATGAGATACTGGATCCTAATAATGATCCGGAGAAAATACCGGAATCAGTAAGCCCGAAAGATACTTTGTCACCTGCCTGGAACGAGTAAAGAGAATTGATACTTGCATCAGAAAGTGTTAAGTTAATTGCTAACGCAAGATTAACGCCACTGAAAGGACGACTGTCGATAATTGTGGTTACCCCCGTTCTGGTTCTGGCGATTCCAATTCCTGGAGCTCCTGACAATAATGATGCCTGTAGCCCTGTTCCATATCTGAATGCGAATCCAACGGCATATACTCCTGTAGATGGGACAGTATAAGAACCGTCAGCGTCTGTAAATAAAGCGGCACTTCCTATATTTCGGTCAGCTGCTACAAAGTTAACAGGCAGGAATGATGCTGGGAAAATTCCTATATTCAGAAGGCTTATACCTGTCGCTTTTTTTGCTGCATATACAGAAGTATTGGTTCCTGATGCGGCAATTAATAGCGCAGGATCTACAGTGTAAACCTGAGTACTTCCCTGGTTAATTGCTAAAACCTGATAGCCAGGTAATGATGTAGCTGCGGGTGTATCTCTAACTTTCAGTGTTCCATTAACATCTAGAGTTGCAGATGGAGTAGCTGTATTGATACCAACTTGGGAAAATAAAGGTAGGGTTGCGCATGCTAACATTAAGCTGTAAAGTTTAGTTTTCATGATCAAGATTTTTAATTAGTTGCTTAGCAAATATACAATAAAAATTATACCCTTCATTGTGAAATTTATAATTTTAATATTAATATGATGTAATATATTTAAACATATGTTTATATTTTGCGTAATATTACCTCATAATTTAATTACGAGTTATTATATTTATCTTCTAATTAATCGCTTGTTTATAAGGTGTTTAAAGAAAAATATTTCTCCCTGTTGTGTGGGTTATTTTAGTAGTAAATGTATCGTATTGGATCTTGGATATTTTTTTGTAAAAAATATTTTTTTTCAGGTTTTTAATAGGTTTAAAAACAAAAACACTGCTCAAATGGCAGTGTTTTTAATCTATTTATTTACTTTTTTCTAGCTTTCTAAGAGGAATTCTTTATAATTTCCAAGAAAATCAACATTAGCATTGATTGATTCAAGTTCTTTGAGGGCGTTTCCATGTAAGACTTCTTCCCAAGGTCCTTCCACGTTGATGAAGAAGAAATAATTGCCCAGTCCGGTCTTTAATGTTCTGGATTCAATTTTGCTAAGGTTCATCTTTCGCCATGCAAAAACCGATAAAACCTGATGTAGCCCACCGGGATGATCTTCCGGAAGAGTGATCAGCATTCCTGCTTTTTCTCCCAAAGTTTCCAGATTGTTATTCTGGTAGGTATCCTGTTGTTTAGAGATAATGATAAACCGGGTGTGATTCTGTTCAAAATCCTGAATATTACGGTTGATAATTTTCAGCCCATACAAATTAGCGGCAAATTGGTTGGCAACAGCAGCAATAGCTGTTTCCTTGTTCTCTGAAACAAATTTCGCAGCAGCAGCAGTAGAAGAAAAATCCTGCTTTGGAATCTCTTTATAATGAGTGTCCAGAAAATGGAAGCTCTGTGCCAGTGCTTGTGGATGTGAATATATTCTTTCAATATTCTCAATAGAGTTGTCCGGGTGAATCATCAGGTGATGTGCAATAGGCATTACCGCTTCTGCTTCAATCTTAATAGACGGGGTCTTATACAAATAGTCCAGCGTCATAGAAACTGTTCCCTCAATAGAGTTCTCCAAAGGTACAACAGCCTTTACTGCTTCGCCGCTTTCAACAGCCTTAAAGCAATCCAGAATACTGGCTTGGGGTAATAACTCTTCATCAGGGAAAAGCTGCGCTGCAGCAAGCTGTGTGAAACTGGCATGAGGTCCCAAAAATGCAATCTTCATAATATAATATATAAGGGATGATTAAAATAAAGGTACAAAGGTGCGAATTAATTCATAAATGAGGTTCAATGTTTGGGGGATAAAGTTGCGGGTTACGTGATGCGAGTTATGTGATGCGGGATGCTTGGCTGCCCCAGCATTAAAGCTTGGGTCTTTAACTTTAAAAAGTTTAGTTCCTACAATCTGCCACCTAACTCCTGTCACCTGACTACTTATTCCAGTTCTTCTCAATCATTTCCATCAGAAAATCCGGGCATTTGATAACCTTATTGGTTTTTGCATCCAGAAAAAATAGAGTAGTGGAAGCTTCTGTTATTTTAATATGCTCTTCATTGTAAATTTCATATTCAAATTCGATCCTTACTCCCGGAATTTTTTTAACATAAGTATGAATTTCTAATTTTTGATCATACAAAGCTGGTCGGATATACTTAATTTTATAGTCCGAAACAGGAAGCCAAATTCCTTGGTTTTCAATTTCATCGTATGAAATTCCGATGCTTCTGAAGAGCTCAACTCTCCCCACTTCGAAGTACGTTGCATAGTTACCATAGTATACATATTTCATCGGATCTGTTTCTGCGTAACGTACTCGTATTGAGTGTGTTGTGTGTATCATTTTAGGTGTCAAATTATACATACAAATATATTTTTAAATAATCAATACCTGCAATATTTTTTTTTGAAAAGAAAAAATTGGACCTTTGTCTTCCTTCTAAACACAGTACAAACAAAGAATAATCGGGGCATAAAAATGGATGACAATTTAATGATGATATGGCAGAAATGCCTTCAGTTTATGCGTGATAACCTGAACGCAGCTGAAGACAATTCTGACCTGAAAAAACTTGAAAAATCTTTCGATATGTTATTCGATAAGGTTCAGCCGCTTTCATTAGTAGCAAACAACCTTACGCTTATCGTACCGAGCGATTTTTACAAGGAATATATAGAGGACAATTACCTGTCCTTACTTTCTGCTGCCCTGAAGAAAAATATTGGAAAAGGAGTGAAATTATGGTATTCTGTGATGGAAAACAGACCAAAAGGTGAAGAAAAACCGGTTACCATGAACATCAAGGGACAAAGTGTTCCAACTCCAAAAACACAGGAAACAATGCCACAAGGATTCTCTGCTAATATCGTAAATCCTTTTGTAGTTCCTGGAATAAGAAAAGTAAATATAGATTCTAACCTTAAGCCTGACTATTCTTTTGATAGTTATGTAGAAGGAGAAAGCAATAAATTTGCAGCGACTGTAGCCAGATCCATTGCAAAAAGACCTGGAGCAACTGCTTTCAACCCGTTATTCTTATATGGTGGTTACGGAGTTGGAAAAACGCACTTAGGACAAGCGGTAGGGCTTGAAGTAAAGAATCAGTTCCCTGATAAAGTAGTTCTTTATCTGTCTTCTGAAAAGTTTATCCAGCAGTTTATCTCTGCTGCCAAAGCACACAAGCAGACTGAATTTGCGAATTTCTATCAAATGGTAGATGTACTGATTATTGATGATATTCAGTTCTTATCAGGAAAATCAGCTACTCAGGATAGTTTTTTCCATATTTTTGATCACCTGCATCAGAACGGAAAACAGATTATCCTTACTTCAGATAAAGCGCCTGCTGATATTATGGATATTCAGGACAGAATTGTTTCCCGTTTCAAATGGGGACTTTCTGCAGAAATCAAATCTCCGGATCTATCAACAAGAAGACAAATCATTGAAGATAAACTAAGCAGAGATGGAATCGTTCTTCCGGGAGATATGCTTGACTTCCTTGCTGTGGAAACGAAAACCAATGTAAGAGAACTTATCGGAGTGATCAACTCTGTGATCGCTTACTCTACAGTATATAAGAGAGATCTGAGTCTTGAATTGTTAAAAGAAACGATCAACAGAATTGCTGCCAACCAGAAAAAAATCATCAACATTCCTTACATCCAGGAAGTTGTATGTGATTATTTTGGAATCAAAAAAGAACAATTACTGTCAAAAACAAGAAAAAGAGAGATCGCATTACCAAGACAGCTTGCCATGTACTTCTCTAAAGAATTCACCAATTCTACATTTACTAAAATAGGAGAAGAAATGGGAGGGAAAGATCACTCTACAGTAATGTATGCATGTGATACAATCAAAGACGTATCAAAAATTGATAAAGAAATCAAGAAGTACGTAAAAGACCTTACAGAAAGAATCAAACAATAACATTGTTGACCAGAAATAAATTGAAATGAAGGATAGTTTTATTCTTCATTTTTTATTTAGTTTTGTTGTGGCAAAAGACTCTTTTAAATAGATAGTATATGAAAATATTAATGGTTTGTCTGGGAAATATATGCAGAAGTCCTCTGGCAGAAGGAATCATGAAAACAAAGGTACCGGAGAATTTTATGGTAGACTCAGCCGGAACTATTTCAATGCATGAAGGAGAACATCCCGACAAAAGAGCCATTAAAACTGCTGCCAATCATAATATTGATATCTCAAAACAAAGATCAAGACCCATTACCAGAAAAGATTTTGAAACCTTTGATAAGATCTACTGTATGGATATTGATGTATTTGAAGATGTGGTTTCCAAAACAAGAAACGAAGAAGAACGACAGAAAGTATCTTTGTTTTTAGAACTATTGGGAGATCATCAAAATGCTGAGGTTCCCGACCCTTATTGGGGAGATATGAGCGATTTTGAAAAAGTCTTTCAGCTTTTGGATAGGGGATGTGATGCTATTAAGAATCAAATACCCAAATCATAATCATGAAAAAACTGCTGTTACTGCTCCTGGTAAGCTTTAATTTATCTTTTGCCCAAACCAAAGATGAAATAGAAATCCGTAAAGTAATGGATGACTTTATGGAATGTATTAAAACCAGAGATGAAGCCAGATATCTCTCTTTATTTCAGGAACCTGTACTTTGGACTGGAATTTACAAAGACAGGACGTATGCTAAACGTTTAGAGAAAAATCCTAAGGCAGACTACTACTTTGCTGATGATTATAAAGCTTTTATCAAAAGTTTTAAAGATGATAAATCTGAAGAGAAATTTGACAATATTAAGATCGTGGAAGATGGAGCAATAGCTTCTGCCAATTTCGATTACAGCTTTTGGTACGACGGTAAAATGGAAAACTGGGGAAAGGAGATCTGGACACTGATGAAGATCAACGGAACCTGGAAGATCACTTCCGTTACCTTTTCTATGGACCTTACAAAATATTTCCCGCAACCTTCATTAAACGAAAGAACTAAAAAATAATACGATGCTTTTTTTACTCCCTGCTTACTTATCAGAAAACACTTCTATCAACCACTTTTCGCCTGTTTTGAAAGATTATATCATGCAGACAGACTATTTCTTTGTGGAAAATGAAAAAACAGCAAGAAAGGTTGTTAAATTTTTTGCCCCGGAAAAGAAGCAGGCTGATCTGAAGTTGTTTTTATTAGACAAATACACAGAAAATGCAGACATTAAAGAAGCTCAGGAACTGATGATCAAAGGGCAGGACTTCGGATTGTTGTCAGAAGCTGGATTGCCTTGTATTGCTGATCCCGGAAACCTGATCGTTAAATGGTGTCATGAGAAAAATATCAGAGTAATCCCTGTTTCAGGACCTTCATCCATTATACTTGCTTTGATTTCCAGTGGATTTAACGGACAGGAATTCACTTTCAATGGTTATCTTCCTATTGATAAAGGAGAGAAAAAGAAGCACATCATGAATCTTGAAGGACTTGTTCAGAAAACCGGATATTCGCAGATTTTCATGGAAACACCTTATAGAAACAATCAGCTTTTTGAAGATCTGTGTAAGTTTTTATCACCGAATACCAAGCTCTGTATTGCGGCCAATATCAACGACCCGGAACATGAATTCATCAAGACAAAATCTATAAAAGACTGGCAGAAACAGAAGCCGGAACTTCATAAAATTCCTGCGGTATTTGTACTTGGGAAATAGTAGCATATGGCAGAATTGCCGTGATATAGCTATTTCACTTAAAAATATTTAACAGCTCTTAACAAGGCTATTGCATTATTCTTGTTTTTTAAACTATACTGGAAACAGTTTAAATGTTGATAATGCAGTGAAAACCCGGGCATCGAAGATGCCCGGGTTTTCATATTAATTTTTATCTTTTTTGCCAGATTTCCATTTCCTCCAAAAGAAAATAATAAACGGAATGATTAAAAAGAAGGGCCAAAGAGAAACTATTCCGAGCATAAAGCTTACAAAACTGTTCCAACCTTCTGTTACCGAATCTACAAACCGGCTTCCAAAACCTATTTTAGAGGTTGCCGAACTTCTCACTTTTTCTTTATATAAATTTAAACTTAAAGTGCTGTAATTCACACGGTCATCAATAAAACGAAGTCTGCCTTCTGCCACATCAATTTCATCTTCAAGCTCGCGGATTTTTTCCTGAATTTCAAGCATATCTTTAGTCGTGGCAGCACTTTTAAGCATGTCCCGATACTTTTCAAGATAGATTTTTTTGTTTGCAAGTTTTATCGATACATCAGTATACTCTTCCGTGACATCATTGGATGAAATGTTTTTGGATAAAACAGAACCGACTCCGTCTGAAAATGAACTGATAAGAGCATCAAAATTTTTATGAGGAACCCTGATGATCAGGTTAAGATTATCATCCATATCCGTATTTTGAAAATCCTCTTTCTGAATATAAGCATTGTTTTTCTTTAAGATATCATTCACCTGACGCTGAGCTTTTTTAATATCGCCCACCTGGATTTTCATGTCACCGTTTTTGATTATTTTTCTGGAAATAGTGTCAGTTTTCTTAGAGGTAGAAGGCTCTTTGTTAGATTTGTTTTCGTCTGGAATCAGTTTTTCAGATAGAGAAGGAGGTGGAGGTACGGGGGAATATGATTTCTCTTCAGTAATAACTTCCATCAGATCTGCCTTCACTTCCTGTTTGGCCACTCCTGATTTATTACAATTGATAAGAATAAGTCCTGATAAAAGGAGAATAATTTTTTTCATGGGATAGTTTTTTATGGATGTGATCAAAAAGTGTGCTTAAAAGTAATCCTATTTCAGATTTATTTGAAATTTTTAAATAAAATATTAAAACACAGGCAGAAAATCAAAAAATTAAATCAAATGATCTCAAAATCGGTCCGGAAAATTGTTGAAAACAGTAAATAATTTCTATTTTTAATTCATGAAAAAAAGTCTTTTAGCATTTGTGTTTTCTCCATTTTTGATGTATGCCCAGGAAGTTCCGAAACTTACAGACGAAATGGCGATGAAATTATCCGACAAACCACTTCACTGTATCAATCAGGAATATCCGAATAAAACAGCGCATATCATCAATAATGCAGGCGAAGTTCCTTTAACTCCAAAAGATCTTCACCCTAGTTTTTATGGGTGTTTTGACTGGCATAGCTCTGTTCATGGACATTGGATGCTCACAAGACTTTTAAAAACAAAACCCAATCTTTCCAATGCCAAAGAGATTGAAAAAATTCTGGATGAATCTTTTCAGAAGGATAAATTGAAAATAGAGGCTGATTATTTTACAAAATATCAACTGACAGGAACTTTCGAAAGAACTTATGGTTGGGCATGGATCTTAAAACTGGACGAAGAGCTTACCAACTGGGATCATCCGAAAGCTAAAATATGGCACGAAAACCTGAAACCGTTAACTGATCAGATTCTGAAGTCCTGGAAAACGTACCTTCCAAAACAAACCTATCCAAACAGAACCGGAGTTCACCCTAATACAGCATTTGCAATGTCTTTTGCCTTAGATTGGGCAAGAGCAAATAAAGATAAAGAATTTGAAAGCCAACTGATAGAAAAGGCTAAGTACTTTTTCTTAAAAGAACAGAAAACACCTGCTTATCTGGAACCGGACGGATCGGATTTCTTTTCGCCAAGTCTTGAAATTGCTGATCTGATGCGCAGAGTTCTTCCTCAAAAAGAATTTGTGCAATGGCTGAATGCTTTCTACGAAAAAAGAAGTCTGGAAAATGTTGAAAAAATTCCTGTGGTAAGTGATCTTAGCGATTATCAGACTGTTCACCTTGTGGGATTATCATTTTCAAAAGCATGGTGTATGAAAGGAATTTCCAATGCACTTCCTGCCAATCATCCGCTGAAAAAAGATTTCAGGAAAACAGCAGATGTATTTCTTGCCAATGGATTACCGTTACTTTTCCAGGGGAATTATGGTGGGGATCACTGGCTGGCAAGTTTTGCAGTGTACGCCCTTGAAGATTAATATCTGATTCCTGTTTTTTTAAGAATAAAACCTAACAGCCAGATTGGACCGATCAGCAGAAATTGAAGATCTTTGAGGAAGGACGGCTTTTGTCCTTCTATTTTATGACCTATCAACTGAAAAATCCAGGTAATAATGAATACAGAAAGATAAACGATCCATGATTGTTTACCGAAACTGATATTGGCCAGATAAATAAAATGCTCCATAATAAGCATAATGACAGCCATCACAATAGCGATCAAAAGAGAAAGCCTGATATAGAATAAAGTAACAAGAAAAATCACAATACAGCTGATGATACTGACACATCCGAAATAGGAAGCACAGAAATGAGGAGCGGGAATGAGGGAGGCAAAACCCAGAATTGTCCAAAATATTAAAGGAACACAAATCCAGTGAATGAACTTGTTGGTAGCGTTTCTATGGCTTTTACTGTATTCTGCAAATAATAGATCAACCTTTCTCATACTGACAGGAAATTGGATTGATGCTAAAATAATAAAATTTTGTAATCACTGGTAAGATTGCTTACATTTGTCATATGTCTGCCCTAGAAAAATTCGGAGTTGATATTTTTACGGAACGCAATATTTTCGAAAGAATAGCTGTTGATAAACCTTTTCGTCCCGATAATCCTGCTTTTATTTTTATTAAATCAGGAACTATAAAACTTAGGCAGCACTTCAGTGATCTGGAAGTTTCCGCCAATATGTTTATGGTAACAGATCCGCAAACCATCTATGAAGTGGTTTCTGTGACCGATGATTTTCAGTCCCGCATGGTTTCTTATAAAAGAGAATTTATTTCTGCTCTATCATTGAAATTTAACCGTTTGATTACCTATCGTTATTTCAGACAACAGATGAATAAAGGAGTTCCTTTTCCTGAAGATGAGATGGAAGTGGTCTGGAAAAGTGTCAATTTCCTGAAGTATATTTTGGATTCTGAAACAGAAATGCTGTACAAGAAAGAAATGGTAGAACATCTTTT
>Ga0070682_100001242_pt1 | contig 14484 bp, 9 predicted proteins | sample KBSC63LmetaG_FD_64668 | JGI IMG/M metagenome (GOLD analysis project Ga0070682, IMG submission 64668) | Corn rhizosphere microbial communities from Kellogg Biological Station, Michigan, USA - KBS C6-3L metaG | ecosystem: Host-associated > Plants > Roots > Rhizosphere | place: USA: Michigan... | reverse complement strand
TGCGTATCTCTGCGTTCTCTGCGTTAATGGGCCTTTCAACGCAGAGAGCCGCAGAGATACGCAGAGGCCGCAGAGAAAACAAATCAGATTTGCCACTTTTTGTGCAAAGCGAGTTCGATTGTCTAATCCATCAAAGCGAACTGGCGAATAGCTTCAACCATGAAAAGCCAGTACAAACCCAATAACACAAAAGCAGAGAGCGATAACCATATTCGCTTCGACCGCGCGCCGAAACAAACCATGATCGCACAAGTGATTAGCAGGGGTATTGTGATAGGCGCCGCCATAAAGGCTGCTGCAAGTGGACCTACGGTTGACACAAACAACAGTTCGGAAACGGTGAAGGGCTCTAATAGCGGAGTACGATACTCTTGCAAAGCACGAAACACGATTCCAGCCAGTACGGACACAACGAAAACCGAGGTGCCTGTAATCACCGTACGCCGCATGTAAAATTGATCAGGCTCGTTCATATATTCCCGATCATTCACCTATAGCGTCTTGCTGGAAAGATTTGCGATTGGCATACGGCGCCAACGGTTCGATTTGTAATGAGCAGTTAGCGCCGTATGCCTATGTAAGAGAATCCTCAGTTGCATTGCCCACAGGCCGGGTCGCAAAGGCTGCATAACATCGCTTGCGTCGTGACCTGGGCAAAGTCGGTCTGCTGGCCGCTACAGACGTAGGTGCCCTTGCATTCATTCTCCACGCACATGCCGACTTTCACGGTATACGTGGCGTCCGAGTAATAACGCTCCGTGGTTTTCACGCCGTAGCACACAAAAGCGCTGCTTTCGGTAGGTAGAGAGAAATACGCTACACACACAACGAGAACTCCTAACATGAGGAATTTTCGCCCTAATTTCCATATCCCCTGTCGAGCCATGGCTGTCCTCCTCTTGGCAAAAGTGATGATGAGGCTTGGCGAGCTTCGGGACTCTCGTCAGCAGAAAGGTAAGCGACTAACGCTGGCACAATATGCGGGACGAAGCTCGTTGTCAATGAGTTCATGTTTAGGCGTGATCGCATTTGAGGTAGCCGATTCCGACCATCAGCTACCGCATCACAGGGGACGTGTTAGCTTGCCGCAGGGCGGCCACCGAAGCAGATGATGTAGCCGTCGGGATCCTCTACGTAGAAGTCTTTCGTGGCCCACGCGGTAGCCGTCAGCGGCTTGATGATCGTCGCACCGTTGCCGACGCACTGCTCGTAGAAGGCTTCGATGCCTTCGACACCCGCCGACGCATCGAGATGCTCGTTATCGCGCCGGTGCCGGCGCTCTGCCTGGTTCTTGGGTGCTTCCTTCAGGTGCAATTCCAGTCCGTCCAGATGACCGATAGCGTAGAAACCATCCCACGGTTCACCGAACTTGAAGCCGATCTTCTGGTAGTACGCGATTGAGCGCTCAAGGTCGTCGACGAGGAACTGTGGAGCGAAAGATGTTACACGCGGCTTCGTTGCGGTCGTGGACATTGAATGCATCCTTTCAGCAGGATAACCAGTATACGCCCAATCAGCGGCGCATTCGTTGTCAAGTCAGGAGTATTTGCCAGTTACCGCAGAGCAGCTTCAACTCTAAAAACATGGCTTTGTTCGATCACCATTGAAAAGTCCTGGCAAATAGAAGAAAATACCCGCGTTCCTGTATTCCCTGCCTGAGGACAGCTAAATAGATGAGACATCCCATACTTGCCCTGGGGGCGATTGGTCTTTCACTGTGCTTCGCTCTGCAAACTCCAATGGCAATTCACGCCCAAACCGATCTCAACGACAGCGATGAGTTCTTCCAACGGACCATTCGCACCGCTCCCGAACGCGATAACACACAGAAGATCGAAGATCTGCTCAAGCGAATGACGCTGGAAGAAAAAGTCGGGCAGATGACCCAACTCACCATCGGCATGATCGTCAACGGTAGGGACCAGGACATCAAGATCGATCCGGCCAAACTCGACAAGGCGATCGTGAAGTACGGCGTCGGCTCAATTCTCAACGTCTCAGATCAGGCCCTCACGATCGATCGCTGGCACGAGATCATCGGCGATATCCAGGGCGCCGCAAAGAAAACGCGTCTCGGCATCCCCGTCCTCTACGGTATCGACTCTATTCACGGCGCAAACTACATCCAGGGCGCCACGCTCTTTCCACAAGAGATCGGAATGGCCGCGACCTGGAATCCGGAGTTGATGAAACGCGCCTCTGAGATTACGGCAATCGAAACACGTGCCGCAGGAATTCCGTGGAGCTTCTCGCCAGTTTTAGACCTCGGACGCAATCCGCTTTGGCCGCGCTTCTGGGAAACGTTCGGCGAGGATCCGTACCTCGCGAAAGTGATGGGCGTCGCGTTTGTGCGTGGACTCGAAGGCGCCGACGTCTCTTCAAACGATCAAGTCGCTGCGAGCTTGAAGCACTACATGGGCTACAGTTTTCCGCTCACCGGCAGAGACCGCACGCCCGCTTGGATTCCGGAAAATTACCTGCGCGAATATTTTCTGCCGACGTTCGACGCCGCGGTGAAAGCCGGCGCGCGCACGGTGATGATCAACTCCGGAGAGATCAACGGAGTTCCCGGACACGTCAATAAACACATCCTGACCGACATCCTCCGAGGTGAGCTTGGGTTCAAAGGTTTTGTCGTCTCTGACTGGGAAGACATCAAAAAGCTCGTGACGACCTGGCGCATCGCGGCGACCGAAAAGGAAGCGACACGACAGGCAATCATGGCGGGCATCGACATGAGCATGGTGCCGCTGGACTACAGCTTCGCGGATCATCTGATCGCACTCGTTAAAGAAGGCGCGGTGCCGCAGTCGAGAATCGATGAAGCCGTGAGACGAATACTGCGCGTCAAATTCGAGCTGGGATTGTTTGAAAAACCTGTTCCCACAGCCGCACTCAAAGCAAGATTTGCATTGCCTGAGTCGAGACAAGTCAGCTTGCAGGCAGCGCGAGAGTCGCTGACGTTGTTGAAGAACGCGAACAACATACTGCCGCTGGCGAAGACGACGAAAGTACTCGTCACTGGACCAACATCCGATTCGATGATCTCACTCAACAACGGTTGGTCTTACGTCTGGCAGGGATCGGAAGAGTCGCTCTATCCGAAGGATCGACCGACGATACGAAAGGCCATCGAGGAGAAGGTCGGAGCCGCCAACGTCACGTTCGTGCAAGGCACGAAGATCACGCGGCCAGCGGGATCGACGTCAAACAACACACCGACCGACAAAGAAGAAGAGGTCGACATCGCAGCCGCCGTGAGTGCGGCGCAGAACGTCGACGTGATCGTGCTTGCGCTCGGCGAAGGTTCTTACTGTGAAACACCCGGCAACGTCACGGACCTGACGATCGGCGAGCCTCAGATAAAACTCGCGGAAGCACTAAAGGCCACCGGAAAGCCGATCGTGATGGTGCTGGTCGAAGGTCGCCCACGAATCATCAACCGCATTGCCGATAGTGCGAACGCGATCCTGATGGCTTACAACCCGAGCAACGAAGGTGGCACCGCGATCGCCGACGTACTTTTCGGCGATGTAAATCCGAGTGGCAAACTCCCTTTCACTTACCCGCGTACGCCAAACGGTCTGATCAATTACGACCACAAGCCATTCGAGACCGAAGACACCGCATTCGGCAACATGGCGTTCAAGCCGCAGTTCGAGTTTGGCGAAGGTTTGAGTTATACGACGTTCGCGTACAGCGATCTGCGTCTTGGTAAACAAGTAATTACTGCGAACGAAGAACTGCCGGTTAGTGTAACGGTGACGAACACGGGCAGTCGCGCAGGCAAGGAGGCGGTGCTGGTTTACGTCAGCGATCTTGTGGCGTCGATATCGCCGCCGAGGAGACGTTTGCGACGCTTCGCGAAGATAAGTCTCGAGCCCGGTCAAAGCCGTACGTTGACGTTCAAATTACGGCGTGATGACTTGTCGTTTATCGGCGCTGACAACAAACCCGTTGCGGAGCCAGGCGAGTTTGACGTAAGAGTTGGCGGTATTAGCCAGAGATTTACGTTGCAGTAGAGCCACAAAAAGGCACATAACACAGACACAAAGTTTCCCGAACAATGAGAATCAAATCCTACCTTCCGTTGATGGTTATGCTGATCTGCGCGGTCGTCGTTACCGCGCAGGAGCCGCAGCCAACGCCCAGGCTCAACTTGATGCCGGTGCCGGCCTCGGTAACGTTCAATAAAGACCGGCTGGCAGTTGACAGCAACTTCAAGGTCGCGACGCGCGGGCATTCGGATGCACGGCTACAGGCCGGCATTGCTCGTTTCATGCGGCGACTCGAGGGACGGACGGTATTGACGCTTGCGCCCGGACTCGCAGTGGACGATCAGATGACCCAGCTCATCATTAACTGCCAGGGGCCGGGGCAGAACCTTCCGTCCGTACGAGAGGATGAAAGTTATCGTATCGACATCACGAGTCGACAAGCATTGCTCAGCGCGCCGACTGTTGTTGGCGCACTTCGTGGACTCGAAACTCTGCTGCAACTACTCGACGCCGACAGGCGTGGATACTTTTTCCCGGGCGTTCAGATCGACGATCACCCTCGGTTTCCGTGGCGTGGTCTACTGATCGACGTCGCGCGACACTTCCACACCATGGAAGTGCTCAAGCGGAATCTCGATGCGATGGCCGCAGTGAAGATGAATGTCCTTCACTGGCATTTGACTGAGGACCAGGGTTTCCGCGTCGAGAGTAAGAAATTTCCGAAGTTGCACCAGCTTGGCTCCGACGGCAACTACTACACGCAGGAACAGGTAAAGGAGATCATTACCTACGCTCGCGATCGCGGCATTCGCGTTGTTCCCGAGTTCGACATACCGGGCCACAGCACGAGCTGGCTTGTCGGTTATCCAGAGCTCGGCAGTGCGCCTGGTCCATACACGATCGAACGCCGCCCCGGTATCTTCGAACCCGCTCTCGATCCCACGCGTGAAGACGTTTACAAATTTCTCGAAACGTTTTTGGGCGAGATGGCCGCGCTCTTTCCAGACGAGTACCTGCACATCGGCGGAGATGAGAACGAAGGTAAACAGTGGGACAGAAACCCCGCGATACAGGCTTTCATGAAGCAGAAAGGGATCAAGGACAATCACGCTTTACAGGCTTACTTCAACACGCGCCTGTTGAAGATTCTTCAGAAGCACGGCAAGAAGATGATCGGTTGGGACGAGATCCTGCAACCTGAGCTGCCGAAGGATGTCGTGATTCATTCGTGGCGTGGGACAGCCGCACTCGCCGAAGCGGCCAGAAAGGGTTACGACGGCATTCTGTCGAACGGTTATTACATCGATCTCATTCAACCTGCGTCACAACATTACGTTCCGGATCCACTTCCCGCCGGCAGCACTTTGACTCCCGAAGAAGCGAAGCACGTCCTCGGTGGCGAAGCGACGATGTGGGCCGAATGGGTGACGCCGGAAACGATCGACTCGCGCATCTGGCCGCGCACGGCCGCGATCGCAGAGAGGCTCTGGTCGCCGCAGAACGTAACTGACGTCCCCGACATGTATCGCCGCCTCGCAGTGATCAGTATTCAGTTGGAAGAGCTCGGGCTTACTCACAAGAAGAATCCAGACATGATGTTGCGCAGGCTCGTGCGCAACGACGACATTGGTCCACTCAAAACACTCGTGTCTGTTATCGAACCCGTCAAGGAATACCGGCGGTATGAAATGCGGCCACAAACAATGCTGAGCCCGCTCACGGGCGTGGTCGATGCGACGACGCCTGACAGCGACGCGGCTCGTAAGTTTTCGTGGATGGTGAAGGAGTTCCTCGACGACGCGCCGCGCTATCAGCTTTACCGCCCGGAGTTGAGCCATATGCTTGCGGACTGGCAAACTTCCGGCGCGTCGCTCGTGCCGGTTATCGATCGTTCTCCGTCGCTGCGGGAAGTTAAGCCGCTCGCTGACAATCTCTCGATATTAGGTGCGACGGGGTTGGAGGCACTCTCTTACTTGAAGCTCGGCGTGCCACCCCCGAAAGAATGGCGCGAGACGAGCATTGCGAAACTCGACGAGGCGGCAAAACCGTATGCAGCTTTGGAGTTTGTAGTCGTTGCAGGTGTGAAGCAGTTGGTGAACGCAGCCGCCGAGCTGAAGTAGTGGACAGGATTATCAAGGTGTTACAAGATTCACAGGATATTCGTTATCGCGGTGGTGGTTCGTTTGGCTTCGCGATAATTCCCGATCCTTCTACAATCTTTATATACCTATTGAGCGGAAGGTTCGTTAGTTTGTCTACGGTTCCGCTGGGCCAGCGAATTTCAACGCTTTGAATCTTTGCAGAGACACCGACGCCAAGTACCTCGCGTGGATCGCTTGTGGACAAGTAACTGCCTCCTGCGGTTCTCAAGCGGGTTCGCTTCTTACCCGACGCTTGCCAGGAAATAATTGCACCCACGGCTCCTGGGTTGCTACGTGTGGCAACGAGGTCCAAGCCAATCCAGTTATTTCCATTCCCACCCTCATTGCGCAGCAATACCGGTGCTTCACCGTTATTCGAAATCAAAACGTCCAGGTCGCCGTCATTGTCAAAGTCGCCAACGGCCATTCCCCTGCCTGAAAGTTCGTTGGCAAAAACACTGCCCGATTGCGCGCTTACGTTTTTGAAAGTTGTGCCGGTGTTTTCGAACAGCAGTAAAGGCTCTTTGTATCTAACTCGAGCCGCTTTCATTTCGATCAAGTCGTCCGGATGGCCGTTCACGAGTAGAAGATCGGGATCGCCATCATTGTCGTAGTCGAAGAACTTCAGGCCCCACCCGCTTAGCAATTGCGTAGCTGGGGCAATTTCTCCTGATACGTCAACAAAGGTCTGGTCTTTTTCATTGTGGTAAAGACTAAAGAACTCCTGATCGATATTAGCTACGAACAAGTCTTGCCAACCATCACCATCAAAATCAGTGGCGTCGACACCCATACCTGAACGCGGTTTGCCGGCGTCGCTGTATGCAACGGCTGCCTGCAGACCGATTTCCTCGAATTTGCCTTGTCCCTTATTCAGAAAGAGGAAATTCGCAACTGTGTCATTCGCAACGAACAGGTCCATTAAGCCATCATTGTTTACATCGGTGGCAACAACTCCGAACGACTTACCTGGTGAGCCCGCAATACCCGACTCTTTACTAACGTCGCTGAACCTTCCGTTCCCGTTATTATGGAATAAATAGCTGGGCCGCGGTTTGAAGATTCTCGGTATGCAATAGTAATTCTGGGTCATCGTCTGATCGACGCACAATCGGTGTTGCGACTTGTCAAACTGGACAAAGCTCGAAACAAACAAATCCAGCTTTCCATCATTGTCGTAATCGAACCAGACCGCGCAGGTGGACCAACCTTGCGTTGTCACACCTGCCTTATCAGTTATGTCCGTGAATGTTCCGTTCTTGTTGTTGTGATACAGAACGTTGGATCCGTAATTTGTCACGTAGAGATCTTGCCAACCGTCGGCGTCGTAGTCTGCCACTGCGACCCCCATACCGAATCTACCTCCCGCGAGTCCGGCTTTGTCAGTGACATCGGTAAAGGTTCCGTCGCGATTGTTTCGGTAAAGCGCATTTTTCAGAGGAGTCGCTGGTGAATAAAAATCGGAAACGCCGCTATTCACCAGAAAGATATCCAGCCATCCATCGTTGTCATAATCGACGAAGGCGCAACCGGCACCGACTGTTTCAGGCAAAAATCGCTCAGCAGAATGGGCATTGTCGTGAACCCACTTGATGCCGCTGGTTTTGGCGGGTACCTCTTGAAAGGTCACGCGCGAATTCGTGGTAGCAGGACTTCGTTGCGCGCGGTACGAAAAGAACCCAGGGATTAGAAGTGTCACGAGGACAACTGTGGAAATCTTCTTCATTGAATCATACTTTGAAGATCTTCTCTGCGGCCCTCTGCGTATCTCTGCGTCCTCTGCGTTGAAATAGCTCTTTAACGCAGAGCACGCGGAGATACGCAGAGGGCCGCAGAGGATTACTTCGATCTAATCGGGCCGGGCAGGGCCCACAGCATCCACCTCGTCCTCCGGAGTCTTGCCTTCGCTTTTCAGCTTTTCGATGATGCGCATCTCTTCCTGTGCCCGTTGTGGGTCTTTCAAGCGAGCGTACAGAATCGCGAGATTGTAATGCGCCTTAGAACTGTCGGGATTCAGTTTCACCCCAATCTCCAGTTCCTGCCGCGCACGCGGGTAATCTTTCAGCTTCAGATAAATCGCGCCTAATCCGATATGGGCGTTAGCGAATGCCGGGTCCAACTGAATGGTTCTTTGAAACAGCTCGACGGCTTTTTGATTCGCGCCTTGCTCCTGCGCAATCACTCCAAGATAGTAGAAGGCCTCAGGCGAGCGCGTTTGCTTTTGAGTAATCTTCTCGAGCCAGACCTGAGCGTCGGCATACCTCTTTTGTTTCAGCAGCACGTAGCCGAGGTGTATCTGTGCCTGCGCGTTGTCCGGCTGACGTTTAAGGCATTCGCGGAAATTTTCTTCCGCATCCTGCAGAACCGGTTTTTTCACATTCAGCTGCAACATGCCAAGCGCCAGATAGTAGGAAGGCTCGTCTGGCCGAAGTTCAATAGCTCTTTTCAGGGCGCCGATTGCTTCATCAATTAAATTCAATCCCGACGCAGCTAAAGCGAATTTATAAAGCCGGTCAGGTGAATCCCCGAGAAAATTTTGCGCCCGGCGGAGGTAATCCAACGAAGCAGTAGCGTTTAACTTCGCCTGCGACACTCGAGCCAGCCCCAGCAGTGCGTCTGCATTGGTGTCCTGTTGCGCAAATGCGGCTAAATAACTCTTCTCGGCTTGATCGAAGTTTCCCTTCTTAAAGTAAGCATCGCCCAACACAACGAGCATCGGCACTGTGAGTGCGCGCGATTGCCCTGCCTTTTCGATAAAGGTGATGCACTCGTCATAACGTGCCTGAGAGAGCAACAGCCACGCGAATTTGTAAGTCGCGTCAGCGTTGTCGGGATCCAACCGCAGGACTGCTCTTAATTCGATAGCCGTCTTGTCGGGCATACCTTTAAGTAAGTAAAGGTATGCCAGGTTCATATGTGCTCCGATTAATTGGTTATCTGCACGCACGGCGCGGGTAAAGAGTGTTTCCGCATCATCGAGCCTGCCCTGCTTCGCGCGAATGGTGCCAAGAAGATCAAGCGCAGCTGCGTTGTTCGGCGCGGTTCTCAATAGCGCCTGAATGTCCTTTTCGGCCTCATCCAGACGGTTATCGACAATGAACGCGGCGGCTTGCTCGAGCTTCTTGACGAAAGCATCACTCTGCGCCGCAGCGTTGTGCGGCGCCAGCAAAAGGAATAGAAAGGCGATCAATGTCCTATTCATTGTTAACGCCGCGAGACGGTACGAAAGTCCTTTTGATCGACTAAGCCCTGGCCCTCTTTAATCGTAACGATCTTGTTAACATTCGCGTTAGTAACTTTGTCAGTCACACCGCTTGGCCAGCGAACCTCGATCAGATTAATCTTTGTTCTCTGCTCCAGGCCGAAATGCAGCCTGAGATCATTCTGCGAAATGTAACTTTCCCCGCTTCGTACCTCATCGAGTTGCAGCAACTCACCAGACACGACTTTAACCCTGGCACCTATTCCGTCACGATTGCTCTTTACTCCTACGAGTTTTATGAACACCGAATTGTTTGTATTGCCGCCGTCATTTCGAAGAATTTGAGGTGCTCCGTCGAGGTTGTTGATGACGATATCGACATCGCCATCGTTATCCAAATCTCCAAATGCAACACCCCTGCCGGCGCGCTTCTCCTTGAACGGCGCGCCTAGTTGCTCGGCAATCTCACTGAAGGTCCCGTCCCTGTTGTTCTTGTGTATGAAATTGCGCTGATGAAAGGTCTGTAGCTGCGGATACACATGGCCGTTGGCGACGAACAGATCGACCCAACCGTCGTTGTCATAGTCGAAGAATTTCGTTCCCCACCCGACGTAAGGCAGACTGACGGCGGCAACTTTTGCCGCATAAGAAACATCGGTAAAGGAGTTTGGTCCATCGCAGCGATACAGCGTGTTGTAGTCGTCGTCAAAGTTGGTGACAAACAGATCCAGCTTTCCATCATGATTGTAGTCGCCCAACGTCACACCCATTGATCCCTGCTCGCTGCCATTCTCATTAACGGCGGTTCCCGACTGAAACCCGATCTCCTTAAACGTGCCGTCACCGTTGTTGTGATACAGGAAGTTCGGCGTTGAATCATTCGCCACAAAAATATCAACCCAGCCGTCCTCGTCGAAGTCGCTGCAGATGACTCCCATGCCGTAGTATCCGTCAGGATCCGACACCCCAGCCTTCTTCGACACGTCTGTGAACGTGCCATCGCCGTTGTTGTGGTAAAGCGAATCACCGACTCCAGGTAGTCCTCTGGGACCACATTGAACTGGTATACCTTTGTACTGACATAACCTGCCCGTTCCGAATTCCGGCAGGTTATTGAAATCAAAGTTAATGTAGTTGGCGACGAAGAGGTCCAGCTTGCCATCGTTGTCGTAATCGACAAACGAGGCCCCGGCGGACCAACGCGGATCACCAACTCCTGCAGTACGAGTCACATCGGTGAAAGTGCCATTCCCGTTGTTCTTAAAAAGCTTATTAGGACCTACACACGTTACATACAAGTCGTCGAAGCCATCATTGTTGTAATCGCCCACAGCGACTCCCATTCCCCAACCCACGTCGCCGACACCGGCTTTGTCCGTTACATCAGTGAACGTTCCATCACCGTTGTTGTGGTAGAGAGCACTCTTCGTTTTCCCCTTGGACTTGACTAAATCTACTGTCAAAGAGTTAACGAAATAGATGTCTTCATAACCGTCATTGTCATAATCCAAAAGAGCTACGCCACCGCTCATGGATTCCACAATGTACTTCTTTTCAGGCGATGAAATATGTTTGAAGGTTATGCCCGCGCTCTCTGTGATATCAGTAAACTTATTACCTTGCGGCTCAGACCTCAGGACAGAAATCGGAGCGTAAACCACCGCTATGAATGGAATGAGCAGAGAGGGAACAAGCCAGACTCTGGTTAAACGGAAAACTGAAGACATCGTTGAATGTTACGGGGTTGTCTGACTTCGTTCTTTCGCCTTGAGTCGCTTAGAGATCTCTAGCTGATCGTCAGCTTCTGCTTTTCGGCCTGCTGCCTGGTAGGCCCGGGCAAGTTGGTAATGGACCCGAGCCTCTTCGGGCTCTAGCTTGACTGCCATCTCGAGGCTTTGAATCGCACCCTTTACGTCTCCCTCTTGCAGCAGAGCTTTTCCGAGTTCGAAGTGTGCATCTCCATAATCCGGTTTGGCCTGAAGAACTTCACGCATCAGGGCAATACCTCTTTTCGTCTGCTGGCGGGCAAACGAAACGTAACCAAGATTATACTTCGTCTGAATGTCAGTCGGGCTAACCACCAGCTCACTATCGAATTCGCGACTAGCTTCCTCGAGTTTTCCCATCTTCAAGTAGATGACGCCTGAATAAAAGTGCGCCAGCGGTATCTTGGAATCTAAGTTAATTGCAGTCTGTAATTCCTCGAGAGCCTTGGTCGGATTGTTTTTACTGTAGTACGCCTGACCCATCAAAATGTGAACCTGAGGGCTGTTGTCACCATTTGCCAACATTTTCTGAATCAGACCATCTGCAACATCGGTCTTTCCCTGTTTAATCATTGAAAGTGCGAGTGGGTAAGACAGAGCCACTTCATCAGGACGCGCGGCTAGCACTTGTTCCAATAATACTGAGGCGCGTGCATAATCCTCGACCATGAAGTAGCTCAAGCCTAACCACTTTCGCACGGACAAGTTGTCGGGATGCGCCTTCAGTTCTCTTTCAAACGGAGCAATTGCGTCTTTGTACAGCTCAGATTTGAAACAAGCCAGACCCCAGTTAAAATCAAGACCCTCTTGTTCTGCGCTCCACTTAGCCGCGAGCTGAAACTGCTGCGCTGCCCCCCGAAAATCCTGTCGCTCGACTCTCAATAAGCCGATGTTGTTGTGCGCCCGGCCAATTACCTTCATGTAAAAAGCAGCCTCTGAGGCCATTCTTTGCGTAACGTCGTCCGCAAGCGCTGGTCGCTCGGCAATAACGCCCTGGGCCGAATTCAACTCGGGAAACTTATTTTGTTCGGCGAGGTTTGCAGTGTTAAGAAAGACGTCAAGCTTAGCTTCGTTTCGTTTGAAGGCTTTGGATTTTAGATCCGCCGAAATCTGCAACTCTGTCCGCCCCTCCTCGACACGGCCGACTTTGATCAAAGACTGGCCCAACCTGTAATGCACGTTCGTGACTTGATAGTCGTTGTGGGCCAGATCGGGATTTAACTCCACGGCCTTCTTAAATGATCCTATTGCCTGTTCATACTTTTCTAATGCTTGATATGCCTGACCAAGGAAAAAGTACGGGTCGGGATTACCAGGCTGAATCCGCCTGGCGTTTTCTAACGGCCCCAAAGCTTCGTTCCATTTCGCTTCAGTGACATAGACGATGCCGAGGTAATAGTTGCCGTAAAATTCATCAGGGTGATTTTCCAACTCGAGCTTGAACTCCTGCCCAGCATCAGCCAGTCTCGCAGCCCCTTCTTTAAGCAAATAGGTTAAGCCGAGATGGTAATGAACGCGGGGAAACGTTGTATCCAGCACGATCGCGCGTTTGAACTCTTCCATGGCGGCATCGAGAAATCCTGTCTCGCGGTATGCCCTGCCAATCAAGACTCGCAACGGGGCTTTATCTCCCAGCTTCACAATCAACTGGTCATAGAGTTTTTTTGCTTGAGCAAATTTGTTCTGCCTCAGAAATGCGAGTCCAAGCGTGTACGCAACGTCGTAATCGCCCGGGCGTAGTTTTAGAGCTTGACCAAGCTCGTCTTCCGCTTTCGGGAAGTTACCAAGCATGAACTGAGTTTTTCCCAGCATGTGGTGGGCGAGCGAATTCTGCGGGGTCATCGCCAGAGTCTTAGTGAGCGGTTCAATCGCTTTCTGGTACTGACCGACGTAAAAATACGCTATCGCCAGTTCCACCAAGACCTCAGGCGAATCACTCCGATAAGTCACGGCTGTCTCGAGCGCGGCAACGGCGCCTTGATAGTTCGCCTGTGCTGTGTAAACCGCCCCCAGCCTCTGATATCCCTCAACAAGTATTGCTACGTACTCAGCCTCAGCGGCAACGAAATTGCCGGCGCGATGGTACGCTTCCGCTGCTTCGTAATGTTGCCGAATTGAATCACGAGGTAATTGAAACGGTAATAAGAGCAGCGAAAGAAGAAGACAGGAAACTCGCGAGTGCATTGCAAGAGTATTACATTGCCAATTGCCGATTGCCAATTATCGATAGGTGGTCATTAGGTTTGTCTGCGTTCATCTGCGGCTAATAACCGTTTTCGGAAATCGGGGATCGGCAATGAAAGAAATGGAGGGCCATAACAAAGGCCCTCCATCTTCAGTTAATCTGCTGAACGAGTTCAGAAACTGAACTTAAAGCCGAGTTGAATCTCGCGCGGTCCTCGTGTCGAAGTGGCACGACCGAATCCAGGGTTGCTGAAGTTGTTCTCAATTCCGCCGCCGGCAACACTGAGATTGTGTGCCCTAAAGTTCGTGTGGTTGAAAACATTGAACATCTCAGCTCGGAACTGAATGCCATAACGCTCTTTTACTCTCCAGTTCTTTGCTACTGAGAAGTCGATGTTGCTTATCCCAGGTCCCCGAACATCTCCACGTTTCAAATTACCAAATGTTCCGGAGGCAGGGATCTTAAATGCCGCCGGATTGACGATGGCCATAGGATCACCTGAGATATTTAGATAAAGCGGTACTCCCGAAACGAGATCCGGACGTTGGCTTCCTGCACCTTGAAGACCAGCCGTATTCACTCCTGAGAAGATGTTAAGAGGCGTACCGCTGTAGAACGACGCAATGGTATTCAATTGCCAGTCGCCCAAAATTGCACTTCCGGCCTCGCCGAGGTTCTTAAAGGACGGTAAAGCGTAGGTCCCGTTAAAAACAAACGCGTGTCTGCGATCAAGGTCAGCATATCCCTTGTCGACGTCGTAGTTGAAGACGTCGGTGGTTTGACTGATGAAAGACTGAGTCGGGACATTGCTGATCGTCCTTGACAGTGTATAAAAAGCCTGGAGCCCCAAACGATTCGTAAAGCGGCGGTCAACGGTAATCTGAAGCCCGTGGTAATTCGAGTCGCCCGTGGACTCGTCCCTGGTTACGCTGTTTGTAAAATTGAATCTTCGGGTTGAAGCATCACCAGAGCTTATAGTTCCTGCGGCTACGGCTGCACGAGCGCTCGGAATTACATCGTTGTAATTACCATTGATAAAGCGCCAAATGTGCAGACCATGATTGCCGACGTAAGCAACCTCAGCCACTGTGTTCTTCATGATCTCGCGAGAGACCGTTACATTCCATTGCCAGCTTTCAGCGGGTCTGAAGTTTGGATCAATCGAGTTTATTCCACCCAAACCAGCCGCAGA